>Ga0209375_1000043_pt1 | contig 106583 bp, 89 predicted proteins | sample GraSoiAngelo_131_FD_185888 | JGI IMG/M metagenome (GOLD analysis project Ga0209375, IMG submission 185888) | Grasslands soil microbial communities from the Angelo Coastal Reserve, California, USA - 14_0929_02_30cm (SPAdes) (version 2) | ecosystem: Environmental > Terrestrial > Soil > Grasslands...
CCACGCGGCCATGGCCGCCGGTCCCGTCGCGGTGTCCACAAGCTGGTGTTCGAGCGCAGCCCTTGTCTCGCGCCGCTCCCCGACCCCCGCGGCGAAGGCGGCACTCTCCCGAATCCGCGGCGCGGAGTTGTTGAGCAAACCCCGCAGCACGGCGGCGGACACAGCGCTCCTGCCCAGGAGCTTCGCCGCGACCCGGCGCACGCACGGGTTGTCCGTGCCGAGCGTCGCGACCAGGAGCGACACCGCCCGGGGATCGGTGATGGTGCCCGCCAGTGAGTCCTTCGCTCCCTGGACGTTGGGTGCGTCGTCGAAGCGTGCCAGGCGGCCGGGTTCGCCGCCCATCCAGAAATTGCCGAGCTGGTCCCCGATCAGATCGCAGATCACGGGGTCGGTGTGCGCGAGGGCGGTGAGGAGTGTCGCGACGCGGGCGGAATCAGCGCCGGACCGACCGGGACCCCCCGCCGCCAGCGAGAGAATGAGGAGGTGCAAGGCGCGCATCATGGATCCTGCCCCAGCGCCTCGGCCGCGGCGCGCCGCACCCTGGGGTCAGGAGACTGGAGCGCGGCCTGAAGCGCCTGCCGGGCCGCCGGGTCGGCAATGTGGCCCAAGGCTTGGGTGGCGGCCTCGCGCACGTCGCCCCGGGGATCGTCGATCAGGTGCCGCAGCTGGGGAATCGCGGCGACCACGGAGCGCTCTCCGGCGAGCTCCGCGGCTCGCTGGCGGACGTCCGCCGCTGGATCCTTCATCAGGTTCATGAGGGTGGCTTCGGCGATTGGCGCCTTCAGGTCGTTGAGCGCCCCCAGCGCCGCTTGCCGGACGTCGGCGTGGGCGTCACTCAACGCCTCGGTGATGGTGGCGACCCCGCTCTGGGCGCCCAGGTTGCCCAGCGCTTCCACGACGGAGCGGCGCACGTCGGGCGACGGGTCGTGCATCAGCCGGGCGATGGTGCCGGCCGCCGAGCGGGCGTGGAGGTGAACCAGCAGATCGATCGCCTGATGGCGCACGTCGGCGTCGGGGTCGTCCAGCAGCACCACGACCGGCGCCGTGGGCACTGCCTGGTCGAAGTGCGACAGGGCGCCCAGCGCGTTGCGCTTCACGTCGGTGACGGGGTCTTTGAGCAGGCCGGCAATCGGGCTGATCGCTCTGGGGTCAGCGAGATCGGCCAGCGCTTCGACCGCGGCCGAGCGCACCTCGCCGTCCGAGTCCGCGAGCACGTCGATCAGGGGCAACACGGCGCGCGGGTCGCCCAAGTGTCCGAGCGATCGGGCGGCGGCACCGCGCACGCCCGCGTTCTCATCTTTCAGCCGAGCGATCAGGGCCCGGACCACGGTGGTGTCCTCACCACGTGACCCCGTTCCGGTCCTCACCCCCTGGCCCCCTCTCCCTTCGGGAGAGGGGGAACGCATGGAGTCCCCCCTCTCCGGAACGGAGAGGGGGACAGGGGGTGAGGACTGTGAGACGCGTGGGGCGGCCGCGATCGTCACGGCTACGCCCAGCGCCGCGGCGACGGCCCAGCCGCGCCGCGACGCGGGGCTCGAGGGCAGACGCTCGTCGAGCAGGCGGGCGATGCGGGAGACCAGGAGTGAGCGCCGTTCGGCCAGGCCCGCCACCGGCACGCCCAGAGGAGACGCCTGAATCCATTCAGCCACCGTGGCCAGACATTTCGCGAGGGCGACTGGCGATCCGGTCTTTCGCATGGCCCACTCGTCGCTCAGGTATTCAGCTGTCGTCTCGAGCTCGCGGCGCGCGAGCCGGTTGAGCGGCTGGAAAAAGAAGCAACGCTCGATGAGGCTCGCGCCTGCGAGCCACAGAGAGTCGCGGCGAGCCAGATGGGCCAGCTCGTGCGCCAGCATGCTGCGCTGCTGCTCGGATCCGAGATCGAGCGCCAGCTCGGGCACGCAGATCTCGGATAGACCCAGAGTCACCGGACTCGAGATGGTCCGCGCCATGGTGAGGTGAACGCGGCGCCGGTATCCGGCGGTGCGCTGCAGTTCCGCGAGCGTCGCGGCGAGCGGTCCGTCGCTCACGGTCCGGCGGTCGGCGAGGCGGCCGACCAGGATCAACCGCCGCGCGACGTAATAGAGGGACGAGCCGAGCGCGATGGCGCCCCACAGGAGCACGACCACCAAGGGCAGCGACGGCGCGCGGGACACGCTCGCACCTGTCGCTTGGCGCACGAGGGGTTGGCCTCCCGGGTTACCCGCGTCGCCGGCGGGCGCGGCCGGCTGGTTCAGGGGCGCGGCCTGGGGCAGGGTGGCGACGGGCAGCGTCACTGCCGCGGGCGTCGAAAGCTCGAGGCGCGACTGGATGGTGCCGGTCACGAGGCTCGCGAGCAGCGCCACCTTCCAGAGCAGGTCGGAGGCTGCGGGCTCGAGGCGCCGGCGCCGGGTCACGAGCCACGCAACGCCCAGGAGCACGGTGCTATGGATCAAATAGGTGAGAAGCCACGCGAGCAGGCTGGAGGCGAGGGCGCTCATTTGGTCTCCGGGGCGTTCGTATCGACGCGCTCGATCATGTCACGGATCTTGGCGATGTCACCTGGGCTCACATCTTCGCCCGTGAGCAGATGCTGGACCAGAGCGGTGACGTCGCCATCGAACAGGCGCTCGGTCAGCTCACCGACCATCGAGTGCTGCACCTCCCGCTCGGTCACCGCGGCGCGGTAGTGGTACTGGCGGGCCTGGGGGGGGGCCCGCCGGGTGACGACACCGCGGCGCTCGAGACGCGACAGCATGGTGGCGACGGTAGTTTGGGCGAGCCCTCGCTCGGCGTGCAGGGCTTCCCAGATGTCCTGGACCGTCGCTTCGCTCCGGTCCCAGACGACCCGCATGATGGCGAGTTGCAGCTCGGTGAGTTGATGGCGACCTGGCATGCTCGGCCTCGCGGTTGATCTACAGGCGTAGATTTACAACTGTAGTTTACAGCTGTCAAGGCGCGCCGGAACAGAGGCGGTGCGGGGCAAGTGCGCGAGTAAACTCGCGGCTCGGCACTGCCCGTAAACGGGCGTTACAGTGCCGCTTCAGCGGCAGCGCCGAGCCGCGGCTTCAGCCGCGCTCTTCGCGCCGCGGGGAGCGTTCGACTTCTCCAGAGTTCCCCCTCTCCCGAAGGGAGAGGGGGTCAGGGGGTGAGGACCAAAAGGGAGAAGAATTCTCTAGATCGAAGGTCCGAGCCAGATCGAAGGTCCCGAGCCCGTCATTATTCCCACGCTAAAGCGTGGGCTCGGCACGACACTGTGCTAAAGCACATGGCGCGTTACACTAGGCGCCCGATCGGTAACCGCCGCACTCGTTTCCCCGTGCCGGCGAACACGGCATTGCACACCGCCGGCGCGATCGGCGGCAGCCCCGCCTCGCCCACTCCACCCGGCGGCGCCTCGCTTTGCACCAGCTGCACCTCGATCTCCGGCATCTCCGCGAGCTCGAGCATCCGATAGTCGCTGAAGTTGCTCTGCGCCACCCGCCCGCGCTCGATGGTGATCTCCCCGTACAGCGCCGCGGTCAGACCGTACACGATCGCGCCTTGCAGCTGGGCCTCGACCGTGTCGGGGTTGACGAGGATCCCGCAGTCGGCCGCGCACACCACGCGGTGCACCCGGACCCCCCCGTCGGACCCTACCGACACCTCGGCCACCTGGGCCAGGTACGTCTCGCCGAACTGCCACAGCGCGATCCCCCGTGACCGACCGGCGGGCGGCGCCGATGCCCAGCCCGCGCGCTGCGCCGCCAGGTCGAGCACGCCTACCAGCCGCGGCTGGCCCGCGACCAGCTCGCGGCGGTACGCGTACGGATCCTTCCCCGCCGCGTGAGCCAGCTCGTCCACGAAGCTCTCCACCACCCAGCCGTTCTGCGACGGACCCACGCCGCGCCACGGTGCCACGGGAATGCCGGGGTCCTCGATCACCCGCTCTAGACGGAAATGCGGTACGGGATAGATCAGCTCGTCCGCGCCCCGGGTGATCAGGAACGACCCGCCTTCGGGCCCCACCAGGCGGTGGCTCCACGCCAGCGGCACGCCGCGCGCGTCGAGCCCGCCGCGCAGCACATTGTAGGTGGCGGGACGATAGAGCGCGTTCTGAATGTCGTCCTCCCGCGTCCACACGACCTGGACAGGCCCGGCAATCTTCTGCGCCAGCTCCACGGCCTCGGTCGCGTAGTCCACGGGTCCGCCGCGCCGCCCGAAGCCGCCGCCCAGGTAGGTCACGTGCACCGTGATCGCCTCGAGCGGGAGGCCCGTCACCCGCGCCGCCCCGCGCTGGATCCCCTGCGGATTCTGCGTGGGCGCCCAGATCTCGCAGCGGCCCCCCCGCACCTGAGCGGTGCAGTTCATCGGCTCCATGCAGGCGTGGGCGAGATAGGGCGCCTGATACACGGCTTCGACCGTGCGCGCGGCGGCCTTGAGATTCGCGTCCACGTCGCCCACGGTGCGCACCACTTGTCCTTCTCCTTGGGGGCGCGCCGCCGCCGCGGCGAACGCGCTCCAGATCCCATCGCTGCTCCAGCGCGCCGTCGGCCCCTCGTCCCATTCGATCTTGATGGCCTTCTTCCCTTGAAATGCGGCCCACGTGCGCTCGGCCACCACCGCCACGCCGCTCGAGATCTGGACCACGCGTTGCACTCCGGGCACGGCCAGGGCCGGGGTGGGGTCGAACGTCTTCACGCGCCCGCCGAACACGGGGCAGCGCGCCACGGCGGCGTACACCATGCCCGGGACCCGCACGTCGAGGCCGAAAATCGCTGCGCCGCTGACCTTGTCCGGCGTGTCTACCCGCAGCACGCGCTGCCCGAGGATGCGGAACTCGGACGGTCGCTTGAGCGGCGGGTCCGCCGGCACAGGAAGGGTGGCGGCGCGGGCCGCCAAGTCGCCGTAGCCGAGCCGGCGGCCGGTCGGCACGTGCTCGACCATACCGTTCCGGGCCCGGCACGCCTCGCGCGGCACGTTCCAGGTGAGCGCCGCCGCGCCGATCAGCAGCTCGCGGGCCGCGGCGCCGGCCTTCCGTAGCGGCTCGAAGCCGGAGCGGACGCTGCGGCTGCCGACGGTGAACTGGTCGCCGTACGCCGGGTCGGCGTCCGCCTGCGCCACGCGCACGCGCGTCCAATCGGCCTCGAGCTCCTCGGCCACGATCATGGGCATCGCGGTCCGCACCCCCTGACCCATCTCAGAGCGCCCGGTCCAGATGGTGACCGCGCCGTCGGGTCGGATCTCGATCCAGGCGTTGGGCTTGAATGGCTCGCGCGCCGCCGGCGCATGCGAGGCGCTGGGATCGAACGTCGGCAGATACAGCCCGATCACGAGGCTGGCTCCGGCGGCGGCGCCGGTCTTGAGAAACTCTCGCCGGTTGACGGTCGCGTGGCTCATGTCACTTGACGGTGTGCGTGGCTCGATTGAAGGCGAGGAGTTCTGGGGCATGGTGGACCTCCGACTCCGATCAACCTACGAGCGGTGTCACGACCACGTCAATCTGCTAACGGCGGCCCGGGATCGGCAGGTCGTGCGGGTCGATCCGGATCACTACATAAGTCGCCGAGTCAGGACCAGGGTTGCGCAACCCGTGCAGCTCATTCGATGCCTCGAAGATCACCGCGCCCGGACCGGCGTGCCGGGTGACCTCGTTCTGCAAGACCTCGAGCGTACCGCTGCGGACGATCATCAGCTCCTCGTGCGCGTGGCGGTGCGGTGGGTGCGGCGACCGTCCCGGCCCGAGCGTCGTCACGTGGATCTCGAGCCGACTCAGATTCGACGTCACGGTGTCAACGAGCGCACGAAACACACCGGCGTCGGTCGCCCGTACGCGCCCCGTGTCGGCGGGGAAGACCGCCGATCGGAGCGGCGGGCCCGACGGCGCACGCTCGCCTACAGCTCGTGCTGGTGCCGATTGCGCGGTCGCGCCACGCGGCGTGGCGAGCCCGGGCAGGATCAGCACCGCCGCGACGCAGGAGACGAGCGGGCAGAGCGAGGTCGGGATGGAGAGCATGGTTCGCCCCAGTCAGAGGTTGCGCCGGTTTTCTGATCAAGCCACGCAGGCGCGACACAGGTCCTAACGTCCTGACGAACCTACCCGTATCATTATCGGCCGCCACTCCCACACCTCGCGAGCTCGTCCGACATGATCGCACGCACCACCGTCCCGCTCCGGTTCTCCGGCTTCGCGCTCCTGCTCGTCACGTTTGGTACCTTCGCCGCCCACGCTCCCCCCGCCCGCCCGCCGGTCGCTCCCGGCCTCCTCTCCGGGCTCGTCTGGCGTAACCTGGGACCATTCCGCGGCGGGCGCATCGCCGCTGTCTCAGGCGCCATCGGCCAGCCCGGCGTCTTCTATGTGGGGCTCCCTGCGGGCGGCGTCTGGAAAACCACCAGCGCCGGCGAAACCTGGACTCCGATCTTCGACGGCATCACCGCAGCGTCCTCGGTCGGCGCCGTCGAAGTCGCCCCGTCCGACCCCAACGTGATCTACGTCGGCATGGGTGACCTGATCTCGGGCGGCGGCATTAACGAAGGCAACGGCGTCTACAAGTCGGTCGATGCCGGCAAGACGTGGCAGCACCTCGGCCTCGACTCCACCAGGCAGATCCCGTCGATCCTGGTCGATCCGCACGATCCCAACCTTGTGATGATCGCGGCCCAGGGAGACGTCCATAACAAGAGCGAGAGCCGCGGCGTGTTCCGCTCGACCGACGGCGGTAAGACGTGGACCAAGACCCTGTACGTGGACGACTCGACCGGCCTGCAGAAGCTCGCCTGGGCTGCCGACCACCCCGCGATCGTGCTCGCGACCAGCGTGCGGCACTACGTCGTGCCTATCACGGGCCCCACCCGCGTACCGCCGGCCGGGGGAGGTGGTGGAGCAGGTGGAGGTGGGGGAGGCGCGTCGGGCCCCACACAGACGAAGCTCTTCAAGTCTACCGACAAGGGTCTCACGTGGCACGAAATCACCGGAGGGGGCCTGCCGCGTCTCAGCGGCCGGACCGCGGTGGCCGTGGCGATGAATACCAACGCACAGCGGATGTTCCTGATCGGCAACTTCGGCCTGTACCGCTCCGACGACGGCGGCACCACCTGGCGCCAGATGGACGCCGCCGACCGGCGCATCGCCAACGGGCAGGGCGGCTACAACTGCGGTGTCTACGTCGACCCCAAGAACCCCGATGTCGTCTACACCATCAACACCTCCAGCTACCGGTCCACCGACGGCGGCAACACGTTCACCGGTTTCAAGGGAGCCCCTGGGGGTGACGATCCGCAACAGATGTGGATCGACCCCACCAACGGCCAGCGCATCCTCCTCGGGCTCGATCAGGGCGCCGTCGTTACGCTCGACGGCGGTATGACCTGGAGCTCCTGGTACAATCAGTCGACGGACCAGGTTTATCACATCGCGGTGGACAACTCGTATCCCTACTGGGTGTACGGGTCGCAGCAGGACGCGGGCGCCATCCGCACCCGCAGCCGCGGCAACTTGGGCGCCGTCACGCCGCTCGATTGGAATCCGGTGTCCGGGTGGGAGTGGGGCACGACGATTCCCGATCCGTTGAACCCCGACGTCGTCTACGCGAGCGGCGTGGGGATCCTGAAGATCACCTACCCGAGCGAGCAGTGGATCAACGTGAGTCCCAACGTCGATCCCACGCTGTTCGGACGAACCACCATCTCGCAGCCCCTCGCCTTCGCGCCCTGGAACCAGCACGAGCTGATCGCGGGATTCCAGTTCGTGATGGCGACGCTCGACGGCGGGCTGCATTGGACCAAGCTGTCCGCCGACCTGGGCTTCCCGAAGGACGTCACGCCGCCTCCTGACAGCATGCGCGGGCGCGGCGCGCCCGGCAGCCCCATCGGTGGCGCGATCCAGTCGCTCGCGCTGTCGACCGTACGGCGGGGCGTGATGTGGGCCGGGACCAACAACGGCCTGATCAAGCTGACCAGGGACGAGGGCAAGACCTGGGAGGACGTGTCGATCCCCAACCTGCCGGTCCCCGGACGGGGCGACATCCTCGCGATCGAAGCCTCGCACTTCGATCCAGCCGCCGCCTACGCCGCGGTCGATTTTCACGCCACCGGCGACTACAAGCCGTACTTCTTCCGCACCCACGACTACGGCAAGACCTGGACGGCGATCGTGCACGGCCTGCCTACTGACCAGCCGAGCGGCAGCTTCGCCCGGGTGATCCGGGGCGACACGAAGCAGGCCGGGCTGTTGTTCGCGGGCACGGAGAGCGGGATGTACGTCTCGTTCGACGACGGCGAGGACTGGCAGTCGCTCCAGCTCAATCTCCCCAACACGTCGTATCGCGACATCGCGATTCACGGCAACGACCTGGTGGTCGGCACCTATGGCCGCGGCATCTGGGTACTCGACGATTACTCGCCGCTGCGCCAGATCACGGCTGCCACGGCGAATGACCCGGTGCATCTGTTCACGCCCGGGGACGCCGTGCGCGTGCGCCGCAACGTGGGCGCGGACACGCCGTTCCCGCCCGAGGTCCCGCACGCGCTCAACCCGCCCGATGGCGCGATCATCTATTACTACCTGGCCTCGCCGCCGACCGGGGAGATTTCGCTGGACGTCCTGGACGCGGGCGGCGCGGTCGTGCGCCACCTCTCGACCGCGCCGGTCGAGCCCGTCAAAGAAGCTGCGCAGCCGCCCGAGCCCAATTTCTGGATCGCCACGCCGCAGCGGCTGTCCACCGCGGCCGGCACCAACCGGGTGAATTGGGATCTGCGCGCCGAGGCTCCGGCGGCGTTGACCCACACGTTCGAGATCAACGCCAATCCGGGCCTGACGCCCCCGTCTCCGGTGGGGCCGCTCGTGCCCCCGGGCGTCTATACGCTCAAGCTGATCGTTGGCGACAAAGCCTACACGCGGAGCGTGACGGTTGTGAACGATCCACGCTCTCCCGCCCGGGCCGCGGACGTGCGCGCGCAGTACGACTTACAGACGAAGATCATCGCCGGCACTAAGCAATCGTGGGACGGCTACCACCAGGTCGCAGCGCTGCGCGCCGCGGTGGCGGCGGATACCGCGCCAGCTCTGCCGGCAGCGGTGGTCGCGGCGGCGAAGGCCTTCGACTCGACGCTCGCCCTAGTGGCCGGCGATCCGGGGGGCGGGCGCGGCGGGGGGGGCGGGGGGGGCGGCTTCTTCGGAGGCGGTGCTCGGCCGGCGCCGACCTTCGTGAGCGTGAACGGCAATCTCGCAGGCCAGATCAACACGCTCGAGAACGGCGACATGGCGCCGACGCCGGCGATGCAGGCCGCCTACGTCGCCGGCTGTAGGGACCTCCAGACCGTGGTGACGACGTCGACCGGGATCAACGCAGCGCCGCTCGCCACGTTCAATGCCGTGCTGACCCAGAACAACCTCAAGCCGGTCGCGGCGACCGGCCCGGCGCTCGTCGCTCCGGTGTGTTCAAGGTCGTGAGGCGCGGGAGATGAAATGTATCGCACTCGGCTTCTAGCACTTGCGCTGCTCGCGGTCGCGCCGGCGAGCCTGCTCGCCCAAACCCAACCGGCGGCGCGGAGGGGGGGCGCGCCAGCGGGCTTTGCGCCCGCTCGCTTGGCGCGCATCGACCGGTTCATGCAGCAGTACGTCGACTCCGGGCAGATCGGCGGCGCGGTCGGGCTGGTGCTGCAGGACGGTCGCGTCGTGTACCAGCATGCAGTCGGCTGGCTCGACAAGGAGTCGGGGCGCCGCATGACCCCCGACGCGCTGTTCCGCATCGCGTCGCAGACCAAGGCACTCACCACGGTCGCGATCCTGTCGCTCGTGGAGGAGGGGGCGCTCGCGGTCGGCGACCCGGTGAGCCGCTACATCCCGGCGTTCGCACACACCACCGTAGCGACGAAGAGCGACACCGGCCTGGTCACCAAGCCCGCCGCGCGACCGATCACGATCCGGGATCTGCTCACGCATACGGCCGGCATCTCGTACGGCACCGACGGGCCGGCCGCGCCGCTCTATGCCGCCAAGGGGCTCGGGTCCGCGGCGGGATGGGGCTGGTACACCGCCGACAAGGACGAGCCGATTTGTACGACGATGGAGCGGCTGGGCTCCCTACCATTCACCGCACAGCCCGGCGAGCGCTGGGTGTATGGCTACAACACCGACATTCTCGGCTGCGTCGCCGAGCGCGCCTCCGGGATGCCGCTCGACGAGCTGATCCGGACCCGCATCACGGAGCCGTTGAAGATGAACGACACGTTTTTCTTTGTGCCTCGCAGCGCGAGCGGCCGGCTCGCGACGGTGTATTTGAGCGACTCGACCAATCACGCGCAGCGCGCCCCGGACGGCCCGCGCGGCCAGGGGAACTACGTGGAGGGTCCGCGCAAGAGCTTCGCGGGCGGCGCGGGGCTGGTCTCGACCGCGGCCGACTACGCCCGCTTCCTCGAGATGCTGCGCAACGGTGGCGAGCTGGGCGGCGCGCGGATCCTGGCGCCGCACAGCGTGGACCTGATGACCCACAACCAGGTAGCCACGCTGTTTGACTCGACCGGGGCACGCGGCTTCGGGTTTGGGTTCCAGACGACCGAGCGCTACGGTGCCACTGGGATGGCGTCGGTGGGCACGTTCAGCTGGGGTGGGGCGTACGGCAGCGGGTATTACGTCGATCCGGTGGAGCACCTCGTCATCGTGTTCATGATCAACCAGCTGCCGAACCGGACCGACATCGGGGGGAAGTTTCCCACGCTGGTCTACCAGGCCCTCGTGACCAGCCGGCGCTAGCGAGGGGACGCACTGCATGGAGAACTACAACTCCTTGTACTGCCACGCCCCCACCACCGCTGCCAGCGGCACGCACACCAGCGCGGCGAGGGTGGTGACCACGTACAGGCGGTGCGGGAAGATTCCCATCGGTGCTTCCGCGATCGCGTGAAAGAACGCGATCAACAGCCACGTCGCCACGCCGGCGTAAACCGCCGTCTTGGCCCCGGCGCCGTAGCGCGGCCGGATCGCGGCGTACAGCCACACCATGAAGATCCCGACGAGGAAATCGTAGCTCACGAACCACTTGATCAGCGCGGCATCCATCTGGCCCTTGCCGAGCGCCTGCATCGCCGCGTTCCAGTCGTTGCTGAGCCACACGCCGTTCACGAGGAAGTCGAGCACGTTGAGCACGAGACCGGCCAACAGCCCGCCGACGACCACACGACCCCAGTTGATCTTGCCCATGGTCACCTCGAGAGAGGGGGAACGGATCAACGGCCGGGCCAGAGTATGGCGCGAGTACCCCCGGGCGCAAGGCCGGCCGCGTCACCTTCCCCCAACCGCCTTGTACAACGCCGCGTACGCCGTCGCCGCGTCGATCCGCCCCTGGGCCAGGCGATCCTGAGCCTCGAGCTCGGTCCGCTCCGCATCCAGCACCTGAAGAAAATCCGTGACCCCTTCGCGGAACCGCAGCCGCGCCAGCTCGGCGGCTCGCTCGCTCGCGGCGCTCGCCTCCTGGAGTCGTTCCACCTGGAGTCGCGCCGCGCGATACCGGGTGAGGCTGGTCTCCATGTCTTCAATCGCCGCGAGGACGACGCGACTGTATTCTGCGCGGGCCGCCGCCTCCCGCGCCTGCGCCGCGTCGGCCTCCGCCTTCACCCGCCCCAGGTTGAGACCAGACCAGGTGATCACCGGCCCCACCGCGTAGCGCAGCGTCCCCTGGTTGCCCACCGCATTGAATTCGGGCGCGGCATAGCCCACGCTTGCCCCGATGGTGAGCCGCGGCAGGTAGCTCGCCTTGGCCGCTCCGACCAGCGCCCCCTGCGCCGCGGCGAACCGCTCGGCCGCGGCCACGTCGGGCCGGTACCGGACCACCGCGTCCGGTGTCCCGATCGACGTCACCTCGGGAAGCGGCGGGAGCTGCCCGGTCTGCTCGAGCTCCCGGGCCACGTCGGTCGGTGAGCGGCCCACCAGCGCACCGATGCGGTACTGGGCCGCCGCCACCTGGGCCTCCCGGGCGGGAATCGATGCCAGCGTGGAGCTCAGCTGGGCCTGCGCCCGGTCGGTATCGAACGCGCTGCCGCGCCCCGCGTCGAGGCGCTGGCGCGTGAGGTCGAAGGTGCGGCGCTGGTTTTCGGCGTTCCGCCGAGCGACCTCGAGCTGCTCCTGCGCTCCCCGCAGCTCGAAGTAGGCGCGGGCCAGCTCCGCCGTCAGCGTCACCTGCACGTCGCGCAGCTCTTCCTGGGCCACGCCCACCAACGCGCCCTGCGCCTGGACGCTGTGGCGGATGCGGCCGAACACATCCAGGTCCCACGAGGCATTCACGCCGGCGTCCCACACGCTCTGGTCCGGAAAGATGCCCGATGCGCCGGGGAAGCTCGCGCTGGACAGGCGTTGCCGCGCGTAGCCGGCGGACAGCGTCGTCGACGGCGTCAGGTCCAACGCGGTGCGGACCCGATCCGAGCGAGCGGCGCTCACCCGGGCCCGCGCTGCCCGCACGTCGAGGTTACCGCGCGCCACCTCGCCGATGAGGCGGGACAGCGTCGTGTCGCCCAGCTGGTCCCAATAGTCGGTCGAGACCGCAGGCTCCTCCTTCGTTCCCCCTCTCCCGGAGAGCCCGCCCTGAGCGAAGCGAAGGGGAGAGGGGGCCAGGGGGTGAGGACCCTCTCTCCCATCGGGAGAGGAGGCCGGGGGCTGAGAATCCTGGGTCACTTCCCGGAACGACGCCGGTGGCTGTACCGCCGGTGATCGGTAGCCCGGGGCCGAAGCGCATCCGGAGAGCGCGAAGAACCCCAGACAGTAATAGACGATCGCGCTACGCATTGGCCGCCTCCCCCACCAAGACAGGTTCGAGAACGAGACGCTCGCTTGCCTCTTCCGTGGTCGGGCGGTGCTCGGCCGCGATGAGCGAGTAGAACACCGGGACGACGAACAGCGTGAACAGCGTCCCCACCGTCATGCCCGCCACCAGCACGGTGCCGATGCTGTTGCGCGCTGCCGATCCAGGCCCGGTCGCGAACACGAGCGGGAGATGCCCGAAGACCGTGGCCGCCGACGTCATGAGCACGGGCCGGAGCCGGGTGAGCGATGCTTCGCGCAACGCGGCCAGCTTCGCCACGCCCTGCGACTGGAGCGTATTGGCGAACTGCACGATCAGGATGCCGTTTTTCGCGATCAGTCCCACCAGCGTGATCAGCCCCACCTGGGAGTAGATGTTGATGGTGGTGAGATCGAGGAAGCTGAAAACCAGCGCCCCGGAGATCGCGAGCGGCACCGAGCCCACCAGCACGATCAACGGGTCCCGGAAGCTCCTGAATTGCGCCGCGAGCACCAGGTAGATGAGGATCACGGCGAACCCGAGGGTCACAGTGAGCGCCGCCCCTTCGAGACGGATCTGCCGGGATTCGCCGGCGTAGTCGAGCCCGACACCCGGCCCAGCTGCGGCCGCCGCAGCGGTCTCGAGGACCCGCAATCCCTCCTCCTTGGTGACGCCAGGTTTCACGCCGCCGAAGATTCTGACTGCGTTTCTCTGCTGAAAGCGGTTCAAAGTGCGCGGCGCGGTGCTCGACTCGATGTGCGTGAACGTCGAAACCGGCACCAGCCGGCCACTCGGCGTCTTGATCTTGAGATCGAGCAGCGGCCCCACCGTGGTGCGGCGCTCGTCGCCGATCTGGGGGATGACCTTGTAGCTGCGGTCGTAATAGTTGAACCGGTTGACGTACGCGCCGCCCAGCAGCGTGCCGAGCTCGCGGCCCACGCTGGCGAGGTCGAGCCCCAGGTCGGCCACCTGGTCGCGATCGATCACGACTCGCGCCTCGGGCAGATCGATCTTCAAGTCGGTGTCGACGTACAGGAACTTGCCGCTCTGCCAGCCGGCACCCAGCACGGCGCCAACCGTCTGCAGCATCTGCTCCGGTGGAATGTCGCTCGCCAGAATCAGCTCCACGTCGTACTGGCCGGGCGTCGGCAACGGGGGGTCGAGGCGGGGGAACACCTGCAATCCCGGCACCTGCGACACCGCGTAGTACACCTGACCGTACATCTGCTCCGTGGTCCGCTTCCGTTCCTTCCAGTTTTTCGCGACCATCCCGCCAAACCCGCCCCACGAGGCCGTGAGTGACCACATGAACTTCGCCTCGGGGAACGCGGTGACCGCCTTCACGACCTGGAGCGACGCCTTGTTAGTCGCTGCCAGGGACGCGTCGGGCGAGGCCTGCATGAACAGGCTGATGTGGCTCTGGTCCTCGATCGGCGCCAGCTCGCGCCGCGAGTTCTGGTACAGCGGCACCGCCGCCAGCATGACCAGCACGGCGGCCGCGACGATCGCCCAGCGCATCCCCAGGGCGCCGTCGAGCAGCCGCTCGTAGCGGCTGCGGACCCAGTCGAAGCCACGCTGCACCAGCCGCGTCAGCCGGCCCTCCCGGCCCTGCTCGTGTACGAAGCGCGAGCTCATCACCGGCGACAACGTCACCGCGACGATGCCCGATACCACCACCGCGGCGGCGAGGGTGATCGCGAATTCCAGGAACAGCGACCCGGTCAGCCCACCCTGGAACCCGATCGGCGTGTACACCGCGGCGAGGGTGATCGTCATCGCAATGATGGGGCCGACCAGCTCCCGGGCGCCGACCAGCGCCGCCTGGATGCGCGTCTTGCCCTCCCGCACGTGCCGCTCGACGTTCTCCACCACGACGATCGCATCGTCCACCACCAATCCCACCGACAGCACGATCGCGAGGATGGTGAGGAGGTTGAGGCTGAACCCGAAGGCGTACATGACGATCGCGGCGCCCACCAGCGACACCGGCATCGCCACCAGCGGCACGAAGGCCGTGCGCACCGATCCCATGAACAGGAACACCACCAGGCCCACGATCGCGATGGTCTCCATCAACGTCTTGGTGATCTCCTGCAGCGCATCGGTCATGAACACCGTCGCGTCGTAGGCCATTTGCATATCGATGTCGCTGGGCAGCGTGGGCCGGATCCGGGCCATTTCAGCGTGGAGCCGGTTGGCCACTTCGATCTCGTTGCTTCCGGGCAGCGGCCAGACGCCCAGGTACACGGCTTCTTTGTCGCTGAACTTGGTGATGAAGTCGGCTTCCTCGGCGCCGAGCTCGACGCGGGCCACGTCGGACAGCCGCACGATCGCCCCGTTCCGCTCGGCCACGACGAGGTTCTTGAACTCGTCCGTCGTGCGGAGGTCGGTGTTGGCCAGCAGGTTGACCTGCACCAGGTCGCCCTTGGTCTGCCCCACCGCGGCGAGGTAGTTGTTGCGCTGCAGCGCCGCGTGCACGTCGCCGGGTGCCAGGTTGAGCGCGGCCAGCCGGTCGGGGTCGATCCAGATGCGCATGGCGATGGGCCGCCCGCCGACGACGTCCACCCGCTGCACCCCCGCCAGCGTCGAGAGCTGGGGCTGCATGTTGCGGGTGAGCCAGTCGGTGAGCGCCGGAATGTCGCGCGCCGACGACGTAAAGCTCAGATAGAACGACGCATACGGGCGATCGGCGCGCTGTACCTCCACCACCGGTGGCTCGGCCTCGGCGGGCAGCTCGGAGCGCACCTGCTGCAGCCGCGCGGTGACCTCCGCCAGCGCCGCCGTGCTGTTGTGGTTCAGCTTCAAGTGCACAGTGATGCTCGAAACGCCGGCGCGGCTGGTGGATTCGACGTAGTCGACGCCGCTGATGGCCGACACGGCGCGCTCGATCGGCGTCGTGAGGAAGCCGCGGACGGTTTCGGCGCTCGCGCCGTAATACACCGTCGTGATCAGCACCGACGAGCTCTGAATGTTCGGATACTGCTGCACCGGTAGCGTCGTGATGGCCCGCCACCCCACGAGCACGATCACGAGGTTGACGACGACCGCGAGGACCGGATGCTTGATGAACGTATCGGTAAAAGAGCGCATGAACGGTTTCCGATTAACGAGTTGAGTCGCCCGCGACCAGCACAGCCTCGCGCAGCTTGAAGGACCCCGAGGTAGCGACCTGCTGACCGGGGGTGAGACCACCCAAGATCACGACTTCGTCGTCGAGCACCGGCCCACTCCGCACCGGTTGCACGTGCGCGCGGCTCCGCCCGCCCGAGTCGGCGACGATCAAGAAGACGTGGTCGCCGCCCGGCCCCTTACGCAGCGCGCTCACCGGAATCGCGACGACCGCCGTCGGGGGGCCCACCGGGACCTCGACCCGCACCGAGGCGCCTGGGGCCGGGGCGTGGCTCGGGATCCGGGCCCGTACCAGCGCATTGCGGGTCGTCGGATCGATGCGCGCATCGACGGCGACGATCCGGGCCGTCAGCGGACGCGGGTCGTTTGCGGCGAACACGGCGACCGGCTCGCCCTGGCGCAGCTCGGCCGCTACCACCTGGGCCACCGTGAAGTCGACGTTGGCCGCGGCATCGACCCCCTGCAGGGTGCTGAGCTCGGTGCCTTCGTTCAGGTACTGGCCGGGGTGCACATCGGCGAGGCCCACGCGGGCTCGGAACGGGGCGCGAATCGTCTTCTTTGCGATGATGGCCCGGGTACGCGCGATCTGCGCCAGCGCGACATCGCGCGCCGCGCGCGCCTGGTCCACCTCTTCCTGGGACGTGGCCTGCGCCTCCCGCAGCCGCTCCTGCCGAGCGAGGGTCGTCTTAGCCAAGTCGGCCTGGGCGGTTTCCGCCTCGAGCTCCGCCTCCTCCACCGAGACGTCGAGGGCTACCAGCACCGTGCCGGCGTCGACGATTTGCCCGGGGACGAGCGTCACCTGGCGGACGGTGCCCGCGAGCTCGTTGCGCAGGGTGATCGAGTTGAGCGCGAGGATCGTTCCGACCGACGTCGTCGTCGGGCGATACTGACGCTCCCGGGCGACGGCCAGGGTCACCGATTCGATGGGCTCGGGCTGGCGCGCGGCCGCCGCGTCGGCTTTGCGGACCGAGGCACGTTTCCAAGCCACCAGGCTGCCGGCGGTGATGGCGAGCGTTAGCAACAGCACGGCAGATCCCGTCCAGCCGCGATGGTTCATGGTGAGACGACTGCGCATACGCGGTGATCTCCTTCTGTCTGGAAAAGGTGTAGCGTGGTCCCCTCGGTATTAGACGTTTGGGGGAGCCTGAAACAGACATGCCGCAGGACTGCGGCCACGTTTCGAAACGGTCACGATCGCGCCACAGTTTCAAGCGCGCTGGTCGCCCTTGCCACCCAGCCCATGGTTCACTAATGAATTATCTTGCCGCAGTGTTCCCGGGGCGTAGCCTTCACGAGACAACGCGAGGTGCACTCATGGTCGAGCCAATGGAGCAGGGCGTGGTGTTGGTGCGCGGCGGCGCGCAGGGCTTCGTCCAGGAGATCACCCTGGGGCGTCACAGGCTGATTGCCGACGAGCCGATCTCCGCCGGTGGGACCGACCGAGGGCCCGGACCCTACGAGCTGTTACTGGCGGCGCTCGGCGCCTGAACCTCCATGACCATCGCGCTGTATGCGCGACGGAAAGGGTGGCCGCTCAGCGGCGTCACGGTTCGCCTCCGCCACTCGAGAGTCCACGCCGACGACTGCGCCGAATGTGAAACCAAAGAGGGCATGCTCGATCGGATCGAGAGCGAGATCGCCTTGGACGGGGAGCTCACGGCGGAGCAGCGTAACAAGGCACTCGAGATCGCCGGCAAGTGTCCGGTCCATCGGACGCTCACGTCGGAGATCAACATCCGGTCGACGCTCGTGTAGGAATCTCACACTCTACGCGGTTGAGGCTGCTTAATGGGGACGCCTGGGGCTGCGGATCAGTGTGAGCAGCGCTCCGACCAGCCCTACAGCGCTGGGATCGACACCCGCGAGGTAGTCGAGCAACCCCCGGGCTACGAGGCGGAATTGTACGCCGTACGGAATCACGCTTCAGTAATGAACCATATCCTTGAGAAGTTCCCGCCCTCTCCGCCGCCCCTTCGCTCGGCCGCGGCCCGGGCTGTGACAGTCTGAGCGGACGTTGCCTCCCGGTGAGTCGTTCAACATGATTCGGACGGTTCGCACACGGGGATCGGCGTGGGTGCAGCGCTCGCTGCTCGACGAGTCCGCGTCATGTTGGGCGCGGCTCTCCTGCAATCCATCGGCTGGGCGCGCCCCGCCGGAGCCCAGGCATACGTGGGCGTGGACGCGGTGGCAGGCTCCCCCTACGTGTGGCGCGGCGTGACGCGGGCCAACGGCTGGGTCGCTCAACCCGAAGGCTTCGTGAGCGTGAAGGTCGGCGGCGGGTTCCTATCGGGTGGCGCGTGGGCGAGCTACGAGCTCGGGCCCGCCGGGCCCGGCGATCTGTCGGACCTCGGCACCGGCCAGGCTGGACTCGCCGAAGTCAACTACTGGGGCCAGGCGACTCGGTCCCTGGGGCTGATGCAGGCGGCGCTCGGCGGGATTCGCTATGCGTTCCGTGGCGCAGCTCCCGGCGCGGGCCGCACGCGCGCCGACAACACGACGGAGCTGTACGTGGACCTGCGTGCGACCTCGAAGTACATCGTGCCCGCCGTCGCCATGTGGCTGGATGTCGACCGGGTGCGCGGAGCGTACCTCGAAGCAAGCGCCACCGTGCCGGTCCTCGCCAATCCGCTCGCTCAGCCTTTCATCGGCGTGATCACCCGGGCCGCCGTCGGCTACTCGCTCGGGCAAGAGGTGAACAACCGGGATCCGACGCAGCGCGGCTACTTCGCGCGAGCCGGTGTCACGCACGTGGATCTCGCAGTGTCGGGCGACGTCACGCTCCACCCGCTCGGCGTGGCCACGGTGTTCCGGCTGGAGGGCCACACACAGTTCAGCGCCGACGACGCCACCCGGCCCACCAGCGCGAGCCCCGACGACGCGCGGCGTAGCATCAAGCTCTGGGCGGCGCTCGCGCTGCGGATGTCGGGACCGATCGTGTCATGGTGATCCCGCGCAGGCCGGCGGCGCTCGGGCTGGCGCTCGTGACCGCCGGGTGCATCGCCTTCGCCGAGCTGCCGCTGCCGAGCCCTAGCTCTTCGCGACCGGTCCCGTCATCCGGCCTTCGGGCGGGGTTCGGCCGCGCCGACATCACTCCCCCGCCCGGCGTCGGGCTGGCCGGCAACGGCCCCGAGGGCCGCCGCGCCGCGGGCTATCGCGTGCGCCTGTACGCGCGTGCCCTCCTGGTCGAGGATCGAACGGGCGAGCGAGTGGCGTTCGTCGTCGCCGACCTGCCGCACGTCACTCCGAACCTTCACCGTCTCACCGCCCTGCGCATTCGCGATTCGACCGGGATCGGCGCGGACCGCCTTGTGGTAGCGGCCACGCACGTGCACTCGGGCCCCGGTCATTTCTACGCCGAGCGCCAGTACAATCAGAGCACGTCGCAAGTCGTGGGCTACGACTCGGCGATGGTCGAGTTCTTGGTGGCGCGCTTCGCCCGCGCGGTGCTGGACGCCCAGCGAGATCTGCGCCCGGCACGGGTCGGCTGGGGTGCCACCGCGGTGTGGGGACACACGCGTAACCGGAGCTACGAGGCCTTCTTGCGCAACAAGCCCGAGTGGACGCCGCCCGCCCCGCCGTCTCCCGGCCTTGACCCGACGCACCGCGCTGTGAATCCGCTGTGGACGCTGTTGCGGGTGGATCAGCGCGGCCGCGGTGCGGACAGCGCGTACCGGCCGGCTGGCGCGCTCAGCGTGTTCGCGCTGCACGGCACGGCTGACGCCCCGGAGAACGAGCTCCTCGACGCGGGCATCCACGGGATCATCGAGCGAGGGCTCGAGCGCCACGTGGACTCGCTGAGCGGACGCAGCGCGGGTTATCACCTCGTGGCGAACGGAGCGGAGGGAGACGTATCCCCCGATTGGCCAGCGCAGTCACGCTGCGGCACGCCGGTGCTCCGTCCCGTGGTGGGGCCGGGCGGACCGCGCACGCCGTCAGCGCCATGGGAGTGGCGTGACCCCGCGCCGGCGTGGATGGGGCTGTGCCTCGCCGCTGCGCGCCGCTACGTCAACGCCGCAGGCGACTCGCTCGCAACGCGCGCGGCCGTCTTGTTCGATTCGCTCGGGCCGGGGCTGCGCGCCGACCTGCGCGTCGGGGTGGCATTCCGCACCCTACGGTTGAAGGGTGACCCACGTCTGTGCCCGTATCCTGAGACCGGCTCGTCCACACTTGGGGGCGCCGAGGACGGCCGCACGCGGCTGTACGGCTGGCACCTGTTCGGCATCTTCCCGCTCGGCCTGGAGGAGGGCGGGCACGCCATCCGTCCCAACCCGCACGATTGCCAGCGCGAGAAGCGCGTCGCCTTGGGCTGGCTACAGCGCAAGCTCGTCGTGGGCGAGCACGGCTTGCCGGAGGTGGCCCAGCTTTCGGTGATCCGCCTCGGCGATCTGCTGCTGGGTGTCGTTCCGGCGGAGCTGACGACGCGGGCCGGAGCGCAGATCGAGCGTGCCATCGCCGAAAGCGCCCGCGCCTCGGGGCTAGCGCCGCGCGCCGTCACGATCGTGGGGCTCGCCAACGGCTACATGCAGTACGTCGCGACCGACGCGGAATACGGGGAGCAGGCGTACGAAGGCGGCTCCACACTGTATGGACCCAACAGCGCCGCCGTCCTCGCGGAAGAACTGGGCAAGCTGGCCGGTTCGCTGGCGCGCTCGGGCGCGAGTCCGGCGAACCCCGTCGACTCGCTGGTCGCCTATCCCGGAACGTCGTTGACCATCCTGCCGCGCCGCACGGCCGGCCCGCCGCCCGAGCGCATCACGCGGGTGGTGCTGAGCCAGGCCTGCGCGGGCGACACGGTGGTGGTGCGGTGGCGAGACCTCCACCCGGGACGCCTGGTACCGGCCGACGGACCGGTGCTGCGGATCGAGCGACTCGCAGGCGAGCGCTGGGACGTGGTGGCATGGGACGACGACCGCGAGCTCGAGATTCGCGCCGTGCGCTCGCTCGGCGGCCGGGGCTATGTGTGGGAGGCGCGCTGGCACCACTTGGCGCACGCCGGCCCGTTTCGGGTCGTGCTGGTGGCGCGACCAGGGCTGGCCGAGGTGACAGGCGACCGGGTTGCGTGCTGAAAGGACGAAGTCCCCGCGGCCTCCGAATCCCGAGCGGGATTCGGAGGCCAGCGACCCTTACTAGCGGACCACGATGGTGCCGGTCATTGCCGTGCCGTGCACTGCGCAGTCGTACTGATAGGTCCCGGGCGTGGTGAACGTGACGGCGTACGTCTGGCCGTTGCCGCTCATGATCGGACTGCTCGCAAACGCGGTCGACCCCTGGGACTGGACGCTGTGGGAGACGCCCAGGTTGTTGGTCCACGTCCAGGTCACGGTGGCACCCACCGCCACGGTGTCGACCGCCGGGTTGGCGGTGCCGTTGTGGGCGCTGCTGAACACGATCCCCCCGTTGTTCCCCACGGTCACGGACCCGACCGGACCACTTCCGCCACCGCCTCCCCCACCACCGCCCCCACCGTAACCCCCGCCCCCACCCCCACTCCCGCCCCCGTACGGGCCGGACGCCGTGTAGCCGGCGCAACCCGCGAGCGCCGCGAGCGCGATGATGCCGATGACTGCCGTGCGTAAACGCATTGGATCATCCTCCTCAGCTCGCCGGCTTCGCGGAGCTGGACTTTTGCCAGTTGACGAACAGGAACCCGCCGGGTGCGTCCAACTTCGGCTCGCCCGGTCCAGGTAGGATTTGCAGCTGCAACTCTTCGACCTTGTTCTTGGAGCAATCCCAGCAGGCGAGCGCGAAGTCCCCGTCGCGCCGGGTGCGGGACAACAGCATCACGTGCACCATAGCGTTGTCGGTCACGAGCGCGCCGTTCTTGTACAGGTGCCCGAACGCCCACAGCGCCACCGCGCTGTTGATCGTGGGCACGAGCGGCGTGTGCACCGCCGTGTTGCCGTGGTAGTAGAGGCCGAGGATCACGCCCCCGAACCGGGGATGGTGCGGCACATCCTTCGTCTGCACGCGGTCCAGCACGAGCTTCCAGCGCGCGCCGTCCTGGGTGGCCAACTCGGCGACTCCATCCACGGAATCGCGCACCGCGCCCTTGTCCCACGCGGTGAAGGCGAAGCTGCCGGCAATCTTGGTCACGTTGTTCGAGTAGGGCCCGTTCTTCACCTGCGACTCGAGCCCCTCCCGCTCATCCCCGAACTGCTTGAGGATCGGCGCCGCGCTGTCTGGAAAGGGGAACGGGCCGGGGAGGATCTGGATCACGGGTCCGCCGCCCGTCACCCGGATCGCCTGGACCTTCGCCTCAGACTTGCCAGTACCGCCCGTCTCGGACTCGCCGTAGCCCGACGACCTCGAGCCCTCGGCGGCAACGACCTTCAGGTCGGTCTCCATGCCGAGCTTTTTGTGCGAGTCCTCGCCCACGGGGCAGTACACCTCGTAGGTCCCTGGCTTGAGCGTGAGCGTCAGGGTGGTGCTTGACCCCGGCTGGATGACGGCGGTCTCCTGCTCGATCCCCTGCCCCTCGACCTCGAAGGCGTGCGGGATGCTCCCGACGTTTGCGACAGTGAACGTCACGGTCCCGGCGGCGATAGTGCGCGCCGAGAGCTCCACCTTCCACTCGGACAGCTTGGCGCTCACGGCCGCCGGGTCGCCCGGGGCGCGGTGCGCGGGGGTCCCGGCGAGCGCAGCGGCGGCGAGCAGCAGCCGCGCGGCGTTCCGGACCGGAATGGCATGTAAGTACGACATACGCGATCTTCCTCCTGCGAGAGTGGGACAGCAGTTTCCTTCGATGCCAGAGACCCCGGGCGCCCTGCGTCTATTCCGGCGGGAATAATTCCGTCGCCCGCGGAGTCTTCTCCCGAAGGCCTACGCGACATCTTGAGGGCCGGTTGGAGTCAAGCGAGCTGGCGCGATTCGAAGCCGTCGTGTTGCCGCACCTGGACGCCGCGTACACGCTGGCGCGCTATCTGACGCGGAACGAGCACGACGCAGAAGACGTCGTGCAGGACGCCTGTCTGCGTGCGCTCAAGTATTTCGACAGTTTCCGCGGGGAGGAGGGGACGAGCGCGCGCGCCTGGCTGCTCGCGATCGTGCGCAACACCGCTTTCAGTTCGCGGCGCCGCCAGCGCCCGGACGAGGGTATGCTCGAGTTCGACGAGGCGCAGCACAGCGGCGCGGTGGCGGATGAGCACCCGGAGGCAGCGTTGCTCCGCAGTGCCGCCAAGGAATCGCTCGGTCGTGCGCTCGACCGCTTGGCGCCGGAATTCCGTGAGGTGATCGTGTTGCGCGAGCTCGAAGGGCTGTCGTACAAGGAGATCAGCGACGTCGCGGGCGTGCCGGTCGGCACGGTGATGTCACGGCTGTCGCGCGCCCGCACGCGCCTCCAGCAAGCGCTGCGGGAAGAGGAGGGAGGCTGACCGTGACACATCCGGGCTTCGAAGCCCAGCTGGACGCTTATCTCGACGGCGAGCTTGCCGCGGTCGACGCGCGCGAGCTCGAGGCGCACCTTGCCCAATGCCCGGAGTGCGCGCGGTTCCGAGATGGGCGGCTCGAGTTGCACGCGGCGATCACCGCACGCGTCCCGGTGTTCCCGGCACCGGACGCCTTGCGCGACCGCGTGCGGGCGGCGGTCAGGACGGCGGCGCGGGCGCAGGCGCCGCGCCGCTTCACCGCGCGGGGCGTGTGGCGTCCACTGGCAATCGCCGCGTCACTCGCGGTCGTCGCCGCCGGCAGCTGGCGCCTCGCGCTTGAGCGCGCGGCCGGTGAGACGCTCGCCGGTGACGTCCTCGCGAGCCACATCCGCTCGCTCATGCCCGGCCATCTCACCGACGTGCCCTCTTCGGATCAGCACACGGTGAAGCCATGGTTCAACGGAAAGCTCGACTTCTCGCCCCCCGTGTACGACTTCGCCGGGCGAGGGTACCCCCTGCTCGGAGGCCGACTCGACTACGTGGATGGGCGCGCGGTGGCCGCTCTTGCGTACGGCCGGCGCCAGCACCTGATCAACGTGTTCCTCTGGCCCGCCGCACGTGGTCCGGCCGCCGTTGCCTCGACCCGCACCCGCCAGGGCTATCACCTGCTGCACTGGGCCACGCCGGACTACACTTACTGGGTGGTCTCCGATCTCGGTCTCCCCGAGCTCGGGGACTTCGCCGGACTGCTTCGGCAAGCCGACTCGGCCGCCGGCGCGCCCAAATGAACAGCGGGCTCCACACCGCAGAGCCCGCCTTCCAGCCTGCTTCATCGCGCCCGCTCCGACACAACGGCCCCCGCGTCGATTGCGAAGGAGCCACGGACATCAGGTGGTGGAGTGGAGCAGCGTGCCGGCCAACAGGATGACCAACCACAGCACGAGGCTTGCGGCCGATGCCCGCCGGAACCGATCCCATCCGGCGGCGCGGCCCTGTCGGAGCGCGTTTTCCGCTCGCATCCGTATGTAGCCATTGCCGAGCAACAGGGCGATGAGCCCCATCTTGGTCCAGAACACGACCGAGGTCGCAAAGCTGTCGAGCTCCGCGAACATCATCAGCAGGCCGCTCGCGAAAATGAGCGCGAGGCCTGCTACCACCCAGCGGTGCACGCCCGCCAGGCGGGCCAGCTCCTCTGACCAGTCCGGCGTCGCCGGCGAGAGACGGAGCGACGCGCGATCGGCCGCGACGGCCACGCCGCCCCCCACCAGGATGCCGACGAGATGGAGATAGGTCACCGTGGCGCTCACGGGCGTGTGGCCGTAGAGGTGCGCCCACCGCGCGAGGAGCTGCGAAACTGTCGTCGACGCCATCATGGAGTCGTCCTCCTGAAAGGGTTCGGGACTAGCATTTCCCAACGCCTAGACCATCGGTGCTCCGCGCACATTCCCGCGGGAATAGTTCCGTGGCGACCGGAGTCCTGTTCCCGTGGTCCGACGGACGAGAGTCTTTTACTACGACCTGAGCACTTTGCAGATGGAGGGTATGGGTGTGCGGTTACTGACACGCGTCGCGCGCGCCGCTGGTCCGGCGGCAGGCCTCCTGGCCTTGCTCGTGCTACAGCTGCACGACGCGCCCTTGGCCGGCGCGGCCCCGTTGCCGGCCCGCGCCCTCGTCTTCTCCGATCAGGCCCGGCGCCTACTGCTCCTGGAGTATCAGTCGTATCCGACCGAGTTCCTGGGCTGCATGATCGGCGCGGTTCGCGGCGACGCGGTGATCGTTCAGCGCATCGCCCCTGCTGACGTGAATCCGGGGGAGTCGACGCGGACGTCCGTCGTGCCACGGCAGACTTGTGAGGATGCCGGCTGGGCGAACACGGTCGGAATGATCCACAGTCATCCGGGCGGCGAGCGCTGCTTCTACTACTTCCCAGGGACCCAGGTAGCGACCTCGGATGCGCGCTCTTTCGCGCTCCAACCCTACCCCGTCGACGCAATCATGTGTGGCGACCGGATCGTGTGGATCGGCCGCGACCTGGTCGAGCAGCAGCAGCCGCTCGGGGCCGACGGTGTCCCGGTACGATGAGCGGGATCAGCCGGTCGGAGCAGTGGTATCTGCTGCAGCTGCGAGTCTTGGGCGCGAGGTGGCGGCTCGGCTCGAGCGCGCTCGACCCCTACTTGCTGCTGCGGTATTCGCTCGCATCCTGTAGTCCTCCGTCTGACAGTTCTGTTCCGCCGCTTTCCTGGCACCAACGGCGCTTCGTCTGATTCTTCCGTCGTTGAGCGATCGCTACCATTGCCTTCGTTCAGCGATCCATCCTCCTCACGACGGAGAACACGATGAAACCGACGATCTATGCCCCTTTCCTGAGCCTCGCGGCTTTAGCCGCGTGCAACAATCTCTATTCGCCGAGCAACACACCGCCCCCGCCCAGCTTCACCGTCATTCGGGCGCAGGGCGACAGCCTCACGGTCGCGGACACCCTCAACAAGTTTCGCGCGGCGCTCGGCGGCAGCTTGAACGCGCCGAACTTTCCGCCCGCCGAGAGCGGCCGGCGCGAGATCAACTGGGACGGCGTGCCCGCTGCCTTAACGAACGTGGACACGTTCCCAGCGACCTTCTTCAACGTCAACTCGAAGCGGGGTGCCCTGTTCTCCACCCCCGGGACCGGCCTCCGGGTGGACAGCACCGCTTTTGCGTCGATCAACGCCGGCCTGGGAGACCAGTTCAAGGCCTTCTCGCCCAAGAAGCTGTTCATGGCCGTCGGCTCGAACCAGCTCGGGGTCGACTTCAAGCTGGTGGGTACCACGACCAACGGCCTGGTCAAGGGCTTCGGGGTCGTCTTCTCCGACGTCGACAAGGCGGCCGCTACGCGGGTCGAGTATTTCGATGCGAACGGGGTCGAGATCGCCAGCATCGCGTCGCCGGTCCATCTCGGCGCCCAGGGATTCACCTTCGTCGGCGCGGTGTTCGAGTCTGCGATCGTCGCCAGGGTGCTGATCACCAGCGGTGAGGCCGCCTTGGACGCGACGAGCGCCGATGTCAGCGCGGGCGGCACCAAGGACCTCGTCGTGATGGACGACTTCATCTACGGCGAGCCGCAGCCGCTCCCGTAACGCGTGGACGTGCACGGAGGCTATATGAGACGGGCACCATCATCGTCAACTCAAGGAGAATGGGAATGAAAGCGATCACAGCTGGAATGCTTGCGGTGGCCGCCCTCGCGGCGGTGGCATGCAACGACTCCTCCACGGCGCCTGCGAGCCCGTCGTATTCCGCCTCCGGCCTGCCGGAGGCGTCGGTTGCCGCCGCCCAGGCGCGCGGGGCTCGGAGCGGCTTTGGGTTCAACGGCACGGCGAGCGGCTTTCCGACCGGAGCGGTGTTCCTCACTGGCGGCGGATCGTTCGACGCCGCGACCGCCGCGAACGTCGTGCCCAGCGAGACCGACGTGAAGTCGGGCGGTGGGTTCCGCTGCACCGCGGCCGTCGCCCAGGGACCGCTCGCTGGGTGCGCCACGGGCGAAGGAGTGCGGTGGGACACCGCGCAGCTCCTGGCCTCGACGACCTTCAAGTGCACCGGCGCCGACGCAGGGAAGCGCATCGCTACGGGTGTCGGAACCGTCGTGTTGCTGGCCGACTTCTACCGCGCCGGCGACGGCATCGACGAGTCGTTCACCGCGCAGATGATCGTCTCCGACACCGACATCGCGCCCGACATCCCGGGGGATCAGACTCTCTGGGTGCAAGGCGTTGGCTGCGGAGACGCCCTGGTGCATTTCAACCGGTAGGGAGGTTGTGACAATGCGACGCATACAATGGATCGTAGCAGCGGCCCTGTTCTCCCTGGCGGCGTGCGGCGGCGCGACCTCGCCCGATGGGGGTGGCGGGGGCGGGGGCCCGGTCGGCGACGTCACCGTGGGGAACATCTTCTTCCGAAGTGTCCACAACGGAAGCGCGAACCCCGCCGTGGACACGATCGCGGCGGGCGACAGCATCACCTGGGCCTGGAACGCCGCGGGGTCGCACACCATCCAATCGACCGGCGTGCCCCCGGAGATCTTCAGGAACAGCGTGGCGATGAGCGGGGCGAACGACAGCTACACGAGGACGTTCCGGACGCCCGGAACATACACCTACGATTGTGCGATCCACGGGGCGGCCATGACCGGCCGGATTGTCGTTCAGTAGTAGCGGTGGGGGCCTCCTTCCTTGGAGGAGGCATCCTCCCCACCTTTCCGGGGCAGGAGACGCGATGCCGACAGCCTTGCCGGAACCAAGCCAGCTCAATACGCCCGAGCTCCTGGAAGCCTTCTTCGAGGCCTCCCAGGACGGGTTCTTCTTCATGATGCTCGATCAGCCTGTCGAGTGGGGGCCTGGGGTCGACAAGGACGCCGTGCTGGACTACGTCTTTTCCCATCAGCGCATGACCAAGGTCAATCCGGCGATGGCGCAACAGTTCCGGGCCAAGCCGGCGGAGCTGATCGGTCTCACGCCGAATGATTTCTTCCGGCACGACCTCGTGGCGGGCCGCCGCGGCTGGCGCGAGCTGTTCGACGCCGGTCACACCCACAGCGTCACCAATGAGCGCCGCCTCGATGGATCGGCGATGTGGGTCGAAGGCGACTACATGTGCTTCTACGACGCCACCGGTCGGATCACGGGGCACTTCGGGATTCAGCGGGACGTCAGCGAACGCGTCAGGGCCGCGGAGGAATTGGAGCAGTCCCGGGCCGAGCTGCGGGCCCTCGCCGCCCGGCTCCACGCGACCCGTGAGGAGGAACGGACCCGGATCGCGCGGGAGATTCATGACGAGCTGGGCCAGGCGCTCACCGCCCTGAAGCTCGACGTCGCCTGGCTCGAGAGCCGGCGCTCCCGCGATTCGGGCGCCTTCCGCGTCGGCGACGTGTCGCTCACCGACCGTATCGACCAGACGATGCAGATCGTGCGCCGCATCGCCAGCGAGCTCCGGCCCAGCGTCCTCGACCAACTTGGTCTGGAGGCCGCCATCGAGTCCCTGGTGCGGGAGACGAGCCAACGGACCGGGATCGCGGTCTGTCTCCATGCCGACGATTTTCCCCGGCTCCCCGACGAGATCGCGAGTCACGCCTACCGGATCATCCAGGAGGCGCTGACCAACGTCAGCCGGCATTCCAAGGCTACCCGGGTGGACGTGTCGGTGCGCCGGGTGGGGGGAGTCATCATCCTCGGCGTCGAGGATAACGGGGTCGGATTCACGCCCCAATCGCTGAGTGGGCTTCGGTCGCTGGGATTGGTCGGCATCCGCGAGCGGGCGTTGGCGTGTGGGGGGACACTGATAATTCGGGGCGAGCCGGGGCAGGGGACCGGTATCGCCGTCACGATTCCGGTCGCGAAACCGTGAGCCGACCGACCGCGAAGATTCGCATCTTCATCGCGGACGACCATCCGATCGTCCGCCAGGGACTCCGCCGCATCGTGGAGGCGGACGCGGGGATGGCGATTTCGGGTGAGGCCGACGCCGCCGCGGCGCTGCTCGCCGGGCTCGAGACCGCGGCCACCGATCTCGTGCTGCTCGACGTATCGATGCCCGGCGGCCTGTTTCTCGAGACTCTGCGGGAGCTGCGCACCCGCCACCCGACCATTCGGGTCCTGGCCTTGAGCGTTCACCCGGAGGATGAGTGGGCGGTCCGGGCGCTCAGGGCTGGTGCCTCAGGCTATCTGACCAAAGACCATTCGCCGGATCAGCTGCTGGACGCCATCCGCCGGGTGTATCGCGGCGGCAAGTACGTCAGTCCGACGCTGGCGGAGCAGCTGGCCACTCATCTCGATGGCGGCGGGCAGCGCCCCCCCCACGAGCTGTTGTCCGATCGCGAGTTCGAAGTCATGCGCCGGCTCGGCAGCGGCCTCACCGTCTCTCAGATCGCCAGTGAGCTGGCCCTCTCGGCCAAGACGGTGAGCACGTACCGCACTCGCATTCTCGAGAAGATGGCGGTCGCCACCAACGCCGACCTGGTCCGCTATGCCGCGAGGTATGGGTTGATTGCCTGACTGTTGTGCAAGTCCACTCAGCTTCGTTCCCCGCGGAGCCCGGTAGCCCTCTCCTTTCATGTAGTCCTTCGTCTGACGGTTTTGTTCCGCTGTTTCGCGCCCGTCCCAGGCGTCGCGTCTGATACTGCCATCGAGGAGCGATCGCTAACGTTGCCCCGTGATTGAGGCAGCCGCTGTGGTCCCGAATGACCCACGCCCCGCGAGGCGACGCTCCACCCGCGCGATGCGTTTCTCAGCATGAATCGGGAGCAATTCGAGCTCGCGCAACGCCGCGAGCAGAGGAGAAGGACATGCGTACAGGAACTGCGGTAATCGGCTTGCTCGCGTTGGCAGCGCTCGCGGGCTGCGGCAGCTCAACCTCTCCCTACGGAGGCGGGGGCGGGGGCGGGGGTGGTGGCGGTGGCGGGGGTGTGGCCGGCCAGATCGTCGTCGGCAACATCCTGTTCAAGAGCGCCAACAACGGGACCCAGAACCCCGCGATCGACACCGTCGCCGTCGGCACCACCGTCAAGTGGACCTGGACGTCCACGGGATCGGTCCCGCACAGCGTCGAGTCGCAGGGGCCGTCCAGTTTCGCGAGCAGCGCCGTCGAGACGGGCGATGGGAAGAGCTACTCAGTCACGTTCACCGCGCCGGGTACCTACTCGTATGATTGCGCCGTGCACGGCGCGGCGATGAGGGGCAGCATCGTCGTCCGCTAGCAAATGTGTTGGGGTCCCCGGATCCCGAGCGGGACTCGGGGCCCCCTGTTCTTCGAACATGGTCCAGGAGGAACTCGTGGGCTTCAACCTTGAGGGCTCGGTTTGCCAGGTCTTGGCTGAAGACCGGGTCGGCGAGTTGCTAGCAGGGCGGTACCGGGTGCTGCGCCGTCTCGGAGCCGGCGGCATGGGGACCGTCTACCTCGCCGAGCACGTCCACCTCGGCCGCCTCACCGCCGTCAAGGTGCTCTGTCCGCCACTGTGTGACGACGACCCGAGCGCCGAGCAACGCTTCCGACAGGAGGCGCTGCTTGTCGCCCGGGTGCGCCACCCGAGCATCGCTCAGGTGTACGACTTCGACCGCGGGCCCGACGGCCAGTTCCTGCTTGCGATGGAGTACGTGGAGGGTGAAACGGCGGCGCAGCGACTGCAACGCGGCGGCCCCTTCCCGCTCCCCGACGCCATGCGTGCGCTGCGCATCGCGGCTGACGCGTTGAACCACGTGCACTGGATCGGCATTCTCCACCGCGACTTGAAACCTCAGAACATCATGCTGGGTTCAGGGGGCGTGGTGAAGCTGCTCGACTTCGGAGTAGCGCACGAGATGGCCCAGCTCTTGGCGGCCGATCGGTTCCAGCCAGGCACCCTCGCCTACATGAGCCCAGAACAGCTGCTGGGCGACGCCATAGGTCCCGCGAGCGACATCTTTTCACTGGGCGTCGTGTTTTACGAGATGGTCACGGGCCGGCTCCCCCACGCGGGGACAACGGTAGCGGAGCTGCGGATCCAGCGCCTGCTGCGCCCGCCCATCCCGGTGCACTGGCTCCGCCCGACCTGCCCTCCCGCATTGGCAGAGGTGGTGGCGCAAGCCCTCCATCCCGACCCAGCCGAGCGGTGGCCGTCGGCGGTGGCCTTCGCGCAGGCGGCGGCGCGGGCGGTCGCTTCAGCCTCCTGATTTCCTCCAACACCTCGATGTCGGCCGCGTCCTCGAGGCGGCCGGTGCGCTTGGTTTCGATCAAGTCGTCGAGCGCGATCAACGGAATGCGCACGACGGTCCTGCCGCACGTCGCGCGGCGTCGGTACTCTTTAGCCCCCGTGACCTTGACATCCTTCGGCCCGCTGGCGTGGGTCACAAGTGTAGGCCGCTGGGCTCATCATGGAGTTTCCGTGCGCATCGGCATCGACCTCGGCGGAACGAAGATCGCAGCAGTCGCGCTGTCGCTTGATGATGAGGAGATCGCCCGACGACGCGTGACTACCCCACGTGAGTACGTGGCGTCCCTCGACGCCATCGTGGGGCTAGTGCGGGAGCTCGACCGCGCTGGCGGCGAGGCCGGCACGGTGGGCGTCGGCATCCCGGGGACGGTCGTGCCCCACACGGGGCTCGTGAAGAACGCCAACTCCGTCTGGCTCAATGGCCGGCCGCTCGGACGCGATCTCGAGGAGCGGCTTAACCGCCCGGTGCGGCTCATGAATGACGCGAACTGCTTCGCGCTCTCCGAAGCCACCGACGGCGCGGCCGCGGGCGCGCACGTCGTGTTCGGCGTCATCCTCGGCACCGGAGTCGGAGGTGGGATCGTCGTTGACGGCCGCTGCCTGGTGGGCGCTAACCTCATCGCCGGCGAATGGGGGCATAATCCGCTTCCGTGGCTCGGGTCCGAGGAGTGGCCCGGTCCGCCCTGCTATTGTGGAAAGCGCGGCTGCGTCGAAGCCTGGCTCTCCGGCCCCGCGTTCGAGCGCGACCACGCCGAGCATACCGGTCTCACAGTGTCGAGCCGCGAGATCGTACGCGCCGCGGCGGGCGGCGACCCGAGTGCGGCAGCGACACTGGCCCGATACCACGATCGTCTCGCCCGCACCCTCGCGTCGCTGATCAATGTGCTCGACCCCGACGTCGTAGTGCTGGGCGGCGGCATGTCGAACATCGCCGGACTGCCGGAGGCGGCGTACGCGCTGCTGCTACGCTACTTGTTCGCGGCGGGCGCCGGTTCCGATCCCGTTGCTACCCGCGTCGTGCGCGCCGCCCACGGTGATGCGAGCGGCGTACGAGGCGCAGCGCGGCTCTGGCCCGCGAGCGAGTGAGGCCTGTCGCGGTAGCTGCCGAGCGCAGTCCTCAGAGCGTATGACAGACCATCGTAACGAGTATCTTTTGGGTGTCGCAGAGGCATTTGCGGCAACCGTTGCAGCACACACTCATAGGAGAAGACGATGGCCACCATGCCCCGGGTTGATCCGTCCCCGCCCCCGCCCCCGCCCCCACCCCCCGGCCCGCGCGCCGACCGCCTCTATCCGACGCTGACGGCGGCGCAGGTCGCCCGCATCACCGCGCACGGGCGCCGGCGCCACGTCGAGCGGGGCGAGGTGCTCGTACAAGCGGGTGAGCAGACGGCTCGGCTCTTCGTCGTCGTCGCCGGTCGGATCGACGTCGTCCGCCCGTCGGCCGCCGAGGAGGTCGTGGTGTCGTTCGGCCCGGGGATGTTCACGGGCGAAGTGACCATGCTGTCAGGCCGCCCCGGGCTCGCCCAGATCCGGGCCGGAGCGGACGGTGAGGTCATCGAAGTCGGCCGCGACGACCTGCTGGCGCTCATCCAGACCGACGGCGAGCTGAGCGCCATCCTCATGCGCGCCTTCATCCTGCGCCGCGTGGAGTTGATCGCCCGCGGCGTCAGCGACGTCGTGGTCCTCGGGTCGCCGCATTGCCAGGGGACGCTCCGCATCCGTGAGTTCCTCACACGAAACGGGCATCCCCACACCCTGCTCGACTTGGACCGCGACGCCGGCGTCCAGGAGCTGCTCGATCGCTTCCACGTCACCGCCGCCGACATCCCCGTCGTCATCACTTGCGGCGAGGTCGTGCTCCGCAATCCGACCAATCAACAGATCGCCGACGCCCTGGGCTTCAACGACGCGATCGATCAGACCCATGTTCGGGACCTCGTCATCGTCGGGGCGGGACCCTCGGGGCTGGCGGCGGCGGTGTACGGGGCGTCGGAAGGACTGGATGTCCTGGTCGTGGAGTCGACCGCGCCGGGGGGCCAGGCCGGCGCGAGCTCCCGGATCGAGAACTACCTCGGCTTTCCGACAGGGATCCGCGGGATGGACCTGGCGTCACGCGCCACCAGCCAGGCGCTGAAGTTCGGGGCCCAGCTGATGATCGGGAACGGCGCCAAACGCCTCGCCTGCGACCGCAGGCCGTACGCGCTCGAGATCGGCGACGGGCAGCGGCTGCCGGCGCGCTCGGTGATCATCGCCACGGGGGCCGAGTATCGCCGGCTCTCGATCGACAGCCTGCCGCGGTTCGAAGGGGCGGGGGTGTACTACGCCGCGACTTTCATGGAGGCTCAGCTGTGCGCCGGCGAAGAGGTGGTCGTCGTGGGCGCCGGCAACTCGGCGGGCCAAGCCGCCGTGTTCCTCGCGCAAACCGCTCGGCGCGTGCACATGTTGATCCGGTCGGGAGGCCTGGCCGACACCATGTCGCGCTACCTGATCCGTCGCATCGAAGACCATCCGGCCATCGTCCGGCACGTGCACACCGAGATCGTGAGCCTCGAGGGGAACGGTCACCTCGAACGGGTGGGCTGGCGCGACAGCCAAAGCGGGAGTACCGAGACCTACGGCATCCGGCATGTGTTCACCATGACGGGCGCGGTGCCCAGCACTCGCTGGCTGGACGGCTGCCTCGCACTGGACGCCAAGGGGTTCATCAAGACGGGACCGGATCTGTCGCCGGAGGACCTGGCCACGGCACGCTGGCCGCTCGGGCGCGCGCCGCATCTCCTCGAGACGAGCCTCCCCGGGGTGTTCGCGATCGGCGACGTCCGCGCCGGGAGCTTGAAGCGTGTGGCATCGGCCGTGGGCGAGGGATCGATCGCCATCGCCGCGGTGCACCAGGTGCAGCACGAGTAAGCGAGGTCTAGAATTCTTTGCGTATGAGCCGTCTGCTCGACCGCCTCCAGGTCGCACTGGCCGAGCTCTATACGATCGAACGGGAGCTCGGCCGCGGCGGCATGGCGACTGTCTATCTGGCGGAGGACCTGAAGCATCGCCGCACGCTCCTTAGCAGACTTGGCCTCCGGTGACTCTGCTCACTCCCCCCGTCGGCCCGCGCGACCACGCCCTGGGCGCCGTGGATGCCGCGGTCACGCTCGTCGAGTACGGCGATTTCGAGTGCCCGTTTTGCGGCCGCGCCTACCCGGAGCTGAAGCAGGTGCTGCGGCAGCTCGGCGGCAAGGTGCGGTTCGTGTTCCGCCATTTTCCTTTGAGTGAGGAGCACCCGCACGCCCAACACGCGGCGGAGGTCGGGGAGGCGGCTGCCGCGCAAGGGAAGTTCTGGGAGATGCACGATCTCCTGTACCAGCGGCAGGCGGCCCTGGCGGACCAGGATCTGGTGCGGTACGCGCGCGAGCTGGGGCTCGACGCGGAGCGCGTGCGGCGCGAGCTCGTCGCCCACGTCCACGCGGCCCGGGTGAAGGAGGACGTCGTGAGCGGCACCCAAAGCGGCGTGACCGGTACGCCCCGGTTCTTCATCAACGGCCGTCGCCACGAGGAGCCGGGCGACGCCAAGACGCTCGGGGCCGCGCTGCGGCGCGCCCTCTGAACGACCGATTCAAAGGACGGGCCGAACGAGGAGATGATGGGCTATGACCGATACGCCGGCCGCCGTGACCGTGACTTTGCTGACGAGAATGCTGCGTGAAGCCTTCGACGGCCCTCCCGGCCCCTGGACCTACTTCACCGACACTTCCCCGGGAAGCGGAGTCTTCGGCACGATCAGCGGGTTGAGCGCCGCCGCGGCTTCCCGGGAGGGGGGACCGGGCCACACGACCATCGCCGGCCACGTCGACCACCTCAGCTCGAGTCTCGCGCTTTCGACCCGTGGGCTTCGCGGACAGTCGACGTCGCGCGATCGCAGTCGGAGTTGGACGGTGTCCAGGGTCGACGACCCTGGTTGGGCCGACCTACAAGCGCGACTCCGGCGCGAGTACGAGAGTCTGGTTGTGGCGGTGGAGACTCACGCCGTGTGGGACGAGGACGCACTGGGCGTGGCGATCGGCGCGATCGGGCACGCGGCCTACCATCTCGGTGCCATCCGGCAGCGACTCGCACCGCGCCACGCAGCTGGCGTTGCTTGAGCCCGACAATTGACGCACGACCCGCGCGACGTACGTTACCGGATTGCCAAAGACGACTGGGAGGTCTGATCCGGTGACGAAGGACTTCGCGACCCGCCCTCGAGCGCGCGGCATACGCTATCTGAGATAACGCCGCGTGCACACCATCATCACCGCCATCATCCTCGGGCTGGTCGAGGGCGCGACGGAGTTCCTCCCCGTCTCGTCGACTGGACATCTGATCCTGGCGGGCCACGCACTCAGGTTCGTGGGCCCGCGCGCCGACGCCTTCGAGATCATCATCCAGCTCGGCGCCATCCTGGCCGTCGTCTGGCTCTATCGCAGCCTGTTGTGGCGCGTGGCGCGCGACGGCATCGCCGTCGCGGAGTCGCGCCGGTTCATCCTCGCGCTGCTCGTCGCGTTCCTACCGGCGGCGATCGTGGGGCTGCTCACGCACCACTGGATCACCGCGCACCTGTTCACGCCCCTGGTGGTGATCGCGGCGCTGATCGCCGGCGGCGTCGCCATCCTCGCGGTCGAGCACTGGCGACCCGCACCCCGCATCGAGACGGTGATGCAGATCGGCTACCGCACCGCGCTCTGGATCGGGATCGCGCAGGTGGTCTCGCTGATCCCGGGCATGTCGCGCTCGGGGGCGACGATCATGGGGGCGCTGCTGGCGGGCGTCGCCCGCCCGGCCGCCGCGGAGTTCTCGTTCCTGCTCGCCATTCCGGTGATGTTCGCGGCCACGGGCCTCGACGCCTGGGAGAACCGGCACCTGCTTTCGGGATCCGACGTCCTGGTCCTCGCCATCGGCTTCGGGGTGGCGTTCGCGAGCGCGCTGGTGGTGGTCCCGTGGCTCATCCGCTTCGTGTCGCACCGCTCGTTCGATTCGTTCGCCTGGTACCGCATCGTGTTCGGGCTGGCGTTGGTGACGCTCCTCGCCACGGGCCACTCCTGGATCGGGCAGTAACTGGTGTGCGCCCTTACAGGGCGCACCGTTGCGCCGAGCCCGGCCCGTCAGCCCGGGAAAACCACGAGCCTGTGTCGCCAACTGACCCCGGGCGCAAGCTCGGGATTCACCGAGTGCGGGCGGGTCGCACAGCGCTACTTCCGGTCGGGTGGACCATCCGGATGACGCGGCTGTTGCGTGGCAATGTAGATGACGGCATCCCACGCGTTGTGTATGCCGATGAACAGGAGGAGCAGCGCTGTCGTTCCGATGACCAATAACCAGCGTCCGACATCGCGCCCAAGGGCGAGCGCCGCCACCAGCAGCGTCACGTAGGCGATGAACGGAAAGGTGCAGTGCCAGAGCCAGTCTTCCAGCACCGGCGCGTAGCCCTTCTGGCCGCGCGCCCGCTTGATGACGACCAACATGTACACGATGCCCCCCACGCCCAGGGCGCCGAGGGCGAGCCCGGCGTTCGAGACCGCCCGCCAGGGAACGCTCAGGATCGCCGAAATGAGCAGGACAGCGCAGAAGTGGACGACCGTGGGCGTGCCGAAGGCGCCCACCTCCGGGCTGCGCATCGAGCGCGCCTCGGCACCCAGAACGACCACCACGAATTGCAGACCCGTCAGCGCCGCGGCTGAAGAGCCGATGATGACGTAGAAGTTTTCCCAGGCGCTGAAGGGCGACACGGCGGTTGGCTCCACGAGGACCAATGTACGTCCGCCTGTCGAACCCTTCCATACGGGCCCGGGCGGGAAGCACGGGGATTACGGAGACTGGAACAGCTTCAGGTAGCGCTCGTAGCCCTCCGCTTGCAGGCGCTCGACCGGAATGAAGCGCAGGGCGGCCGAGTTGATGCAGTAGCGCAACCCCGTCGGCGCGGGGCCGTCGTCGAACAGATGGCCCAGGTGCGAATCGGCGTGCGCCGACCGGACCTCGGTCCGCACCATGAAGAGCGACCGGTCGGTCTTCTGGTGGATGTTCGCGTCCTCGAGCGGCTTGGTGAAGCTCGGCCACCCGGTGCCCGACTCGAACTTGTCGAGCGAGCTGAACAGCGGCTCCCCGGACACCACGTCCACATAGATGCCGGCCCGGTGGTTGTCCCAATACTCGTTGTGGAACGGCTGCTCCGTCGCCTCGTGCTGGGTCACCTGGTACTGCAACGGAGTCAGCGACTGCCGCAGCTCGGCGTCGCTCGGCTTCGTGTCGCGCATGGTCGAATGTCCCTCCCCCTGTGGCGCCGCAGCGCCCCACAGCTCCGCCAGGCGCCGGTCGCGGCCGCACGCCACGCGATACATCCCGTACTTGATCGGATTCTTGCGGTAGTAGTGTTGATGATACTCTTCCGCCGGGTAGAAGGCCCGAGCCCGGACGATCTCGATGACGATCGGCTGCCCGAAGCGCTGCTCGAGCGCCCGACGCGACGACGCGGCCACGCGGTGCTGCGCGGAGTCGCGATAGAAGATCGCCGTGCGGTACTCGGGGCCGTGGTCGCAGAACTGGCCGTCGGCCTGGGTCGGATCGATGTCGTGCCAGAACGCGTCCACCAGCTGCTCGTACGTGATCTTGCGGGGATCGTACACCACCTGCACCGACTCGAGGTGTCCCGTCTGGCCGGTGGACACCTGCTCGTACGACGGGTGCGGCGTGTTGCCACCGGTGTAGCCCACGGTGACGGACACGACGCCGGCGACTTGGTCGAAGGCGCGCTCCATGGACCAGAAGCAGCCGCCCGCGAAGGTCGCGGTGTCGAGCGGCGCCGCGGTGGCGAAGGCGAGAGCGAGCACCAGGTTCATGGGTTGAACGTAGACGAGCGACCCCGGCGACGGAAGCGTCCGCTCGCATTCTTAGAGCTTTCTCACCCAGCTCACACGAGTTCTTGCTCCCCCGTCATGCCTGGGGTAGCATCGAGCCGATGACCGCCACCCCGGAACCCCCTTTCGGTATCGTTCAGGTAGCTCCGTTCGCCGGATTGGTTCAACGGTTTGAGGATCTCATAGGGTCTTCGACCACGATGGCCCTCTACTTCATCCATTCACGCCGCTGGCGCGAGAATCACGACGCCGCGATCAAGGCGTTTCTTGGCCGAGCAGGCACCACGCTCGAGGCGTTTCTCCCCGATCTCGAGGACCACGAGCTGATGTTCTCCCTGAGCAAGCATTTCGAGGACGGGCCGCTGATCCCGGCGCTGGTCGCGGATGCCTACCGCTATTTCGCGCGTCTCGCGAGAGACTTCCGCAGACCCACTCACGTCTGGCTGTTCGGTCGTTACCCGACGTACTCCTTCTACCGGTTCGACCAACGCGCGGTGATTGCCTTGTATTCCAACACCTCGGCGAAGAAGGAGCTGCCGGCGTTCGAGGTCACCGCGGATTCCTTTCTGGGAACGTTCCTCGCCGCAGACGTGGCAGATTTGAAGCGGGAGTGTCGCAAGCGAGCCCCCGACGATCTGGAATCCGTGATCCGGAACGCCGCTCCGTGACTCGCCGGGATATCGACATCGCACGTCGGCGACTCGCCCATCAACAACTCCTGACACCGACCCTCACCGACGCAGCCGAGGTGGTGCGCCGGCTTGGCGCCGTGCAAGCGCAGGACTACGCCGGCGCGAAGTGGGCCGTCGGCATGCGGACCCGCGGAGCCGTCGATGCGGTCGTGGAGCAGGGGCTGAGCGACGGCTCGATTCTCCGCACCCATGTGCTGCGCCCGACCTGGCACTTCGTCACCCCGGCCGACATTCGCTGGATGCTGGCGCTGACCGCGCCTCGGGTAAAGGCGGCGATGGCGTACTATGACCGGCAGCTGCAGTGCCCGCCGCCGTACACGCGTTCGGCGCCTTTCTCGAGCTGCCGGTTGAGCTGCGCGGCCTGTGACGTGTCTCAGTCTTGGACCCTACGCCCGGTAGGCTCGAATCCGCTCTCCGATGCCCGCAGCCCGAGCCTGATGCAGCGCGGTGCCCGCGTGCTCGAGGAAGCTCGCAGGCGGCACCGGTGTCTGGTGCACGTCCGCGACGGCTTCGTACCCCGCGTGCACGCGCAGCGGCGGCACGCCGGCGGGCCGGGGTCCCGCCGTCTCGATCACCCGCGACAGCCGCTGGGCCATCTGCTTCGCGCCCTCGGGGGCGGTCGCGGGCGCGAGCACCGCGAATTCTCCCTGGCCGAGACTCCCAACGCAATCGCACGTCCGCCGGCTCGCCTGCAGGACCTGCCCGGCGTATGCGGTCGCCGCGGGCAGCGGCGCAGCACCGTCGCCCGCGCCCTTCGGGTCCACCCCGATGCCGAGCGCCACACACGCGAGGGGCGCGTGCCGGCGCACCGCGTCCGACGCGAGCTCGCGCGCCCGCCGCTCGAGCCCGCGCATCGTGTACAGCCCGCTCGCCGGGTCCACGGCGCTCTCTTCCAACGCTTGGTCCATCTCGAGCTTGAGACGGGCCATGGCGTCGACCTTCAGGGTCAGCTCCTCTGGGTTGAGTAATACGCTGAGGTAGTCCCACGCCCCCGCCTCGAGCGCCGCGACGCGCTGTTGGTTGGTCGCGGGCGTCGCCGTGATCATGATGATGGGCATGTTCCAGGCGGCGCGATTCTGGCGCAGCGTGCGGCACACCGCGACGCTGTCGAGGTCCGGAAGATCCGCGTCCAGCACGATGACGTCCGGCCGCACCACCGGTGCCTGGTCGAGCAGCTCCCGCCCGGTCAACACGAAGTGGACGCGATAGCCCCGCGCCTTGATGAGGTTGGCGAGCGCTTGGCTGAGCCACGTGCCGAACGCGTTGGCGACGAGCAGGACGGGAGCACGGAGGAACGGTGCGCGACGAGCCACGCTCGAATCTGGCGACGGCGCGGCACGGGAAACACCGGGGAAACTACTAGCTCGGACCGGAGAAGACCCGGGCTACGGCGTGATCAAGCCCTCGCGGATGGCGTAGCGGACCAGCCCCGCGACATCGTGGACGTCGAGCTTCTTCATCACGCGCGCACGGTGAAACTCGGCCGTCTTGAGCGTGATCCCGAGCAGCGCGGCGACCTGCTTCGTGGACTTGCCCTCTGCCACGAGCTGCACGACTTGACGCTCCCGGGGGGTCAGTCGGCCGCGGTCCTGCGCCGCCGCGGCGCGGCAGGCTTCCACCACGGCTCGCGAGACGCCACCGCCCACGTAGAACCCCCCGCGCGATACCTGCTCGATCGCCTGCACCAGGTCCTCCTCCGCCTGGGTCTTGAGCACGACCCCGCGCACCCCAGCGCTCACGGCCTCCGTCACGAGGCGCTCTTGGTCGAGCGCGGTGAGCAGCACGACCTGGGTGTCCGGGCACGTCTCGGCGATCTCGCGCGCGGCGTCGATGCCGTTCAAGAGCGGCATCATGATGTCGAGCACCGCGACGTCCGGGTGGAGCTCGCGCGCCGCGGCGGCCGCCGCCCGGCCGTCGGCCGCTTCGGCCACCACCTCGACTCCGTGCCGCTCGAGCAGGGCGCGGACGCCGTGCCTGAGCATCGGGTGATCATCGGCCAAGACGACCTGCAGGGACATCATTCCCCTCCGCTGGCCTTCACTGCGCTCCCACCCCTTGCACCGCCAACCCCATTTCCTCGAGGAAGCTGTTCCCCCCCGCCTCCATCCCGAACCGCCGCTCGACCCGCGTCAGCACCAACCGCTCCCGCGCCCGCGTCATCCCCACATACAAGAGCCGCCGAGCCTCCTGGATCTCCGCCTGCCGATGCTCCGTCGACTCGCGAAGCCCTGGAATCTGGTAATCCTCCACTCCCACGATGTACACGTGCGAAAACTCCAACCCCTTGGTCGAGTGCAGCGTGAGGAGGTTGACGCGATCGGGCGCCACCTCGATGCCCTCAGACGTCGAAAGCGCGACGCGCTCGAGGAGTCGATCGATACTTTCCCTGAGTGTTCCCCCTCTCCCCACGGGGGAGAGTGGGTCAGGGGGTGAGGGCTCATCCATCAGCGCCCGCAGGCGGGCCACGGCCGCGGGGTAACGCTGAGCCGGATCAGGTGCGGCCCGGAGCCGCGTCATGAGCGCGCGCCCGCCGAGCCGCTGGATCACCTCGTCGACTGGAGGCGCCGCGGCTCGAGCGGTGCGCTCCCGCTCCATCTCGTAGAAGGCCAATGCATCGCTGTACCGGCCCAGCGTGTAGAACTTCGCGAGCTTGAACAAGACGTCCCGCTCCCTGCTTCCCGCTCCTTGCTCCGCGCGGGGCTCGAGTGCGAGCGCGAGCCCGAGGTAATCGAGGAGGTTGACCAGCACGGCCTTGCGCGCCCGAATGCCCCGCTGGCGCTCGAGCTCCCGATAGACCCGGGCCAGCGTGACCGCATCGTCCAAGGCGTGATGCACTCGGCCGGCGTCAATGCCGAAGCGGTGCGCGATGTCCTCCTGCTTGGGGCTGTCCTGTGACAGCGACCGGACGAGCGGATAGGTGTCGTAGAACACCAGACTCTCGACACCGTCCAAACCGCCCGCCAACCGCCGCAGCACGGGAACGTCGAATCGCTGTCCGTTGTGCGCGATGAGGATGTCGTCCCCAACGAAGGCTCGAAACTCGGGCCACACCTCGGCAAACGAGCGCGCGTCCCGGACGTCCCGATCCGTGTACCCGTGGATCGCGCTCGCCTGCGGCGTGATCGGCCGGTAGGGCTGAATCAGGGAGTGAAACCGGTCCACGATCTCGCCCTGCAGCACCCGCGCGGCGCCGATCTCGACGACGCCGCACGTCGCCGCATCATTGTCCGTCGTCTCGAAGTCGAACGTGACGTAGCGGTCGAGCGCGGTATCGAGCCCCTCGGCGTGCAACAGTTGCAGCGCCTTGAACAGCGTGAGGCCGAGCCCGCTGGTACCCCCGTCCCCCCTCTGCAGCACGAGGTCGCCCTCCGCTCCCGAGGGAAGGTGGCGCTCGCCGGCCGCCATCAGCATACCGCGCAACGCGATCTCGAGGCCGCCTTGCGGCGCGATCGCGATGCTGCGCTCGCCCGCGATGGCGGGCGCGAGTCGCTCGGCGAGTCGCACGGCCTCGGGGCTGTCGGCCGGATCGCTGAGCTCGTCGTGCCGCTCCTCCAACGCGTTCCGGTACGGTCCGACGCTCTGCGACAGGATCTCATCGACGAGCGGCGCTAAGGCGCCGTGCGACCGGGTGAGGGCGCGCAGGTTCTCCACTTGATAGACGAGCCGCCACAGCTTCTTCGTGTCGGGGTGCTGCGCGGGGCGGCGTCGGGCGAGCGTGCGTACCGCCGCCAGAAAACCGGCGTCCCCCCGCTCTGCGTCCGCGGAGAGGGGGAAAGGGGGTGAGGCCTGCACTTCCTGGAGGAAGTGCTCCGAGAGCACGCACCGCGCGAATGCCTCCAACGCGATAGGGTCGTCGGGATCGCGCACGATCCGCAGGGCGGCGATCACGTACTTGATGATATCATCCTCGACCAAGGACCGGCCGCGGGCCAGCCGGCAAGGAATTCCCGCGCGCAGCAGCCGTCCCTCGAGGTACTCGCCGATCTTGTGCTTGCGGTAGAGAATGGCGTAGTCGCCCCATCGCAAGCCCGAGGCCGCGCAGTCATCCCCGAGATCGTCGAGCAGCCACGAGGCCTCTTCTGCTTCGTCTCGGAATGCGAATGCATTCACCGCATACGGCGACTCCTGCTCCGCGCTGAGCTGCTTCTCGAACAGCTGGGGATTGTGCGCGAGCACGCGCCGCGCGGTCTCGAAGATCTGGCGCGAGCAGCGACAGTTCTTGTCCAGCACGATCGGCTGGTCGATCCCGTAATCGCGACCGAACCGGACCAGGACGTAGGGGTCCGCCCCCGTCCAGGCGAAGATCGACTGCTCGTCGTCGCCCACGGCGAAGAAGTTGCCGTGCGGCGCCGCCAGGCGCTTCAAGAGGTCGTACTGGACCGCGTTCACGTCCTGGAACTCGTCCACCAGGAGATAGTCCCAGCGCGCCGCGATCGCATCGGCGACGTCGCCGCGCGTGCGCAACAGCTCCTCGGCCTGCGTGACGAGATCGTCGAAGTCCAGCATGTTGCGGTGCGCCAGCCAGGCGGTGTACTCGCGATAGAGGCGCGCGTCGTCAGCCGTCAACTCACATGTCTGGACCCGGTGCCGGCCGAACCGGTTCAGCAGCGGACCCCGCTGCTCCAGCGGCACGTGCAGCCGGCCCAGGATGACCTTCTGATACTGCTCGTCGGCTACCCCGAACCCCTTCCGCAGGCCCGCCGCCTCGGCGTGCTCGCGGAGCAAGCCCAGGCACAGCGCGTGGATCGTGCCCCGCCTGATGCCGTCGGCACGCTCCCGCAGCGTGTGCTTCAGCCGAACCGCGATCTCCTCGGCCGCACGGTTCGTGAACGTGACCGCGCAGATGCGCTCAGGCGCGATGCCGACCGTGGCGATGAGATGGTTGATGCGCGCGATGAGGCAGAACGTCTTCCCCGCGCCGGGTCCCGCGACCACCAGGACGGGGCCGAGCGGCGCGGCAATGGCGAGGCGCTGCTGGGGAAGGGGGTCGAACTCCATGCCAGGGAATCTAGGCCTGCCGCCGACTCCTGAAACAACCTTTTCGGAGGCCCCGTCGTCTAACCGGGAAACCTCCGACTAGGCTCCTCATGCTCCTGGACTTGCCGTTCCTCGCCGTCGTCACGCTCGCCAGTCAGGTTGCCGATCCTCGGCCGCCGCGCCCCGCCCCGGATCGGCCCCCGCCGACTAGCATCGCCGCCACCCGCGCGGCCCGGCCACCCGCCATTGACGGGCGCGACGACGACGCCGTATGGCGCGAAGCACCGCCCATCACCGCATTTCAGGAATGGCGGCCCAGCGAGGGTGGACCGCCCAAGCTCCCGACCGAAGCGAAAATCGCGTACGACGCGGCCAACCTGTACGTGTTCGTGCGCGCCTTCGATCCGCACCCCGACAGCATCATCACCGTGCTCTCCCGGCGCGACTATTTCACCCCTTCCGACATGATCTGGCTGTTCCTCGACTCGTATCACGACCGCCGCACCGGGTATGAGTTCGGCGTCAATCCCTCGGGCGTGAAGCTGGACGCGCAGATTTACAACGACGGCAATGAAGACTTCGCCTGGGACGCCGTGTGGGACGTCGCGACCCGCGTCGATTCCCTGGGCTGGACCGCCGAATTCCGCATCCCGCTGTCGCAGCTGCGTTACGGGCGGGAACGCACCCACACCTTCGGCTTCACGGTCGATCGGGACCTGTACCGCTACTCCCAGCGCGTGAGCTGGCCGCTGTTCCGCCAGTCGCGGGCGGGGTTCGTGTCGCAACTGGGTGAGATCAGCGGGCTGGACGACCTCGTGGCGCCGCGCCGGCTCGAGGCCGCCCCCTACCTCGTGACCAAGAACGTGTCTCAGTTCACCGCGACTGGGATCGGCCGCTCCCAGGACGTCACGATCGGCGGGGACTTGAAGTACCGCGTCACGTCCAACTTCACCCTCGACGCCACGCTGAACCCCGACTTCGGGCAGGTGGAGGCGGACCCCGGGGTGCTGAACCTCACTGCCTTCGAGACGTTCTTCAGCGAGCGCCGCCCGTTCTTCGTCGCTGGACGCGGCCTGTTTCGGTTCGATGTCAACTGCAACGAGGTGAACTGCAGCAGCGAAGGGCTGGTCTACAGCCGGCGCATCGGCCGAGCGCCCGAGTTGGCGGGCACCTACTCGGACACCACCTCCGCCGCCTTCACGCGGATCCTGGGCGCGGGCAAGCTCACCGGGCGCCTGCCGGGAGGGCTGACGATCGGTGTCCTCGACGCCGTGACGCAGCACGTGACGGGCGCGGGCGGCGTGACCATCGAGCCCACCACCAACTATGGCGTCGTGCGGTTGCGCCAGGACCTGCGCGGCGGCGAAACAAGCGTCGGCGGCATCGTCACTGCCGTGAACCGTGACAACGACGCATGGACCTCGCCCTACCTGCGCCGCGGCGCCTACGTGGGCGCCCTGGACCTCCGCCACCGCTTCCCCGGCGGTCGCTACGAGATCTCGGGCTCGCTCGACCTGAGCCGGGTGACGGGCAGCGCGCCCGCCATCGCCGCCACGCAACGCGACGCGGTCCACTACTACCAGCGGCCGGACGCGACACTCGCCTACGACACGACGCGCACCTCGCTCTCAGGGGATGCCGAGGAGCTGCAGTTCGCCAAGGTGGGCGGCGCGCACGTGTCGGGTCAGACCAGCTACCAGCGCCGCTCCACCGGCTTCGAGATCAACGATCTGGGCTACCTGCAGCGCGCGGATCAGCAGTCCTGGAGCACGTGGATCGGTTATTTCGACCGCCATCAGCGTGCCCTGTACCAGCGGTTTCAGTGGAATTTCAACTGGTGGCAATACTGGACGACGGCGGGCTTACCAGAGGAGCGAGCGTTCAATACCAACACGCACATCACGTTCCGCAACACCTGGTCGCTCCACGCCGGGGGCACGCTGGGCCAGCTGGGCGAGACGTACTGCTACTCGTGCGCCCGCGGCGGCCCCGCGGTGCGGCAGGATCGCTACCTCGCGCCCTGGGCCGGCGTGATCGGCGACGACCGCAAAGCGGTCGTCCCGTTCTTCTGGGTCAACTACTGGCAGGGCGACGGCGGGCGGTCCCGCAGCATCAATCTGAGTCCGGAGGTGGACTTCAAGGTGGCGTCACGCATCACGGCGTCGGTCAGCCCCGGCTACACGCGGACGACCAACGAAGTGCAGTCGCTCGGTCCCACCACGGACTCGGGGCAAGTGACGCACTATTTGTTCGCGCACCTGGACCAGAAACAATTCGCCGTGACCCTCCGCTTCACCTACCCGTTCACCGCGACAGCGTCGCTGCAGGTGTACGCGCAGCCGTTCGTCGCGAAGGGAACATACAGTAACGTGCGTGAGTTGTCGGCCAGCCCCCGCGCGGCGGACTTCGCGAGCCGCTATCGGGCCTACGGGGACACCGCCGTCACCAACCACCCCGGCGGATTCAACTTCAAGCAGTTCCGGTCGAATGTCGTGTTCCGCTGGGAGTACCGGCCCGGCTCGACGCTGTTCGTGGTGTGGAGTCAGGGGCGCCAGGGCTCGGACGCGGTGGAAGGGACCCGGGGCTTCGGCGGCGACATCGGCGATCTGTTCACCCTCCGGCCCGACAACAGCTTTCTGGTGAAGCTGTCGTACTGGATCAACCGTTAGGCGTTCAAGGTCACTTCAGAGCATGACCAAGCCTCGCCGCAGGCCGGTCGCCACCGCTTCCGCCCGGTTCGAGGCCTCGAGCTTCTCGTAGATCGCCGCGAGGTGGGTCTTCACGGTGTGTTCGGATATGCCGAGCCACACACCGATCTCCTTGTTCACGAGCCCTTCGCCGAGCAGCGTCAGGATCTCCCGTTCCCGCGGCGTCAGCGTAGGGTCTTGGGTGTCGACCGGCGCGCGCGGGCCGTCGCTTGCCTTGCCATCGAGCACCGCCATCGCCAACGCCGCCGGAAGCGACGCGAGCCCCGCTGCCGCCGCTCGAACGGCAGCGCGGAGCTCATCCGGCGCTGCAGTGCGGGGCAGTGCGGCACGGGCGCCGGCGCGCAACGCCCGAGCCCCCGCCTCGCCCGCGAGGTCCTCCAGCAGCACGACAAACGGCGTCGTGTCGCGGGTGGGCTGTTGCTCGAGCAGCATGGGGAGGGGCAGGTGAGACTCAGGTCCGGGATCGAGCACGATGACGTCGGGACGGCACTCGTCGATCACGTCGTTCAGCGACTCGAACGCGTCGGACACCGCGACCAGGAGCAGGCCAGGGTCTTGGGCCACGACGTGCTCGAGCTGTCTCCGCCTGCGGGACCTCGGCGCCACGATGAGCACTCGTATCACGGTGCCACCAGCGCGTGAGCGCGTCGTACCCACGCCTCGACTGCCGCCGCGGGTACTGCCAGCGCCAGGCTCCCGTGCATCATCGTGTTGACGCCGACGAGTCTCGCCGTAGCATCGGCGAGTGGGCCTCCGGAGAAGCCGGGAGCGAGGCGCACATCCGCATGAATCCAGCGCGGCGTGTGACCCTCGCGCTCACTTGCGGCAAGGTGGATGATGCCGAGTGTGGCGGCGCCCACGAGGCCGCCCGGATGACCGATCGCGATCACCAGCTCACCCACGCGCAGGGGTGGCGAGCCCCGGATCACGGCGCGTTCCATCGCGCGGTCCGCTGCGAACTCCAGGGCGGCGAGGTCGCGCTTCAGGTCGCGCGCCGCGACGCGGGCACGCGCAGCGGTGCCGTCGCTGAGTTCGACGGTCGCCCGATCGCCGCGGACGACGTGGGCGTTCGTGATGACGAGTCCCCGGCCCTCCGACCCTCCGCCGTCCCACAGCACGCCCGCGCCGGTTGCTGCGCCGCGCGTCCGCACCTGCACCGTCACGCGGCGCAGCTCGTCCACCGCCGCCGCGAGCTCCTGCGCGAGACCAGCGGTCACGAGGGGGGGCGGGGGCGGGGGCGGGGGCGCAATCATGCTGCCCGCGACTTCGGCCGCTCGCCTGGTGTTACCTGCAGCGTTTTCACCTGCCCTCCCCGAATCACGCGCGCCGCGAGGGGACGGCCCACGCGGTCACCTCCGAGCTTCGCTAGTACGTCAGCTGAATCGCTCACGGCCGCGCCATCGAGCTCGAGCAGCACGTCGCCGAGCAGCAAACCATCCCGGTCGGCGGGTCCGCCTGACTCCAGGCTCACGATCAGCAAGGCCACGTCGCCCTTTAGCTCGAGCTTGCGAGCGAGCGACTCCGGGACCCGTACCGGCTGCGTGCCGATCCCCAGATAAGCCCGCCGGATCGTTCCGCGTTCCAGGAGCTCGGTGACGACGCGCTCGACCGTCGCGACCGGAATCGTCACCGGCACGCCGCGCGCCAGCCCTGAAGTATTGATCCCGAGCACGCGACCCGCCGCGTCAATGAGTGGACCGCCGGAAAAGCCATCGTAGATCGCCAGGTCCAGCCGCAGCAGCGAGTCTATCTCGGCACCCTGCCACGTGCGCCACGGACCGTCCACGCGACTCATCACGCCCCAGCTTGCCGTGACACTCGGTCCCGGGCGCCCCAGCGCGATCACCAGCTCGCCGACTGTGGGAGGCGTATCGGATCGGAGCCTGGCAGTCGGCAGGCTCTGGCCGGCGAGCTTCAAGACCGCGAGGTCGGTGCTCGGGTCGCGCCCGGCGAGGCTCGCCGGGGCGGTTATTCCATCGGGAAGCGTCACCGTAATGTTCTCGTCGCGGCTGATCGTGTGACTGGTAGCGACGACCACGCCGGATCGCCAATGCACGCCGCTCGCCGGAATGCGCCGCCGGGCGTGTATCGCGACCACCGCTCGCCCAGCCGCCTGCACGGCGTCGGCGAGCTCGGTCGAAAGGGACTGCAGCACTGTGCTCATGGTTACCTCCGTCACCTGCGGGCGTCAGTGCCCGCGCCGGTGGGTCGGAGTATGGGGGGCGCCCACGCTGCGCGGCATCGGTCGAACGGGCGAGGGGCTTGTCATGATCTCGAGTGTTATGGAAACTGAAGCTATGCCCTGGCACGAGCGGACGTTTTCGGTCAGCGCTCGGCAAGTGAGTTCCAGAATTCCAGCGTGAGCGGATGGATCGCCCTGCCGGCGCGGAGCCGCGATCTTACCTGTTGCGCCACGATCTCCCGCAGGACGCCGTCGCGGTCGCGCGGGACGCGCTTGGCGAGTTTAGCGCGCTGCTTGCGGCGACTGCGGCGTCCTGGCTCGAGGAAGTCGGCCAGGTAGAGCATCCTCCCCACGTCGTCCCAGCCGGCGTAGCCGAAGCTGTGGTAGCGCACAGCATCCAGCACGCTCCGGTCGGACTCACCATCCTGCGCGGCGCGATCGGCCGCGGCGCCGCCGTGCGTCGTTCCGCGCGTCCGCGGCGCATCTCGCAGCGCGTCGTGGAGCCACACGGCCTTGAGCCACCGGCTGCGCTCCTGCGGCGACACCTCCATCTCGTCGGCCCATTCCTCCACCAGCGCCGCGACCCGCCGAATGTGGGCGCGGCGTCGCTTGCCCGCGCGCGCCCACCCCGGTAGCTGTTCTGCAGCGAGCTCGGGCCGGGGCCGGCCCGCCACGAGACGCGCGAGCGCCTTCCAGGCTTGCCGTGCGAACTTCGGAACGAACGTGCGAATGGGGAGCGTCCTCCCTCACTCGTACAGCGCGGTCGTATCAGCCTGCGCCAGCTCCACCAAGAAGCTTCCGATCTTCTCGCTCACCGCTTCCACGTACTTCCGACCCTTCTCCGCCGTCGCGGCCGCGGGGTTGCCGACGCCCGTGTCCTCCGTCACCTGACGCCACCGCCGCGGCGCCCACGCCCATCCCTCGCGCAGCGCCGTGATCGTGAACCGGCGCGCGCGCCCGGCGCCAGCCTCCGACAGCGGCCGCACCAGCTCCGGCGCCACATGGAGCATCACGCTGGTCTCGAGCTCTCCCGCGTGGTCTCCCAGCTCCGCGAAGAACGCCTTCGGGTCCACGACCTGATACCAGTTGACCGTGCAGAGAAACAGTGACACCACGGGCTGCAGCTCGCGGATCATCTGACGGAAGTCGTTCCCGCCGTGCCCGTTCAGGATCACGAGCTTCGGGACCCCCTGACCCGCGAGCGCCGTCGCGAGGTCGCGCAGCACGAGCGCCTGAGTACTGGGGTTGAGGTTGAGGCACAGCGGAATGTCGAGCTGGAGGGTATTCACGCCGAACGGCACCACCGGGAGCACGACGACCCGCGCGCCCCGCTCCCACGCGTGCCCCGCCGCCAGCACGGCGATTCGTTCGGTCTCGATGTTGTCGGTCGTGTAGGGAAGGTGGAAGTTGTGCGCCTCGGTCGCGCCCCACGGAAGCACCGCGACCTCGTAGCGCGCGTCGCGCACCGTCTTCCAGGTCAGCTCGTTCAGGATGTAGGGGCGAAGCGGCAGGGGCGGCATCGGGCACCGTCGGGATCGGGACCCTCGATACTACCACGCCGCACCCGGGAGCGCGCGGCTGCCCTCGCCTGACTCACTTCTGCCACACCGCGTACCCATCGTGGCGCAGCTCCCGCGCCAGCACCTGCTCCATCCACTGCGCCTCCGCGTAGGGGAGGGGATTGAGCCCGGCGTACAAATCGGGCCGGAGCCGCATGCCATAGCGCCGCACGTACGCATTGTCCTTGACCCCGTACTTGTGGCGCTCGAACCGGGTCTCGGGGTCGAGCCCCGTCATCCCCACATAGAGAGCCGGCTTGCGAGGGTCATGGTCGGGATTGGCCGTGCGGAACTTGCCGTGCTGGAGCACCGCGGGATCGAGCTCGATCACGTAGACGTGGTGTCGCGCGACCTGCTTCGGCACGCGCACCAATCTCCCGGCCCGCTGGGCGACGCGAGTACGCGCGCCTAATGCCGCGCTATACCGCCGCGCGCCACACCAGCTCTTCCCCCGGTGGCGTGCGACCGCGCACTCGGGAGCGCGAGGCTACGCGTTCCCGGCATGGTGGCGCCGGTGCCCGGGGCGAGGCGCGCGCGGGAAACGGTACCAGGCGCCGCGTCGGATGGAGCTGCTGCAACGTTCGCCCGGGCCGTTCCCAACGCCTCCCAGCTCGCGGATCGAGGACGAGATGCTGGGGGCCCGGTCAATGCCGCGGCCGGCACCAGGGCGCCGCGCGACATAGCGCCGCGGCCGCCCTCCCCGGGGCGCACGTCCTCGGCAGCGTTGGGGTTCGACAGGCGTGTGTATTGCACGTGGCGCAGCGGCGCGGTCAGGCTCGAGCTGGCCGCCGGTAGCGGTGAAGACGGTGCAACCAGGCGCCGCACCACGATCGCCCCTCCAGCGTGCGGCGCGAGCGGGCGCTCGAGAACCGCAGGCTCGCCGCGCGCCGGGAGTCGCGCGGGGACGCCGGGGCGGGCATCCGGCAGGCGTTTCCGCGGTGCGATGGGCGCGTTCGAGTGGTCACGCTTGAGGATTGGGAGCTCTCGCCTCGGCGCCAGCGCCACGGGACCCACCGTGGGTCGCAAGTTGAGCGCTAAAACGCGTAGTGGGCGCTCCGCCGCTAGCTGCCGGCGCTCCCGCCTGCGTTCGAAGCGGGGCAACCCGAAGCACACGCCGAAGAAGTCGTCACAACCGACGAATGGCGCCGCGACGACGACCTCGGTTCCGATGAACGTGCACGCGACGCACGTGGGGTACGGCGCATAACCAGGTGCGGATTCCTGCTCGGCGTAGACCGCCGGCGCGACGGTGTACGTCACGAGGTCGTAGTTGAACGTCCCGTCGCCGAGCATGCGCTGCACGATGTCGGTCAGGGCACCTTCCCCATCCGCGCCCCCCGCTCCCCAGGAGGGGACGAGCGCATCGGGGTTCCAATCCGCTTCGCGCACGAACTCGTTGAACCGCACGGGATCGGTTGCGAGCGCGGCGAGGATCATGCCCTGTCCATCCGGCTCGGCGACGACGAACGCCGGACGGTCGCTGGGCCCGCGGATCTCGTACGTTCCGGCTCGGACGAAGGGCGCGCCGGCGGGACTGCTCGGGAAGAGCACGCCGATGCGGCCGTCGGTGCGCCGCTGCAGTACCACGAGGTTGCCATCCGTGACCACCTGGACGTACACGCGGACGGCTGCGCCGCGCACGAGCGGGCTCGGAGCGTCGAGCCACACGTGCACCGGCGGGGAGGTCGTCTGCAACAGCAGCGCGACGAGCGGCACGATCATGGGAGCCGTCTTTCCATCTTACTCGAAACCTACGGGGCTGCGCGGGCGGCGGCAACGTGGCCTCGACCGGACGCGCCTGAACCAGAGCTGAGCTCGGTGCGAGGTAGGGCTGGCCAGCGGTGCGGGGGCGGGGGAGCTGCGTCTCTCCCCTCGCCTCCACACCCGACTCAACTGATCGTGCCGCCCAACGCGGTTAGTGCCCGATCGGATGCGTCTGGGGAAGCGCTTTTCCAATCGAGGTCGCCGCGGCCGAGCACTCGGGGTGCCCGAACCCGCTGGCGCTCACGCCATTCGTGAAATCGTAGATGATATTGTCGTCGCCTGGGTCGGTGCTGGTCGCTTTGTCGGCGACGCCCGCCGGCACGTGGTCGAGCCGGAGATTGTAGCGCATTTTCCAAGCGATGTTATGATCGGCGCACGAGGCGTCACCACTCACGCCGAGGCCGCCGACGAGCTGCCCGTCAGCATCGTACAGCGCCAGGCCGCCGCCGAACACGTTGGTCCCCCCGATCCGCTTCCCCACCATAAAGTCCTTCGGCGTGCCGTAGTCGCCCGCGTCGCCGCCATACGCAACCTCATCGTTGGTCGGGTTGGCTTCCTGGAGGCCGAACAACGTTCCGCCGGGCTGGGTGGCGGCATAGAGGTTGGCCGTCGAGAGGGCGAGATGCGGCAGGCTGAACGCGTTTGCGGTGTTTGCCTTCTGGGCCGCAATCACCCGGCTCCCCGGCCACTGGTCGGTGGCCGTGGCTCCCGTGAACACGACGGCGACCACGAGGCCGTTCCGATCTACCACCGCTGCCCACATGTCCAGGTTGAAGCCGCCGTTGGCCTCACGCCGGGCTGCGACGAGCGCCGCCTTCAGCGGCTCGAAGCCGGCGATCCGGCTGAGGTTCAGATCAACGGTAGGAAGCCCGCTGATGTTGTTGTCGCTGCCGCTGCATGCCGCTACGACGACGAGCGCACACGCGGCAACCCCGAGGTGCAGGCCCTTGGGAGAGGGGAGATGGAGACTGCGCATGGGGAATCCTCCGGTGGTGGGTTGACGTGTTGAGGCGGTTTTCGAACTTGCGAAGCACGACCGCCGAGTCACCCTGTTCGGTAGCTCGGCGGTCGTGGGGTCCTTCGTGGCGTATTCGAGAGAGCGTCGCGGAGGAGAGCGAGGACCCGTGGCTTTGCGCCCCCGGCTTTGGCCGGGTTGGCCTTTGTCGCTGGTGTTGTTCCCAAGGGCATATATCACGCAGTCAGTCAGGCGTCAAATCGAGTGGTGGGGCAGCTCTACCGGTTTACGCACGGGGGTCAAGCGGGAGAAGTAGATTGAGGTAGTGATCACGCACGACACAGATCCGCCGGCCGCGAGAGGCGTGTACCCCATGAAATGGTCCTGGAAGCTCGGCACGGTGGCCGGCATCGGCCTGTACGTCCACGGCACGTTCCTGTTGCTGCTCGGCTGGGTGGGCCTGAGCCACTGGATCGCCGGGGGGAGCGCCGCCGCCGCCCTCGCGGGCGTCGGGTTCGTGCTCGCGTTGTTCGCCTGCGCGGGGAGGTCGTCTGCAACAGCAGCGCGACGAGCGGCACGATCATGGGAGCCGTCTTTCCATCTTACTCGAAACCTACGGGCTGCGCGGGCGGCCGCAGCTTGGCTGTTTACTGTTAGGGAGTGAGAGAGGCACAGTCGAGCGTGTCCCCCCTCCCCAACGCACAGCCGCCCCCACCCTCATTCTTCTCTCCCTATTGTACCTGGATGCGTGATACCGGGTGAATCTCGTTCCACTTCGTGTGATTCTTCTCTTGTACGAACGTCCCAGTGATTGCGACATGCGTGCCAACCGGCGGAATCGTCGTGTGATCCGTAAATGCTGCGCAGGCCGGTTGCGCATCTGCTTGTGTGACTGGGTAGTGGCATACGAGCTCAAACACGAGATTCCCGCCTTCGTGTGACGTGTTCCCCGCGTTGATCAAGCTGGAGAACTGTGGATCTACCTTCAACCAACCGTGTGTGTCACCGTCGCCCTCGTGACGAGTGCCATCAGACTCATGGCGCGACTGGTTTGCGGTTGCGTCAACGATCACACCCGTCACCGTGACGCAGTCCTGCCGCACGAGCAGACGGGCCGGGTGGTAAACGTGCTCCCACAGCCCGTCGCCACACCCGACCATGCTAGCTGATCCGGGGACGCCAGGGCCAGGTGCCGACGATGCGGCGCTCACCGCCACGAAGCCGCTCCAGACATAGCCCTCTTCTCCAGTACTCGTCTGCACATGGTAGTATCCGCTCTCGGGCGTTGGCTCGAGCAGTGTCAACGACGGCTCTGAAGGTGTGAGCAATCGGATCGGGGGATATTCAATGGACTGGTCTGGTCGGAGATTCACGTTGCGGACCACGGTCGCGGTCTGCCCCGATGCTGTCGCCGCGCGCCACGCCAAGGCGAGCACGGTGATCAAAACCCTGATCGTCCCACGCATGATCTTGTCCTTCATAAGAGAGGTGGTGGTCTCATCCCGCTTGCGATTGGTAATCATCCGATTGGTAATCATCCGCGCACAGGGATCAAGCGGGAGAAGTAGATTGAGGTAGTGACCACGCACGACACAGATCCGCCGGCCGCGAGAGGCGCGTACCCCATGAAATGGTCCTGGAAGCTCGGCACGGTGGCCGGCATCGGCCTGTACGTCCACGGCACGTTCCTGTTGCTCCTCGGCTGGGTGGGCCTGAGCCACTGGATCGCTGGGGGGAGCGCCGCCGCCGCCCTCGCGGGCGTCGGGTTCGTGCTCGCGTTGTTCGCGTGCGTGGTGCTGCACGAGCTTGGCCACGCGCTCACCGCCCAGCGCTTTGGAATCCGCACCCGCGACATCACGCTGCTGCCGATTGGCGGCGTGGCGCGGCTCGAGCGGATGCCGGACGACCCCCGCCAGGAGGTGGCGGTCGCGCTCGCCGGCCCCGCCGTGAACCTGGTGATCGCCGCGGCGCTCTATCTCTGGCTCTCGCTCTCCGAGACGCTGCGTCCACTCGCCGCGCTCTCCGTCACCGGTGGCCCGGTGCTGCAACGCCTCATGGTGGTGAACCTGTCGCTCGCGTTGTTCAACCTGCTCCCCGCGTTCCCCATGGACGGCGGGCGCGTGCTCCGAGCCCTACTCGCGATGCGCATGGACTACACGCGGGCGACGCAGCTCGCGGCCCAGGTCGGCCAGGCCATGGCGTTACTGTTCGGCTTCGTGGGCCTGTTTGCCAATCCGTTCCTCTTGTTCATCGCCTTCTTCGTCTGGATCGGGGCGGCGCAGGAGGCGAGCATGGTGCAGATGCGCTCTGCGCTGGGTGGCATTCCCGTGAGCCGCGCCATGCTGACCGACTTCCAGACGCTCGCGCCCGGCGACCCGGGGAAGCGCGTGCTCGATCTCATCGTCTCCGGCTCGCAGGCGGATTTCCCGGTCGTCGAGGACGGGCGCGTGGTGGGCGTGCTGCTGCGGCGCGACGTGCTCGGCGCCCTGGCGCAGCGCGGGCAGGACTGGCGGGTCGGCGACGTGATGCGGCGGGACTTCGAGGTCGTCGAGGCCGGGGAGATGCTCGAGACGGCGTTCGCGCGCCTGCAACGCTGCGCCTGTCACGCGCTCCCCGTCACGAACCGCGGCGCCCTGGTCGGGCTCGTCACGATGGACAACCTGGGCGAGTTCCTGCTGATCCAGTCGGCGCTGGGGCGCGCGCGCGGGCGCCGCGCTGCATAGCCACGCCTCGCCCGCACCGCGACCGCATGCCGAGCCAGGAAGCAGCAAACGCCCGCGCGCCGGTCTCGTTCATTCCTTCGGATACTCCGGAGCAGGGGCCGGAGGACGGCATCGCGTTGTGCCTCTCGGGTGGCGGCTATCGCGCCATGCTGTTTCACCTGGGGGCGCTCTGGCGGATCAACGAGCTGGGGCTCCTCCCGCACCTCGCCCGGATCTCGAGCGTCTCCGCGGGATCGATCGTCGCGGCACTCTTGGGCCTCAAGTGGCAATCATTGAGCTTCGACGCCGCGGGCGTCGGCGCGGCCTTCGATGCGGAGGTCGTCGCCCCGGTCCGCGCGCTTGCGAGTCGCACCATCGACCTTCCTGCCATCGTACTCGGGATGCTCCTTCCGGGCGGCGCCAGCGCTCGGATTGCCGCGGCCTATCGCCGCCACCTATTCGGGCGCGCGACGGTGCAAGCGCTGCCCGACTCGCCCCGCTTTGTCATCAACGCCACCGACCTTCAGTCGGGCGTGTTGTGGCGATTCATGAAGCCGTACTCCCGCGACTATCGGGTGGGCGAAATCCCCCACTCCACGGTGGAACTCGCCCGCGCCGTCGCAGCGTCGTCGGCGTTTCCCCCGTTTCTCTCCCCCGCCCGGTTCACCTTCCGGGAGGCGGACTACACGAGGGGCTCAGGCGCAGACCTGCAATACGCTCCTTATACCACAAACGTAGTGCTGGCCGATGGAGGGGTGTACGACAACCTGGGGTTGGAGACCACATGGAAGCGATTCCGCACCGTGCTCGTCAGCGACGCGGCTGGCAAAGTTCAGCCCAGAGCGAAACTCAAGGGGAACTGGATCAGCCAGTCGATTCGTGTGGAGGAGCTCGTCTATGCCCAAGTGGGGACTTTGCGCAAACGGCAACTGGTCGCGTCGTACCGTACCAACGAACGCCAAGGTGCCTACTGGGGGATTGCTTCGGACATCGCCAACTACGCGCTCGCCGACGCGCTGCCCTGCCCGTGGGACCAGACAACCGAGCTCGCGAAGATCCCTACACGCCTCAAGCAGCTGGACGCTGGCGTACAGGAGCGCTTGATCGACTGGGGCTACGGCATCTGTGACGCTGCCCTGCGCAAGCATTTCGATCCGGCATTGCCCAAGACGACGCGGTTTCCGTTCCAACGAGGCGTCTGATGGTTGCTCCGCGCGCGGCGAGGTTCACAGCTCCAGCTCCCACGTCTGCCCGATCAGATCCGCACCGAAGCTGTGGTGGGGCTCTTCCAGTACCAGGCGATACCCTGCCTTCTCGTAGATCTTGCGGGCGGCATGGAGCACGCTGTTCGTCCACAACATGATCTTCCGGTATCCCGCTTGCCGAGCGAACCGCTCGCACTCGTCCACCAACCGCGTGCCGATGCCCAACCCCCGGGCGTTCGGATCGACCAGCAGCAGACGGAGTTGGGCCACTCCCTCGGATTTGTTGACGAGGAACACGGAGCCGACGTTCTCCCCACCCCGCTCGGCGATCCAGCAGCGCTCCCGCTTGGGATCGAGCTCCCGGATGAACTTCGCGACGATTTCGGCGACCAACGCCTCGAACTGCTCGTCCCAGCCGTATTCCTGAGCGTACAGCACGCCGTGCCGCTGGACGACCCAGCCCATGTCGCCCGCGCGGTGCGGCCGGAGCAGGTAGGGGGCCCGCTGGTCGGTCTCGGCGCCGAGCATGTCTTCGATCGTGTGCAGCGCAGCGACCAAGCGCGACTGTGCGTCCTCGGGCAGAGCCCCCAACATGGCCCCCACTTCGTTGTGAGAGGCCACGTCGATTGTGCCGAAGGCTTTCCGCCCCCGCGGCGTGAGCCGCAAGAGACTGCGTCGCCCGTCGGTCTTGGAGATTTGCTTCGCTAAGAGGCCCCGCTTCTGAAAGCTGCTCAGGATGCGACTCATATAACCCGCATCGAGCCCGAGTGCTGCGCCGAGATCGGTCGCCGTGGCGCTGGCCTGCTCATGGTGGGCCAGCTCGTAGAGCACGCGCGCTTCGGTCAGCGAGAACGGGCTCTGGAGCAGATGCTCTTGCAGGACCCCGATCTGCTTGGTGTAGAACCGATTGAAACGGCGTACTGCCTCCACGCGCTCTTGTCGCTGCCGCCGCGCCATGGTCGTCTCCCTGGCGGTTGCCGTCTGTCGTTGTCGAACTATACTATTTGGTTGCCGATGTCAAGTATATCTGGCGGGCCCGCGGACTCTCTTCGGGACACCCCTGTTGACGATGGTGAAGGCTCTCTAGAGGGAATCTCATGACGTCCGACGCGAACGTGCTGGTCCAGGCCGCCGACGCGGCGCAAGCCTTTCTTGCCAGTCTGCCGGACCGCCACGTCGGGGCGCGAGCCACGCTCGCCGAGCTGCGCGCCGGCCTCGGCGGGCTACTGCCGGAAGCCGGCGTCGCCCCGACCGCAGTGATCGCCGACCTCGTGCGCCACGTCGACGCGGGGCTGATCGCGATGCCGGGCCCGCGCTATTTCGGATTCGTGATCGGCGGGAGTTATCCCGTCGCCCTTGCGGCGGACTGGCTCACCGCAGCCTGGGACCAGAACGCGGGGCTCTATGCCGTCTCCCCCGCCGCGGCGGTGGTGGAAGACGTTGCGGCCGGCTGGCTGCGCGCGCTGTTCGGGCTCCCGGAGACCGCCGGGGTCGGGTTCGTCACCGGCGGCCAGATGGCGACCTTCACATGTCTCGCCGCCGCCCGCCACGCCGTGCTGCGGCGCGTGGGGTGGGACGTGGAACAGGACGGCCTGTGCGGTGCTGCTCCGATCACCGTGGTCGTGGGCGAGGAGGCGCACGCCACGATCTTCTCCGCCCTCCGGTATCTCGGCCTCGGCGCCAGGCGGGTGCGGACGGTGCCGGCCGACGGCCAAGGGCGGATGCGGCCCGACGCGCTGCGCGCGACGCTTGCGACCTGCAACGGGCCGACGATCGTGTGTGCGCAGGCGGGAAACGTGAACACCGGCGCAGTCGACCCGTTCCCCGACATCGCGCCGCTCACCCAGGCACGCGGCGCGTGGTTGCACGTAGACGGCGCGTTCGGGTTGTGGGCTGCCGCGAGCCCGGCGTTGCGGCACCGCGTGGCCGGCGTAGAGCTCGCCGATTCGTGGGCCACCGACGCCCACAAGTGGCTCAACGTGCCCTACGATTCGGGGCTCGCCATCGTCGCCGACGCCAGCGCCCACCGTGCCGCCATGTCGGTCACGGCCGCGTACCTGATCTCCGGCTCGTCGGACCAACGCGACCCGCTGGACTGGACGCCCGAATTCTCGCGGCGCGCGCGCGGCTTCCCGATCTACGCGACGCTGCGCGCGCTCGGCCGTCAGGGCGTGGCGCAGCTGATCGAGCGCTGCTGCGCCCTCGCACGCCGCATGGCTGAGCGCCTCGCCGCGGCCCCCCGCGTGACGGTGTTGAACGACGTGGTGTTGAACCAAGTGCTGGTGCGGTTCCAGCCTCCCCCGGCAGGCGACGCCGATGCGTTCACCCGCGCAGTGGTCGAGCGCGTCCAGCGCGACGGCACCTGCTGGCTCAGCGGCACGACGTGGCAAGGGAAAGGGGCGATGCGGATTTCGGTGTGCAACTGGTCGACGACCGAGGCAGACGCCGACCGCTCGGTCGCTGCCATTCTCCGAGCGGCGGGAGAAACCTCTTAGCCTCAGCTCTTCGGTGGGGCTAGCCGCTCCCCGTCACGCTGTTTGGCGAGTAGTCGTTCCGCGAAGTCCACGCGTTCTTCCAGCTCGCCGAGCCGTCGCTGCACGTCCTCTAGTTCGCCCAGCCTGCTCCGCAGCTCGTCGACCTCGCCGAGTCTGCCCTCCAGGTCACCGACCATCTGCCCCAGGTCGCGCCTGGAGACCTTCCCGCGGGGTCGGGGCACTACATGCTCACCGGCCAGTAACCGTTTCAACGCCCCGCCAAGGGAGCCCGCCAGGATGATGACGCCCACCCCGACCGCCCACGCGGGTATTTCGATTCCGAACATGCACCGTCTCCTTGCTCTCAGACCATTGCTGGACCGAGTGCTAGGTAATCTTAAGGTCGGGGCAGGGGAGACACTACTGGGGCTCAGGTGAGGATCCCGCCCATGGAGCAGGCGGACATGGCACGACTCGTGGTCTGCTCCCGTTTAGTTCGGCGCGTGCACGCGCGGGCTGCCGTAGTCACGGTTGCCCCCGAGGGTCGGCCCGGAGGCATTCAGCCCGCCGCGCGTGTTGTCGATGCGCGCGATGAACTGCCGGACCGAGCCCGGGAACGGCTGGGTGCGTCCGTGCTTGCCGAACGGATCGGTGTACCAGACCGCTGGCCCCCCGGCATTGTCGATGGTGTTCGAGTTGATGTCCACCACCCGACGGACGCCGTCGAACACCGACCGGGGGTCGTCGAACGTCACTCCGGTAATCGTGCCGCCGCCGGTTGACTCGTCGCATGCCCCGCCCTGCGCTCGCGCGCCGCTCGGCGTCACCTCGTAGCAGACGTCGATCGGCCGTCCCACGAGCGTCGCGCTCGCGGGATCGTAGAACCGGCTCGGCAGGGAGACCTGGAAGTAGGGGTCGAAGAACGCGAGGCCGTGGCCGTCTTCCCGGCGGATGCCGTTCGACGTCTGCCAGCTTTCGTGCAGCGTGCCGAAGTCGGAGCGCTGCCCCAGCGGCACCAGGATGTCCCGATCGACGCAGGCGCGATCCGGAATCAGCCGGCGGCCCCCACCAGCCGGTGAGTTGGCGGGGGTCGCGGGCCCGACGACCACTTCCGTCGCGCCGTCGCACGACCGGGTGAACTGCCCCGGGTCGCCGATCGCGGCCAGGATCGTGATGTGGAGCTCCGCGCCGTCGCTGCACCGGACATGGTAAGCGAGCTCATGCAGGTTGTTGGTGAACGCATCCTTCGAGTGCGTCCCCTGGTGCAGCTTGACGAGCACGTCGCAGCGGATGTCGAACATTGCATCGGCGGCAGCGCTGCCGAAGTGCAGGCGCACGCCGTTCTCCCACTCGACTTTATGGCCGAAGTGATCCTCGTGCCGCGGATTGGCCGGGTCGTAGACGTCGAGCTGCTCGTTGGCGTACCCGAAGGGGATCGGACCGACCATCGCGTACAACGCCGAGCCGCGTGGATCGCGGCCGTGGTCGTGCCCGAAGGAGCACCCGGTCGCGGAATCCACTGGCGGATGCCAGGTGGGGTACAGCTTCCCGTCGGGGCCGACCACCGAGTACGCGTTGTGAATCTCGGCAGTGCAGTCGTCGCGCGGGCCCGGCGTCCAGACGCCGTACGACTGGGCGAAGCCCGTCGGGGTCCCGCCGCCGGGCGTAGCCGGCGTGTCGCGACAGGCCAGCAGGGCGAGTGCCGGCAACAAGAGGAGAGTGCGGGGTGACCGAGTCATGAGCCCTGCCAGAGGTTGCTCGTTGCCGGGCCAGCACGGCGGTGACAGTTGTCACCTCAGGACGGGACGCCTCGCCTTAGCAATGACTTGGACCCATGACCCGTCTGCCCGTCGTTCTCGGATGTGCGTTGGCGATCACGCTCGCGACCGAGCTGCCTGCGCAGCGGCCGCAGGCCCGGAGCGGCTTCTGGTACGCGTTCGGTCTCGGGACCGGGTGGGCCCGCGTAGCGTGTCAGATCTGCCGGGCGGACCATCGGCCGGGCGTCTCCGCCCAACTGCGGCTGGGCGGCGGGCTCAGCCGCAGCGTGCTGATCGGCGCCGAGCTGGCCGCATGGGACCGGAGTGCGAACGGCGTGGATGAGACGCTCGCAGCCCTGAGCGCCGCCGCCTACTGGTACCCGGCCCGTCGCAGCCCCCTCTACCTGAAGGGCGGCTTGGGGTTCTCGACACACCGCGCCGAGGACGGCACCAACGTGATCACCTCCACGGGCCTGGGGCCCCAGCTGGGGATCGGCTACGAGCTCCGGGTCGGGAGTAACCTGTTCCTGGCGCCGTTCTTCAACGTGGCGTATGGGTCCGTGGCGGGAGGCGTGAAGTTCAACGGCACCAGGATCCTCGACCAGGCCACCGTGACCCTGGTCCAGATCGGCGTCGCGCTCACCGGACACTGATCGCCATGGCGTGCGAGGTGCGGACCGCTGCGATCTAACCTGAAGGAGTATGGCCATGCCTAAGCAGCAGCCCGCCGTGCAACAGTTCGTCTTGCTGCCCACCCGAGGACTCCAGGCGCGCCAGCCCCATTCCAGTCCGGCCGTCCGCTCCGCCTTGCTGTTTCTCTACGACCACCTGCAGGACCCGAAGGTCCAGCCGCCCGCCGGGGTGCGGCTACCGCTCGCCGACATGCGCGTGCTCGACTCGATTCACGCAGACGGAGCGAAACTGATCGAGATGTGTCCTGAAGCCGCTTCCGTCCTGCGGGCCTCGTATCCCGGATTGCGCATCGTTCCAGTGGTCTATTTCTATCCGGCGGTTGCTCCTCGCCAGGGAATCGCTGCGGTGCGAGCGAAGACCACGAAGCGTGTGGCGGGGAAACTGACCGTGCAGGTGCTCTCCGGTTCGGGCGATGGTCCCGTCACCGGTGCCACGGTGGTCGCCTTCACCGATTTCGCATCCAGGGCCGGCGCGGCGGGCACGACGGATGCTAATGGCCGAGTCTCGCTCGCGTTGGGGGCGAGCTCCAAGAAGATCGACCGCCTCTACATCTATGCGCAACGCGGCTTCTGGGGTTTGCTCAAGCGCAGCTTCACCCTTACGAACGGCATGACGTTCACGCTGCGCGCGATCGATCTCTCGTACGTCGACGAGCTGCGGTACATCTATCCCAATATCCCCGCCACGGCGGGCGGGGGTGTCTCGGTCGGCGTCATTGACACCGGCATCGCCGATCATCCCGATCTCACGATTGCCGGCGGCCAGAACACGGTCGTAGGTGAAGCGCCGTCGGACTACGGTGACAACGGCGAGGGGCACGGCACTCACGTCGCGGGGATCATCGCGGCGCACGGCACGCCGCCTAAAGGCGTTCGTGGCGTGGCGCCGGTCAGCTTCCCGGCGTCGGATCCGTTGTCGATCGCCGTCTCCGCGCTCGGCCGCAAGGGCACGTATCCCGCCGATGCGGTCGAAGGCGGGGATGTGATGGCTCCCTTCGCCACCTCCGACCCCGACTACTACATCACGTCGTTCTCCAATGTCGGCCCTGAGATCGCCCTGACCGGTCCCGGGGACGGTATCATCTCGACGTTCCCCGGCGGCTACGCCGTCCTGGACGGGACCTCGATGGCGACTCCCGCCGCCACGGGGGCGGCCGCGCGTCTGCTCGGCATGCGCAATGAGGTGATGCAAATGCCGCGTGATGCTGCCCGCTCGGACGCGATCGCTCAACTCCTCCTGCAATCGGCGAAGCCGCTGGGCTTGGGCATAACCTTCGAGGGGAGAGGCTTGCTCAGCTAGCAATTCGGTCGTGGAGGTGCTAAGCTGCGCCGCGAGAGACCATGCCGCACTTCATTTTACGCTATCGGGGACCCGGCTCCGTCCAGCCCGAACATGTGAACCGAATCAGCTCCCTGCCCAACACCGCCATTCTCGATTCCTCGTCCGATCGAATGATCCTCGTCGACGCTCCGGAAGCGCAGCTACGCGCCGCGCTCAAGGAAATGCCCGGGTGGACCATGATCCCTGAGGAGACGGTCCCACTTCCTGATCACCGTAAGAAAATCCTGCGCCCGCCCGCCGACGCCGAGGACGAAGGCCACTCGTAGCCCGCATGAGCACGACACGGCCGTTGGCGACGCGACGATCTCGGGGCAGAGGTGCGGCAGTCATCCTCACGACTGTCCTCGCGATCGCTCCGGCTGCGGTGCAAGCCCAGGCGGCGCTCAAGATCCCGCGAACGAGCCTGAGCAGGGTCCTCGGTGTGACCGCGGCGCAGCTGCATGCGGCCCGACTCGCCACCGCCAGCGGCACGCAGCCGATCCCGCAGGGGGCGAGCCAGGTCACGCTCGCCCCGGGCGCCTTCCTGGTCGCCCCGCTCGGCAGCACCACCCAGAGCCACGTCACCGCAGCCGGCAAGCACTTCGACCTCCCGTTCCAGCTCTACGGGGTGAAAGCGGCCGGCGGCGGCGTCCGCTTTCGCGTGCGCTTCGACGTCGCGGGGGGCGGCCTCAAATACGATCCGGCGGACGGGAACTTCCGGGGGGATCTGCTCGTCGGGCTTGAAGACGTGTCGCAACCGGGGGCCACCGACCGCCTCGCTGGTGCAGTCCGGATGCAGCTCACGGGTCCAGACACGGTCTCCCCCGAACAGCTCACCTTGTCCCATACCAACATCCCGTTCCAGACGGTGCGCCTCGTGGCCGCGACTCATGACGACGTCGTGACGGTTCATATCCGTCCGTCGTTCGAGCCCAATGGAGTGGACGCGCGTATCCCCGTGCGGCGGCCCCTGGTGTTGGCGACCCTCACACCCAAGCGGATCGACGGCTACGGCCTCGAGACCGCGACGCTTACGATCGTGGGCAGTGCCGGCGTGCCGAAGGAGTCGCTCGCCGTGAGTCTCAGTGCCGAGCACGGCGCCCTGGGCGCCACGAGCCTGGACGTGCCTCGCAATCGCTCGGTCACGACGAGCCTGAGGTCTCGCGGCGTCGGTCCGGACGGCCTCACGATCACGAGCGCCCGGTCCGACCCATTCGTCCTCACGATCACGTATGCGTTCCCGGTAGCGTTTCTGATCTTCGCGCTGCTCGGCGGGCTCGTCGGAACGCTGATCTCGCTGTTCCAAGCACGCGGGCGGCAGCGCGCGGCCGTGCGGGCGCGCTACATGGCGGCGGGGGTGCTGAGCGGCCTGGTCGCAGTCGTGGCGTGGGGCCTGGGGGTGAATCTCCTAGGGGTGCCCGTCACGATCCCCTACGGCTCCGAAGCCGCGGCGTTCGTGATCGCCTACCTGGGCGGTCACCACGGGCTCACGCGGCTCGCCGCCAAGGCGGCCCCGGTGGGCCGCTGGCTCGGGGGCGGCGCAGCTACTTGATGCGGGTGTCCGTGCCCTCGCCCACCGGCGTCCAGGCCCCACCCGCCACCGACATCTCCCATTTCCAGGAGTACTTATCGGGCGAGAGCTGCTTGACGACGTAGCGGCCTTTCACCGTCTGCCCGCCCATCAGCGATTCCCCTTCCCAGGTCCACGTGTCGCCTGCGACGTCGCCGTACGCGGGGTCGCCGCCCGTGCCGGAATTGTCGATGCCGTAGTACGTGTAGCGCTTGCGGTCGCTGCTGTAACCCAGTATCCCCAGCCCGTGAATCTCCCCGGAGGAACCCCTGCCGTCCGAGCGGCACACGAGATAGAAGCCGCCGGAGAACCACTCACAGGTGGAGGTCTCGGTCATTTTGCCGCCGGGCCCCATCGGCCCGGGCTTTATTTCGGCTGACTCATTCCAGCGGCCCGCGAAGTAGGCGAGCTTCTGATGCTCGGGCCCGGGCTTGGGCGACGCTGCTGGCGCTTGCGCGCGCAGGGACGGTGTCGCAAACAGCGTGAGGGCAGCGGCGAGCGAGCGATACACGATCCTCATACCAGGGCTCCTGAGCTGGAAGGCGGAAAGAACATACGCTTGCCGCGGTGAAGAGCAAGCAAGCCCGCGACGCTAGTTCATCCCGCCCAGAAACCGCTCCAGTCGCTGGTCGGCGCTGTGGACGTCTCGCCCCAAGTAATTCCGCCGCGCCTCCGCCAGTGCAGCATGCAGCGCCTCGGCCGCGCCGGCCGCGCGAGCCCAGAAGGGAGCGACGGGAGCGACCGCCCCGCTGCCCCCGAGAATGCGCGCGGCGAGCGCGAGCGCCTGCGCGGCGAACGTCACATAGGCTCGCAGCATTCCCCGTCCCGCCGCGCGCCGGGCGACCCACTCGGGGAAACACCCCGCCCACCACAGCGCCAGCGCCGCCACGTCGGCGGCGCCCTCGGCCTGCGCCACCGTCCCGTCGGGAAGCGACGCCACGTAACGCCACCACACGCCGATGCCCGTCTCGCCCCGCGCCACCGTCCGCACCGCGCGCCAGGTCGTGAATACCACGGGCAGCGTAGCGGCGTAGTCGGCCAACTCGACGTCGGATACGCCGCGGGCGCGCAGCGCCGCGCGCACCGGAACGTACCAGAGGATCGGCAAGGGGACCGCGGCTGGCGCGCCGCCCTGGCCGCGCACCGCGTCGAGCGCCACCGGGGAATCGAGCACGGCGTCCACCGCGCCCGCCTCGACGGCCTGCGCGGCGGCGCGGGCCTCGGCCCGATCCAACCGGCCGATCTCGGCGACGAGCCGGGCCAAGTCCTCACGCGTCAGCACGCGGTGGATGAGCGGCGTGATCATGCGTACACGAGTATGCAGTTCCCGGGCCACGCCCCGTGAGGCCGGTCACCTAGCAGCAGTGTCGGGAGACTGCTAAGCGCGCCGCTGCCGAAAGAGCGGCTGCGCGCAACTGACAGCGCGGCTTGCGGTTGTGTCTCAACTACGAGCCTTCGTCTGCGTTCCAGCTCGTCCCTGGATAGAAATGTCTGGTGCGGGGCCACTGAAACGTCTAGCGGTTGGAAGCTCGAAGCGGTATGGCGACTAAGATAATATCACACCGGAGAAGTCATCATGAGCGCATTCGTGTACCTGTATCGCAGCGAAGACGCGGCGTTTCGTGCCGCGATGGGATCACCGGAGCAGATGCAGAAGAGCATGCAGAAATGGATGGCGTGGATGAAGCAGCTCGGCGAGCAGGGACATATCAAGGACCGGGGTCACCCGCTCGAGCGCGCTGGCAAGGTGGTCAAAGGCAAGAAGGCCATCACCGACGGGCCGTACGCGGAGTCCAAGGATGTCATCGGCGGCTACACGCTGATCGAGGCGAAGGACCTGGCCCAGGCGGTGGAGCTTTCGTTGGGTTGTCCCATCTTGGAGGGGGGAGGCGTAGTGGAAGTGCGCCCGGTCCTGAAGACCGACATGTGATGGAGCTGCACGAGCATCTCTTCCGGCGGGAAGCGGGGCGGATGGTCGCCACGCTGACGCGCATCTTCGGCGTCGAGAACCTCGCGCTGGCAGAAGACGTGGTGCAAGACGCCTTCTGCCGCGCGCTGGAGGTGTGGAAGTTCCGCGGCGTCCCCGAGAATCCCTCGGCGTGGCTCATGGCCACCGCGAAGCATCGCGCCCTGGACGTCCTGCGCCGCGAGCGCACGGCGCGCACCTTCGCACCGGAGCTGAGCCGGCTGCTCGAGTCGGAAGAGACGCTCGCTCCGGTCGTCGAGGAGCTGTTTGCGTCGCACGCCATCAAGGACGATCAGCTGCGCATGATGTTTTCCTGTTGCCATCCCCGCCTGCCCGAGGCGGCGCAGGTCGCGCTCATGCTCCACATCCTGTGCGGCTTCAGCGTCGACGAGATCGCCGGCGCCTTCGTCAGCACGCACGCTGCGGTCGAGAAGCGCCTCGCGCGCGCCAGGCAAACGCTGGCGGGTTCCGAGCGCTTGTTCGAGATCGCGGACGCCGCCGACTTCACCGCGCGGCTTCCGGCCGTCCACCGCGCGCTCTACCTGCTCTTCAACGAAGGCTACCACGGCGCCTCCGCCGAGGCGGCAGTGCGCGTCGAGCTGTGCCAAGAGGCGCTGCGTCTCGCGGCCCTGCTGTTCGAGCACCCTCTCGGGTCGACGCCGGCGACGTACGCGCTCGCCGCGATGATGTGTCTTCACGCGGCGCGCTTGCCGGCGCGGCTCGATGCATCGGGCAATTTGAGCGCGCTCGCCGATCAGGATCGATCGCGCTGGGATCCAGAGCTGGTCGCCGAAGGGCAACGCCTGCTCGACCTCTCGGCCACCGGCCCCGAGCTGACCGAGTATCACGTCGAGGCCGCGATCGCGGCCGTGCACGCGTCGGCGCCGCGCGTCGAAGACACGAATTGGGCGCAGATCGTTTCCCTGTACGACAGGCTGATGACCATTCGTCCGTCGCCGGTGGTCGCGCTCAACCGCGCCATCGCCGTCGCGCAGCACGAGGGCCCCGGGCGGGGGCTCGAGGAGATCGGTGCGATTGCCGACCGCGATCGCCTCGCCGCCTATCCGTTCTACTTCGCCGCGCTCGGTGAGCTGGAGCTGCGCCGCGGCAGGGGTGAGACTGCGCGCGAGCATTTCCGCGCAGCGCTTGCGCTGGCGCGCAACTCCATGGAGCGGCGCTTCCTCGAGCAGCGCATGGACGCGTGCCTGCGCGGTGCCTTCGCCTGAACCATGCGCACCACCTTCACCCGCTTCCCGAGCCCCCTCGGCGAGCTCGTGCTCACGGCCTCGGACACCGCACTCACAGGCGTCCATTTCCCGACTTCCCGCCACGGTCCTCCACTCCACGAAGTGGAGCAGAGGACGGGCGCTGAGGACGACGGCCACGGCTCCGCCAGCGCGCTGCTCGCCAGGGCTCGGCACCAGCTGGAGGAGTACTTCGCCCGCACCCGGACGTCGTTCGACCTGCCGCTCGACGCGCCCGGCACGACCTTCCAACGGCAGGTGTGGGATCTCCTCCGCACCGTCCCCTACGGCACCACCACGAGCTACGGCGAGCTGGCGCGGCGCCTCGGCGACCCGCGCGCCACTCGCGCCGTGGGCGCCGCCAACGGCAAGAACCCGATCCCCATCATCGTCCCCTGTCACCGCGTGGTCGGGGCGCGCGGTGAGCTGACCGGCTTCGGCGGCGGCCTGGATCGCAAACGCTGGCTGCTCGAGCATGAGGGGGCGCTGATGACGCTGCTCTAGGCGGCGACGACGGGGACAAGTGCGATTGTGCAGCCGGGGCCTCGTCCGCCATCTTGCAAGCGGGGGCACAGGAGGGTTGGGCATGGTCGCGCGCGGGCAGCACCATACGGCTGAGCGGCGCCTGCTACCGCCCCGCCGCAGCGACATCGAGCGCCGCGTCGGCGAGCGACGCCTGGAGCTCATCTCGCTCGAGGAGGAGCGGCGCGATCAGGCCGAGCGGCGCCAGGCCACGGATCGGCGCCAGCCCGCCGGCCGGCGCCAGGTGGGGACCGCGCGGGGCGACAAGCTCGTCGTGCTGGTGGTGAGCGACCACGACGACGCAGCACGCTGGGTGCGCGAGCTGCTGGACGGCGCCGCCCCGGACCAGTTCGGCGTGGCAGCGGCGGCGCCGCAGGCGTCGCTCGCCCGGCTGGCGCGGGGCCGAGTCGACGTCGTGCTGCTCGCCATGTCGCTCTCCGCCCGCCGCGGCTTCGCGACCTTCACCGAGCTGCGTGCGCGCGCGCCCGCCGTGCCGTTCCTGTTTCTCTCCGACTCGGATGATGAGCGCCACGGGCTCGAAGCCGTGCGCGCTGGGGCGCAGGACTTCCTGGTGAAAGCCGACCTCGACGGTGAGCGGCTCGCCCGCGCGTTACGCCACGCGATCGAGCGCAACCGGCTCCATGCCGCACTCCTCGACTTGGCACTGGTGGACGAGTTGACTGGCTTGTACAACCGGCGTGGCTTCCTCACGCTCGCGACCCGGGATCTGCGGGTGGCGCGCCGCGGTGAAGAGACACTGCTCGTCGCGTTCGCCGACCTGGACGATCTCAAGCGCGTGAACGACAGCGCGGGCCACGCGGTGGGTGATCGCGCGCTGCGCGACACCGCCCTCGTCCTGCGACACACGGTTCGCGGCTCGGACCTCGTGGCTCGCATCGGCGGCGACGAATACGCGGTACTGGTGCGCCACGCGGGGCCCGAGAGCGCCGGCGTCCTCGCCGATCGGCTGAAACGACTGCTGCGCGAGTTCAACCGCCGCGCGGCACGGCCCTATCAGCTCGCGATCAGCCTCGGCTTCGCGGCGCACAAGGCGAGTACGCTGGGCTCCGTCGCAGGCCTGCTCGAGCGGGCGGACCGCGCGTTATACCGGGACAAGCGCCGGAGGCACGACCAGACCTGAGGATCCCCGAGGCTCAGAAGAAGAGCAACGTGATCACGACGAACAGCGGCAGGAGAATCCCGCAACTGTAGGCCATGTAGCCGAAGAACGAAGGCATCTTGATGCCGTGCTCTTCGGCGATGGCCTTGACCATGAAATTGGGCGCATTCCCGATGTAGGTGTTCGCTCCCATGAACACCGCCCCCGTGGACACCGCCGCGAGCAGGCGGGCCGCCTCGGCATCGCGCGCCAGTGCGCCGACGAACGCGCCGTGCGCGGTGATGCCCTCGAGCCCGGCCGCGCTGGCCGTGAAGGCGAGATAGGTCGGGGCGTTGTCGAGCACGCTCGACAGCGCCCCCGTCGTCCAGAAGAACTCCCAGGGGTGGGACACCCCGAACCGCATGCCCAGCACCGTGCGCGCCCCCTGGCTCCAGCCGTTCAGGATCTCGAGCACGGGCGCCATCGTCACAAAGATCGCGGCGAACAAGACCGCCACTTCGACGATCGGCCCGAACGTGAACGCGTTGCGCTTGCGATGCTCGCTCGAGGTCGAGACGTACGCGATGAGCGCGAACAGCGCGATGATCGCCTCTTGCCTACCCGGGGCCCACGGTTGGCCTCCCGCCGCGGCCTTCCCGGCGGCGATGATCGTCAGGAGTACGCCGCCGAGCGCGGCCACGGAGGCGGCGCCGTTCACCCGCAGCGGCTCGTGCACCATGACCTGCTCGAGCTGGGAGCCGGGCCGCTCCCGCTCCTCGCGGTCCAACGCCCACTGATCCCACACGTTGAAGATGACGAGCAACGCGGCCGTCGCCGTGAGCCATTGTGGCCACAACCGCAGCGTCCACTCGAACGGCACCCCCTTCAGGAAGCCAAGCAGCAGGGGCGGGTCGCCGATGGGGGTTAGCAGCCCGCCGCAGTTCGCCACCAGGAAGATGAAGAAGACGACGATGTGCGCCGTCCGCCGCCGGCTCTTGTTGGCCCGGAGCAGCGGCCGGATCAGCAGGACCGAGGCCCCGGTCGTCCCCAGGAGGTTCGCGAGCACCGCGCCCAGTCCGAGCATGCCAGTGTTCACGAGCGGCGTGCCCGAGAGCGATCCCTGGATGTGGATGCCGCCGGTGATCACGAACAGCGCGCCGATGACGATGATGAACCCGACATACTCGTGGATCTTCTCTTGCAACACCGCCCGGCCGGGCTCCCCGAACGCGATCCCCAACTGCCACAGGACCGGGAGCGAAACCACGACCGCGATGAGGGCCTTGTTGTGGTTCTCGTGCCACCAGCGCGGGGCGACGAGCGGCAGTACCGCGATCGCGGCGAGCAGCGCCACGAACGGCAGAGCGCTCGCGAGCGGGAGTTGGGCCCCGAGCATCACAGCATCTCCGGAACGCCTTCGCCCACCCTCACTACTCTTTTCCCCCAGCGTTTTTCAAACCACTCCGGATGCTCGGTATGCACCGGCAGGATGCGCTCCGCCCCAATCTCCTCGATCAAGCCCTGCAACGCCGGCCCGTCGATGTGCCCGGACGCGTGATACGGCCCCTGCTCGGCGCCCGGCAGCCCACCCACCTTCCTGAGCCCGAAATGATCCAGCCAGTTGGTGAGCCGCTGAGCGTCGATTTCCTGCTCCTCGCTGTGCGCCTCGGAGCTCGAGTAGATGTACGTCCCACCCTCCGGCTCGAGGTCGATCAGGTTGGTGATGTCCCAATAGGAGAGACACAGGATGTACCCGCCGGGCTCCCGCCGAATGTCGGCCGCCCGGACGAAGTTTGCCGCGAAGCGCTGGCGCACTTCCTTCTCCCAGCTCGGCACCGTGCCCAGCGGCTCGTCCAGAATCGCGAGCCCCTCCGAGGCCGGATGCGGGATGTTGGGGTCGATCACGTGGAGATGCTCCAACATGTAAGCGTCCTTGGTGGTCACCACGAGGCGCCGGTCCCGCGCCGTCGCGATGTCGCGGAACGTGCGCAGCCGCTCGATGTTCCGCGCCGTGAAATCGGCGATCACCACGCCCGAGGCGTGGCGCACCACCTCGCCCGCCGCCTGGTGCACGTCCGGCTCAGTCACGGGATCGCTCTGGTCCACCCGCGTCCCCTCGATGATCAGCAACGCCGGCTGCAACGCCCGAGCCTCCTTTACGAACTTCTCGGTGCGCTGCTTCGAATGGCCGTGCATCCGGAGATCGCCGCTGTAGATCACCCACCCCATCGGCGTCTCGATCCCGAACGCGGCCGACCCCGGGATCGAGTGGTCCACGCGCCAGAACCTGAGTCCGAGACCCCCCAGCCGGCGCTGATCCAGCAGCTCGAGCGGCGACGATTGGATCGCCGTGCGCTCCCCCGGTACCCAGCCCCAGAAGCCCGCGAGTTTCTGAAGCGCGGCCGCGGGGTCCGTCACGTCGGTGCCGTCGGTGGCGATGTAGTGCCGCCGCTGGATGCGGGGAGCGCCGCGCACCGCCTCGAGCACGTCTCCTTTGGCGGCTCGGGGCACGAGATAGTTGAACTCGCCGTCCACACCCGTCGGCTTGGGGTCCTGGAGACACTTCCCGATCAGCGCCGTCGTGAGCCCGGTGTAGACCGGAATGTCCTCGCGCAGAAACCCAATCGAGCCCACGTGGTCCACGTGCCCGTGGGAGAGCAACACCCCGTCCACCTGGTCCAAGCGGCGATACTGCGCGTGCCGGCGATAGCGGGCCCACAGCCCCGGATCGTGGGCCGAGAGGTCGTTGCGGTAGAGGCCTTCGAGCGGGGGGATCAGACCCATGCGGAGGTAGTCGCGCACGCCCAGTGTCGCGCCGCGCGGCTGTACGAATTCCTCGAAGAACTTCCCGGTGGGCCCGAAGCGCATGCCGAAATCGAGCAGCCAGCGCCGCTCGGCCCACTCCAGCAAGATCCGGTTGCCACCGATCTCACCGGGGGCGCCGCCATAGACGGTAATGGAGAGGCCGGTTCGTGACATGCTTGTACAATACTCCGCGGCCTCGGACAACAAAGGTTGCCAACCGGAACCCTGCTGAGCACCGCCAACCGCTTCAGGGGTATATGTAGGTGCGCCCAGATTTCGACTCAGGAGGCCCAACGAGCCGTCGCGTCCGCGCGCTCCCCCCCGACACGCAGGCGATCATCTCGACCGAGGCGTTCGCCGTGTGGGTCCTCGCCATGGGTCGTATCCCTGCTCAATCCGCAGGGGGGATGAGAGGCGCCTATGCCGCGTCGCATCGTGTTGATCCGCAGTCACGAGCCCCTGCAAGAGGGATGGCGCAAGCGCTCGTTCGGCCCCTCCGGGCCGCTCCTCGATGACAGAGTCAAGGTTGCAGGCGTGCGGTTCGATGAGACTTACCACCCGGTCCAGGTGTGGCGCCGCATCGCTGGCGGGGACGACCCGCCCGCCGCGAGCGGCTTCAACTACGGCGCCCTCGGACCAGCGGCCACCTACGCCGTGCGGGTGGACGCGGACGACGAGGACGCCGTCGAGCGCCTGCGGCGCGACCGCCGCGCCGAAGTTGTCGGGGTGTTCGCCGACCCCGCCGTATCCCCGTTCCCTTCCCCTTACTGCGGCGCCTCACCCATCGGTGCCACGCAGGACGTGGCCCGGCGGCTCGGCGTCCCCGCGCTGCACCGGGCCAAGCTGACCGGCCGCGGCGTCCACGTCGCCGTCGTCGACACGGGGATTGACGGCTCGCGCATTCCGGTTGCCGGCGGCTGGGCGCCAACCCCCGGCTACGTGCCGGGCTCGAGCGCGCCGAACCACGGCACTATGGTGGCGTACGACGTCCGTATCGCGGCCCCCGACGCACAGATCTTCGACTACGCGCTCCTCACGTCCCAAGCGGGGACCTGGGCCGCGTTTCTTTCGGACGCGATCGCCGCGTTCGCGGACTTGGTGGAGCAGGTGAACGCGGCGCCGGGGCGGTGGGTGGTTAACAACAGCTGGGGGCTGTTCGACCGCGCCAGCGACGCGCCGATCGGCTCGCCGGAAAACTACAGCGCCAATCCCGACCATCCGTTCAATCAGGTCACAGGGGCCCTCGTCGCGGCGGGCGCGGACGTGTTCTTCGCGGCCGGGAACTGCGGGGCCGACTGTCCCGACCCAAGGTGCGGCGCCGCTGATACGGGCGCCGGGGCCTCGATCCACGGCGCGAACTCCCACCCGGAGGTCGTCAGCGTGGCCGCGGTCACAGTCACCGACCGGCGCCTGGGCTACTCGTCGCAGGGGCCTGGCGCGCTCTACTCGCGCAAACCCGACCTCGCAGGCTTCAGTCACTTCGCGGGCTCGGGCATCTACCCCGCCGACGGGGGCACCTCGGCTGCGAGCCCGGTCGCCGTGGGCGTGGCAGCCGCGCTCCGCCAGGCGTTCGCCACCGACCGACTGGCACCGGCGCAGCTCAAAGGCCTGTTGCAGCGGACGGCGCGGGACTTGAACGGCGCCGGTTGGGACTACGACCTCGGCTACGGGGTGATCGATGCGGCAGCAGCGGTGCAGGCGCTGGGGTTGAAGCCGCAGGGGCGGAAGCGAGCAAGGACAACCGTGTAGCGCCCCACCCGTCAGGAAGCGGGCTCCTGGAGGGCGTCGGCGAAGAAGCGCACGCCGGGAATCTGCTCGGCTCGGGCGCGCGCGTCGGGCGAGGCGAGGCCGCGCACCACGTAGCGACCCAGCTTGGGATTGATCGGGATCGGGCCGTAGTCGGGGTCCAATGCGACCCCCGCCTCGTCGAGCAGGGCGCGAATCGCCGTCATGTCGACTCGCTCGCCGGGCCGGTCCACCTGGATGATGTAGCGCGTTACGGGTGACATCTCGCCGTCGAGAGAGTAGGAGCGCGCGGCCTATCGTGCAAGTGCGGCCACGAGCACCAAGCCGCGTTTCGCAAGGGGTGTGCCGCCGCGATGGGCTTCGGCGATGACAGTGGCGCTGGAGTGGCGCCACCCGCCGTTTCGAGGCGGCTCGGCGGCCCGAATTCCCTATATTGCGACCCCGACTTCGGACATCACATGACGCTGCCCGACCCACTGCCCGACGACTCCTGGTCAGTGGACGAACGCTCTCTGAAGCTGTTCGTCGCTGCGCTCACGCAACCGCCGGCCGAGCGCGCCTGGTACGAGCTGCGGCGCGAGGCGGAGCGGATCGCCCTGGTCCCCGGCTTCGACCGCCTGATCACCCTCGACGCCAACGCGATCAAGGAGCTGCCCCACCAGATCGACGTGGCGCAACGGGTGCTGCGCGATATGGGCGGCCGCGCCATTCTCGCCGACGAGGTGGGCCTCGGCAAGACGATCGAAGCGAGCATCATCTACAAGGAGCTCGCGATCCGCGGGCTCGCCCGCCGCGCCCTGATCCTCACCCCCGCTTCGCTCGTGGGCCAGTGGCAGGGGGAGCTGGAGGAGAAATTCTTCGAGCGGTTCGAAACCCCGACCGACCCCGACGACTGGCAGCACGTGACCAAGGCGATCGTCTCCCACGACCGGGCGCGCTCGCGCCGCCACGCCGAGGAAATCTTGAGACATCGCTGGGACCTGGTGATCGTGGACGAGGCGCACAAGGTCAAGAGCGAGCGCGGCGCGACCTACCGGTTCATCGAGAGGATCGAGCGCGACTTCATCCTGCTACTCACCGCCACGCCGCTCCAGAACGACCTGCGCGAGCTGTATAACTTGGTGACGCTGCTCCGTCCGGGGCAGCTCGGGACCTGGCAGGAATTCAAGGGCGAGCACCTGGTCGCCGGCGACCACCGCCAACCCCGCGATCCCGAAGCCCTCCGCGCGCTGACGCACGCGGTGATGATCCGCACCCGGCGCGCGAGCGTCGCCCTCGACCTGGACCTGCCGCCGCGCCGGCCGCGACACCCCGAGGTCCGCCTCACGCGCGCCGAGGCGGATCTGTACGGGCGCACCACCGAATTCCTGCGTCGGCTCTATCGGGAAGGCTTCATTCAGCCGGCCGAGCGGGAAGAGGTGGACGACGGGACACGGCGCAAGAAGCCCACCAAGAAGGGGATCCTGCAGCTCGCGGTCATCCACCTGCGCCAGCGGCTGTGCTCCTCGTCGCGCGCGCTCGCTGAATCGCTCGAGCACCTGGCGCAGGGCGAGCAGGTCAGCCCCGAGTACCGCACGATCGCGCGACAGCTCGCCAAGCGCGCGCGAGGCATCAAGACGCACGCCAAGCTGGATGTGTTGACGACGGTATTAAGGGAAACGCCGGACCGCGTCGTAGTCTTCAGCGATCACCGCCCGACGATTCAGCTGATCGAAGAGCGCGTCAGGAAGCTCGGCCGGCAGCCGATCGTCTATTGGGGCTCTCACTCGACGGCCGACCGGGACAAGCGCATCCGCGCCTTCCACGAGGACCAGACGAGCGTGCTGATCGCCACCCGCGCCGGCAGTGAAGGACGCAACCTCCAGTTCTGCAACGTGCTCGTGAACTACGATCTCCCCTGGAATCCGATGGTGGTGGAGCAGCGCATCGGCCGGCTGCACCGCATCGGGCAGAAGCGCGAGGTCCACATCGTGAACCTCGCCGCGGCTGGGACCATCGAGTCCTACATCCTCCAGCTGCTCGACCAGAAGATCAAGCTGTTCGAGCTGGTGGTGGGCGAGCTGGACCTGATCCTCGGCGAATTCGGCGGCGCCCAGAAGTTCGAGGGCCGGCTGGCCGAAGAGTGGCTCGCCGCCGGGAGCGAGGAAGACTTCGCGCGCCGCGTGGAAACGCTCGGCACCGAGATCGAGCAGAGCAGCGCAGTGGGCAAGGAGCAAGAGCAGCTGAACTCGCTCATCGCGCCGGACGACAACGCCATGCGGCTCGAGCACCGCTTCCAGACGGTGTCGGTCCCCAGCCGCCTGCGACTCGGGCTGGGCACGAGCCAGCTCGTCAAGGCCGTCGGCTGGGACGCGAAACGCCACCGGCTCGGCGTGCACGTGACAGAGGTGCTCGAGGCGCTCGAGTCGATCGAGCCGATTGGAGGCGTCACGACACCGCAACCGGCCGGCCGTCATCCCGAATACGGGGAGCTGGTGCGGCTCACGGGCTTGACCAGCGCCGGACGCGCGATCACGCTCGTCGCGCAGGTGGACCATCTTCCCCTGGTGCTCGTGGACATCGAGGCGGACGCCGCGTGAAACGGCGGCGCAAACCCCGCCCCAAAACCGCGAGGCGACTCGCGGCTCGGCGCCTGCCCGTAACCGGGCTTGCCGTCGCCGCTTCAGCGGTAGGGCCGAGCCGCGGCTTCAGCCGCGACTCGCCAGAGGGCGATACCGATCCGCTCGCCGACGCGCGCATCCGGCCGCTGCTCGAGCGCTACTGCGGGCTCGCAGGCGTGAAGCACGCCGCGCTCGGCCTCGATCATTCCGAACTGAGCCTGCCCCAGGCCGAACGCTCGTTTTTCCGAGACCGCGCATCGCTGCGGGTGGCGTTCTCGCTCGACGCGCTCGAGCGCGACCCGGACGCCGAGATCGCGGTGCTCGGCAGCCCCTTCCTCACCCAGCTGCTCGAGGCGATCCGCGCGCGGGCGGCACGCCTCTCGCTGGGTCTGATCGCGCCGGCCGCCGCGAGCGATCCAAAGAGCGTCGAGCTGACGATTCCCGTACGAGACGGCACCGCCAAACGGGGCGCGACGCGACTGGCCGTGCATCCGGTGGGGCGGCTCGTCGCGCGCGTCGTGCTGCGCGCTGGGGCCGGGGTCGAGGAGGCAGTGATCGAAAGCGACTTGTACGACCTCTCGGCCGGCGCCAGACTGGATGACGACCTCGCGGGCCTGTTCCAGGAGCTCGAGGCGGGCCGGGTCGAGCCCGCGGATGCGTCGCTTGCCGGCGCCGCGAAACCGGTGCCTCCCCGGGAGCCCGCGGAGCTGCTCAAGCTGCTGCTCAGCCACCTGCAGGAGAAGTCGGCGGAGCGGGTCACCGCTCGCCGCGCCGCGGCGGAGCAGGAGCTTGCCGCCGAGCTCGGCAGATTGGACCGGTACTTCGAATCGATCCTGAAAGAGCAGTCCGACCCGGAGTCGATCGCAACCGTCACGGCGCTCGCCGAGCGGCGCCGCACCGAAGAGGTCCGGCGCAGCCAGGTAAAGGCTGTCGTGCATCCCCTTCAGCTCATCGAGGCCGCGCTCCTGGTGCAGCGCGCCGAGTGGCGGCTCGAGTCGGCTCGGGGGCGTCGCGCGACGTTCAGCGCGCAGCGGGCCTTAAGCTCGACCGGGGCGGCCGCCTGGATCATGGCATGTCCGCATTGCGGCCGCCCGCCGGCGGCCCTGGTCGTCTGCAGGCACGACCACTGCAGCTGTGACGCTTGCTCGTATCGCTGCTCGGTCTGCGCCGAGGACTTCTGCACGGACCACGGCATCGCCCAGTGTCGCGTGGACAGCCAGCCGGCGTGTGAGGAGCACGTGCACGTGTGCCCTTCGTGCCGACTGCAGCACTGCACGGCCCACGAGGGCGTCTGCACCGAGGGAGGGGACGGGCACACAGCCTGCTCGACGTGCCTCGCGCCGTGCGGCAGCTGCGGCCGGCTCGTCTGCAACCGGCATGCGGAGCAGAGCGACACAGCGGCGCCGAAGGGAAGTCGTCGCCTGTGCGCGGCGTGCCTGCGGTTCTGTGAGGGCGGGACCAACGAGCCGGTGGGCGTGGACGAGGTGGCGCGGTGCGCCAGCTGCGGCAAGTCGGTCTGCACGGCGCATCAGGCCGTGTGCGCCGTGGACGGAGCGGTGCACTGCTCGCAACACCTGCGCCGCACCGACCGGTCGCGGCGCTTGGTCTGCGGGCAGCACCGGGCCGCCTGCGCGCACGAGCCGGCGGCGAGCTTCGCGTCCGATGAGGTCGGGGCGTGCGCTTCCTGCGGCAAGCTCGTCTGCGCCGGCCACTCGGCCGAGTGCGTAGCAGACAAGCTGCGCCACTGCGTCACCCACCTCGAGCCGCTGGTCGACGCGAACGGCTCGTACGGCTGTGCGGAGCACCGCAAGCAGTGTCACGTGGACGGCCGGGCGTTCTCGCTCAAGGGTGTGAGCGAATGTCCCATCTGCGGCGAGGGCGCGTGCGCAGCGCATCGAGCGGCATGCGCGTACTGCGGCCGGCGCGTGTGCACCACAGATCTGAGTCGAGAGTCGCGGCGCTGCGCCACCTGCGCGGAGCTGGCCGCCGTCCAAGATCCCCCGGCCGCGGTTGTCACCGCCGCGCTGGCGGCGACGGGTGGTGAGCCGAAGGCGTCCCGCAGCTGGCGGATGGCCCGGGACCGGAGTCACCTAGTAGTGGAGGTCGATCTCGGGTTGAGGCGGAAAGCGGTGTTCACAGTACGGCACGGCGACACCGTGCCGGATAGCGTCGTGAACCATTCGCTGCTGGGATCGAAGCGGCGGAAGTAGGGCGGTGGCGTGAAGGAAACAACCGAACGCCGCTAGGGTTGCTTGCCCCAGTGGGTGTACGAGATCGAGCTGACGCCGTAAGCAATCTCGGGATTCGACGGGAATGAGCTGCGCACGAACACGTTCTCGAGCGTGAAACGCTTGGCGGGGCTGGGCAGGTTCGTGAGGCTGATCGTAAAGTACCCGAAGCCGGTGTTTGCGGGATCGCCGAAGTCCTGGGTCACGGTGACGGCGGTCGTTGCCACGAGCTCGCCGGACGGTGCGAATGCGCTCAGCGTGTACGTGGCGGTGCCTTGCGCTCGCGGCGCGACGAGCAGCGCAAGATCCGAGATCGGCCGTGTGAAGGTCGCCTGCACCGGACCGCGACTGGGCTCGCCGTCCAGCGCGGCGTCGCCCTGAGTGAATCCGACGAACCACGTGTCGCAACCCGCAGACCCGCAGCGCTCGGGCGGAAACACGATGCCGTCCGAGCGATAGAAGTCGGGCTGGAAGACCTTGCCTTCCCCGTACGACGTGAAATCGATAGTTACGGCTGAGGCGCCCACATTGAACGACGGTCGGTCGCCCGAACCAGTGACGGACCGGTCGCCGCATGCCGAGAGCGCAACGCTTGCCGAGGGGAGCAATACTACGAAACGAAGCCAGCGCATGGTGCCTCCTCTTGTGTTTCAATATGCACCGCCGCCGGCGGCCGGCAAGGCTCGCCGCCGCCCACCTGGTGGCGTTGGGCAACCGGTAACATTGTGAGCCAGGAGGTGCGCGCGCATGAAACCGTCGCCCGAGCAGTTGACGCGTCCGGTGCAACTGCTCGGACCAGGTCGATCCGGTCGGGGCGGGCGCATGATCCCGTTGGCAGACGCATCCAGGTCCTTCACGGCCGCCACGTTGCGCTTTTTCCGCGGGCTGGCCCGTCACAATGCGAAGCCCTGGTTCGAGGCCCATCGCCCCGATTACGAGCGTGACGTGCGCGCGCCGATGCAGGCGCTCATCGAGGAGATGGACGTGCGCCTGGCCCGGCTCGCGCCGGAGATCACGGGCGACCCCAAACGCTCCATGTTTCGCATCTACCGGGATATCCGGTTCTCCAAGGACAAATCACCCTACAAGACGCACGCTGCGTGCTGGTTTCGTCACCGCGATGCGGACGCCCGAGTGGGGGGCGACGCGGAAGGGGGGGGCGCGGGGTTTTACGTGCACATTGCGCCCCGCGGCTCGTTTGTCGGTGCCGGAATCTGGATGCCCCCGCGCGCGATCCTGAGCCGCCTGCGCGACGCGATCGCGCAGGACCTCAAGGGGTTTGAACGTATCGTCCGGGACTCGAGCTTCATACGGCGATACGGCGACCTGGATGACGAGGCGACGCTGAAGCGCATGCCTCGGGGATTTCCGGAGAGCCACCCGGCGGCGCGCTGGCTCAAGTACCAGTCATACACCGCGGGCCGGCGGCTCGGCGACACCCAGGCGACCAGTGCTCGGTTGCCCGCTCTGCTCGAGGCGGATTTCGCGCGGCTGCTGCCGCTGGTCCGGTGGCTGAACGGCGCGCTGGGACTCCACCCGGCGCAGCGACGCTGACCCCCATGCGCCACCGCCTGCTTGCGGCCGCCGGCGCACTGCTCGCCTGCCTGCCGTGCACGGTCCCGGCTCAGACAGCGGGCCCCACGAAGGACGTTCCTGAGAGCGCATATGCGGCGCTCCGCTGGCGCCTCATCGGGCCGCACCGCGGCGGTCGCGTCCTCGCCGTCGCGGGCGTCCCGGGCGACCCCGCGAGCTTCTACTTCGGCGCCGTGGACGGCGGCGTGTGGCGCACCACCAACGCCGGAGTCACCTGGGACCCGCTGTTCGACGCCCAGCCGATCGCCTCCATCGGGGCGCTCGCCGTCGCACCGTCCGATCCGCGGATCATCTACGTCGGCACCGGCGAGGCGTCTATCCGCTCAGACATTACCTTCGGTGCCGGCGTCTACCGGTCCAGCGACGGCGGCGCGACGTGGCACGCACTCGGGCTTGAGGACACGCGCCACATCGGCAAGGTGCTCGTCGATCCGAGGAACCCGGACGTGGTCCTGATCGCGGCGCTGGGCCACGCGTATGGCCCGAACCCCGAGCGCGGCGTGTTCCGGTCCTCGGACGGCGGCCGCACCTGGACCAAGGTCCTCTACAAGAACCCCGACACCGGGGCGATCGACCTGGCGCCTGATCCGGGCGACCCGCAGGTCGTCTATGCGGCCTTGTGGCAGGCGCGGCGCACGCCGTGGGAGCAATACCAGCCCGATGAAGGGGCCGGGAGCGGGCTGTACAAGTCCAGCGACGGGGGAGTGACCTGGGCGCCCATCGCCGGCCACGGCCTACCGGTGGGGCCGCTGGGCCGGATCGGGCTGGCCGTCGCGCGCGGAGGGCGCGTATACGCGTTGCTCGGCGCGGCGCAAGGGGCCGGCCTATACCGCTCCGACGACGGCGGGACGACGTGGCAGTTGGCCGGCGGCGACCCCCGTTTGACGAGTCGCAACTGGTACTTCTGCCGTGTCACCGTGGACCCGCAGAACCCCGACGTGGTGTACGTGCCCAATGTGGCGTTGCTCAGGTCCGCCGATGGCGGCAAGACCTTCACGGCGTTGAAGGGGCAGCCGGGCGGCGACGACTACCACGAGCTATGGATCGACCCCAAGAGCCCCGCACACATGATCGTGGGCAGCGACCAGGGAGCGGTCATCACGCTGGACGGCGGCCGCACCTGGAGCAGCTGGTACAACCAGCCCACCGCGCAGTTCTACCACGTCGCCGTGGATGACGCCTTCCCCTACCGGGTGTACGGCGCGCAGCAGGATGCGGGCACCGCCGCGGTCGCGAGTCGCAGCGATTTTGGCGAGCTCACTTTCCGTGACTGGGCGCCGGTCGGCGCGGGCGAGAGCGGCTACATCGCGCCCGACCCGCTGAGCCCCGACGTCGTCTACGGCGGCGACACCTACGGCGGCGTGCACCGCTTCGACCGCGCCACCGGGCAGTCCCAGGACATCTCGCCGTGGCCGGCGCCGAGCTTCGGCCAACCGATGCCACAGCGACGCTACCGCTTCACCTGGACCTCGCCCATCGTGTTCGATCGCAAGGACCCGCACACCCTCTACATCGGCGCGCACACGCTCCTCGCCACACGGGACGGTGGGCTGCACTGGCAAGCCATCAGCCCTGATCTGACCGGTGCCTCCCGTCCCGGCGCAGCCGCCCGGGACAGCGGACCCGTCACGGTCGCGAACGCCGCCGCGCGCGGCTACGGCGTGATCTATACGATCGCACCCTCGCCCCTCGCGGCCGGCATGATCTGGGTCGGCAGCGACGACGGGCTCATCCACCGCACCACGGATGGCGGCAACACCTGGCAGAACGTCACGCCGGAGGGACTGCCGCCCTGGAGCATGATCAGCCTGATCGAGGCGTCGCCGTTCGACACGGCCGCCGCCTACGCCGTCGTGGACCGGCATCGCCTGGACGACTTCGCTCCCTATCTCTACCGCACGCGCGACGGCGGCCGGCACTGGACGCGCATTGATCAGGGGATCGCGCCGCGCGCCTACGCGCAGGTCGTCCGCGCCGACCCGGCCCGGCCGGGACTGCTGTACGCCGGGACCGAGCTGGGCGTCGCCATCTCCTTCGACGACGGCGATCACTGGCAGTCGCTGCAGCTCAACCTGCCGGCCGCGTCGGTGCGCGACCTTGCGGTCCACGACAACGACCTCGTCGCGGCTACGCACGGCCGAGCGTTCTGGATCCTCGACGACCTGACGCCGCTCCAGCAGCTGCGCGACTCCGTCCTGCACGCGAGCGCGCACCTGTTCACGCCGGAGCGGGCTACCCGCGTGCGGCGCAGCGTCAGCAACGACACGCCATTGCCCCCCGAGGAGCCGCACGGCGAGAACCCGCCCGCCGGCGCCGTGATCGACTACCTCTTCCCGACCACGCCACCGGGCCCGGTCACGCTCGAGATCCGGGACGCCGGGGGCCGTCTGGTGCACCGTTTCTCGAGTGAGGACCGCCCACACGCGCCCGCAGAGCCGCCCCAGATCGCGCCGGAGTGGCTGCCGCGCCCGACCCCGCTGTCGCGCCGCGCCGGCCTCAACCGCTTCGTGTGGGACCTGCGCTACCCGCCTCCGCCCGCCGACCGTTACGGCTACAGCATCGCCGCGATCGCGGGTCGCGGCACGGTGGAAGAGCCGGAGGGGCCGCTCGTCCTGCCGGGCGAGTACCGGCTGCGACTAAGCGTGGGAGACCGCACGCTCACGCAGACGCTGCGCGTGGAGGTGGATCCGCGCGCGCGCGTCACGGAGGCAGCCCTCGCAGGGCAACTGCGGCTGGCGCTCGAGATCTGGAACGCGATGGCGGAGCAACAGGCCCTTCGGAACGCCGTGCGCGGCGTGCGCGAGCAGCTCCGCGCTATCGCGGCCACCCCGGACGCATCGACCAAGGCGGCGCTCGCCGCGGCCCAGCGGGCAGCCGACAGCCTGATGCAGATGACGGGGACCGGCGAGCTGGCGAACCTCGCGACCGTGGTCCAGAGCGCGGATCGGGAGCCTCCGCAGCAGGCACGCGATGTTTTCGCGGAGGCGCGGGGCCGGCTCGCCGCCGCCACGCGACGCTGGCAGGAGCTCCAGGCGAAGGATCTCCCCGCGCTCAACGCACACCTCACGCGGCAGCGCGTGCCGCCGGTCACCGCCGCGGCGACACGGCCCGCGGCGATCGAGATTCCTTGAAGCCCTCGAGTCGGGGAGAAACCCTCAGCGATACGCCGCGGCTTGGATGCGGTACAGCTCCGCGTAGTGCCCGCCCTGCGCCATGAGCGCCTCGTGCGAGCCCGACTCGACCACCCGTGAGCCGTGCAGCACCACGATGAAGTCGGCCATGCGCACGGTGCTGAAGCGGTGGGAGACGAGGATGGTGATGCGGCCGTCGGGCGGGTGCGCGGCGGGCGGGCGCCCCCCGCCCCCCCGCGCCGTCGCCGCGTAGCGCTCGAACAGGGCGTGCTCGGTTTCGGCGTCGAGCGCCGCGGTGGGCTCGTCCAGCACGAGCACAAGCGGGCGCTCGCGCATGAAGCCCCGGGCGAGCGCGAGCTTCTGCCACTGGCCGAAGCTGAGCTCCACGCCCTCAGGCCAGGTGGCGCCGAGCTGCGTCTCGAGCCCGGCGCCGAGCTGGGTGACGACGTCGGCGGCACCAGCGCGATCGATGGCCGCCGCTACGGCCGACCGGTCGTCGAGGCGCGGCAGGTCACCCACACCCACGGTGTGACGCACCCTGAATTCGAACCGGAAGAAGTCCTGAAACGCACCCGAGAGGCGTGACCGCCACCTGTCGGGGGGCATGCGCGCCAGCTCCCCACCGTCGACGAGGATGCGCCCCTGCGTCGGCTGATACAGCCGGCACAAGAGCTTCACCAACGTCGTCTTGCCAGCGCCGTTCTCTCCCACGATGGCGACCACAGACCCCGGTGTGAGACGGAGGGTCACGTCGTCGAGCACCGACCGGTCCGTGCCCGGATAGGCGAAGGACACGTGCTCGAAGCGGATACCTTCTCCCAGGTGCGCGGGCACCGGGAGGTCGGCGCCGCGCGACTGCGAGGCGGCGTAGTCTTCCAGCCAGGCCAGGCGTCTGGAACCCTCCAGCCAAATGCCGCGCAGGAACCCGATCTCGCCCACCGTACCGCCGATGTACGCTGAGAGGCGCGAGCCCGCCGCGAGCACCAGCAGCACGTCGCCGGGCGGTGCCGCGAGCACCGACGCCACGAACACGACGGCGCCCACGTACGCCGCGCCGAAGATCGCCCACGCCAGCGTGTGCCACACGGCGCTGCGCCGGCGGGCGCGGGCGACCGGCCCGTACCAGCGCTCCCATGCGGCGCGGCGCTGCGTGACGAGGCGAGCGCCGATGCGAGTCACCCGCACCTCCTTGCCGGGCGGCGCGGTGGTGGCGACGTCGAACAGGTGTCGCGCCAGGCGATTGGCCGACGCGCCCCGCTCCTCCGCGACCCGCTCGACGCCGGGCCGCCAGGTCGACGTGAGCACCGTCGGGAGGGCAAACGCCGCGAGCAGCGCCAGCGCCGGGTGGATCGACACGAGCAGCGCGACCGTCACGCCGAGTCGCAGGATCCAGCCGCCGGTCGTGAACAGCGACATGTACATGTGGTCGAGTACAAAGACCTGGTTGCGCAGCATCGCGAGGCGATCGAGGTACGCGGGGCGCTCGTGGTGCTCGATCGTCGCCACCGACGCCTGCAGCCACGCCACGTGCGACTCGAGGGCGATGGTCACCTGATCGCGGAACCGCCGCTGGGTGCGGTCGCTGATCACCCGCAGGAACCACGTGGCCGCTGCCGACACGCCCAGCCCCACGGCGGCGGTCACGACCAGCCCGCGCCTGCCGCCGAGCACGCCGTCGGCCAGCAGCTTGAACCACAGCGCCAGCAACGCGTCCGGCAGCGCGGCGGCGAGCGCCAAGCCGAACGCCACGCTCAAGAGCAACGGTGCGGCCTCGTAGCCGCGCTTGAGCGCGCGCCACATGGCGGGCAACGCCGGCGGCAGGTCGTTAGTCGAGGACATCGAGGGCCGCTCCTGCCTCGCTCTCGTCGCCAAAGCGTGACGCTTGCAGCTCGAACATCGTCCGGTAGCGGCCGCCCGCCGCCATCAGCTCCTCGTGCGTACCGAGCTCGACCACCGTGCCGTGCTCCAGCACGCAGATGCGATCGGCGTGGCGCACCGTCGAGAAGCGGTGCGAGATCAGGATCGTCGTGGTGTGCCGGGTGGCGGCGAGGATGCGGTCGAAGATCTCGGCCTCGCCGCGGACGTCGAGCTGAGCCGTCGGCTCGTCGAGCAGCACCAACCCGGCGCCGAGACGCACGGCGCACAGCGCCCGCGCCAGCGCGATGCGTTGCCACTGGCCGCCGGACAGGTCCGTGCCACCGGGATAGCCGCGCGCGAGCACGGTGTCGAGACCGGCGAGGCCCGCGGCACCGGCTGCGGCGAGCGCCTGCTCGATCACCTCGTCAGGGGCGCCCGCGGGAGCCACGTTGTCACGCAGCGGCAGCTCGAAGCGGACGAAGTCTTGAAATACGGCGCTCAGGCGTGACCGCCACGCGTCCAGCTCCAGGATGCGGAGGTCGACGCCGTCTACTTCGATGGCGCCGTCCTGGGGGTCGTACAGCCGGCACAGCAGCTTCGCGATGGTAGTCTTTCCGGCGCCGTTCTGGCCGACGATCGCGAGCGACGAGCCGGCCGGAATCGTTAGGTCGAAGCCCGCGAGCACCGGCTCGCCCGCGGTCGGGTAGGCGAACGTGACGTGGCGGAACCGGATCTTGTGGGCGGGCATCCCCGCTGCCGGTCGGTCCCCCCGGACCAGCGCGCCTGCGGGGTCCATGGCGTCCTGCAGTCGCAGCACCGCGGCGGCGGGCGCCGCGGCACCGTCCAGCGCCCACGACAGTCCGCCGAACGCGATCATGCCCGTGCTCACCGCGGCGCTCGCGAACGTCACGAGCCTGGCGAGGGCCAGATGGCCGCTGGTCGCGGCGGCAGCGAGGGACCAGAACACCACGACATTGGCGGCGAGCACGAGCAGCAGGCTCCAGATCACCGGACGCTCGCGCAGGCGCGTCGCGTGCCAGCGCAGCTCGAACAGGCGGCGGCGCCGCGACCGAAACCGCTCGATGACCCAGTCGGCCAGCCCGAACAGCCGCACCTCCTTGGCGGGCGCGGGTTCCACGGCGAGCCGGTACGCGTAGTCGGCGTGGCGTTGCGCCTCGCGCACCTCCGCCGTCTCCCGGTCGCGCCAGACCGCGCTCTCGCGCAGCAGCCAGTGTGTGGCGAGCCATGCGCCCGCGAGCAGCAGCGGCGCCCACCACGTGTAGGCGGCGAGCACGACCGCCGCGGCGAGACCGCCCACCAGCTCCACCAGCCCACCGGCGATGAAATCCATCGCGATGAACATCGGCGGGCCGGTAATGCCGAGATCGAAATCCCGTGCCATCGTGAGGTCATTGGTGAGCTTGGGGTTCTCGAGGTGGCCCATGCCGGGGGGTCGGACGCAGGCGGCGGTGAGCCGGTCGTACAGCCACGCCGCGGTGCGGCTCCCGAGATTGGCGCCGATGGCATGATGCGTCGGGGAGAGAACCTGCAGCAGTACGAATACGACGCCGACCGACCCCAGCGGCGCCGCCAGCGCGTCGCCCCGTTGCACCGCGCCGACGAGGCCACCCATGGCGATGGCGAAGAGCGCGGGCAGCAGTCCGCGCAGCACGAGGAGGGTCCACCAGGCGACGGCCAGCGCGCGGTCGGCTTGGAGCAGCACGCCCGCGAACTTCCACTCGTTACGCGCGCGCAGGCGCTCGATCACCGGCTCTCGCCTCTCAGACCGACCGGACTCGGCTGACCGCACCACTGGTCATAGCGCGGCGATCGCCTGGAGGTGTCGGAGATGATGGAGATCGTGGCCGGCGAGGGTCTGCAAGATCCAATCGATTGAAATCTGCCCCAATTCGGGGTGGGCAAGGGCCGCGCGCGCTGGTCCGATGGGATCCGTCTGTACAGCGTCAGGTTGAGCCGACGCAGCGCCAGATATGCAGCCAGCACCGTCTCCGGATCGGTGGGAGTCTCCTGAGCTACCCATTGAGCGCCGTCATATGGCTGGACGACATAGCCCTCGACCGTGAGTGCGAGACGGACGCGATTGCACCAGCCGATCTCGTCGTGTGCCAAATGGAGGATGAGTTGAGCCGCCGTCCACTTCCCCGGGGCGTAGGTTTCGGCCCAGCGACGCGCGTCCCAACCCCGCACGAGCGCCGCGATTCGGGTCGGAGTCGAGGCCAAGAGCGCCAGCGGATCCTGCGCACCCACGAGATCTGTGTAGGGAAGCGAAGCGAGCATGAGGCGAACATTATGGCGCCGGATTGCGGTCCCGCCAGCCTTGCACCGCCCACCACGTCAAGCATATGCTACGTCCCCGTGCAACCGACAACCGTGTCCCGCTGGCGCGCGCTGCTCGGCGACGTCCACTTCTGGATCCCCGTCGCCGTGCTCCTGGCCGGACTTCTGGTGCTGCGGTGGATCGCATAGCCGAGCTCGACCCGGCGCGACTGCGCCGCCTCCAGGGCGTGGGCACCCTCTCCGGGTTCGCCGCCGGGGCTTGGCTCGGTGCCGCCGAGGCGCCCACCAAGCTCGTCACGCTCGGCATCCCGCCCGTGGTCATTTCCTTCATTATGGTGCTCGGCGTGTTCCTGGCGCGCTGGAGCCTGCCCGCGCTGGTGCGCGGCACCGCCGCCGTGCGGGACGACGTACGTCAAGCGCCGCACCTCGTGATTTGGGCCGCGCTCGCGGGTTGTCTCTGGGCTGTCGCCAACACGCTCACGATTTTCGCGATCAAGCATATCGGGCTCTCCATCGCGTTCCCGCTCTGGAACGCCAACAGCCTGCTCGGCATCCTCTGGGGCACGCTGCTCTTCAACGAGCTGCGTGACGCCGGGCGAGCGCGCTGGCTCGGCGTCCTAGGCGGCGCCGCAGCGATGTTCGCCGGCGCGACGCTCCTCGCGGTCGCGTCATCGGCCCGCGCGCCCGGGGGCGATTCCCTCCGGGGCGTCGCGGCCGCGCTCACCGCCGGTGCCCTGTGGGGCACGATGTACATCCCCTACCGCAAGGCGTACCTCACCGGCATGCATCCGCTCTCCTTCGTCGCGTTCTTCACCATCGGCGAGCTCGGCATGATGACGGGGCTCGCCCTGAGCTTGTCGGGCGGGCCGGGCCCGCTGTGGGGCGAGCTTGCCAAGAGCCGCGCGGTGCTGTTCTGGTTGCTCCTCGCCGGGTTCGTCTGGGTGGTGGGCGACCTATTCCAGCAGTACGCGGCCAAGTACGTGGGCATCAGCCGCGGCATCCCGCTCTCGAACACCAACCAGCTGTGGGGGCTCGTTTGGGGGATCGCGGTGTTCGGCGAGCTGGGAGGTGGCACCGCAGCACTCTACTGGCGGGTGATCGGGGGATCCCTCCTCATGGCCGCGGGCGCGGGCGCGATCGCGCTCGCCTCGGCGCCCAGCCGGGAGCACCGGCGCTGGCAGGAGGCGGGGGCCCGGGAAAGCGCCCGTTACGGCGTGGACCCGGCGTACGTAGCGGCGGGGATGGCGGGCGAAGACGCGAGGGGCCCACGCGCGGCCACCCGGCGGAGCACGCTCGACTGGTTGCTCGTCGCGGGCGCGACGGCGCTGTTCGTGGGATTCGCCGCGGTCGCCCGGGTGCCCGCGCTCCTGGTCGAGTGGCGCTGGGCGGCTGCGCTCACCCTCGCGCTGCTCGTCTTCCTCGTCGCGGGCGGCGTGGCGCTGTGGCGCGCGACACGGTTCGGATGAACCCCGCCCGGCCGCTCCTCGCCACGCTCCTCGTCGCGCTCGCGGCGCGGTCCGCTCCGGCCCAACGGATTGCCGCGAGCCAGCACGGCTCGGTGACGCAACGGGTCGGCCACACCGACATCGGGGTCTCCTACAACCGCCCTGTGGCGCGCGGGCGCACGCTGTTCGGCGATCTGGTCCGGTGGGGACGCATCTGGCACCCGGGCGCGGATTCGGCCACCACGATCACCTTCAGTCGCGACGTCACGATCACCGGCCACGATATCCCGGCGGGCCGCTACACGCTCTGGACCATCCCCGAGGAGCCGCCTAAGCCCTGGACCGTGATCCTGAGCCGCGGCGTGGACGTATGGCACACGCAATATCCCGGAGAATCGCTCGACGCCCTGCGCATCAGCATCGTGCCGGAGCAGGGCACCCACATGGAAGTGCTCGCGTTTTACTTCCCGATCGTCGCACCCGACTCGACCGTGCTGCACCTGCATTGGGGCACCACGATCGTCCCCATCACCATCCGAACGAAATAGGGACGCCGCCCCGCCGCGAGCCTCCGCGCCGTAGGGTCCTGAGGGGGCGCGGTGTGCCTGCCTGTCGCATTCCCACCCGTCCGTGCCGCAAAAACGCCCTACAATTGAGCGTGCTGGCGTTCCAAACTTCATCGCCGTGAACGGCTCATCCGTCTGATGGAGACCCGGATGGTTCCGGATCCAAGCCCCGAGCGCCGGCGCGAGGTCTTGCGCCAGGCGAGTGTGGCGCTCCAGGGACGGGTAGTCACCCTGTGGGAGGTCTCCTCGCGCGCGGAAGTGATCCCGGTACTGACGAGCGCACCGACTCCCCAATACCGAGACACGCGACTCGATCTCGACAGCACGCTGCATCGCTGGAGCGCCCCGATCATTCAAGGCAGCCGCTGGGTCGGCTGCCGGTTGGACGAGGGCGGGCCTTGGTGCGTGGCGCCCGTGAGAAAGCAGCCGCCTGCACCGCCGCCCGCCAGCGTCGAGCGTCGCAGCCGGGAGCGGATCATCCTCGAGCTCGCCGGCCTCTGTCTGGGCCTCGTGGACCAACCGGCGACCACCAGCCGGCCGCGCTCGCCGGAGCCGGACGCCCTGGCCGAGCTGGTGCGCCAGCCCAGTGTGATCGCCCACGAGGTCGCCAATCCCCTGACCGCGGCGCTCGCGAGCCTCGATCTTTCATTAGATCTGGTGCGGACGGCGCAATCCCTGGAGCCTGCGTTCCGCGCGGAGCTGCTCGAGGAGCTCACGGGCGTGGGCGAAGGCATGGAGCAGGCGATCCAGTTCTTACGCTCGATGCAGGACCGGGCCCGGGGAGGGCTGGCTCGATCGGAGCGGTTCGATGCGGCGCAGGTCGTCCGGTCGTGCGTGGCGCTGGAGCGCCCGCTCGCGCGCAAGCGCGGCATCGCGCTCCATGGGGTCATCGCGGTGAGCGACGTGTTTCTCCATGGTGACCCGAACGCCCTGTATCAGGTGCTCACCAACTTGATCCGCAATGCGGTGGCGGCGTCCCGGGAGCGGAACACGCCCGTCCTGGTCACACTCAAAAAGGTGGGCGAGACGCTGCGCCTGGCCGTCCAGGACGAGGGCGTGGGGATCGCGGCCGAGCATCTCGAGCGGATCTTTGAGCCGGGCTTCACCACCCAGGAGTTCGGATCGGGCTCGGGCACGGGTCTGACGGTCGTCCGTCAGATCACGCAGGAGATGTTCGGTGGAGCGGTCCGAGTGGATTCCGCGGTGCGTCGCGGCGCCACGTTCGAGCTCAGTCTCCCGATTCCCACTCAGCGCACTGTCCGCGAGCGGCGCTGAGCGCCGCGAGCTTCCTGGGCGGGGAACCCCTAGCTCTGCTCGCGGTTCGCCAGGAGTCTCACTACGCTGCGAATCCGCTCCGCGTCCGTCACGCTCCACTCGTACTCGCTGCGTGGCGCCGTGTTGCCGATGACGACGGTCGGCGCCCGAAATGCCATTCCGCTCTGCCGCGTGACTGCACCCGTGAGATGTACCTCTGTCACGCCGGTTGCCTGGACCAGGGCCGCCGCGTTCTCCGCGGTGATGCCGCCGCCCGGGAGAATGCCCACCCGACCGGCCGCCTGACGGACCAGCCGGGCAATCGTCTGCGCACCCTCGGGCGCGGTCGCCGCCTGGCCCGAGGTGAGCACCCGGTCCACGCCGAGCGTGATCAGCGTCTCCAGCGCCGCGGCCGCGTCGCGGCACACGTCGAACGCCCGGTGAAACGTTACCTGGAGCGGCCGCGCGACGGCGATCAGCTCGCGGGCGCGGTCCTCGTCGATCCCGCCGTCAGCCCGCAGCACACCCGTCACGACGCCGCGGGCCCCGGCCTGTTTCGCGCGCCGGATGTCCTCCATCATCACCGCTAACTCGGACGCCGAATAGAGGAAGTCGCCGCCGCGCGGACGGACGAGGACGAAGATAGGGATGTCGAGCCGCGCCCGGCACACCGCGAGCATGCCCGCGCTCGGCGTAGTGCCGCCTTCCACCAGGTTGGCGCACAGCTCGATGCGGTGCGCCCCGCCCGCAGCTGCGGCGAGCGCGGATTCGATCGAGTCGACGCAGGCTTCGACCAGGATGGCAGCCGGCATGCGGGCAAGATAGCCGGGGCCGCACCGGTCCGGCTGTCCGCTTCAGGGGACGGGTCCGCTGACCGTCTGCGGATCCCAGGGGTACCAACCCAAGTAGGCCCCCGGTGGGGGTGGTCCGGGGTGGGCAGGTCTTTCGCTTGACGTGAGCGCGCTCGGCGCTCGCGAGCGGCCGCAGCCCCGGACAATCGGGGTGCGGCCGCTTGTTCTTAGCGTGCGGGCTGGGCGTGCTCGAACGACCACGAGGAGGATGCCATGAGTCCGGAAAAAAAGACCTTGCTGACGACCGCCTTCGAAGCGTTGGGGCCTGAGCGCGTGACGCGCGGCCTCAAGGCGACCGGGCACAGTTGGCGCGACTGCTTTCTGGCGGTCGCAATCTACGGCGAGCCTGATGCGTTGGCGCGCCAGCTCGAAAAGCGCTGGCGCAAGGAGCACTTCGTAGGCACCCTGCTCGACCTCCGGGTGCCGGTGGTCAACGAGGTCGTCAGGGCCTGGGATCACGACGAGGGAACGTTCCGGTCGCTCGCTGTCGAATGGCTGGAGCTGAACCGCGCGGCCGTTGTCACTCAAAACGCCATGGTGAACTGAACGCTCGATTGGAGGGACCTATGGAAGCCCGCGTCACGTCGCAGTCGCAGTCTTTTCGCATCAGGGAGAGGATGGCAGAAGCGAACGTCTCCCACGGCCAGGAGATCAGGGCCGATCTGCCGAACATCAGGGTTCTCGCGCTGGCGGGAGACGGGGAAGCCCAAGCCCTGTTCTGCGCCATGGGCCCGATTCGCGTCAGGGAGATTGTGCATCGGGGCGACGATCTTCCGTTGCCGAGCGACGTCGCTCTGGAAGGACTGCACGTTGCCGCTTCGGGAACGTATGACATTCTCAATGCCCTCGTCACCTCGAACGGCAATCTCCGCCTCGTCGTGGACGATAGGACGATGGTTGTGCCCGCGGCCAAACCAGTCGGGATGACTCAAGGGTCAGCCCAAGTCGAATGGCCATGACGCCCGAAGCTCGGGCCAAGACGGAACCCGCGGGAGCGCAACTCGTCCCGCGGGTTCTCCGTCTGGCACTGGGGGCGCGACGCCTTACGGCCGGTACAGCTCTGGAAACCGCCGCTTCAGCACGCCGAGCTTGGGCAAGTCGTTGAACACGATGTACGGCTGATTGAGGTGGCGGGCCAGATAGTTCTGATGATAGGCTTCCGCCGCATAGAACGCGCGCAGCGGCATCACCTCGGTCACGATCGAGTCGGCGTAGGCGCGCTCGCGCTCGAGCGCCGTGATCATGGCCAGCGCCGCGCGATGCTGCTCGGGCGTCGCGTAGAACAGCACGGAGCGGTACTGCGTCCCGTCGTCCGGGCCCTGCCGATTGCGCTGGGTGGGGTCGTGCGCCACCGTGAAGAACACCCGCAGCAGCTGCTGATAGGAGACTTGCTCCGGGTCGAACGTCACCTCCACCGATTCGGCGTGGCCTGTCGTGTCCGTGCTCACCAGATCGTAGCGCGCCGTCGCCGCGCTCCCCCCGGCATACCCGGACACCACGTGCAGCACCCCGCGGACGTGCCGGAACACCGCGTCCACACCCCAGAAACATCCCCCCGCAAACACGGCTGTGTCGCGGCCCTGCGCCAGCACCGGAGCGGCAGCCGCCACGATCCACGCGAGCCCGAGCGGCGCGAGCCTTGTCGCCTTCATTTGACACATCCCTCGCTTGGCTGACGTCCGTAAGTTAACCCGACGATCTGGCGATCCATGAATCACAGCGTCGCTGTCTTGCTGCTGGAACTCTGCTGCTGCCTGGGCCTCGCGCTCGTTCCGCTCGGCCTGCCGGGCCTCTGGCTCATCGTGGTCGCCGCCGTCGGCTATGGCTGGGCCACCGCTTTCCACTCGATCGGCCTGGTCACGATCGCAGTCGTGCTCGGCCTCGCCCTGTTGGGCGAGCTGTTCGAGTTCTGGCTGGGCTACGGCCTGACACGGCGCTACGGAGGATCGAAGCGCGCGGGGTGGGGCTCCCTGCTCGGCGGCCTCGCCGGCGCGGTCGTCGGCGTTCCCGTCCCTCTCATCGGCAGCGTCATCGGCGCGATCCTCGGCTCATTCGCGGGCGCCCTGGTGTTCGAATACGCGGGATCCGGGGAGGCTGGGATGGCCGTGCGCGCCGGCTGGGGGGCCCTGGTGGGGCGTGTCGCGGCGGCGGCGGCCAAGACGGCGGTCGGCATCGTGATGGCGGTGATCGCCCTGGTCGCCGCACTGCGCGGGTGAGGGCGGCTGTGCTTCAGCACAGTGCCTCGCCGAGCCCACGCTTTAGCGTGGGAATCTCGCGTGATAGACTTTCATCACATCGATTGATCTCAACATCGACCGATCTCACAGGAGTCGCGCCTTGCCTGCCAAACGTCCGAAACGCAAGACCGCGGATCCCAACCACGCGCTGCGCGACCACGTACGCGAGCTGCTGCGCGGCGGCCACGCGCACCTCGTGTTCACAGACGCCATCGCCGACTGGCCGGTCGCGCTGCGCGGAGCCAAGCCCGCGGGACAGCCATTCACCCCCTGGCGCCTGCTCGAGCACATCCGAATCTCGCAATGGGACATTGTCGAGTTCACGCAAAGCGCCAAGCACGTTTCGCCCGAATGGCCGGCAGGCTACTGGCCGCCCGGGGACGCGCCGCCCGACGCCGCCGCGTGGGACAAAAGCGTCGCCCAAGTGGAACGCGACCTTCGGGCAATGGAGCGTCTGGTGACGGACGCGAAGACGGATCTGTTCGGCCGCATTGCGCACGGCACCGGACAAACCGTGCTACGCGAAGCGCTGCTGCTCGCCGACCACAACTCTTATCACGTGGGGCAGCTGGTCCTGCTGCGACGCCTGCTCGGCCTGTACCGGGAGGAGGGTCGCTAGATCACGGACCGGCCGCGCGGCCCGCTAATTGATATCGAACGGCGTGCTCGTGGCCCCCGTGACACCGGCGGCCGTGGCGGAGAGGGTGTAGCCGCTCCCCGCTCGGTCGATGCCCAGGGTCGAGAAGATGGCAACCCCGTTGACCGCCGTCACCGTCGTCGTGCTCAGGAGCGTGGCCCCGCCGGTGCCGGTTCCCGCGGTGATGGCTAGCGTCACATCACCCGCGAACCCCGTCGCCGTGTTGCCCAGCACGTCGAACGCCGTGACTCGCACGGCCGGTCTCATCGTCCCCGCCGCCGTCGTGGTCGTCGGCTGTACGGTGAACACCAGGTAGGCGGGCGCCCCTGGCGCGACGATGAACCCACGGCTCGTGTCGGCGCTCAGGCCGCTCGCGGTCGCCCGCAAGCTGTAGCCGGTGCCATTGTGATCGATGCTCAGATCGTTGAAGGTCGCGACGCCGGCGACCGCCGCCACCGTCGTCGTACCGGAGAGAGAGCCGCCCCCGGGATTGTGCTCGATCACCACGGTCACGTTGCCGGTGAACGTCTCGACCTCGTTCCCCAGCGCATCCCGCGCCACCACCGGGACAGCGGGCGTGATGGCCGCGCCCGCCGTCGGCCACGGGGCGCTGGGGTCACCGGGGATCCGCTGTGGGGTGAAGCTGACCCGGGTCGGCGCGCCGGCGTTGATGGTGAAGAAGGAGCTGGTGGCCCCGGCGAGACCGGTGGCGGTGGCCGACAGGCTGTACGCGCTGCCGCTCTGGGCGATGCTCAAGTCGGCGAAGGTCGCGACCCCGGCGACCGCCGCCGCGGTCGTCGTGCCCGAGAGGATGGCTCCGCTGGTGCCCGTTCCCGCCGTGATCGTCAGCGTCACATCCCCCGCGAACCCCGTCGCCGTGTGGCCCGAGGCATCGCGCACCGTGAGCTGGACGGCCGGATTGATGGTCACGCCCGCCGTCGTGCTGCCCGGCTGGGCGGTAAACACCAGCGCCGAGGCCAGCGCAGCGGTGATGTCGAACGGGGCGCTCGTGGCTGCCGTGAGGCCGGGCGCGGTGGCCGACAGCGTGTAGCCGCCGCCGGCCTGGCTGATACTCAGACCGGGGAAGGCGGCGACTCCGGCGACAGCCGTGACCGTCTTCGTGCCGGACAGGCTGCCGCCGCCGGGATTGTTCCCAATCGCCACTGTTACAGCTCCGCTGAAGCCCGTTGCCGTGTTGCCCAAGGCATCCCGGGCGATCACTTCCACCTGAGGCGTGATCCTCGCGCCCGCCGTCGCCGTGCTCGGCTGCACTCTGAACACCAGCTCGGTCGCGGGCGCTGCGAACACTCTGAACGCGGCATTGGTGGACGCCAGACCGGTCGCGGTGGCCGTCACCGTGTACCAGGCGTCGCCCTTGTCGATCGTGAGATTCGAGAAGGTGGCCACCCCGTTCACCGCCGCCACGGTGGTCGTGCCCGAGAGCGTGGCCCCGCTGATACCGGTCCCGGGCGCGATCGCCAGCGTCACATTCCCTGTGAAGGTCGTCACCGGAGAACCCGACGCGTCCTCCGCGGTGACCTGGAGCGCGGGCGCGATGATGGCCCCTGCCGTTTGTGAGTCGGTCGCCTCGGCCGTGAACACGAGCTGGGTCGCGGTCGAGGGGACGATGTCGAAGGGCGCGCTCGTGGCCGCCGAGAGGCCCACCGCCGTCGCGGACAGCGTGTAGCCGCTCCCCGCCTGGTTGATGCTGAGCGAGGGGAAGGTCGCGACGCCGGCGATCGCCGCGAACGTCCGCGTCCCGCCCAAGGTGCCGCCCCCGGGGTTCGTGCCGATCGCGACGGTGACGTTGCCCACGAACCCCGTCGCCGTATTCCCCAGCGCGTCCCGCGCCGTGACGCGCACCGCCGGCTTGATCGTGCCGCCGGCCGTCGCCGTGGTGGGCTGCAGCGTGAACACAAGCTGGGTCGCCGATCCGGGCGTGACCGCAAACGCCGCGCTCGTGGCGCCGGACAGACCGGCGGCCGTGGCTGTGAGCGTGTAGCCCGTGCCGCTCTTGTCGATGCTGAGCGTGGAGAAGGTCGCCACGCCGGCGACGGCTGCTAGGGTCGCGGTGCCGGAAAGGGCGCCGCCCGCTGGATTCGTCCCGATCGCCACCGTCACGTCGCCGGTGAAGCCCGGCACGGGATTCCCCCCGGCGTCCAACGCGGTCAGCCGGACGGCCGGCGCGATCGCTGCCCCCGCCGTCGTCGTGCCGGGCTGCACGGTGAAGGCGAGCCGGGTCGCCGCCCCAACGGTGATGGTGAAGGGTGCGCTCGTGGCCCCGGTGAGCCCGCTGGCTACGGCCGTCAGGGTGTAGCCGCTCCCGCTCTGGTCGACCATGAGATTCGAGAAGGTGGCAACGCCACCCACCGCCGCCACCGTAGTCGCCCCGGACAAGGTGCCGCCTGCCGGGTTTTCGCCCATCGCCACTGTTACAGCGCCGCTGAAACCCGGGACGGTGTTCCCGAGGGCGTCCCGCGCCGTCACCTGTACGGCCGGCGTGATGGCCGCTCCGGCCGTGGTGCTGCTCGGCTGCGTGGTGAAGGCGAGCCGGGCCGCCGATCCGGGCGTAACGGCGAAGGCCGCGCTCGTAGTGCCAGAGAGACTCCCGGCGGTCGCCGACAGCGTGTAGCCCGTCCCGCTCTTGTCGACGCTGAGTGTGGAGAAGGTCGCAACCCCCGCGACCGCCGCCGCCGTGGTCGTGCCCGAGAGCCTGGCGCCGCTCGTGCCCGTGCCGGTCGTGATCGTCAGCGTCACGTTGCCGGTAAACCCGGTGACGGTGTTGCCCAACGCGTCCTGCGCCGTGAGCTGCACCGGGGGACTAATCGCCGCCCCAGCCGTCGCGGTAGTGGGCTGCATGGTGAAGACCAGCCGGGTCGCCGGCGCGCTGGTAATGTCGAACGGGGCGCTCGTCGTCCCCGCGGGGCCCGCGGCGACGGCCGACAGCGTGTAACCGCTGCCCGCCTTGTCGATGCTCAGCGTGGAGAACGTCGCGACCCCGGCCACGGCCGCCACGCTCGTCGCACCGGAGAGGGTGCCGCTCCCGGGATTCGTTCCGATCGACAGCGCGATGTTGCCCGTAAAGCCCGTCGCCGTGTTACCCAGCCCATCCCGGGCGGTCACCTCGACCTGAGGCGTGATGCTGGCTCCGGCCGTGGCCGTGCTGGGCTGCACGGTAAAGAGGAGCTGCGCCGCCGCGCCGGGAACGACGCTGAAGACGCCGCTCGCGGCCCCCGTCAGCCCGGTGGCCGCAGCGGTCAGCGTGTAGCCGCTCCCGCTCTTGTCAACGCTCAAGTCGGAGAGGGTGGCGACCCCGCCGACGGCTGCCACCGTCGTCGTGCCGGAGAGGGTGCCGCCCGCCGGGTTCGTCCCGATCGCGACCGTCACGTTGCCGGTGAAGCCCGGCACGACGTTCCCCGAGGCATCCTGCGCGGTGATCTGGAGCGCGGGCGTGATCGCCGCCCCCGCCGTCGCGGTGGAGGGTTCGACCGTAAAGACGAGCCGGGTCGCCGTCGAGGGGACGATGTCGAACGGCGCGCTCGTGGCTCCCGTGAGACCAGTCGCCCCGGCCGACAATGTGTACCCTGTTCCCGCCTTGTCGATGCCGAGCGAGGAGAAGGTGGCGACGCCGCCGATCGCCGCCAGCGTCGTCGTGCCGGACAGCGCGCCGCCCGCGGGGTTCGTTCCGATCGCTACCGTCACGTTGCTCTGGAAGCCCGTCGCCGTGTTGCCCAGGGCGTCCCGCGCCGTGACCCGCACCGCCGGCGCGATGGTCCCGTTCGCCGCAGCGGTGCTGGGCTGCACGGTGAACACGAGATGGGTCGCCGACCCGGACGTGATGGTGAAGGCCGCGCTCGTCGCACCGGACAAACCCGTGGCCGTGGCCGCGAGTGTGTAGCCCGTCCCGCTCTTGTCGATGCTCAGGTTGGAGAAGGTCGCGACCCCACTCACGGCCGCCACCGTCGTCGTGCCGGAGACGGTTCCGCCCGCCGGGTTCGTCCCGATCGCGACCGTCACGTTGCCGGTGAATCCCGGCACGCTATTGCTCATGGCATCGAGTGCGGCGACCTCGACCGGCGGCGCGACGTGCGCCCCGGCCGTCGCAGTCGTCGGCTGTATCGTGAAGGCGAGCTGCGTCGCCGCGCCAGGGTTGATGTCGAATGGCGCACTAGTGGCCCCCCCGAGCCCCGTCGCCGTGGCCGACAGCGTGTATCCCGTTCCTCCGTTGACGGTGCCGGTCTTGTCGATGCTGAGGCCGGAGAAAGTCGCGACTCCGCCGACGGCGGCGACCGTCTTCGTGCCCGACAGGGTGGCCCCGGCTGCGCCGGTGCCCGGCGTGATTGTCGCGGTCACATTGCCCGCGAAGCCCGCCACGGTGTTGCCCAGCGCGTCCTGCGCGGTGATCTGCACCGCCGGCGCGAGCAACGCCCCCGCCGTTGTGCTCGTCGGCTGTACGGTGAAGACGAGTTGGCTCGGCGTCCCCTCGGCGATGTCGAAGGGCGCGCTCGTCGCTCCGCTCAACCCCGTCGCCGTCGCAACGAGGGTGTAGCCCGTGCCGCTCTTGTTGAGACTGAGGGTGCTGAAGCTGGCCACCCCGCCGACCGCCGCCACCGTCAAGCTGCCGGAGAGGGTGCCGCCCGCTGGGTTCGTCCCGATCGCCACTCTCACGTTGCCGGTGAAGCCCGGCACCGTGTTGCCGAGCGCATCCTGCGCCGTGACCTGGACGGCCGGCGTGATCGTCGTCCCCGCCGTCGTGCTCGTCGGCTGGAGCGTGAACGCCAGTCGCGTCGCCGTCCCGCTCGTGATGGTGAAGGGCGCGCTCGTGGCGGCGCTGAGTCCCGTCGCCGTGACGGAGAGGGCGTAGCCCGTGCCGCTCTTGTCGATGCGCAGCGTGCCGAAGCTCGCCACTCCCCCGACTGCCGGCACCGTCGTCGTGCCGGACAACGTGCCGCCGGCGGGGTTCACCCCGAGGGCCATCGTCACGCTGCCGGTGAAGCCCGTCGCGACGTTGCCCTGAGCGTCGTGCGCCGTCACTTGCACCGCTGGCGTGATCGCCACACCGGCGGCGGCGTTGCTCGGCTCGACGGTGAACACCAGCGTGGTCGCCGTGCCCGCGGTGATATTGAAAGCCGTGCTGGTACCGGTCGTGAGCCCGGTCCCGGCCGCCGTCAGCGTGTAACCCGTCCCCACCCGGTTGATACTGAGATTGGCGAACGTCGCCACTCCGCTCGCCGCCGCCCCGCTCGTCGTTCCCGCCAACGCCCCGCCCCCGGGGTTGCTGCCGAGTGCCACCGTCAGACTGCCGCTGAAGCTCGGATCGGTGTTCCCCAGGGCGTCCTGCGCTGTCACCTGCACGGCCGGCGTGATCACAGCCGCTGCTGTCGCGTTGCTCGGCTGCACGGTGAACACAAGTCTGGTGGCGCCGCCGGCGGCGACATTGAACGCCGCGCTCGTCGTTCCCGTCACCCCCGTGGCTGCCGCTGTCAGCGTGTAGCCGGTGCCGGCCTTATTGATGCTCACGTTCGCGAACGTCGCCACCCCACTGACCGCCGCCGTGGTCGCCGTCCCTGACAGGGTCCCGCCGCCCGGGTTGGTACCGAGCGCCAGCGTCACGGTCCCCGTGAACGCCGTGGCGGTGTTCCCGTGGGCGTCCTGCGCCGTGACCTGAACGGCCGGAGCAATCGCTGCCCCAGCCGCGGCGTTGCTCGGCTGCACTGTGAACACCAACCGGCTCGCGGCCGCCGCGCTCACGTCGAACGGCGTGCTCGTCGCCCCCGTGAGTCCGCCCACCGTCGTCGCGGCGGTCAGCGTGTAGCCACTGCCGACTTTGTCGATGCTGAGACTGGAGAACGTGGCCAACCCTGCGACGGCCGCGACCGCCGTGGTCCCGGACAGGGTGCCGCTACCCGGGTTTGCGTCGAGCGCCACCGTCACGGTCCCGGTGAACCCCGTCGCCGTGTTTCCTTGGGCATCCCGAGCCGTCACCTGCACGGCCGGCGTGATGGCCGCTCCGGCGGCAGCGTTGCTTGGCTCGACCGTGAACACGAGCTCGGTCGCCGCGCCCGGCGTGATGTTGAACCCAACGCTCGTCGCCCCGCTGAGCCCGGTGGCCGCCGCAGTCAGCGTGTAGCCCGTGCCGGCCTTATTGACGCTCAAGCTGGAGAACGTGGCGACGCCGCTCACCGCCGCGAGGCTGGTCGTGCCCGACAGCGTGGCGCTGCCGGGGTTGACGCCCAGCGCCGCGGTCACGGTCCCGGTGAAGTCCGTCGCCACGTTGCCCTGGGCGTCCCGCGCCGTCACCTGCACCGCCGGCGTGAGCGCCGCCCCTGCCGCGCCATTCGTCGGCTGCACGGTGAACGCCAGCTGCGTCGCGGCCGCGGCCGACACAGTGAAGGGGTTGCTGGTAGCGCTCGTCGGTCCCGAGGCGGATGCGGTGAGCGTGTACCCCGTGCCGGCCTTGTTGATGCTCAGCCTCGCGAACGTGGCCACGCCGCTCGCCGCTGCGACGGTCGTGGTGCCGGCGAGCGTCCCGCTGCCGGGATTCGCCCCGATGGCCAGCGTGACGTTGCCGCTGAACCCCGTCGCCGTGTTTCCTTGGGCGTCGTGCGCGACGACCTGGACTGCCGGTGTGATCGCCGCCCCCGCGAGAGCATTGCTCGGCTGGACCGTGAACAGCAGGGTGGCCGCGGTGCCGGGCGTGATACTGAACGCGGCGCTGCTCCCGGTCGTTACTCCCGTCGCCGCTGCCGTCAGGGTATAGCCACTACCGGCCCGGTCGATGCTCAAGCTCGCGAAGCTCGCCACCCCGTTCGTCGCCGCCATCGTGGTCGTTCCCGTCAACGTCCCGGCCACCGGGTTGTTGCCGAGCGCCACCGTCACGGTGCCCGTGAAGCTCGTCACCGTGTTCCCCAGCCCATCCTGCGCCGTCACCTGCACGGCGGGAGCGATCGCCGCGCCGGCCGTCGTGCTCACCGGCTGCACGGTGAACACCAGACGGTCCGCCGCCGCCGCGCCGACGTCGAACGCCGCGCTCGTCCCGCTGGCCACCCCCGTGGCTGCCGCCGTCAGCGTGTAGGCGGTGCCGGCCCGGTTGAGGCTCAGATCCCCGAAGGTCGCGACCCCATTGGCCGCCGCGACCGTCGTCGTCCCCGCCAGCGTGGCCCCGCTGGAGTTGGCTCCGAGCGCCACCGTCACGCTTCCGCTGAACCCGGTGGCCGTATTCCCCTGCGCGTCCCGGGCCGTCACCCGCACGGCCGGCGTAATCACCGCCCCCGCCGTGGTACTCGTCGGTTGCACTGTGAACAGCAGCTGCGCCGCCTGTCCGGGCGTGATGTCGAAGGGGGTGCTCGTCGCCCCCGTGAGCGCCGGTTGGAACGGGGCCGCCGCCGTCAGGGTGTAACCGCTCCCGACCTTGTTGAGGCTCAGGCTGGCGAAGCTCGCCACCCCGTTCACCGCCGCCACGGTCGTCGTCCCCGCCAGCGTGCCGCCGCTCGGATTCGTCCCCAGGGCCACCGCCACCGACCCCGCAAACCCCGTCGCCACGTTGCCCGCCGCGTCCAGCGCCGTCACTTGTACGGGAGGCGTGATCGCGGCCCCCGCGGCCGTGGCGCTCGGCTGCACGCTGAAGACGAACTGGGTCGCCGCCCCGACGGTGACGGTGAAGGCACTGCTGGTCGCCCCGCTGAGCCCCGTGGCCGTCGCCGCGAGCGTGTAGCCCGTCCCTACCTTGTCGACGCTCAGGTTGCCGAAGGTCGCCACGCCGCTCACCGCGGTCACCGTCGTCGTCCCCGCGAGCGTGCCGCCGCTGGGATTGGTCCCGAGCGCCACCGTCACGCTGCCCGTGAACCCGGTCACCAGGTTCCCCTGCGCGTCGCGCGCGGCCACTTGCACCGCGGGGCTGATCGTGCGGGCTGCTACCGCGTTGCTCGGTTGTACCGTGAAGACCAGCTGCGTCGCCGATCCAGGGGTGACGTTGAAGGCCGTGCTCGTCGCGCCGCTCAGCCCGGGTGCCGCCGCGGTCAACGTGTAGCCCGTCCCAACCTTATCGATGCTCAAGGTGGAGAACGTGGCGACCCCGCTCACTGCCGCGACGCTCGTCGTGCCCGACAGGGTGGCGCCGCCGGGGTTCACGCCGAGCGCCACGGTCACGGTGCCGGTGAAGTCCGTCGCCACGTTGCCCTGGGCGTCGCGCGCGGTCACTTGCACCGCCGGCGTGAGCGTCGCTCCTGCCGCGGTATTCGTCGGCTGCACAGTGACGGCAAGCTGGGTCGCGGCCCCCGCGGTCACGGTCACTACGGCTGTTTGCGTCGCGGTGACCCCTGCAATCGAGGCGGTCACGGTCTTCGACCCGGCCACCGTCGAAGACAAGCTCCCTGTCGCCACGCCGTTCGCATCCGTCGCCGCAGGCTGCGTGAGAGTGTTTCCCGTGCCGGTCGCTGTCAGCACGACTGTCGCCCCGCTCACCGGATTGCCCGCGGCGTCGCGCGCCGTCACCGTGGTCGTCGCAGTCCCGTTGCCTGCCGTGATCACGGGCGGCGCAGCCAGCACGGTCGATTGAGTCGCCGAAATCGTTCCTGCGACGACGTTGAAAGCCGTGCTGGTGGCTCCGCTGAGCCCGGCCGTCGCCGCCGTCAGCGTGTAACCGTTCCCCGCCTTGTCGATGCTCAGCGTAGCGAAGCTCGCTACCCCATTCGTCGCCGCCACCGTGGTCGTTCCCACCAGCGTCCCGCCCCCGGGGTTCGCGCCCAGTGCCACGGTGACGTTCCCCGTGAAGCCCGCCACCGCGTTGCCCAGCGCGTCTTGCGCCGTGACTTGCACCGCGGGGGAGATTGGGTTACCCGCCGTGGCGGTCCCCGGCTGGCCGGTGAACGCGAGCTGCGCCGCCAGCCCCGGAGTGATCGTGAACGCGGCGCTCGCAGCCCCCGTGAGGCCCGCCGCCGTGGCCGCGAGCGTGTAGCCCGTGCCGCTCTTGTCGATGCTGAGCGACGCGAAGCTCGCCACCCCGCTTACCGCCGCCACTGTCGTCGTCCCCGCCAGCGTGGCCCCGCTCGCGCCCGTCCCGGCGGTGATCGCGACCGTCACGTTGCCCGTGAAGCTCGGCACGGTGTTCCCTGATGCATCCTGCGCAATCACCTGCAGCGGCGGCGTGAGCGTCGCCCCTGCCGTCGCATTGCTCGGCTGGGTCGTGAAGACCAGCCGCGTCGCTGCTCCTGGCGTGATGTCGAAGGGAGCGCTCGTCGCCGCCGTGAGCGCCGGTTGGAACGGCGCCGCCCCCGTCAGGGTGTAGCCGGTGCCTACCTTGTTGATGCTCAGGCTGGCGAAGCTCGCCACGCCGCTCACCGCCGTCACCGTCGTCGTGCCCGACAGGGTGCCGCCGCTCGGATTCGTCCCCAGGGCCACCGCCACCGACCCCGCAAACCCCGTCGCCACGTTGCCCCCCGCGTCCAGCGCCGTCACTTGTACGGGAGGCGTGATCGCGGCCCCCGCGGCCGTGGCGCTCGGCTGCACGCTGAAGACGAACTGGGTCGCCGCCCCGACGGTGACGGTGAAGGCACTGCTGGTCGCCCCGCTGAGCCCCGTGGCCGTCGCCGCGAGCGTGTAGCCCGTCCCTACCTTGTCGACGCTCAGGTTGCCGAAGGTCGCCACGCCGCTCACCGCGGTCACCGTCGTCGTCCCCGCGAGCGTGCCGCCGCTGGGATTGGTCCCGAGCGCCACCGTCACGCTGCCCGTGAACCCGGTCACCAGGTTCCCCTGCGCGTCGCGCGCGGCCACTTGCACCGCGGGGCTGATCGTGCGGGCTGCTACCGCGTTGCTCGGCTGCACGGTGAAGACCAGCTGGCTTGCCGTCCCCACCGTGATGTTGAAGGCCGTGCTCGTCGCGCCGCTCGGGCCTCCCGCCGGCGCGGTCGCCGTGAGGGTGTAGCCCGTGCCCGCCCGGTCGAGACTCAGGTCCCCTAGGGTCGCCACGCCGGCGCTCGCCGCTACTGTCGTGTGGCCGGACAGAGTGGCGCCGCCCGGGTTCGCGCCGAGCACCACCGTCACCGTCCCGGTGAAGCCCGTCGCGACGTTGCCCTGGGCATCCTGCGCCGTCACCTGGACCGCCGGCGTGATCGCCGCGCCGGCCGCCGTATTGCTCGGCTGGACCGTGAACACGAGGCGCGCCGCGATGCCCGGCGTGACATTGAACGCGGCGCTGGTCGCGGTGGTGAGCCCGGCGGCCGCCGCCGTGAGCGTGTAGCCGGTGCCGACCTTGGCGATGCTCAAGCTCGCGAAGGTGGCCACTCCGCTCACCGCCGCCACGGTCGTAGTGCCCGAGAGGGTACCACCGCTCGGATTGCTCCCGAGCGCCACCGTCACGTTCCCCGCGAAGCCGGTCGCTTGGTTCCCTTGAGCGTCCAGGGCCATTACCCGCACCGCCGGCGTGATCGCCGCCCCGGCGGTCGTGTTGGTCGGCTGCGCGGTGAACACGAACTGGCTGGCTGCTCCCACGGTGATGTTAAAGGAGTTACTCGTCGCCCCTGTGAGCCCGGTTGTTGCCGCCGTGAGTGTGTAGCCCGTCCCTACTTTGTCGACGCTCAGAGTGCCGAAGGTCGCCACTCCACTCACCGCGGGCACCGTCGTTGTGCCCGCGAGCGTGCCGCTACTGGGATTGGTCCCGAGCGCCACGGTCACGCTGCCCGCGAACCCGGTCACCACGTTCCCCTGGGCATCCCGCGCGCTGACCTGCACGGCCGGGCTGATCGTCCGGCCCGCCACGGCATTGCTCGGCTGCACGGTGAAAGCGAGCTGCGTCGCCGCTCCCGCCGCGATATTGAAGTCGCTGCTCGTGCCCCCGCTGAGCCCGGTTGCCGTCGCCGTCAGCCAGTAGCTCCCACTCTTGTCGATGCTGAGCGTGGCGAAGCTCGCCACTCCATTGACTGCCGGCACCGTCGTCGTTCCCGCCAGCGTGCCCCCGGCTGGATTGGTTCCTCCGAGCGCGACTGTCACGCTGCCCGAGAAACTCGGCACCGTGTTCCCCGCGGCATCCTGCGCGGATACTTGCACCGCGGGCGTGAGCGTCGCCCCTGCCGTTGCATTCGCCGGCTGCACGCTGAACACCAGATGGGTCGCGGGCCCCGGCGTGATGCCAAACGGCGTGCTCGTGGCTCCCGCGAGTCCAGTGGCCGTAGCGGTCAGCGTGTAGCCCGTGCCACTGATGTTGATGGAGAGATCACCGAGAGTGGCGACGCCGCTGACCGCCGACACAGTCGTGCTGCCCGAGAGCGTGCCACCGGACGGATTGCTCCCGAGCGCCACCGTCACAGGGCCCGTGAAAGTCGGCACCGCGTTGCCGAGCGCATCTTGCGCCGCCACCTTCACCGCCGGGGCGATCTGGTGGCCCGCCGTGGTGGTCCCGGGCTGGACCGCAAACGCGAGGTGCGTCGCCGGCCCCGGTGAGACGCTGAAGTCGCTGCTCGTCCCCGCGCTGAGCCCCGTCGCCCGTGACGTCAGCCAGTAGTCCCCGCTCTTGTCGACGCTGAGCGTGGCGAAGCTCGCCACGCCATTGACGGCCGCAAGCGTCGTCGTCCCCGCCAGCGTGCCTCCGGCGGGGTTGGTCCCGCCGAGCGCCACCGTCACAGTGCCCGTGAAGCTCGGCACCGTGTTCCCCGCAGCGTCCTGCGCCGCCACCTGGACCGCCGGCGTGAGCGTCGCCCCCGCCGTCGTATTCGCCGGCGGGACGGTGAACACCAGGTGGGTCGCCGCCCCCGGCGTGACGTCGAACGGGGCGCTCGTTGCCGCCGAGAGGCTGCTGGCCGTGGCCGACAGCGTGTAGCCGGTGCCGCTCTTGTCGACGCTGAGCGAGTAGAAGGTGGCCACTCCATCGGCCGCGGTGACCGTCGTGGTCCCCGCCAGCGTGCCGCCACTGGGATTGGTCGCTCCGAGCGCCACGGTCACGTCGCCCGTGAAGCTCGGCACCACGTTGCCCAGCGCATCCAGGGCCGACAGCTGCACTGCCGGAGCGATCTGGTGGCCCGCGCTCGTGGTCCCCGGCTGGACTGTGAAGGAGAGCCGCGTTGCCGGGCCCGGTGCGATAGTGAAGTCGTTACTCGTCCCCCCGCTGAGCGCTCCCCCCGGCGCCGCTGCC
>Ga0209375_1000049_pt1 | contig 98077 bp, 90 predicted proteins | sample GraSoiAngelo_131_FD_185888 | JGI IMG/M metagenome (GOLD analysis project Ga0209375, IMG submission 185888) | Grasslands soil microbial communities from the Angelo Coastal Reserve, California, USA - 14_0929_02_30cm (SPAdes) (version 2) | ecosystem: Environmental > Terrestrial > Soil > Grasslands ...
GACGGTTCGGTGTTGCTCTTCAACATCCATCTTTCGTCGACGGCCGGACCATCGATCGAATTACCGGGCAACGGCAACAAACTGCCGGATCAACATGCCAAACAGCTCTTTGAAGCCTCATCGACGCTCACACCGTTCATGGTTGCACGCGCGACAGAGCTGGGTATGCCGGCCGAGGAAAACTCGCGAGGATTCATCTTTAACGCGCAACCGTTGCACGTAATCCATTTTCTCGATATCGGCACGCGACCGGCTAATGTGCATCTGCGGTGAGTAGCACTGCAGTGGGCACCTCCTGCGGTGAAGCACGCCACGCGGCCAACGCGTGCGACATAAAGGTCTTCTGCTGCCCAAAGCTGGGCAACAGCCTTGAGGAGTACGAGGATGCCTGGGCGCATCGGCAAACTCGCACCCCAGTCGGCATCCGCGTGGCGGTGGCTGACGGCGCCACCGAAAGCAGTTTTGCCAAGTTATGGGCCGTGCTGTTGGCCGAGAGCTATGTGCGAAGTGAGCTCGCCGGGGCAGAGTTTTTTGCGCGGTTGAAGCCAGCGCGCCGCCTCTGGCGGCGAAGATTAGCGGGCCGACCTCTCCCCTGGTTCGCTAGCGAAAAGGCCGAGCAGGGTGCCTTTGCGGCTTTTCTCGGTGTCGAGATTGACGCTCACAAGAACCGTTGGACGGCGCTGGCCGTTGGCGACTGTTGCCTTATGCAGGTCGATGACGTCGGTAAAGGGATGCGGGTGCTCGAAATGTTCCCCTTACAGAAATCTTCGCAATTCACGATGAGCCCTTATCTGATCGGCTCCAGGTCGGACGGCGAATCACTGAACGAACGAATACAAATCAGCAAGGGCAGCCTTCGCGATGGAGACATGCTGCTGCTCGCCACGGATGCGATGGCCGCCTGGCTGCTTAAACGGCATGAAGAGGGGCGACCATTATGGAAGTGGCTTTACCGGAAGCTCGGTACGCCTGAGACCTTTGCCGCGATGGTCGCCTACGGCCGCAAAAATGGATTGCGCAACGACGACTTTACCCTTGTCCGCGTCATTCATCACGATTCACCGGTTGAAGCGAAGGAGAGGTAGCGATGGGTGCATGGCCAGACCTGACTGAATACCATGAGGCGGTTCAGCACCCGCCAAGGGCTTTTGCTGACCCAGGATTAAAAGCGGTCACCCTCGAGCTCGACCGGTTCGGTATGCCCAAGCCGGCCACCGGCGCCAACGCCGTGGTCTACAAGGCCAAGGAACCGGGCGGGTTTTTATCATTCAAGAAGACCTGGGCGATTCGCTGCTTCCTGCGCCCGATCAGCGACCATGCCGAACGTTATGAGGCGATCTCCAAACATCTTGGCAAGGTCCGCCTGCCCTACGACGTTAATTTTCGGTTTCTCAAGCAGGGCATCCAAATTCGCTCCAGCTGGTTCCCGATCGTCAAAATGCAATGGGCGGATGGCGACCTTCTGCACAGTCATATTGAGAAGCATCTACGCTATCCGGCCGCGCTGGCGGCATTGCGGGCAAAATGGGTCACACTCGTTCGCCACATCGAAGCCGCTCAGGTGGCGCACGGCGATTTACAGCACGGTAATATCATGGTGCGCGGCGGATCGATCCACTTGGTGGACTACGACGGCATGTGGGTGCCGGCCTTGAGGGGCCGCCACGCCACGGAAATCGGCCACCGTGCCTACCAACATCCCGAACGTAGCGAGCAAGACTACGGCCAAGAGATTGATCGTTTTTCAGCTCTCGTCATTTATCTATCGCTGGCGGCGCTGGAGAGGGACGTCACCCTATGGGAACGTTTTCATACCGGCGACAATCTGATCTTCGTGCGCGAAGATTTCCAGCAGTTGGGTCGATCGCCGATTTGGCAACAATTACGTCGTGTCGGATCGCGGGAAATCGATCAACTCGCCGCTGCCCTGGCGGCCATGGTGCAGCAGCATCCGATGAAGGTCGGCAATCTCGATAGCGTTCTCAAAAATCTGACGAGCTTCCAGTTCCCTACCTCGATTCCGGCGTCGACTCCGGCCCAGCGAGTCGCTCCCAAGCCGGCGCGCGTGCCGACGCCGCCAGTGCCGAGCTGGATGAAAAAGAGCGGTTATCGTGATCATTCGGATGACTGAGGATCATCGGCGGTATTGCTCGTCGCTGACCTTTTCCATCCACTCGACATTTTTGCCGTAGCGACCGCGTCGGCCGGATCGGCTTGCGGCCTACTCGCAAGGGTCCGAAGGCGACGCCCGACGGGCCTGACAGTGAGCGCCGGGAGTTTGGGACGCTCCGACTGCGCGGCCGCATCTGGTGGGTGCGCTACAAGGTGAACGGGAAGCCCTTCGAGGAATCGAGCGGCTCGGCCGATCCCCGGAAGGCCGAGAAGCTTTTTCGAGGAGGCGGATTCCCGCGCCGTCCTGGCGGAGCTACCCGAACACCTGCGCCCGGTGGTGGAGTTTGCCTACCTTCGCGACGGGCAACCCATCTGCGACTTTCACAAGACCTGGGACGCCGCGTGTGAACGGGCCGCGACGGTTGAGGAGAAGGGGCTCAGGCGCGTGGTGCGGCCGGCGCTCGTCGCGCGGACCGTCGTGGATCCGCTGACGGGGAAGTCCAAGACGGTGCGCCCGTTGCGCCACGACTTTCGACGGACCGCCGTGCGGAACCTCGAGCGCGCTGGTGTGTCGCGCTCCGTCGCAATGAAGCTCACGGGGCACAAAACGGAGAGCGTCTACCGGCGCTACGCGATCGTGGCCGAGCAGGACCTCCGCGAAGGCGTCGCGAAGCTCGCCCGGCTGCACGGGGGGACAACGGGGGGACAATCCGCGAGCGGAGGCGCCTGACCCCAATCCCGGCGACGCGTCAAGTTGTTGCGGGAGAAAGCGGAGGGCACAGGACTCGAACCTGTACGGGCTTGCGCCCAGCGGTTTTCAAGACCGCCGCCTTACCAGTTAGGTCTAGCCCTCCCGATTACTACCACTGAACTTACGCTGCGGCGGCCCGGCGAGAAGGCCATTGAGAGGCACAGGTTCGGCGAGTTTTTCCGGGGAGAGCCAACGCCCCTTGGTCGAGTGGGTCGGTCGAACGCAGTTACAACGCGAGGTCCGTCAGAACGTCGGCGAGCACCTCGCCTTCCTCCCGCGTCAACGCATCCCACACACCCCGGTTGCCATCCGCCCGCACGACTTCGAACACCGGCCGAGCGGCCGGACGCCCCCCGACCGTCCAGCGTGGCCGGGCGATCCAGAACCCGGACGTGCCATCCGAGTCGTTCTCGTAGCATTCCGCAATCCGGCAGGCCACGGCGTGGCAAGCAAAGCCCTTGGGCAAGGACTGCTGGCACGCCGCCAACGCTGCCTCGAGTTGCTCAACAACGCCATTCGCCTGGTGGGTGATCATCGTGTTCGCTGGGGCAAGGGAAGCGTGTGGGGTAGTCATCCGTCCGAGGATGGCGCCAGGCATGTCGGGGTAACGGTCCCGAATCGCTCGCGATCGGCCCAGATGCGAATTGCGACCGGCAGGCGGGGAGGAAGTGTGCTACTGCACCCGCCGGTAGATCACGACGCGCTTGCGGTGGGTGACCGTGAATCGCTCCACGGGGACCTCACCGTCGCCCGACGCGACCTGGGTGACGTGGTCCCAGGAGGCGATGAACGTGTTCCCTCCCTGATACTGCAGCGGCCCCAGTTCGCTGCCCTCGAGCGCCACGATCAGGAGGTCCTGGCGCGCGTAGATGCGCACGCTCCCATACGTGCCGGCGTACGTCCCCACCCACAGGCTCCGCCTTGCAGCCGCGATCGGCAGGTCGAGGATCGGCGCCGCCGGCAGCGACCACGGTGGTGTCGCGTCGGACAGGATCTGACGGAACCGTGAGCTGGACGCCACGGGATAGAACCCGAGGCTCACGTCGCCTGTGAGCAGGGACCACAGCTTCACGCCACGCGGCGAAATCCGCTCCAGCAGGTCCAAGGCCGTCGCAGAGTCGCCCAGCTGCAGGTAGTGAAAGGCGAGCGGCTCCGCCACGCGCCAACTGAGACCTCCCGCGCCTTGGAGACGGGCGAGCACCGAGTCCGCCTCGACCCGGGCGGCTGCCGTGTCACCGAGCGAGCCAAGCGAGAGTGCGTGCCACGCGGTCCACGACGGCCACATGTCCGCCGCACATGTTTCGCAGTGAGCGGCCTGGAGGTCGCGGCGGGCACCGGAAGTATCGCCTTGGCGCAGTCGTGCGTCGGCACGGTCCAGCCGCGCCAACAGGAATCCCGGGTCGACGGCCAGCGCGCTGTCCAAGAGTGACCTGGCCTCGCCGGGTACGACCATTTGTGCGTAGGCGCGGAGCGTGATGGGGCGTCCGGGATCGATCGCCAGCGCGCGCCGCCAGGCCGTGACCGCAGTCGAATCGTCACCCATTACCGTCGCCGCGTCCCCCATCTGGTGCCACGCCTCGGCGTTCCGGGGATCGAGCGAGACAGCCCGCGCGAACGCCGCCATCACACCGTCCCAGGTACGGGGGTGGCGGAACTCGAGCAGGTATCCCCGGGCGAGCCAAGCATCGGAGTTGGACGGGTCGCGCCGCAGCGCTTCATCCGCTGCCGCCATACCCCGATCCAGCAGGCTGTCGGCCGGAGATGCACCCGTCGCATCCCAATCCCAATCGAGCCGCAGGGCGTACGCCAGTCCGACGCGGGCCAGCGCCGAGACGAATCCAGAGTCGAGCGCCGCCGCGTGCCGATACTCCGCCGTCGCCCGGACCAGCCCGGTGGAGGTGCGCTGAGCGAGAGCGTAGTTCCCGCGCAGGAAGTGCTCGTAGGCCTCCGGGTTGCGCGTCACCCGCACCGCTGCGACCGCCCGGCGCTCGGTGGGCAGGAGCCGTCCTGCGACACCTTCCGCCACCCGCCGCGCGATGTTGTCCTCGAGGGCGAACAGACTGTCGTCAGCGCCGACGAACTGGTCGCCCCACACGCGCGTGCCGGTCGCGGTGTGCGCCAGCTCGATGGTGACGCGCACGGCGCGGTCCGCGCGCTGCACGCTGCCGGTCACGAGATACGCGACGCCGAGCGTCCGGCCGATTACCGGGGGATCGGGGACGTTCGCGCCGCGGAACCGCCGTACCGCGGAGCGTGATTTGACCGAAATGCGCCCGACCTGGCCGAGCTGGGCGATGATCGCCTCGGTCAGTCCTTCCGCGAGATAGTCGTCGGTCGAGTCGGGTGACGCGTTGTCGAAGTAGAGCACGGCGAGGCTGGTGGGCGATGGTGCGGCGACAGCCGCAGACCGGCACGGCGGAGCCGAGCCGTCGGGGCACTGCGCGTGCGCCATCCCGGGTACGACACTCGTCAGAGCGACCGCTACAGCGAGCCGTCCCACATGCTCAACATATTTCTCGGAGAGCATTGCGGGAGAGGGCCGGTCAACGCTCCGGCGGCGGGACGAAGCCGTAGCTGGTGTTCTTGAAGATCGAATCCGCCAGCACCAGCGCCTTGGCTGCTTCCTGCGGCTTCTGCTTCTGCAGCACCTGGGCCAGTCCCTGGTACACGATGCCGTAGGTCGCGAGGATCCCCTCGGATGGCCGGTCGACCCAACCGCGCGGCCGGGGCCGCGCCGCGGTGTCGCTGTGGTACACCTGGAACGCGAGCGCCTCGGTGCGCGGGATGTTCACGTAGCCGAGCCCGGAGATCGCCTTGATGCTGTCCGACTCCGTGATCGGCTCCTGGTGCAGCTTGCGCACGAACCCCTGACCCTCGAGATACGACGTGAGGCCGAACTGGTCGGCGTAGGGCCCGACGGTGCGCGAAAAGTAGATGGGCCGCTTCCCCAGCTGGTCTCTGATCGCCTGCAGCGTGATCACGTCCGCCTTCTCGAGATACTGGCGGCCGAGCTGCGCCGGATCGAGCGTGACGCCGATGCCGCCCAGGCCGACGGTGGTCTTCTTCTCGAGGAAGTACACGGGCTGCAGCCCGTCGAGCTGCGCGTCGCTGAAGCTGAGCAGCTTCCCGGTCGGCTTGGGCCACGTCCGGCCGCGGTAGATCGCGGCCGCCTTGTCGGCGTCGAACTCGTAGATCGGCCGGCGCTGCAGCTGGCGCAGGTACCAGTCGGTGTTGGCGAGCGACAGGTTCACCACCGTGACGTCCTTGCGAATGCCCTCGACCTCCTGCGCGTACCACAGGGGGAACGTGTCGTTGTCGCCCGCGGTGACGAGGATCCCGTACGGCTCCGCCGACTGGAGGATGTCGGACGCGAAGTCCCGCGCCAGCGTCTCGCCCGCGCGCGATGCGGTGAGCCGGTTGCCGGCGAGCGGGATCAGCGCGAGCAACAGCAGCGGGGTGGCGAATCGCCAGCGACGCTCGGGATCGGGCTCGCGGTGCTCGAGCCACTCCGCCGCCCACTCCATCAGCGTCGCGAGCCCCATGCCCACCCACACGCCCCACAGCGCGAACGACGTGATGAAGAAGTAATCGCGCTCGCGGACCTCGCGTGCCAGCTGCGGCCGGTCGAGCATCTGCGAGTAGCCGTACTTGAAGTTGAGGTAAAAGATGAGCAGCAGCGTGAACGTGACCATGAGCGCGGTCATCGCGAGCGCGGCGCGACGGTCGGCGCGCCAATGCCGCCACGCGCCGAGCAGGCCGAGTGAGGCGAACACGACAGCGAGCCCGCGCTGCAGGCCGCCCATCCAGTCGCGGCCCCATTGCCAGCTGAAGTATTGGACCCACATCCCGATCTGCGCCGTGATCGTCGCCTGGCGCTGGCTCACGGGCGGCTTGCCGTATTGCTGGCGCGTGAGCACGTCCCAGAAAGCCTGCCAGGTGGTCGGCTCCCCTTCGTTGATCGGCGGGAAGTGCGCGGCGCGGATCGGCAGAAACAGGTAGACCGAGATGCCCGCGACCGCGACGGCGAGCACGGCGAGCGCGAAATCCCAATTCCGGGCCCTGAACAGGGCGTTGCCGAGCGCGGCGAGGAACAGCACGACGGCGGCCTTCAGGGGTGCCGCATTCTCGAGGCCCGTGGCCACGATTATGGCGTACACGCTGCAGAACAGGAACCACTGGGACCACTCCACCCGGCGGGACTCGTCGTCCGCCGGGCGCTGCGCCTTGAGCGGCGGCAACAGCAGGACCACCACGACCGGCCCGACCAGCACGCCCATCATGTGGTTGGTCGCGGTGAGCGCCAGCAGGTACACGATCAAGAGCAGGTAATGGTCATGCGCTTCGCCGGGCGGCTGGTCGTCCCAGCGCAGGATCAGCCACAGCACCAGGGCGACCGAGAGCAGCGACAGCGTGTACACCTTCTCGTTCACGACCGACTGGTTCCACACGGTGAACGCGGTGGCCGAGCAGATCGCGCCCGCCAGCGCGGCGAGCCGCCGCGGCCACGTCGCCGGCACCCACGCCCGCATCAAGCGCTCGCCCACCAGGAACCAGCACCCCGCCGCGACGGCGCTCGTGACCGCAGCGAGCAGGTTGATCCGCATCGCGTACCCCGCCGCCAGGGGCAGGAGGCCCCAAGTGTGCGCGAGCAGCGTGAATAGCGGGTTGCCCGGGGGATGCGGGATGCCCAGCACGTACGCGGCGGCGATGTACTCGGAGGTGTCCCAGAACTGCGTCGTGGGCGCGAGCGTCACGACGTAGAGAATCAAGGCGCCGAGCGAAACGAGCGCGGCCATGAGGTATGGCGGGGCCTCGGGCGCCCGGCCCGCTCCGACGACGGGCGACGCAGCGACCACCCGCTCGGTCACCGGGACCTTCACCGCTTGCTGTGCGTGGCTCATGCGCGTCCTCAGTTAATTGCCGGCGGCGCGCCGCTCGGCGGGCAACGTGTACGTCGTGTTGGCGAGGATCGCGTCGCGCAGCTCACCCGCTCGGGCCGCGAGCGCCGGCTCCCGATCCCGCAGCACGGCCGCGATCGTGTCGTACACGAAGGCGTAGCCGAACAGACTGTTCTGGGACGGGACGTCCACCCAGCCGCGCGGCCTGGGGCGAGCCGCGGTCTCACCGCCCGAGTACACACCGAACGCCAAGGCGCGCGTCCGTGGAATGTTCACGAACCCTCGGCCCGGCAGGAGGCGCACGGTGTCGCTCGGCGCGAGCGGCCGGGTCACCATGCGGCGCACCAACCCTTCGCCCACCAGATAGGGGGAAAGCCCCAGCTGGTCAGCGTAGTTGCCCGTAGAGGTGGAAAAATAAATAGGGCGCTTGCCCAGCTGGTCCTTGATGATCTGCAACACCGCCAGGTCCGAGCGCTCGAGGTAGGGACGCCCCAGCGCGCGGGGGTCGACCGTGACCTCAATCGGCCCGAGGTAGCCCGTGATCGGCTGCGCGAGGGGAGCGTACGGCGGGAGAGTGTCCGCGGGCTCACGCAGATAGTAGCGGCTCATCCAGGACGTCGTCGGCCGTGGCCAGCTCCGGTTGCCGAACCAGGCCGGGGCGGACCGGGGCTCGAAGGTCGGGGGAGCCCGGCGCTGCAACTGGCGCAGGTACCAGTCGGTGTTGGCGAGCGACAACACCAGCACGTTCACGTCCCGGCGGACACCCTCCACCTCCTGCGCATACCACAATGGGAACGTGTCGTTGTCGCCGGCCGTGACCACCAGCGCGTAGGGATCGAGCGACTGCAGCACATCGCGGGCATAGTCACTGGCCATGGTCTCGCCAGCGCGCGAGGCGGTGAGGCGATTGCCGAGCAGCGGCACGAGCGCGACGAGCAGCACGGGGGTGCACACCGCCCAGCGCCGCGCGGCGCGCGGCTCGCGGGCGCTCAGGCCGCTCTGGAGCCACTCCATCAGCGCCGCGAAGCCCATTGCCACCCAAATCCCCCACACCGCAAACGACGCGATGAAGAAATAGTCGCGCTCCCGCACCTCGTGCTCGAGGCCCGGCGCGTTGTAGGGCTGTGAGAACCCCCACTTGAAGTTCAGGTAGAAGACGAGCGCCACCGTGAGCGTGATCATGAGCGTCGTCATTGCGAGCGCGGCACGCCGTTCGGCGCGCCACTGCCGCCGTGCGCCCGCCAAGCCGAGGGCCGCGAACGTCACCGCCAGGAAGCGCTGCACCGCCGCGTCCCAGTCGTGGCCGAACTGCCACGTGAAGTACTGCACGTAGTTCAGGAGCTGCTGTCCGTACAGGACGAGCGTGTGGCCGGGGTTGTCCGGGCCGGGCAGATACATCGGATTGGCGAACACCGACGGCTTTCCGAACTGAGCGCGTGCCAGGACGGCCTGGAGAGCCTGCCACGTGGTCGGCTCGCCCTCGTTCAAGTAGGGATCGAAGTGCGCGCGGATCGGCATGAATAGGTCGACGCTCGTCCCGACCGCCGCGACGAGGGCCGCCGCGATGAGGAAGCGGGGCCGCAGCAGGGCCCGGGGGTCGGTCGCCAAGACGTAGACCAGCACGGCGGGCGCGGCCAGCACTCCCATGAGGTGGTTCGTCGCCGTGAGCGCGAGCAGGTACACGATCAGCACGAGTTGATGGTCGCGCCGCGCCGCCGCCGGCTGATCGGCCCAGCGCACCGCGAGCCACAGCACGAGCGCGATCGAGAGTACGCTCACTGTATAGACCTTTTCGTTCACCACCGACTGGTTCCACACGGTGAACGCCGTCGCGCTGACCATCACACCCGCAGCCGCGGTGAGGCGCCGCGGCCAGGTAGGTGACACGATCGGGCGCAACCAGCGCTCTGCGATCAGGAACCAGAGTCCTGCGGCCGCCGCGCTCGTCGCCGCGGCGAGCAGGTTGATGCGCTGCGCGTAGTCGGCGCCGAGCGGGAGCAGCCCCCACGCGTGCGCCAGCAGGATGAAGAGCGGGTTTCCGGGGGGATGGGGAATGCCCAGCGCGTGCACGGCGGTGATGTACTCCGACGCGTCCCAGAACTGCGTCGTCGGCGCGAGCGTCACGACGTACAGGATCAGCGCGCCGCAAGCGACGACCAGGGCGGGGACATAGGGAGGGCGCTCGGCGTCGCAGTACGGCGTGAGTTGGTCGCGCATGCTCGTCATGTCGGTTAGTGCCGGAATTGCCGGACGCCCGTCATCACCATCGCGAGGCTGTGCCGATCGGCGGCCGCGATCACCTCGGCGTCCTTGACGGACCCGCCGGGCTGGATGATCGCGCGCACCCCGGCGCGGGCTGCCTCTTCTACCCCGTCGGGGAACGGAAAGAACGCGTCGGAAGCTAACACCGCCCCGGCCGGATCGTGGCCTTGCTGGCGCGCCTTGTGGACCGCGAGAAACGAGGCGTCCACCCGCGACATCTGCCCGGCGCCGATGCCGATCGCAGCCTCGCGCTTGGCGAGCAGGATCGCGTTCGACTTGACCGTCCCGACGGCCGCCCAGGCGAACCGCAGGTCGGGCCATTCCGCCTCGGTGGGAGAGCGCCGCGTCACGACGTTCCACTCCGTCTCCGCCGCCGCCCGGGTGGGTCGGGAGCGCTCCTGCACGAGGAAGCCGCCGCGGATCCGCTTGAAGTCCCACCCCGGCGGGTCCGGATCGGCGGCGAGCCGGATGACGCGCACGTTCTTCTTGTCCCGCAGGACGTTCAGCGCATCGTCCCGGAAGGCGGGGGCGACCACCACCTCGACGAACAGCTCACGCATCGCCTCAGCGGCGGCGCGGTCCAGCCCCGCGTTGAACGCGATCACCGACCCGAAGGCCGACGTGCGATCGGTCGCGAGTGCGCGCTCGTACGCCTCGGCGGGGACCTGGCCCAGCGCGATACCGCACGGCGTCGTGTGCTTGATGATGGCGCACGCCGCGCGGTCCGAGCCGCTCCACGGCGCCACCGCGGCGAGCGCGGCGTCCACGTCCAGCAGGTTGTTGAACGAGAGCTCCTTGCCGTGCAGCTGCTCCAGGTCGCGGATGCCGGGCTCGTCGACGGCGTACAGCGCGGCCGCCTGGTGGGGGTTCTCTCCGTAGCGCAGCTCCTGGCGGCGCTCCAGCGCCAGCGTGATCCGCTCGGGCCAGCCGGGCCGGTCCCGCACCAGATAGCCGTGGATCGCCGCATCGTACGCGGCAGTGTGGGCGAACACCTTCGCGGCGAGCTCCCTGCGTAGCTCGGGGCTGACGTTCGTGAGCCCCGGGCCTACGCCCGGGGCTGTGCCGCCCGACTTGAGCGCGGCGATCACGACCGGATAATCATCCGGGTCGACCACGACGATGACATCGTGGTGATTCTTCGCCGCGGAGCGCAGCATCGACGGGCCGCCGATGTCGATCTGCTCGATCGCCTGCTCGAACGTCACGCCCGGTCGCGCGATCGTGTCGCGGAACGGGTAGAGATTGACCGCTACGAGATCGATCGGTGTGATGCCGTGCTGCTGGAGCGCCGCGCGGTCGCCGGCATGACCGCGCCGCGCCAGCAGGCCGCCGTGCACCTTGGGGTGCAGCGTCTTCACCCGCCCGTCCATCATCTCGGGGAACCCGGTGACCTGCTCGATGGGGAGCGCCGGCACGCCGGCCTTGCGCAGCGTGTCCGCCGTGCCGCCGGTGGAAACGATCTCGCACCCGAGCGCCACCAGCTCGCGAGCAAACTCAACGACGCCCCGCTTGTCCGAGACCGACAGCAGTGCTCTCACCAGGTCTCGGCCACCGCCTGGATCATGTCGGCGAGGCTCACGACATCGCGCAAGTCCACGACCTCGGCGGGAGAGTGGGAGTAGCGGAGCGGCCAGCCCAGGGCGACGTCGACGACGCCGTACGGCGTGAAGACGGAGCCGTCGTTGCCCCCGTTGGTCGTGCCGATCTGGAGCTTCACGCCCCGCGCCCGGGCGACCTGGACGAGCGAATCGACGTAGGCGGGAGGCGTGATGGCGGAGTTGTCGAGCGCCCGTGCGACCGCACCCTGGCCGATCGGCGCAGCCGCGAAGTTCACTAGCTCCAGCGGCGAATCTGCGGAAACGAAGGTGTCGATGGCGTGCACCCGCCGTGGCGCGGTGCCGAGCGCGGCGGCCGCCCCCTGCGCGCCTTCGAGGCCGATCTCCTCCCGCGTGCTGAACACGAACACGACCTGATGCTTGAGCGCGGCCCGGTCCAGGTGCCGCAGCGCGAGCAGCTGCGCGGTGCAGCCGACCCGGTCGTCGAAGGAGCGGCCCGTGGCTCGCGTGCCCGCGAGCCGCACGAATTGCTTGGGCATGGTGACGGTGGTCCCGGGGCTCACGCCCCGGGCTAGGGTCGCGGCGCGCGACGTCGTGCCAACGTCCACCCGCAGCGGCGGTGGGGTGTGGCGCGTTGCACCCGAGTCCCGCGGCATGAACACGCCCGGGACGTCACCCTTGTCCGTGTGCACCAGCGCCGGTTGCGCTTCGAACAGGGAGCCGAAGAAGCCGCCGCGGGTCTGCAGCTCGAGGGCCCCGTCGTCCCGGATGTTTGTGACGGTGAACCCGATCTCGTCCAGGTGCGCGACGAACACGACGACCGGGTCGCCCTTGCCGACCCGCACCCACAGATTGCCGGCAGTGTCGGTCTCGGTTTGCGCCCAGGCCGGCAGCAGCCGCTTCACCGCGTCGCGTACGGGCCCCTCGCCGCCGGAGACGCCGTACGTCTCCACGAGCTGAGCAAGGACCGTTTGCGCTTCCGCGACCCTGGGGCTGTCCTGCCCACACAGCGAAGCCCGCAGCAGCAGCGTTCCCAGCACGCCGAGCCCGAGGGCCCTCATCTTGCCTCCATCCACGCCACGAGCCGCTGCGCGAGCGCGTCCGCGTCCTTGAGTGACACCGTCTCCACCGCTGTGTCGGTGTAGCGAGTGGCGAGGACGAGCGTGTCGGCAGCGGCGCCCCCTCCCCGCGCCCCGCGCACGCCGCCCATCACTAGCGCCTGGTCGAAGGGGCCCTGGAGACGCTGGACGGCCTGGAGGCCGGTGGTGGTGTACAGACTCCGGACGGTGAACGCTGCCACGACGCTGCCGCGGACCGCCGGCTTGGCCTGGAGAGCCGCCGCGAGCGCCGCGCACGTGGCGCGGCGCCCCGCGGCGGGCGCGGCGAGGAGACGATCCCCGTACAAATGCGGGCGCTTCGCGAGCGACACGGGGGCGAGCACGTCGATCGCGAGCGCGCGAGCCTCCGCCGCCGATGCGGCGCCCACGTCGACGTAGGCGTTGTCCACCGTGAACACCGGATCGGGCGTGCCCGATCCGATACGGCCGCGCGTTAGGTGCGTCGATCTCACCGCGCCGACCCCAGGCACGGCGCCGCGCGCAGCGAACACGGTCACCCGCTGGCCTTCGAGCTGTTGGTCGAACAGCGGCTGGGGTGGCGCTCCGACACGCCGCAGCGTGAGATAGCCGTCGGCGGTGATGTTGCCGACCACGTAACCCACTTCGTCGAGCGCGCAGGCGACCAGTCGTTTCGGCGCTCCTTTGCCGAGGCTCATGGTCACGTTACCGGCGCGGTCGCGTGTGCTCCCGGGGACGAGGGTGAGCAGCGTGTCGGTCATCGCCTGCTCGAGTCCGGTGACGGCGGTCATTCCCGCGAACCGCAGGGCGAGCTGGTCGACAGTCTGGGCGGGTAGACGGGGAGACGGGGAGACGGACAGCAGGAGCCCGAAGAACACCGCCGCTGTTCCCACGCTGAAGCGTGGGCTCGGCACAGCACTGTGCTGAAGCACACGTTCGTGGACACGCTTCAGCGTAGCGCCTCGCCGAGCCCATCCTTCAGGATGGGGATACCGTGCGCCATTGTCATTCATCGAGAAATCTCATTGAAAGTTCGTTCTGTGGCGCGAACGCAGATCCGCCTGGATACAGCCGCACGGGCACCTTCGGCACCCCGCGCTTCGCGACCTCCAGCACCACCAGCGGCAACAATCGATGCTCCACTTCGAGCACCCGGGCGGCAAGGGTCTCCGGCGTATCCCCCGGACGGACGGGGACAGGCCACTGGGCGATGATCGGCCCGCGGTCGTACTCCTCGTCCACGTAGTGCACCGTCGCTCCCGAGATCGCGGCGCCGCTCGCGAGCACCCGCTCGTGCACGCGGCGCCCGTACATGCCGAGGCCGCCGAAGGCGGGGAGCAACGCCGGATGGATATTAATCATCCGGAGCGGAAAGCGGGCGACGGCTGCGGGCGGCACCCGCTTGAGGTAGCCGGCCAGGACGACGAGCTCCGCGTCGCCCAGGCTGGCGACGACCTCGTCCGCGTCGGCGGGGTGGGAGAGCACCATGGCATGCACGCCCCGCTGGCGGGCCCGCTCGAGCGCGCCGGCATCCGCGCGGCTCGAGACGACGCGGGCGACTCGCGCGATTCCCGAATCCGCGAGCGCGTCGAGCAGGGCCAGCAGGTTCGTGCCGCCGCCCGAGACGAGCACGGCGAGGCGAACCGGGGGGGGCGTCACCGCGGGCAGGGGCTGAGCGACTTGGGCTTCGTCCCGACGCTCACGCTCAGCGAGAACGGGCCCGTCGCGAACTTGTCGGTGCTGGTGACGACGATCGTATAATCGCCCGTCCGCGGCAGTCGCACCGTCAGCCGCGCGTTACAACGACCGCCCGAGTCGTCGTCCTGCGGCGGGCTGTCGAGTCCGGGGCCGAGCAGGAACTCGTACGCGTCGAACGCGTCGGAGGTGAGGTCGATCGTGACGATCTCGCCGGCGGCGCCGGCGAGTTTCCACGGCTGGGCGTAGGTGCTCTCGGCCGCGAGCATGACGTCGCGGGCTCCGAGCGAGTCCCGGATCGTGGCCCCGGGCGCGATCGCTCCTTTGGGCGTGGGCGGCGCTGCGGGAGGGGGCGGGGACGGCTTGTGCTGCGACGAGCAGGGGACGGGCAGCATCAGGAGCGGCAGCGCCGCGAGGGCGCGGACCCTGATCCCCGTCCGTGTGCGCTCCATGTCGTTCCGCAATCTGCCGCTGCTATTCCCCCTGCACAATCCGGTCGACCGCGGCGCTCAAATCCGGCACGACCGTCGCGCCGCGCGCCTCGGCCTCGACCCGGTCAGTCGCGCCGCTCCCGGTTTGCACGAGGATCGCCCGGGTAGCGCCGCCCGCGAGGGCGTGCGCCGGCGCGACGTCGCGCCACCGGTCACCCACCCAGTAGGACCGCCCCAGGTCGATCCCCAACGCGGCCTGGGCGTCGCGGAACAGCTTCACCCCCGGCTTGCGACAGTCGCACGGCCCGTCCGCGCCCGGGTGGTGCGGGCAGAAGTAGGCGGCGTCGATGTGCGCGCCGTGCGCGGCGAGCAGCTCCGCGAGCCGGCGCTGCACCGCGGCGTACGCGGCCTCGTCATACAGCCCGCGCCCGATCCCGGACTGGTTGGTCACGATCACCACCAACCAGCCCGCCTGGTTCAGCCGCCGGATCGCAGCGGCAGCGCCGGATAGGAGGCGCACTTTCCCCGGCTCATGCAGGAAGCCGGGGGGCGGGTCGTCCACGATCGTGCCGTCGCGGTCCAAAAACACCGCGCGGTGCTCGCCCTCAGGCATCCAGGGCGGCGCGGATGGCGTGGGCGACCTGCTCTATCTGGTCGGGGAAAATGGTCCGAGGGTCGAGGACGACGTGGTGCTCGGCGATGCGAACGATGATGGGCGGGTCCGCCGCCCGCAGCCGCGCGGCCAAGACGTCAGACGTCAGATGGTCAGACGTCAGCTGAACCAACCACGTCTTGAGGGTCTTGCCTGGGAACGATCCGCCGCCGACTTCCGATTCTCCCTCGACTACATCCGAACCTTTGCCCACGCCCTTGTGCAACGCTTCTGCCCGTCGACGTATCTGCGTGACGTCTTCAGTAAGCATACGGAGGACCGGTATCTCGCGACGGGCGGCCTCCGGATCTCGGTACAGCGCTAACGTCGCTTCGAGCGCGGCGAGGGTGAACTTATCGGACCGGACTGCCCGGGCGAGCGGATCGGTGCGGCAGGCGTCGATCGCCGGCTTGCGGCCCAGCAGGATCCCCGCCTGCGGGCCGCCGAGCAGCTTGTCGCCCGAGAAGACCACCGCGTCGACGCCGCTCGCCAGCGCCTCACCGACGCTTGGCTCCCCCGAGAGCCCCCACGGGGAGAGGTCGAGCAGCAGGCCGCTGCCCAGATCGAACAGGCTCGCGATCCCGGCGCCGTGCGCGATGGCGGCGATGTCGCGCGCGGGCACTTCGGTCGTGAAGCCCGTCACCTGGAAGTTGGAGCGGTGCACCTTGAGGAGCAGGCGCGTCGCGGGGCCGATGGCGCCCGCATAGTCCTTGGGGTGCGTGCGGTTCGTGGTTCCCACCTCGACGAGCTTCGCGCCGGAGCGGGCCATGATGTCGGGGATGCGGAACGCCCCGCCGATCTCCACCAGCTCGCCGCGTGACACGACCGCGTCGCCGTCGCGGGCCAGGCCCGAGAGTGCGAGCAGCAGCGCGCTGGCTGCGTTGTTCACGACGAGCGCGTCCTCCGCGCCGGTGAGCTCCGTCAAGAGACCGCGGCATAGCCCCTGGCGTGAGCCACGGGCACCTCGTGCCAGATCATATTCGAGGTTGGAGTACGCGCCCGCAATGCGCGCCATCGCCTCGATCGCCGCGCGCGCCAGCGGCGCCCGGCCGAGGTTCGTGTGCAGGACCACGCCGGCGGCGTTGATGACCGGCCCGAACGACGGCGCGGCGAGGCGCTGTACCTTCGCGCGTACCGCGCCGCCCCACCCCTCAGGCGGCGCCGTCCCGCCGTTGGCGCGCGCGGCCTCGATCGTCTCGCGCACGGCGCGCAGCACGAGACTGCGTGGGTGAGCCGCGAGCAGCGCCGCCACATCGGGCTCGGCGAGCAGGGCTTCTACGGCGGGCAGCCGGCGGCGCGGGTCGGTCATGGCGACTTCGTCGTGTCGCGCGGCGCCCGTGTGGTATCCCGGGCGGCCGGCTTCGGGACCGGAACGGTCAGCACTCCCTGGGCGTCCGCTGCGGCACCGTTCAGATTGGTCGCGCCGTGGAAGCGGATCAGGTACTTCGTGCCCGGCGCGAGCGGCCGCGCGGCCTGCAGGACCACGCGGTCGAATGGCACGGGGCGCTGCTTCAGGAGCCGACGGATCCGCGTAGTGTCCCCGTGCACGGCGGCGGTATCGCGAGCGGACGGCGCACGGGGAGCGGGCGCTCGCGGGGCTGCTGGAGCCGGGGCCCCCCCGTGCGCCGTCGTGTCCTTGGCCCGCCGTAAGGAGTCCGCCGCGGCGCGTGCCTTCGCCTGGAGCGAGTCGTACTGTGCGCTCGTGAACAGCGCGCGCACCTCGACGGGGGTCGTGTCGGGAAGCGCGTACAGCCGCACTTGGGCCGCGTCCAGCGGCCGGCGCGGATCGAGCGGCGCGGTGAACTGGATGCGACAGGCGAGCGAGTCCACCGGATCGACGCTGCGGATGCGCGGCCCCACCGTATCGTGGGCGAACACCCACAGCACCGCGCTCCCGGACGAATCGATCGCGACCGTCGTCGAGTCGAACGGCTCACGCCGGTCGAGCTGGCGGTTGCTGTTTTGGTCCTGGATCGCCCAGACGCGGTAGCGCCTCCGCGGGATGTCGGTCAGGTGAAAGTCGCCCGCCGAGTCGGCGACGGTGACGTATGCGACGGTGTCGGGCAGCGGGGCCGCGCGGATCACCGCCCCCGCCAGCGCCCGTTGCTCGACCCATTGCAGCGCCGTTCCCGCCAGCGCGGCGTGGGGCAGGGGAGCGCCGGTCGAGAAGATCACCGTCTTCCCCTGCTTCAGGATGTTGCGCCGCAGGTCGACGATGCCGGGGAGCAGCTCGAGGTGATACACGCGGTTCGGCTTCCACCCTTCGGCGGGCTTCACGTGGATGGCGCTGCGGTGCCACGACACGTGCACGTCGCCCGCGACCGGCGAGAGCACGATCTGGCCCGCGAGCCCGTTCACAGGCGCCGCTCCCCCCCCGCCACCCCCTCCTCCACCCCGCGCGCCGCCGCCCGGCATCTCATCGATCACCTCGTCGAACTGGAGGACGGCGTCGCCCTTGAAGCCCGGGAGCACCGCCCCCGACTCGGGGACGACGCGCACCACCTGGGGCGGCGCCTTGTCGGGCGGGCCGCCCGGCGGTGGGCCCTGGTTGGCGCACGCGCCCAGCCCGGCGACTACGAGCAGCCGAGCGACTTGAGCTTGTCGGCCAGCGCCTGCCGCTGGTCGCGCCACGCCCGCTCCTTCTCGCGCTCCTTGGCGACCACCTCGGCGGGCGCCCGCGCGACGAAATTCTGGTTCGTGAGCTTCGCCGCGAGCCCGGTGAGCTGCTGGTCGAGCCGGCTCAAGTCGCTCGAAAGGCGGCGGCACTCCTGCTGCACGTCGATCTCGCCCTCGAGCGCCACGAACACGTCGCTGCCGTCGGCGAGCACGGCGTGCGCCCCCACGCCGGTGTGCGTGCCGTCGAAGGCGAGCTCGGAGAGCTGAGCGAGCCGCAAGATCGTCTCCCGCTCTCCTGCCAGCGCGCGACGCACCGGCTCGCTCTTCGGTTGCACCGACGCCGCGAGCCGCGCCTTCGGGGGCACGCGGTACTCGGCACGCAGCATCCGGATCGACGAGATCGTTTCCTGGACCAGCGGGAACTGCTGGTCGGCCTCGGGATCCGCGAGCCCGGCCTGCGCCTGGGGCCACGCCGCCGCGACGAGCAGCTCGTCCGGCCGGCGACCCGGGAGCTTCTGCCACAGCTCCTCGGTGATGAACGGCACGACCGGATGTAAGAGCCGCAGTACCGTATCGAAGCAATCGGCGAGTACGGCCGCTGACACCGACGCGGGTGTGGAGACCTCCCGGAGCGACTGCGTATTTTTGTCGCGAAGGGAGGTCTCCACACCCGCGTCGGCCACCAGCCGAGGCTTCACGGCCTCGACGTACCAATCGGCCAGCTCCTTCCAGGCGAACTCGAAGCACCGCTTCGCTCCCTCGTCCAGCCGGAACTGCTCGAACGACGCAGTGGTCTCGCGGATCGTCGCCTGAGCGCGGGACAAGATCCACCGGTCGGCGAGCGGCAGCGCCTTCAGGTCGAGCGTCTCGAGCGCCGGGACCCGCGCCGGCAGCTGCGCCAGGATGAAGCGCCCGATGTTCCAGATCTTGTTCGCAAAGTTGCGGCCCGGGGCGAACGTCGTCTCCAGATCGTTCGGGTCGAGGATCACGTCCGCGCCGAGCGAGCTGCCGGCGATCAGCGTCCAGCGCAACGCGTCGGCGCCGTACAGGCGCACTACGTCGAGCGGGTCGATCCCATTGCCCAGCGACTTGGACATCTTGCGGTGCTGGGTGTCCCGCACGGTCCCGTGCAAATACACGGTCGTGAACGGCAGCTGGCGCCCCATGAAGTGGTAGCCGGACATCAGCATCCGAGCCACCCAGAAAAACAGGATCTCCGGCGCCGTGACCAGCGTGTGGCCGGGGTAGAAGCGCGCGAGGTCCTGGGTCTCCTCCGGCCAGCCGAGCGTCGCGAACGGCCAGAGCCACGACGAGAACCAGGTGTCGAGCACGTCCGGATCCTGCTGCACCGGCCCGCCGCACTTGGGGCACGTCGTCGGGTCCTTCCGGTCGGCCCACTGGTGGCGGCAGTTGGTGCAGGTGAACACCGGGATGCGGTGGCCCCACCACAACTGCCGGGAAATGTTCCAGTCCCGGATGTTCTCCATCCAGTGCTCGAACGTCGCGTGCCAGCGCTGGGGGACGATTTGGAAGCGCTGCTGGCGGTACTGCGCGAGGACGGGCTCGGCGAGCGGCTGCATCTTCACGAACCACTGATCGCTGAGCCGCGGCTCGACGATCGTGTCGCAGCGGTAGCAATGGCGGACTGCATGCGTGTACGGCTCGATCTTCTCGAGCAGCCCCTGGGCCTTGAGCATCGCCACGATCTTTTCCCGCGCCTCGAACCGGTCGATCCCACGGAGGGGTGGGGGGACCCTTCCCCCTTCGCCCTTCCCCGGCTCTTCCCCCATCGTCCCGTCTTCCCGCATGATGAGCGGCATCTCGAGCTTGTGGCGCGTCCCGATCTCGAAGTCGTTGGCGTCGTGCGCCGGCGTCACCTTCACGAACCCCGTTCCGAAGGCCGGGTCCACCGCGTCGTCCCCGATGATCGGGATCGGTAGACCCGCGATCGGGAGGCGGGCCGTCTTGCCGATGAAGCCCTTGTGCCGCTTGTCCTTCGGGTTCACGGCCACCGCGGTGTCACCGAGCATCGTCTCCGGACGCGTCGTGGCGACCGAGAGAAACGGCGCCGGGCCGCCCTCGACCGGATAGCGGATGTAGTAGAGCTTGCCCGCCTCGTCGGCGAACTCGGCCTCTTCGTCCGAGAGGGCGGTGCGGCAATGCGGGCACCAATGGATCACCCGGTGACCGCGGTAGATCAGCTTTTCTTCCCAGAGGCGCACGAACACTTCGCGCACCGCACGCGAGTAGGCCTCGTCGAACGTGAAGCGAGTGCGGCTCCAGTCGCACGAGCACCCGATCAGCTTCAGCTGCTCGAGGATGGCGGGGCCCGTCGTGCGCACGAACTGCCACACCCGCTCCACGAATGCCTCGCGCCCGAGGTCGAAGCGGGTCTTGCCCTCCTTTGCGACCAGCCGCTCGACGACGTTCTGCGTAGCGATCCCGGCATGGTCGGTTCCAGGGAGCCACAGCGCCTCGCGTCCGCGCATGCGTTCGAAACGGATCAGCACGTCCTGGATGACGTTGTTGAGGCCCTGGCCGGTGTGGAGGATCGCCGTGATGTTGGGCGGGGGCATCACGATTACGTACGGCTCGTGCGACGAGTCGGCGCGGGCGGTGAACACCCCGCGGTCGAGCCAGCGCTGATACAGCTGGCGCTCGACGTCGTGCGAGTCGTACTGGGGTGGGAGGTCGAACGCGGTCTGCGGCATTCCTTAATAATGTAGAGGGTTCGGATGTAGAGGGTTCGGATGTAGAGGGTTCGGATGTAGAGGGTTCGGATGTAGACGGTTCCGCTCGGAGGTTCCCAGGCTGAAGCCTGGGCTCGGCGAGACACTGTCCTGAAGGACACCGTTGTCCTTCAGCACAGCGTCGTGCCGAGCCCATCCTTCAGACAACATCGGGCCCGCCTGTCCGCCCGTCCGCCGCCCCACTAGAATATCCCCCATGGCCGACGAATCCAACGTCCTACCCACGAGTCGCATCGTGCGCTGGGTCGCGATCGGCGCGCTGATCGTGCTCGCGGTGGCGCTGTACTTCCGCGACTCCCGCACGCTGCCGCCGCTCACGGCCCCTGCGACCGCGCCGGCTGACCAGCCCCCGAACTGAATCGATGGCCGCTGCCGAAGTCCGCGTCACGCTCCCCGACGGGAGCGAGAAGCGGCTGCCCGCGGGCGCGACCGGCGCCGACCTCGCTCAAGCGATCGGCCCGGGCCTCGCCAAGGCCGCCGTGGCGACTCGCGTGGACGGCCAGGTCTGGGACCTCGCGCGCCGCCTCCCCGACGGTGTCAAGGTCGCGATCCTCACCGACCGCGACCCGCAGGCGCTCGACGTGCTGCGCCACTCGTCCGCCCACGTGCTCGCCACGGCGGTGCGCCAGCTCTTCCCCTACGCGAAGATCGGGTTCGGGCCTCCCATCGAGGACGGCTTCTACTACGACTTCGAGGTGGAACGGCCCTTCGGGCCGGAGGATCTGGAGGCGATTGAAAAGAAGATGGTGGAGGTGGTGAAGGCCGACTACCCGTTTGTCCGGGAGGAGGTCTCGCGCGCGGAAGCCAAGCAGCGTTTCAAAGACGATCCGCTGAAGCTCGAGCGCATCGACGACCTTGGCCCGAACGAGGTGATCTCCGTCTATACCGACGGCCCGTTCGTCGACCTGTGCCGCGGGCCGCACGTCGCGAGCACGGGGAAGATCAAGCACTTCAAGCTGCTGCACGCCGCGGGTGCCTACTGGCGCGGCGACGAGCGCCGCCAGATGCTGCAGCGCATTTACGGCACTGCATGGTTCACCAAGGACGACCTCGACGCCTACCTGCGGCGCCTCGAGGAGGCAAAGAAGCGCGACCACCGCCTGCTGGGCCGGCAGCTCGACCTGTTCTCGATCCAGGAGGACGTCGGTCCCGGGCTGATCTTCTGGCACCCCAAAGGGGCGATGCTGCAGTTCCAGCTGCGCCGCTTCATCGAGGACGTGATTCTGGAGCGCGGCTACCAGCTCGTGTACACGCCCAACCTGACGCGCGAGGAGCTGTTCCTGCGATCGGGGCACCTGCCGCTGTACGCGGCCAACCAGTTCCCCCCCATGGCGGCCGGCGAAGGAGAGTCTGAGGGCGTGCACTACCGGGTGAAACCGATGAACTGCCCGATGCACATCCTGATCTACGCCGCGCAGCAGCGCAGCTACCGCGACCTGCCGATCCGCCTCGCCGAGATCGCCAACGTGTACCGCAACGAGCGCTCGGGGACTTTGCACGGCATGCTGCGGGTGCGCGGGCTCACGATGGACGACGCGCACATCTTCCTGCGCGAGGACCAGATCGAGCAGGAGATTTTCCGGCTGCTGGACATCGTCGAGCTGGTGCTCGGCAAGACGTTCGGGCTGTCCTACCGGCTCGACCTCGCCACGCGCCCGGACAAAAAGCTCGGCACGGATGCGACCTGGGATCAGGCGGAGCGCGCGCTCGAGCAGGCGCTCAAGCACCGCGGCGCCACCTACCGAATCGACCAGGGCGGTGGAGCGTTCTACGGGCCGAAGATCGACGTCAAGTTCAACGACGCCATCGGCCGGGAGTGGCAGGGCGCGACGATCCAGCTCGACTTCGAGCAACCCGAGCGCTTCCGGCTCGAGTACGCCGGGGAGGACAACAAGCCGCATCGCCCCGTGATGATCCACCGCGCGATCTACGGCACGCTGGAGCGGTTCTGCGGCTTTCTGATCGAGCACTTCGCGGGCGCGTTCCCGCTGTGGCTCGCCCCCGAGCAGGTCCGGGTGCTGCCGATCTCGGACGCCCAGATTCCCGCGGCACGCGCCGTGCAACAGCAGCTCGCGGCCGCCGGCCTCCGCGCGCACGTGGACGAGCGCAACGAGACGCTGAACTACAAGGTCCGCGACGGCGAGACGCACAAGGTGCCGTACATGGCGGTCGTGGGGCAGCGGGAGGCGGACGCGGGGACGGTGGCGGTGCGCGTACGGGGGGCGGGGCAGAAACAGGTGGTGCTTCCAGTCGCCCAGTTCGTCGCGCGGCTGTCGGAGGAGGTCCAGACGAGGGCGCTCGTGCCGGCGATTCGTTAATTTGGACGAGGATATCGAGTCGCGCCGCGGGTGTTCCCACCCTGAAGGGTGGGCTCGGCCCATCGCTGTGCTGAAGCACAGGGTGTCCTTTAGGACAGTGTCGTGCCGAGCCCAGGCTTCAGCCTGGGAACAACGGGTCAAGGAGAGACCAGGGTCGCCATGAGCACCGACGAAATCACGCCCGTCATCGTGAGCGCCTGCCGCACGCCGGTCGGCAAGTATCTGGGCGGACTGTCGCCGCTCCCGGCCCCACGGCTCGGCGCCATCGTGGTGCGCGAGGCCGTGCGACGCGCCGGGATCGACGCCGCCTTCGTGGACGAAGTGATCCTCGGGAATGTGCTCCAGGGCGGCGTAGGCCAGGCGCCGGCGCGCCAAGCGGCGATCCACGCCGGGCTGCCCGGCACGATCCCCTCGGTCACCATCAACAAGGTGTGCGGCTCGGGCCTCAAGGCCGTGATGCTCGCCGCTCAGGCGATCAAGGCCGGCGACGAGCAGTGCGTGGTCGCCGGCGGGATGGAGTCGATGTCCAACGCGCCGCACTACGTGTACGGCATGCGAGGCGGGATCAAGGCGGGCAACAGCCAGCTCGTGGACGGCATGATCCACGACGGCTTGTGGGACTCTTTCTCGAACACCCACATGGGAAACCTGGCTGAGTACACCGCGAAGAAAGCAGGCGTGTCACGTGCGGACCAGGACCGGTTCGCGCTCGCGAGCCATCAAAAGGCCGTGGCGGCCATGGCGGCGTGCCGCTTCAAGGCGGAGACGGTGCCCGTCGCGATCCCGGGAAGGAAGGGCCCGACCGTGATCGAGAAGGACGAATGCCCCCGTGCCGACTCGACGCTCGAAGCGCTGGCCGCGCTCAAGCCGTCGTTCGAGCAAGACGGCACGGTGACGCCCGGGAATGCGCCGGGATTGAACGACGGCGCGAGCGCCCTGGTCGTGACGTCGCTCGCGTTCGCGCAGGCGCACGGGCTCACGCCCATCGCGCGCGTCACCGCGTACGCTACGGGCGGCGGGGAGCCGAAAGACCTCTTCTTCGCTCCCATCGTCGCGGTCCAAAACTTGATGGCGAAGGCGAAGACAAAGATCTCGGATTACGACTTGATCGAGGCCAACGAAGCGTTCGCGGTCCAGGCGCTCGCCGACGGGCGCGCCCTGGGGTGGGACTGGGAGCGCGTGAACGTGAACGGGGGCGCGATCGCCCTGGGGCACCCGATTGGCGCCTCGGGCGCGCGCGTGCTCACGACACTGCTGTACGCCCTCAAAGATCGGAAGCAGACGACCGGACTCGCCACCCTCTGCTTGGGCGGCGGCAATGCAGTGGCCCTCAGCGTGGAGATGCTCTGATGCCGGTGTCATCAGCCGTCCTCGCCGCTCAACCGCTCACACTGCGCCGCGCCGGGGCCGTGATCCTGGGTGCCGCCCTCGTCGCGGTCGCGGCGCAGGTCTCGATTCCACTCCCCGGCACGCCGGTGCCGCTGACGCTCCAGCCGCTCGCGGTGCTCCTCGTCGGTGGTCTGCTCGGGCCGGCGCTGGGTGCCGCGAGCCTGATCCTGTACCTCGCGCTCGGCGCGGCCGGGCTGCCGGTGTTCACACCGTTTGGCCTCCCCGGGATCGCCCGGCTCATCGGACCCACCGGCGGCTACCTGCTCGCCTACCCCGTCGCGGCGTTCGCCGTCGGCAAGCTGGCGGGGGACGGGCGAGGGTGGGGGCGGCTCGCCCTCGCGTTGCTCGCGGGGCTCATACTCATCCACCTGGGCGGGCTGGCCCAGCTCCTGATTCTGACCGGGAGTGGCGCGAGCGCCGTGCGATTCGGCACGTTGCCGTTCGTGATCGGCGACCTGCTCAAGCTGGGCATCGCGCTGCTGGTCCTGCGATCCACCATGAGTCCCCTCCGCGCGCGCCTATGACGGCGCGCGTTTCGTTTGCGGACCGGGCGAAACGCACTGCCGCCGCGGTCGCGTGGATCGTGGCGTTCGGTGTGGCGGGTGGCGCATCCGGCTGGGCGCTTTCCCGTCTCGGGCCCGAGCGGAGCCCGGCCTGGTCGCTGGCGTGGAGCTCGCTCTCCGGGGCGGCCGGCTTCGGCCTCGCGACGTGGCTCGTCGGCCGCGTGCTCGACCGCCGCTCGTGGGCGTACCTGGGCTGGCGGCCGCGGACGGGCGTCCCGGCCGGCCTGCTCGGCGGCGTCGTGCTCGGCGTGGTGATGGCGGCCGGCGCGGCCGGGCTCGCGGTGCTGGTCGGCGGCGCAACCGTCACGAACACGGGAGACTGGTCGAGCTGGGGGCGAGCCACTCTCCCGCTCGGCGCCGGGTTCCTGCTCGCCGCGCTCACCGAAGAGCTGGCGTTCCGGGGCTACCCGCTGCGCCGCCTCGCCGACGCAGTGGGCGCAGGGCTCGCCACGACGCTCGGCGCCATCGGCTTCGGGCTCGCGCATCTCGGCAATCCGAGCGCCACGGCGTTCTCTACCGTGAACGTCGCGCTGGCGGGCGTGTGGCTGGCGTGCGCATTCTTTTCACCCGGTGGCATGCCGCTCGCGTGGGGAGCGCACTTCGGCTGGAATGCGACGCTCGCCCTGGGGTTCGAAGCACCGGTGAGTGGGTACGTCTTCCCGGTGCCGGCGATCGCGTACCATGCCGGGGCGCACCGCTGGATCGACGGAGGGGCGTTCGGGCCCGAGGGAGGGATCGTGACCACGCTGGTGATGCTCGCCGGAACGGTCGCGCTCGTCGCCTGGAGCCGGACGTCCCGGACGACGGAGCCGGCGGTGTGAGCCGGGTGGCGGTAGTGGGCGCCGGGACGATGGGCAACGGCATCGCTCACGTGTTCGCGCAGCACGGGTGGGACACCGCGCTGATCGACATCGCGCCCGGGCTGCTCGAGCGGGTGCTCGCCGTCATCAGGGCGAACCTCGAGCGTCAGGTGAAAAAGGGGACGGTCAGCGCAGCGCAGCGCGACGCCGCGCTGGCCCGCATCCGGACGTCGCCCAGTCTCGACGCCGTGAAGGACGTCGAGCTCGTAGTCGAAGCGGCGACCGAGCAGCCGGAGACCAAGTTCAAGATCTTCCGGGAGGTCGACCGCTTGGCGCCGCCGACGGCGATCCTCGCGAGCAATACCTCGTCGATCTCGATCACCGCGATCGCCGCGCAGACCAAGCGCCCCCGCCAGGTGATCGGGATGCACTTCATGAACCCGGTGCCTGTGATGCCGCTGGTCGAGGTGATCCGGGGCATGGAGACGGCGGATGAGACGGTTGCGAAAGTTGTGGAGGTTGTGACGGCGCTGGGCAAGACACCGGTCGTGGTGAACGACGCGCCCGGGTTCGTCTCGAACCGCGTGCTCATGCCGATGATCAATGAAGCGGTCTGCTGCGTGATGGAGGGTGTCGCGACGCCCGAGGCGGTGGACACCGTGATGAAGCTCGGCATGAATCACCCGCTCGGCCCCCTGGCCCTCGCCGACCTGATCGGCCTGGACGTGTGCCTCGCGATCCTCGAGGTGTTGCAGCGCGACCTCGGGGACGACAAGTACCGGCCGGCGCCGCTGTTGCGGAAGATGGTCGCGGCGGGGCGCCTGGGTCGGAAGACCGGCCGGGGGTTCTATGTCTATCGCGATTGAGGCCACGGGCCTCACCGAGACGCAGCGTCAGATCGTCGATCTGGCGCGCGAGTTCGCGCGCACCAAGATCGAGCCGCACGCCGCGGAGTGGGATCGCAGCGCGCACTTCGCGCGCGACGTGATCGACGAGCTGGGCAAGCTCGGCTTCCTCGGCATGGGCACCCCCGAAGAGTACGACGGGATGGGGCTCGACACGGTCACCTACCTGCTCGCGCTCGAGGAGCTGGCGGCGGCCGACGCGAGCATCGCGGTCTCGGTCTCGATTCACAACGCCATCCCCACGACGATGCTGCTGCGGCACGGCAGCCCCGCCCAGAAGGAGCGGTGGCTCAAGCCGATGGCGCGCGGCGAGCTGCTGGCCGGGTTCGCGCTCTCCGAGCCCGAGTCGGGCTCGGACGCGGCGTCGCTCTGCGCGCGGGCGGTGCGGGCGGGAGACCAATGGGTGCTCTCCGGCACCAAGGCGTGGGCGACCAACGGCGGCACGGCGGACGTGATGATGGTCATGGCCCGCACCGATCGGCCCGAGGCACGGCGGGGCGCGAAGGGAATCTCCACATTCATTGTGCCGACCGATGCCGCGGGTTATCGTCCGGGGAAGCCGGAGGACAAGCTGGGCTTGCGGGCCTCCAACACGACCGCGATCGCGCTCGAGGACGTCCGGCTCCCGGCGGAGCAGCTGCTGGGTGAGGAGGGCCAGGGGTTCGTCTACGCGATGGAGGGGCTGGACGTAGGCCGGCTGGGCGTCGCGATCCAGGCGGTGGGAATCGCGCGGCGGGCGCTGGAGCACTCGGTCGCCTACTGCGCCGAGCGCAAGCAGTTCGGGCAGGCACTGCGGGAGTTCGAGGCGGTGCAGTTCAAGCTCGCCGACATGGCGACCCGGGTCGAGGCCGCACGCGCCCTGGGCCACTTGGCGGCGGCGCGCAGGGACCGGGGCGAGGAGATCACGACGCAGGCGAGCATGGCCAAGCTGTTCGCCTCCGAGACCGCCATGTGGGTCACGACCCAGGCGGTGCAACTGTTCGGGGGGTACGGCTACATGCGGGACTTCCCCGTCGAGAAACTGTTTCGCGACGCGAAGGTGACCGAGATCTATGAAGGCACCAGCGAAATCCAGCGGATCGTCATCGCCCGCGGCCTCTATCCTGGAGGTTAGCCCCGGCCGTGAGGCCGGGGAACGCGCCAGGCTCGCGCTCTTCTCCCTGCTCGCCGAGCACGACCACGAGCAGCTGAGCGTGTACTACGAGCCGTCCTGCGGCTACCGCGGCATCATCGCCATCCATTCCACGGTGCTCGGCCCCGCGCTAGGCGGCACGCGGTTCTGGAGCTACCGCAGCGACGAGGAAGCGCTGGTCGACTGTCTCCGGCTGGCGCGCGGCATGACCTACAAGGCCGCGGTGGCCGGGCTGAATCTGGGCGGGGGCAAGAGCGTGATCCTCGGCGACAACCGCACCACGCGGCGGGAGGCGCTGTTCCGGGCGCACGGCCGCCACGTGGAGTCGCTCGGGGGCCGCTACATCACGGCCGAGGACGTCGGCACCTCGACCTCCGACATGGAGTACATCAAGGCGGAGACGAACCACGTGACCGGACTGATCGGCAAGTCGGGCGATCCGTCGCCGGTCACGGCGTACGGTGTGTACCGGGGCATGAAGGCGTGCGTCCACTACCGCTGCGGATCGGACCGCCTCACGGGGAAGACGGTGGCGCTGCAGGGATGCGGCAGCGTCGGGTACCACCTGGCGAAGCTGCTGCACGCGGAAGGCGCGCACATCGTGTGCACGGACATCGACCCCGAGCGGGTGCGGCGCGTGGTGGAGGAATGCGGGGCGACGGCGGTGGCGACGAACGAGATCTACGACGTGCGCGCCGACATCTTCGCGCCCTGCGCGCTCGGCGCCGTGATCAACGACGACACGATCCGGCGGCTCCGGGTGGAGATCGTGGCGGGCGGGGCGAACAACCAGCTGGCCGAGGACCGCCATGGCGACCTGCTCGAGGAGCGGCACGTGACGTACGCTCCCGATTACGTGATCAACGGCGGCGGGTTGATCAATGTGAACGCCGAGCTGCACGGCTGGTCGCCGGAGCGGGCGCGCAACAAGGCCGGGGAGATCTACGACACGATCCTGCGCGTGTTCGAGATCGCGCGGGAGGAACGGATCCCGAGCTACCAGGCGGCGGACCGGCTCGCCGAGCAGCGCATCGCCACGATCGCGCAGGTGCGGCGCAACCATGTCTGAGCAGATCTACGTCGGCGCGGATCACGCGGGGTTTCAGCTCAAGCAGAAGCTGGTCGACGAGCTGCGGCGGCTCGGGTACGAGCCGGTGGACGTGGGCCCGAAGGCGCTGGACCCGGCGGACGACTATCCGGACTTCGCGAAGCCCGTCGCCGAGGCCGTGAGCCTCGGCGGCGCGCGCCGCGGCGTCCTCACCTGCGGGACGGGGCTCGGCATGGCCTACGTCGCCAATCGGTTCGCGCGCGTGCGGGCCGCGGTCGCCTGGAGCCCGGAGATCGCCGAGCTGGCGCGCAAGCACAACGACGCCAACGTGCTGGTGCTGCCGTCGCGGTTCGTGAGCGAGGAGGAGGGGATGGAGATCTTGCACCGGTGGCTCGAGACCGGGTTCGAAGGTGGGCGCCACGCGCGGCGCGTCGCGAAGATCGACCATGATTGACCGGCGCGCCCGACTGGCCCAGGCCGACCCGGCCGTCTACGCGCTCATCCAGCGGGAGGTGGAGCGCCAGGAGCACGGGCTCGAGCTGATCGCAAGCGAGAACTTCGCCACGATGGCCGTCATGGAGGCGATGGGCACGGCGCTCACCAACAAGTACGCCGAGGGACTGCCCAGGAAGCGCTACTACGGCGGTTGCGAGGTCGTGGACGAGGTGGAGCAGCTCGCGATCGACCGCGCCAAGGCGTTGTTCAAGGCCGAGCACGCGAACGTCCAGCCGCACTCGGGCGCGCAGGCCAACATGGCCGCCTACCTCGCGATCGCGCGGCCTGGCGACACGCTGCTCGGGCTCGCGCTGTCGCACGGCGGCCACCTGACGCACGGCTCGCACGTCAACTTCTCGGGGATGCTGTTCCGGGCGACCTCCTACGGGGTGCGCGAGGACACGGGGCGCATCGACTACGACCAGGTGCGCGCGGTCGCGCGCCGCGAGCGGCCGCGCATTCTCGTGGGCGGCGGCAGCGCCTACTCCCGCGTGATCGACTTCGCCGCGCTGCGCAGCGTCGCCGACGAAGTCGGCGCGATCTTCGTGGTCGACATGGCGCACTTCGCCGGGCTCGTGGCGGCAGGCATCCACCCGTCGCCCGTGCCGCACGCGCAGATCGTCACGACGACGACTCACAAGACACTGCGCGGCCCCCGTGGCGGTCTGATCCTGTGCCAGGCGGCGTACGGTAAGGACGTGGACAAGCTGGTCTTCCCCGGCATCCAGGGCGGTCCGCTCGAGCACGTGATCGCGGCGAAGGCGGTGGCCCTGGGGGAAGCGATGACGCCGACCTACAAGCAGTACGCGATGCAAGTCGTCAAGAACGCTCAAACGCTGGCGGCGGCGCTGGTCGAGCGCGGCTACGCGATCGTCTCCGGCGGCACCGATACCCATCTCATGCTCGTCGACCTGCGACCGAAAGGTCTGACGGGCAAGGAGGCGCAGGCCTTGCTCGATCGCGCGGGAATCACGGTCAACAAGAACACCATCCCCGGGGACGCGCAGTCAGCGTTCGTGACCAGTGGGATCCGGATCGGCACGCCCGCGGTCACGACCCGCGGCTTCGCCGAGCCCGAGATGGAGAAAGTGGCCGACTGTATCGACACGGTCCTCACGAAGCAGGACGACGCGACCATCGCGCGCGTGAAGGCCGAGGTGCGTGAGCTCACGGAGCAGTTCCCTCTGTACGCGGCACCCGCCCGCCACGCCGTGGGGTCGCGCCATGGCTGAGACCGGCAGCGGGGGCGGGGGGGGCGGGTTCTCCGGTCGGCCGTCGCGCGGCTCGGGATCCTTCACGGTGCATCTGGCAGACGAGCTCGAGGTCTACTTCAACGAGGTCGCCCACGGCCGCCCGGTGGGCTTCGTCGCCTCGTCCAAGTGGAAGCCCCCCACGGACATCTACGAAACCGACGACGCGCTCGTCGTCTACATGGACATCGCCGGCATGAGCGCGGAGGATTTCTCCGTCGAGTTCGCCGACGGCATCCTCACGATCGGGGGCGAGCGCAAGCCGCGGCGCGAGGGCAAGCCGCACTACCACGCGATGGAAGTGCAGGTTGGGCCGTTCGAGCGCCGTTTCCGCCTCCCCGTGCCCGTGGACCCCGACTCGATCCACGCGAGCTACGAGCACGGCTTCCTCGAGGTGCGGCTCACGAAGCTCCCCCCCCGGCTCTCGGGTCCCCAGTCCGTGAAGGTGCGGTAGATGGACCGCCTGCCGATCCTCCCGCTCGGCCAGGTGGTGGTGTACCCCCACGTCGTGCTGCCGATGGCACTATCGGACCCGCACGCCGTGCAGCTCATCGACGAGGTGGTGCAAGGGAACAAGCGCTTGCTCCTGGGCATCGTGAAGCCGCTCGCCGGCGCGGAGCCGCCCGAAGGCGCGGTCATGCAGGCCCGTCCGGACGAGCTGTACGAGGTGGGGACGCTCGGGTCCGTGGTCCGGATGCTGAAGCTCGGCGACGGGTCCGTGCGGGTGATGGTGCAGGGGCTGGAGCGGGCGCGCTTCGTCGAGATCGGCCCGGCCGAGCACTGGCTCGTCGCGGGCTTCGAGACGCTCGCCTCCGCCGGGCCGGAGGACGCCCGCACCGAAGCGCTGAAGCGCACCGTGCACGCACAGTTCTCGCGCGTGATCGACATCGCGCCCTACCTGGGCGAGGAGCTGCACGAGGTCCTCTCCGGGATCACCGACGGCTCGAAGCTCGCCGACTTCGCCGCCGCGAATCTCGACCTGGCGCTTCCCGCCAAGGCCGAGCTGCTGTCGATCGACGACGTGAACCGCCGGCTCGAGCGGCTCGCCGAGCTGCTGGGGCAGGAGCTGCAGGTGCTGGAGGTGGGCACCCAGATTCAGGAGAAGGTGAAGTCCCGGCTCGACGCGAACCAGCGCGAGTACGTGCTGCGCGAGCAGCTGCGGGTGATCCGCCAGGAGCTGGGGGAGGACGACGGCGACGACGAGCTGGACGAGCTCGGACGGCGGCTCGACGAGGCCGGGTTGCACGCCGAGGCGAAGAAGGTCGCCGATCGCGAGCTCAAGCGGCTGCGGCAGATGTCGCCGCAGTCGGCCGAGTACCACGTGGCGCGCACGTACCTCGAGGTGTTTGCCACGCTCCCGTGGAACCGCACCTCCGAGGACCGCCTCGACCTGAAAGCCGCGCGCGAAATCCTCGACCGCGACCACTACGACCTGAAGACGGTGAAGGAGCGCATCCTCGAGTACCTCGCCGTCCGCACGCTCAACCCGCAGGCGCGCGGCAGCATCCTGTGCTTCGTGGGGCCGCCCGGGGTCGGCAAGACGTCGCTCGGCCAGAGCATCGCCGAAGCGCTGGGGCGGCGCTTCACTCGCGTGTCGCTCGGTGGGGTGCGGGACGAGGCGGAGGTGCGCGGCCATCGCCGCACCTACGTCGGCGCCCTCCCGGGCCGCATCATCCACGCGCTGCAGCGCTGCGAGACGCGCAACCCCCTGCTCATGCTCGATGAGGTGGACAAGATGGGTGCCGACGTCCGGGGCGACCCGACGGCCGCGCTGCTCGAGGTGCTCGATCCTGCGCAGAACGCCTCGTTCGTCGACCACTACCTCGAGGTGCCGTTCGATCTCTCGGGCGTCATGTTCATCGCCACCGCGAACAGCCTCGCGCCGATCCCCGACCCCTTGCTCGACCGGATGGAGGTTCTCACCTTACCGGGGTACACTCCCGGCGAGAAGCTCGCCATCGCGAAGCGCTTCTTGCTCCCGCGTCAGCTCAAGGAGACGGGGCTCACGACGGAGCGCGCGGGCATCGCCGACGCGGCGCTGGAGCGGCTGATCGGGGAATACACCCGCGAGGCGGGCGTGCGCCAGCTGGAGCGCGAGATCCAGGGCGTGCTGCGCAAGGCCGCCCTGGAAGTGGTGGAGGGGCGGGCGGAGGGGGCAGGCGGGAAGGGGGCGGTCAAGATCTCCGTGAAGAACCTCGAGAAGTACGCCGGCCAGCCGCGGGTGCAGAGTGAGGTGGCCGGGCGGAGCCCGGAGGTCGGCGTGGCCACCGGCCTCGCGTGGACACCGGTGGGCGGCGACATCATGTTCATCGAGGCGATCCAGATGCCCGGGAAGGGTCAGATCACCCTGACCGGGCAGCTCGGCGACGTGATGAAGGAGTCGGCGCAGGCGGCGTGGAGCCTGTTGCGGGCCCGCGCCGGTGCCCTCGGCATCCCGCTCGAGGCGTTCACGCAGACGGACGTGCACCTGCATGTCCCCGCCGGCGCGGTGCCCAAGGACGGGCCCTCGGCGGGGATCACGATCGCCTCGGCGCTCGCGTCGCTCCTGTGCCAGCGCCCCGCGCGCCACGACGTGGCGATGACGGGCGAGCTGACACTGCGCGGCCGGGTGCTCCCGATCGGAGGGCTCAAGGAGAAGCTGACGGCGGCGGCGCGCGCCGGCGTGAAGACCGTGCTCGTGCCGGCGCGCAATCAGAGCGACATCGTGGAGGTTCCCGACGAGGTGAAGAAGCTGCTCGAGATCAAGCCGGTGGAGACGATCGACGAAGTGCTGGAGCTCGCGCTGCTCGAGCCACGCACGCCGCGGCCGCTCGACGTACGGGCGCGCAAGCCGGGGAGCCTCGAGGTCCGGCCGTGAGCGATTTCGCGACCCTCCAGGAAGCGTTCGAGCGGATCGGCCAACAGGACGGCCGCTACCACGAGCGCGGCTATCTGTTCGTGCTCGCGGCGCTCGAGTACGCGCAGGGCAAGCTGGCGGCGCGCCGTCACCTGAGCGGAGCCGAGCTCGCCTGGGCCTGCCGTGACTTCGCGCTCGACCAGTTCGGCCTGCTGGCGCCGACGGTGCTCCGCTTCTGGGGGATCACCGGCACCGAGGATCTCGGGCGCATCGTGTTCTCACTGATCGACGTGGGGCTGCTCGCGCGGCAACCGAGCGACAAGCTCGAGGATTTCGATCGGGTGTACGATTTCACCGAAGTGTTCCGGGTCGGGTACCGCTGGCCCGGCCTGGAGCGCAGCTAGCGGGCGCTGGATCGGGGAAGGGGGTGCCGCATGAGCACGGACGCCAGGGAATGGCCCGCCTGCCGGAAATGTCAGCAAGGTCTGCTCATCCCGCTATCGGATTACGGCCGCGACGGGGCGCCGATCACCTACAAGGCCTGGGTCTGCAGCAACCCGGAGTGTGGGTTCAACATCCGCATCGATAACGGGGAGATCTCCTTCGGTCGCGCGATCGGCCAGAGCTTCAAGTAAGGCTTGGACGCGGTGCGCGCGCCCGCCGTGAGCGGGCGCTTCTACCCGGGGACGAAGCGCGAACTGGAGCGCGCCGTCCGCCAGCTCTTCGAGGCCGTGCCGCCGACGAGCCCCGCGCCCGCCCGCGCGGCCGTGGCGCCGCACGCCGGCTACGTCTACTCGGGGCTGACCGCCGCGCATGTGTTCGCCCGTCTCGACATCCCGCCCGTCGTCGTGATCCTGGCACCCAACCACACCGGCCTAGGGGGCGCGCGGGGCGGCGCATCGCTGTGGGAAGCCGGCGCGTTCCGCACCCCGCTCGGCGACGTCCGAGTGGACGAGCGGTTCGCGGGCGCGCTGCTCGACGCGTCACCCCTGGTCGCCGTCGATCATGCGGCGCACGCCCGCGAGCACGCGGTGGAGGTGGAGGTGCCCTTTCTCCAGGTGCGCCGCGCCGACGTGCGGATCGTTCCCCTGGTGCTCCCCTGGGACGCGTGGGAGGGTTGCCGCCGCCTGGGGGAGACGCTCGCGGGCCTCACGGCGCGCTGGTCCGAGCCGGTGCTGCTGCTCGCCTCCAGCGACCTCACCCACTACGAGCCCGCCGCCGTCGCGGAGCGGAAGGACCGGCGAGCGCTCGAGTCGGTCGCCGCGCTGGACGGCGCGGAGCTGCTGCGCCGCTGCCAGAGCGAGGGCATCTCGATGTGCGGCCGCGCGCCGGCCGCCACGGTCATCGCCGCGGCCCGGACGCTCGGCGCGGCGCGCGGCGAGGTCGTGCACTACAGTCACTCCGGGATGGTGACGGGTGACGACGCCGCGGTGGTGGGCTACGCCGGTGTGGTGATCCCGTGAACCCGATCCCGGTGCTCTCGGCGACTGAAGCGGCGACGTGGGACTCGGTGGCACGCACCCAGTACCGCATCCCGTCGCGCGTCCTGATGGAGGCCGCCGGCCGCGCGGTCGCCCAGGTGATCGTGCGCGAATTCCCTGCGGTGATCACGCGCGGCGTGCTGGTCGCCGCGGGAGCGGGGAATAACGGCGGCGACGGTTGGGTGGCCGCACGCGCGCTCCACGCCGCGGGCGTGCCCGTCTGGGTCTCCGGCGTGGATCCCAAGACCGACGACGCCATCGACAACCGCGTGCTGGCGCGCGTGGACGGCGTGCGCGAGATCGGCCGCGACGAGCCGTGGCCCGCCGCCGCCGTGGCCGTGGACGCGCTGCTCGGCACCGGGGCGGCCGGCCCCGCGCGCGGCGACGTGCTGGCGCTGGCCCAGCGGCTCGTCACCTACGGTGCGACCCTCGTCGCCGTCGACGGACCGACCGGGCTCGACTTGTCGAGCGGTGAGCCGCACGGGCCCGTCCGCGCGGCGCTGTCGGTCACCTTCGGCGGCCCTCGCCGCGGCCACCTACTGGCGCGCGCGTGGTGCGGCAAGATCGTGGTCGTGGACATCGGCCTGCCGCCCGCCGACCCGTCATGGCCGGTGCTCGTCACCGACGCGTGGGCGGGCGCGCGGCTCCCCAAGCTGACCCCCACGATGCACAAAGGCGACCGCGGCCGCGTGACCGTGGTGGGCGGCTCGAACGGCATGACCGGGGCCGCGCTCCACGCCGCGCGCGCGGCGCTCGCCGCCGGCGCTGGGCTCGTGAAGCTCGTGACCGGGCCCGAGACGATCCAGGCCGCCCGGGCGAGCCTCCCCGACGTGCTCACCGTGGAATCGGCACTCGGCCCGGAGCTCGAGCCGGCTGCGGCGGAGGCGCTCGAGTGGGCGGACGCGCTGGTGGTAGGACCCGGGCTCGGCCGCGCGCCCCCCCGCGCCCCGTTCCTCCAGGCGGTGCTGGCGCGTCGCCCCGTCCCGACGGTGGTCGACGCCGACGCCCTCGCGCTCTTCGCGGGACCGGTCGAGCGCCCGGTCGTGCTCACACCGCATCTCGGCGAATTCCGGGCCCAGTTCGGCGATGAATTGGCCGACGCGGCGGCGAACGACCGGTGGGGTGCGGTTGCGAAGGCCGCGCAGAAGGTGAAGGGGACCGTGCTTTTGAAAGGCGTCCCCACTGTGATCGCCGATCTCCGCGGGCCGATCCACGTGGTGGCGAGCGGCAACCCCGGGCTCGCGACCGGCGGCTCGGGCGATCTGCTCGCCGGATTCATCGGTGCCTTCTTGGCCCGCGGTAGCCCGGGCCCCGAAGCGGCGGCGCTGGGCGCGCACGTGCTGGGGCGGGCAGCCGAGCAGGGGGCGCGGCAGTGGACCGCGCGTAGCCTCCGACCGGCGGACGTGCTCGCGGCGCTCCCCGACATCTGGCGCGCTTGGGCCAGCGCGCGGCCGCTCGGTCCTCCCGTGCTCGCCGAGCTCGAGCTTCCGGAGACGGAGTGAGGCGTGTTGTATGGCAGCTCCCCAAATCCCATCCTGAAGGATGGGCTCGGCGAGGCACAACGCTGAAGCGTGTGCTTCAGCACAGTGCTGTGCCGAGCCCACGCTTCAGCGTGGGAATGACGGCGCCGGTCTTGACACTGCTGATGTTTTGGCACCCGGCAGTCGGTCTTTCCGCCCAGCGCTGGCGCCCCGAAGACCGCGTGCTCTTGAGCGACTTCTCCCATGTCGAGGCGGTTGCCGCCTCCCCTTTCACCGTGTTTGCCGCGACGACCCACGGGCTCACGATCTACGACCGCCAAGCGCGGACGTGGCGTCTGCCGGTTACCGCGCTGGACGGCTACCCCGCCGCCCGGGTCTACGCCGCGCTGGCGGACGTGGTCGACAACGCCGTATGGCTCGGCACCACTGACGGGTGGGCGCGCTACGATGCCAACGTCCGGACGTGGGAGCAGGGACGCATCCCCGGCGGCGTAGCGAACCTGATGCTCGATGCGCGCGACCCGGCGAGCGGCATCTTCGTGCAAGGCGCGTTCGGCTGGGGATTCCTGCCGCGCGGCGCCCTCTTCCCCGTGCCGGACCGGCCGCTGCCGCCGCCGGGGCAACGCGTGGTCCCGCTCGATGCCCGCACCGCCCTCGCCCAGGCGCCGCAGGCGGACGCCATGCGGGCCCTCATCCTCACCGACCCGCGCCTCTCCAGCTACCGGTTCACCGCGGCGGCCCGCTCCCCGGATCGCAGCGAGCTGTTTCTCGGCTCGGACGGCGTAGGCCTGATCCGCCTTGATCTGTCGACGGGGCAGTGGGACCGCCTCGGGTTCGGGCTCGTCGCGGCGCGCGCCGGGGCGGTCGCGGTCGATCCCGGCGGGGGGGGCGTGTGGGTGGCGTCCGCGGGGCGCGTGGGCGAGCGCCGCGGGCTGACGTGGGTCGCGGCGGATCTCTCGGCCGATACCACGATCGAGGCTTCGGGCACGCTCGGGTTCCCTTGCGTCGAGGGGCGCCGGCTGATCGCGAGCGGGCCATCGCTCTGGCTGGCGTGCGAGCGCGGCGTCGTCAGGATCGATGCAGGCGGCGCGCGGATCAAGCTGTTCGAGCTGGACGCGCCTTCGGCCCTCGCCCGAGCGCCGGACGGCGTCTGGGTCGGAAGCGCGCACGGGCTGTTCGTGGTGACGACCGACGGAAAGGTGGTCCCGGTGGGCCAGGTCGGACAGCCGGTACTGGCTCTGGCAGCGGTGCACGAGAGCCTGTGGGTCGGCACGCCGGCCGGTCTCGGTCTGCTCGCGCCAGGTACGACCGACGTGCTCGTGCCGCCCGAGGTGGTGGAGCAGCCCGCGCTGCGGGCGCCGATCGTTGCGCTCGCGTTGCTGCGCGACACGCTCGTCGCCGTCACCCCCGACCAGCTCGGCTGGCGCGATCCCGCGTCGCGACGCTGGACGCTGGTGCGCGGGCGGCCCGAGCTGGGTCGGGTGACCGCGCTCGCCGCCGGGGGGGGGCGGGGGGGGGGGGGGGGGGGGGGGGGGCGGCGTCTGGCTTGCAGGAACGAACGGACTGGCGTTCTGGGACATCGCGCGCGCCACGTTTCGCGTCCTCGCCGTGCCGCTCGACCTGCCGTCACCCGTGCGCGACGTGGCGGTCGATCCGCCCTTCGTGTGGGTCGCGACCGACAGCGGGCTGGTACGGTTCGCGCGAGACGCGGCGCTGCGATGAGCGCCAACCTGCGCCTCGGCAGGGGCGGGGAATTCGACCGGCTGCGCCGCATCTTCGCTCGGCTGGGGCGGACCGGGCAGGGCCTGGGCGATGACTGCGCGCTGATTCGCGTCGGGCGCACCTGGCTTGCCGTCAGCATCGACCTGAGCCTCGAGGACGTGCATTTCCGGACCGCCTGGCTCTCGTTCGCCGACATCGGGTGGCGGTCGGCCGCGGCGGCGCTGTCGGACCTCGCCGCCGAAGGCGCTGAGCCGTTCGGCTTGCTCGTCTCGTTGGGAATGCCGGGAAAAGGCCGGGGAAGGGTGAAGGGGGAGGCGGGGGCCGCCGTCGAGATTATGGCCGGGGTGGGTGCCGCGGCGAGGAGCGTCGGCGCGCACGTGCTGGGGGGCGACCTGGTCCGGTCGGAGCGCTACATCGTGGACGTATGCGTCCTGGGGTGGGCCACGCGTCCGGTGCGCCGTGACGGTGCGCGGCCCGGCGACGGCCTCTGGGTGACGGGAGCGCTGGGCGGCGCGCAGGCCGCCCTGCAGGCGCTCGCGGCGGGTCGGCGCCCGCCGCCCGGCTTGTTTCGTCGCTTCGCGCGCCCCGTGCCGCGCATCGCCGCGGGACGCCGGCTGGCCGCGCTCGGCGCGCGCGCGATGATCGACGTCTCCGACGGGCTCGCGGCGGACGCGGCCCACCTCGCCGCGGCGTCGGGCATCCGGGTCGAGATCGCGCTCGAGCGGGTGCCGTACTTTCGCAGCGTGCATGGACACGTCGCCGTGGCGAGCGGCGAGGAGTTCGAGCTGCTGGTCGCCCTGCCGCCCGGCTTCACAGATCGGGACGCGCGATCGTTCCGGGTCGCGACACGCGTTCCGCTCACCCGGATCGGTCGCTGTGTGCGCGGGTCGGGTGTGCGGCTCACCGACCACGGCCGCGCGATCGCGCTCCCCAACGGGTTCGATCATTTTCCGTCGGGATGATCCGCACCATCTGGTTCTACTTCGTGCTGGTGGTGTCGAGCGTGATCCACGCCGGCGGGGTGATCATTGCGGCCGTGCTGGGGGTGAAGCGCCGGCGGGGCGGGATCTACGACTGGGGCGCCACCGACTGGGCGCGCGACATTATCGCTGCCGCCGGCACGCCGGTGGAGCTACAGGGGGTCGACCGCATCCCGCTGAACCAGCCCGTGGTGTACGCTTCGAACCATTCCTCGATGTTCGACATCTGGGCGCTCGCCGCGACGCTCCCCGGATCGGTGCGCTTCGTCGCCAAGCAGGAGCTCGTGAAGGTCCCCCTGGTGGGTCGCGCGATGCTCGCCGCCGGTCACGTCGCTATCGACCGCTTCAATCGGGCCCGGGCGTTCGAGGCGTACGAGCGCGCGGCCGCGGTGATCCGAGGCGGTATCTCGGCCGTGGTCTTTCCGGAAGGCACGCGCAGCCGCACCGGCGAGCTGCTGCCGTTCAAGAATGCGCCGTTCGGTCTGGCGATCGCCGCGGGCGTGCCGGTCGTTCCCGTGTACGTGCACAACAGCTTCCAGATCCTGCCCAAGGGCGGGGTGCGGCTCCACCCGCGGCCGATCCGGATCCTCGTCGGCGAGCCGATTCCCACCGCAGGCCTGTCCCTCGACGACCGGCAGCGGCTCGCCGAGCGCACCCGCGCCGCCCTGCTCGCGCTCCGGGCGCGCGTTGACTCGGGGGACGGCTCCCGCTAGGGTAGGGGCCACTATGAGTACCATCATTTCCGTGCACGCCCGCGAGATCCTCGACAGCCGGGGCAACCCCACCATCGAGGCCGACGTCACGCTGGCGAGCGGCGCCGCCGGCCGCGCCGCCGTGCCGAGCGGCGCGTCCACCGGCGAGCACGAGGCGGTCGAGCTGCGCGACGGCGACCAGAAGCGGTTCCTCGGCAAGGGCGTGCTCGAGGCGGTCAAGAACGTGAACGAGGTGATCGGGCCGCGGCTCGAGGGGATGTCGGCGGAGGAGCAGATCGCGGTGGACTACGCCATGCTCGAGCTCGACGGCACGCCCAACAAGGGCCACCTCGGCGCCAACGCCATCCTGGCGGTATCCATGGCCGTGGCGCGGGCGGCGGCGCAGGACGCCGGGCTCCCGCTGTACCGCTACCTCGGCGGGCCGGTCACCAACGTGCTGCCGGTGCCGATGATGAACATCCTGAACGGCGGGGCGCACGCCGCCAACACCGTGGACTTCCAGGAGTTCATGGTGGTGCCAATCGGTGCCGAGAGCTTCCCCGAGGGGCTGCGCATCGGTGTGGAAGTGTTCCACGCGCTCAAGAAGGTACTCGCGAAGCGCAACCTCTCGACGGCGGTGGGCGACGAAGGCGGCTTCGCGCCCAACCTGCCGAGCGACGAGGCGGCGCTCGAAGCGGTGATTGCGGCGATCGAGGCCGCGGGCTACGAGCCCGGCAAGGACGTGGCGATCGCACTCGATCCGGCCGCGTCCGAGTTCTATCAGGACGGTTGCTACGTCTTCAAGAAGAGCGGCGCGGGAACCAAGTCGGCCGAGGAGATGGTCGCGCTCTACAAGGGCTGGATCGACCGCTACCCGATCGTCTCGATCGAGGATGGGCTCGCCGAGGACGACTGGGCCGGCTGGGCACAGCTCACGGAGACCCTCTCCAGTCGGGTCCAGCTCGTCGGAGACGACCTGTTCTGCACTAACATCGAGCGCCTCGACCGCGGGATCGAGGAGGGGGTCGCGAACGCGATCCTCATCAAGCTGAATCAGATCGGCTCGGTCACCGAGACACTGCAGTGCATCGAGCACGCGCGCTCCAACGGGTACGGCGCCGTGATCTCGCACCGTTCGGGGGAGACCGAGGACACCTTCATCGCCGACCTGGCCGTCGGCGCGGGTGTCGGGCAGATCAAAACGGGGAGCGCTTCGCGCACCGACCGCGTCGCGAAGTACAACCAGCTGCTCCGGATCGCCGAAGAGCTGGGCGACGTGGCGTATTATCCGGGCCGCGACCTGTACGGTCTATGACCCGGACGCGCATCGCCGGCATCGCCGGCGCCGTCGTGCTCGCGGGGCTCGCGTTTCAGGCGGGCGAGTACGGCACCGTCGACTGGCTGAAGCTGCGGCGCCAGCTCGCTGACGAGCGCCGGGCGGTGCGCGATCTCGAGGTCGAGCTTGACTCGCTCGCCCGGCACGCCCGCGCGCTCGAGACGGACCCCGCCGCGCAGGAGCGCGCGGCGCGCGAACAATTCGGCATGATTCGGAAGGGGGAGATCCTGTACCGCTTGGTGCCACAGGTGGACGCGGCACCCCCGCTGCCCCAGTAATCGCCGCCCCCCCTCGCCCCCGCCCCCCCGGCCGGCGGTTCCGCTAGCGCGGGCCGATCCCCACCGCGAAGCTCACGGCCTCGACCGACTCGCTCCGACTCCCGCCGCCGAGCTGAGCGCCGTCCACGCGGTAGCCGAGCCGCATCCACAACGCCGACCCGCGCGGTCGCAGCACCACGCCGGCTTCCCCGCCTTGCACGTGGTCGACAGCCTCGGGCAGGTTCACCTTGGCCGACAGCGCGCGCCACAGCTCGACGTACGTCTCGAGCGGCGTCGACGCCAGGGCAGTTTGCGCCCGGGCGCGCAGCGGCCAGAGCACCCAGCGCTCGGTCACGCCGTTCGTCCACACGAACGCGCGCACGTGCGGCCCCACGGTCAATCGGAGCCACGGCCACGGCTGAGCACCCACGAACGCCCGCGCTTCCACCAGATCCTTCGCCACGGAATCCGAACTCCCGGTGCTCGGCTGCACCCGACCCTCCAGGTAGCCCGCGCCCAGCCTCAGGCTGCCGAGACTGACGCCGCCCTCGACGCCGAAGGTCGGTCCGCTGAAGGACCCGGCGGGGGTCCCCGAGACCTCTCCGAACCGCACGATGGCGCCGTCGGCGAAGACCGTGCCCCGCGGGCGCTGTTGCGCCGCGAGCGATGATGCGACCAGCGTGAGGGTGCAGGCGACGCGCGCCAGGGTCTTCATTGCGCCCGCTGCTCCAGCAGCGTCGCTGGTCCGGCGCGCACCCGCAGCCGGATCTCGGCGAGGGCCTTCGCGTTTTGCTGCCGCACCAGGTCCAGGCGGCGCTTTGCCGCGTCACGCGCCGCGGCGTTCGCCCCAGCGGCGACGTCGAGGGGAGGTGCGGACCGCTGCGCGAAGAAGCTCGCGAGCCCGGCCCCACCGATGACGGCCGCGACCGCGAATCGCCCCTTGATACCGTCGGCGTCGTGGGCGACGATCGACGGCAGCACGACCACGGCGAGCGCGGCCGCCAGGCCCCCCGCGAGCGAGCGCACCGCCGGCCCCGAACGCACGCCCGACGTCGCATCGGGCGGCGAGGGCCACGCTTGCGTGTCCGGCCGCGCCCGCTCGATCTCGAGCGGGAGCTGGCGGACCAGTTGACGCGCGCCGGTTGCCGCCCGGGAGGTGACTCGCAGCAGGTAGTGGCCGCTCTTCACCGGGTCTCCCCGCTCCGTGCCGTCCCATGTCACCGCGAGGCTGTCGTCAATCGGCCCGTTATAAAGTGAATTCACCGCGGTCCCGTCCTCGCGGGTCACCGCGACCGCGATGTCGTGCGGCGTGCTCGCGACCAGCCGCGCGGTGAGGCGCTCGGCCTTGGCCCGAAACTCGGTCTCGGGCGGGACCCTGATGAAGACCGTCTTCGTTCCCAGGCGCACGTCCTGGAACATGCTGGTCACCTGCGGCGGGAAGATGATCGCGCTCGGCCGGTAGGTCGGATCGGTCAGCGCGATCTGCCGGAACGCGGCGACGGCGGAGTCCCGGCGGCCCCGGAACAGCTCGGTGGCGCCGAGATACGTCAGCGCCTGGAGCCGCTCGGGGGTGGAGAAGGTGTCGCTCGTCGCGCGCATCAGGCCCTTACGCAGCGTGGCTGCCGCCGCCTCGTAGTCGAGGTTCTGATACGAGCGCATTCCCGCTGTGAGCAGGTCGGTGGCGGACTGGGCCGCGCCCGTGGTGCCCCGGGTCACGAGCGCGAGCACGGCGACCACGAGCGTCGTGACCAGACGGCGAATCATGGGGCGAGCTCTCGCAACACGATGTCCGTGATCACTAGCTGCTGGCCCGACGCGATCTCGAAGGTGCGCTCGTACGGCTGGAAGCCCTCACGCTCCACGCGCAGCAAGTGCGTCCCGGGCCAGACGGGCAGGTCCCTCAGCGGAACGGTCCCGAGTAGCTGTCCGTCGACGTACACGTTGCCCCAGGGCAACGCGTTGACGGACAGGCGGCCGAGCTCCATGCGATGCGCCACGGCGGACGGCGGTGCGGACTTCTTGACCGCCGGCCGCGGGGGGGGGGGCGCGGTGTGCGTCACGCGCGGCGCGGCCGCCCGCTGGGGCGCCGGGGCCAGGGGGCGAGCGGCCGGCGGACTTGGAGTGGCGGGCGCCGGCTGGGTGTCGCGCGGTCCACTGGCGATCGGCGCCGCTGGGGGCGACACGGGCGGGATGGGAGCCGATGTGGTCGCGGGCGGGCGTCCCGCCCCCAGGCGTCGCTGTAGCGTCGGGGCGGCGGGGAGCGACGACAGGCTGAGCCACACGCCGCCTGCCCCGAGCGCGAGCACGATGCCGGCCGCGGCGGCGAGGCGGCGGCCCACGCGGCGCGGCTCGGGCTCGTCGTCCATGATGACGACCGGTGAGCCGGGGCCCCGGCGCGGGTTGAGCGTGAATAGGGCGGCGCGCTGCCCGGCCCCCGGCGACGTCCCGCCGATCGCACCGACGAAGTCGAGCACCGTCGGGAACCGCTCGGTGGGGCGGCTGCTCAGGGCGCGCCGCAGCGCCTCGACGACGTGTGCGGGAATCTCCGGGCGAACCTCGCTCAAGTCGGGAAGCGGTTCGTTCCCGGGCGGCGTGCCACTGAGGCATTCGTACGCCACGGCCGCCAACCCGTATTGGTCGGCGGTCGGCGTCGGGCCGCGCGCGTGGAAGACATCGGCCGCGGTGCGACCGGTCGCCACCACTTCGGCGACGGCGAAATCGCCCACCAGGGCCCACTCGTTCGCGTCGAGCATCACGTTGCTGGACGAGAGCGCCCCGTGGAACACGCCTCGCCGGTGCGCGTAATCCAGCGCGCTCGCGACCTGCTCGAGGATCCGTAGGCAGTCGGCGAGGTCCATCGGTCCGTTGGTGCGGACGATCTCCGCGACGGCGCGACCCTGGAATTGCTTGGTGGAGAACCAGAGGAAGTTCGCCGTGGCCCCGCACCGGTAGATCGGCAAGATGTGGGGGTGATCGAGCGCCGCGGCCGCTTCCGTCGCGCGCCGGAATCGGTCTTCCACGCCCGCCTCCCGCAGCGGCTGGCGTGGCGCAACCTTCACCTCCACCTGCCGGTCCTGGCGGGGGTCATAGGCCAGGTAGACGATGCCGGCGCCCTGATCGCCAGGCTGGAGCAGCGCCTCGATGCGGAATTCGCGCGTCAGCTCGCGGCGCGCGTCCAGCTCCGTCAGGGCGCCGGGCGCCGCCTTTGCCGCCCCGGTGCCAGGCAGCTGGTAGCCGCACACCGCGCACGCCGGCGCGCCTTCTGGGATGTCGAACAGCGAGCAGCGCGGGCACTTCATCGGGGCACCCCGACGAGCGCTGCGAGCAGGAGGGTCCTCATGGTTTCCCTAGCGCGGGATGCAAGCGCCGCACCGCGTCGGCCGGTCGGCAGGGGCTCGCCCCCTGAAGACCAGGCCAGTCGTGCGGACCCCCCTGTGGCAGGCAAGCAACGGATGTGTCGGGAGCCCAACGCCGCCAGCCAGGCGCGCTACCCTCGATCGTGCCGCCATCGCCTGAGTGGCCCAGCAAAGGTGCCATGGTACAGTCCGCCCGTGCGCTACCTGATGAATCTTAAAGGGCCGTCGGTCATGGAGTCCATGGCACCCTGCGTCCAGGATCCTGGGTTGGAGCGTGAGGCTGTCGTTTCCACCCCGGCCCCGCTCGCAGACGATAGGCGCGCGGGGTGACGCCGAACTCAGCGCGGAAGCTGCGGTTGAAGTTTGACACGTCGCCGAAGCCGCAATCGAGCGCGATGTCGATGATTCTCGCCCGTTCTGCCGCCAGCCGCAGCGCGGCCTCACGTAGCCGTGCCCGGAGCACGTACTGATGCGGCGTCACACCCGTCACGCGCTCGAACGTACGGAGGAAGTGGTACGGGCTGAGACCCGCCTCGCGCGCCAGCCATTCCAGGGTGAGGCGGGCGCTGGGCCGACGTTCAATCGCCCGCACCGTTCGCGTCACTCGCGCCACGGCGTTGCCTGGCGCCCCGCTCCCGTCGGCTCGGAGCGCGTTCACCAGCTGCACCACCTGCGCCGCCAGGTGGACGCTAACTTCCTCCCACGCCACTGCAGCAGATCCGGCCAGACCGGCGCAGGCCCGCGCGACGAGCGGCGCTAACCTCCGTAACGGCGGCAGGCGAAGCAGCCGGAACGTGCGGGTGGCGCCGGAGGCTCCGGCATCCGCCGCGAGGCGCTCGAAATAGTCCGGGGCGTAACGAAACGCGAGGCAGCGGTCTCCCGAGCCGTGCTCATGCCCACACTCGAAACATTGGCCGGCGTTGCCCAACAGCAGCGAGCCAGGCGTCATCAGCTCGCTACCCGCCGCGGAGCGGTACTGAAACGTTCCCGCCGCGACGATGCCGATCGAGACGTGCGCGTGATGCTCTTCGAACGGACGGTCCTGGGGACCGGACGTGCAGATCACATCCTCGACGGTCCAGCCCTCGCCTCGAGCCAGCTGACGCCCGGTGACCCGCCCCCGGGCACCGGTCAGAGCGCGCTGCGCCACCGCACGCTCCACCTCGAGCGCAATTTTCGCCAAGACGTCGCTCCCGTGACTACGTATGATGCTCTCAACTTGAAAGCCCGGGGGCCACAAAGGCAATCCCGGTTGCGCCACTCACGCGGGAGGCCATCATGAGCGTTGCGATGAAAGCCAAAACAGCGATTCCGGCAGGGCTGGATCCGAGTGTGCTCGCGCGCGTCGTCGAGGAGGGATACGGACCGGGGGCCTGGCACGGCGCCGATTTGAAGGCGGCGCTCGCCGACGTCGCGCCGCAGCTCGCGTTCTGGCGGCCGGCACCCGGGCGTCACAACATCGCCGAGATCGCGCTGCATCACGCTTACTACACGCGCTCCGTGCGGGGACAACTCTCCGGTACACCAGCGGAGCCCTTCGTGCTCGAAGGTGACGACTGGTTCGCACTGCCCGATCAGTCCAAGCTGACCTGGCCCGAGATCCGGGCTGTCGTGGAGGCGGAGCAGGGTCGATTGGCCACGGTCATCGCCGACATCCGCGCCGGCCGGGCGCCATCGTCACTCACGGACGCCGAGCGCTTCGACCTGGTCCTCGGCATCACCTGCCACGCCGTCTACCACGCGGGCCAGGTGCAGCTCATCAAGCGGCTCAAGGCGGCGTAGGCGCCTATGGCCACCGCGCTGGCGCCCAACGGCGCATACAGCTTCGATCCTCGAGTGGCGGTCGAGCACGTGCGCGCGTCCGACCCGGTGCTCGCGCGCGTGATCGAGGCCGTCGGCCCGTTTCGCTTGCAGCTCAAGCGTGCTTCGAGCAGCTTCGCCGCGCTGGCGGAGGCCATCGTCTACCAGCAGCTCAGCGGCAAGGCCGCGGCCACGATCTTCGCGCGCGTGCGCGCCCTGTTTCCGCGCACTGGCCCCACTGCCGAGCAGCTGCTGGGCGTCTCGGACACGAAGCTTCGGGCCGCCGGGCTGTCGCGCGCGAAGCTCCGCTCGCTGCGCGATCTCGCGCGGCACGTGGCCGACGGCGCGCTCCCCACGCTCGCCGCGGCTCGTCGGATGGAAGACGAGGCGATTGTCGAGCGCCTCACCGTGGTGCGCGGTATCGGCCGGTGGACCGCGGAGATGTTTCTGATTTTCCGCCTCGGCCGCCCCGACGTGCTGCCCGCAGACGACTACGGCGTCCGCAAGGGCTTCGCGATCGCGTTCAAGAAACGCGGGCTGCCGGCGCGCGAGGAGCTGGAACGACGCGGTGAGCGGTGGAAGCCGTACCGCACGGTGGCTAGCTGGTATTTGTGGCGCGCGCTCGAGGGCGCGACCAAAGCGCGGGCACTCCCGTCACGGCCGAGGCTCCGCTAAGTTCTTGTCCTGCACGTAGGGCGGCGTAGCTCAGCTGGTTAGAGCAGCGGAATCATAATCCGCGGGTCGTCGGTTCGAGTCCGACCGCCGCTACTAATCCCGCACCGACCTAGGCCGCGCGGCGCGCGGGGCGATCGGGACGGTTGTGGCGGAATTGTGGCAAGGTTCGCGGCGCCCATCCACGAGGAACACGATGTTCTACCTCGGTGTGCGGTGCGCAAGGTGCGGGCAACCCGTCCCGCTGTTCGAGCTATCCCTACCTAAGAATGCACGGCCCGGCGAGCCTATCAAGTACGCTGGCCGCGAGACATTTCCGGCGCGGTGCGGCCGCTGTAAGCACAAGCAGACCTACCACGCCAGCGAGCTCGAGCATGTCCCTGATGCACTTTTCGATTAATCGCGCAGGTCTTCTTTCAGGTCGTTGGCGAAAAGTGCCCGCGCGACCAACCAGCAGTGCAGACGCTTGGCGAGCTGCCCGCGGTTCACAGTCGCGCTTCGTGGTATTCGCGCCCGAGCCCGGGCTCTCAGCCCGGGAGTACTCGACAGAAGCATCCGAGTGGGCACGCGTGACGGCAAGATGCCGAGCGTGCCGTCACAAAGACTTCAGGAACTCGATGATGGCTTGCTGATCGCTCGGGGTCAGCTTGCGAAAACGGTTGGACACGTCGTTCGCTTCCCCCCGATGCCGCACGATCGCGTCACGCAATGTCAGCGACGCCCCGTCGTGCATCAGCCGCGGCCGCAGGCGCACGCCCCAGAGCGGGGCCGTCCGTACCTTGTTCCGGGTGCGGCCGACACTGTCGATCGAAAACTCCTTCCACACGGTTTTATAAACGGCGGGCCCATAGTGCTCCGGCATCGCCATGACGATCCCGTCGCCGGTGCCGACGTTGTGCAGCAGGAAATCGCCGAACGGGTGAAATGCCTTCTCGCCGAGCGCCGGCGGGATGGTGTCGGTCCCCCCGTTGAGCGCGGTCCCGGCGGCGGCCGTGACCAGGGTGCGGACGTGACAAGTGGCGCAACCGATCGCGTCGAACAATTCCGACCCGCGGCGCGCCGCGGGGGTCGCAGCCAACACCGTGTCGCGGGCGGGCGCCTTGGTGGCCCGCACGAAACGGGCGAACCGGTCGATATCCGCGAGCCCGTCGTCGCCGGTCGTATTGTTCGGCTCGGATGCCGTATTGCACAGCGTGGTCACTTCGTCGAGCAGCAGCCGGCTGGTGATGCCCATCTCATTCAGGTAGGCATCGGCCGAGAACGAGAGCAGGCTGGCGTGCTGATCCTTCCAGCCGAACCGCCCGATGCGCGTTTCCCCCGGGGCCTCCAGGATCGGCACATATAGCGCCTGGCCGCGGATCGTGCCGCGTGTCGTGCGGCGTTGCGCGCGCGCGATCTCGATCAGCGTCTCGTCGGCGACGGCTTCCACCAGCCCGTCGCCCAGCAGGTTGAGCGACGCGCGCGTCGTGCGAATGGTCTCCGTGTCGGGCACCCGCTCTTGAATCTCGGAATCCGGGAACGCCGCGTTCGGGCAAATGGCCCGATCGTTGACGAGCGTGCGACCGGAGATGACCACGTTGCCGCGCGCGATCGGGATGTCCGCATCGCGGAACCGCCCATCCGGTCCCAGATGTCCCACCCGCAATTCGGTGATCTGACTCGCCCCGCCGGAGGTGGGGTTTTGGTGGCACTCGCGGCAGGCCTGTGCGTTGTAGAGCGGCCCCAACCCATCCGCGATTTCTTCCACCTCGTCGAAGGCCTCCTGATCGGCTTGGTGGGTGGAGTCGTTAACGGCGCCGTTGCTCTGGTCGTCGAAGCCGGTGGGGGCCTCCGCCGCGCTGTTCGGGACCGGGACGCTGATCGGTGGAGGGGGCGGACTCACATGGCACGTCGCCAGTGCCACCGTCACGGGTGTGAGCCACAGCGCTCGGCGCACGGGGTGCGAACGCATCATACGAGCCTCACGAAATGAAGGGTGACCCTGGGCCGAGGGCGGCGGCGTCGGCAGGCGTAGCCTAACGCTCAATTCCCGATCGCACAAGCAGTTACCCTCGCCGGTGTGGGCGGTGTGGCCCACGTCGCTGTCCGTTTCACAGCGGCGATTGCATATTGGTCGCCCCTTTATGGCCAGCTCTGAGAAGGACGTCTGGGTGTTCCGGATCGTGCACCAGAACACGGGCAAGCCCGCGCAGGGCGTGCCCGTGACGGTGCTCGATAAGACCGGCAATCCGGCCGGCTACTGGGTGAGCGAGTCGGACGGCACCGTGACGATCCCGCGGCGCGATGTCGCCAAACTGCGGCTGCGCGTGGGGCTCCGCAACGAGGAGCCGATCGAGCTGGTCACCGCGTCGCTGGCCGAAGGGCCGATCGACCTCGCGGCGCCCACGTGGCTGCCCCAGGCGCCGCCGGGCTCGAGCGAGCGGGCCCCACGTGACCCCGGCCCGACCGCGACGCCGCGTCCCGCGGAGCCGCACGACGTGCCGGGGCACGTCCTGTACTTCCAGCGGCTCGTGATGTTCGCCGAACGGGCGCCCGAGGTGAAGCACGGGCCGCCCGACGCCGTCGCGGATTTCTTCGCGCTGGCGAGCGACCACGCGGCGCCGATGCGGTACGGCGCGCTTGTCGAGCTCGAAGAGTCGTGGCAGTCGCTCGGTGTGCAGTGGGGCGAGCTGCTGTACAGCGTCTCGCTCACGCCGGGCGACGAGGCGCGGCTCGCGGTGCTCGACGGCCGCTGGCGCCGAGAGGCGGAGGCGCGGGAGCGCCCGCTCCAGATCCTCGCCCGCATGGTCGGCAGCTCGATGCTCGGCGATCTCGTCACGGCGCTCGGCACCGACCTGCAGCTCGACGCGTTGACGCTCTCCGAGCCCGCCCTCGACGCGGCGGTGACCAACACGGTGCAGCTGATCCGCGACCGGACTGAGCGCATGAGCAGCGCCCTGCGCCGCCGGCCCCTCGGGGTCGTCGACGCGAATCACGAAGCGCCTTCGCAGGCGGCCATCCGGACGGTGCGCAACACCAGCCCGGACCGGGTCGTCACATTTCACTTCTTTGAGCCGCTCGAGCGCTTCAGGGTCGTGGTGCGGACGCCGCGCGTGCGCCCCGTGATCTTCGTGCCGTTTCGCCTGCCGAACCTCGCGACGCCGGACGTGGTGCGGCGCTTCGGTTATATCTTCCGGCGCACCCTGCTCGACCGCTCCCTGCAGCCGGACCTCGAGCGCCTGCTGAGCTCGGACGACGGTTGGGGCTCGGACGGCGCCGCCCGCAGCCGGCTGCTCGACCACATCGAAGCGAACCTCCTTTACTATTCGACTGCCATCATCTCGGCCGGCGACCCTGCCGCCCGCTACGCCGCGCTGGCAAAGCTGCGCGACCCGTCGGGACGACCCCTCACCGATCTGGTCGAAAACACCGTGCTGGGCCGCATCGGCAATGCCATCGCGCTGCCGCTGCGCTCGGCCGACCAGCTGCCGCGCGAATGGCAGGAAGCGCTCGCCGCCTATACGGCCCGGCCCCCGCGCGTGAACGAAGTGTTCACCGTCACCATCCCGCATCCGGGGGTGTGGGTCACGGCGCAGCCACACGACCCGATGCAGCAGCGCGAGGCGGACGAGCGGAACGCGGCAGGGTGAGCCACGGCGCCGCCTGCGGCGGCGCCGGCACGTCAGCGTTACGCGAGATCTCTCCAGATGACGGCCTTGATCGGGCGCGACCGCTCGGCGGCGAAGCGCTGCGCGGCCTCGAGGTGCGTTTCGTACTCCTGGCGCCACGCCGGCAGCATGTGCTCCCGAAAGTACGCTGCCGTCATCACCAGTCCCGTAGGCTGGCGGCTCGCGCCGTAGCCGACCTCCACGACGTCGCCGAGGAAACAGGTCGAGCTGCCGGTATCCATCACGTTCACGACCCGGCACTCGAAAGCCGCGTAACAGTCGTCCAGCACCGGCACGCCCAGCGAGCCCAGGCGATGGGGGATGTCGGCCAGCTTGTCGTTCGCCCGTCCGCTCGTGAAACCGAGGCGGTGGATCAGCTCGAACTGGTCGCTCCGCAGCAGGTGCATCACGAAGCGCCCGGTGTCGAAGATCAGGTCGTGACTGAAATTGAATTTGTGGATGTAGACCGACACCCGCGGGATCGCCGGCACGATCGAGGCCCGCACCGCCGAGTCGGAGATCATGCCGTTGCGCTTGCCGGCGCGCTCGGAGGTGATCGCGACGACGGGGGAGGTAAGGTTGCGCAGCAACTGGTAGGTCTCGTCCGGCCGCATCCCGAGCCTCCGGGGGCGTGAAGTCGGGGGTCAACATATCATTATCTGTATGGCCCCGCTGCTCGACCGCTTCCGCGCGCACCTCGATCGCGCCCGGCTGTTCCCGGCGCCGGGCACCGCCGTGCTCGCGGTTTCAGGTGGTCCCGACTCGGTGGCGCTGCTCGATCTGATGCGCGCGGTCGCGCCGGGGCGCGGCCTCTCGCTCGTCGTGGCGCACGCAAATCACGGGATTCAGACGGACAGCACGTCAGTCGCTCAGGCGGTGAGCATGCTCGCACAGTCCTGCGGGGTCGCGTTCGAGCTGGGGGAGCTGCACCTCGGTTCCGGTGCGACCGAGACCGTGGCGCGGCGCGCCCGCTACGCGTGGCTCGCCGTCGTGCGGCAGACGCATGCCGCGCGCTACCTCGTCACGGCGCATCACTCGGACGACCAGATCGAGACGATCCTGCTGCGCGTGCTGCGTGGCAGCGGGCCTGCGGGGCTCGCCGGGATGCCGGCACGCGGCCGCGGCGGTCTCGTGCGGCCGCTGCTCCCGTTCACCCGCGCGGAGCTGGCGGCGCACGTCGCGAAGTCGGGCCTCCCGTTCTACGACGACCCGGCGAACCGCGATCCGCGCCACCTCCGCTCGTGGGTACGCGTCGAGCTGCTACCCCGGCTCGCGGCGCGCGTCGGAAGCCGCGTGCGCGCCGACATCCTGCGGCTGGGCCGGGCGGCTGCCACGGATCGGCGCGCGTGGGACCGTGCGCTGGAACTCGTTCCGGAGCTTCAGCTTCACCACGCCGCCGACGGCTTCGACGTTGCTCGGGCCGCCTTGTGCAGCTATGATAAGGCATTGTCCGTGGCCCTTTTGCGCGCCGCGGCGCGGCGGGCTGGGTTGGTATTGGGTCCGCGCCGGGCGCGGCAACTGCTGGCCATTGCGGGGCATCCTTCGGGGCGGCGCCTGCCGCTGGGCGGCGGCTGGGCGGCCGAGGTGGCGTTCGATCGCTTGCGGGTGGGCCGCGGCTCCGTAGCCACAGCCAGGGAACTGGTGGCAAGCGGTGAGCGCGGGAGCGCGAGGTTCGGGAGCTTCCGAGTGGAGTGGGCGCCCGAGGCCGCGCCGGCGCGGCTGCCGCGGTCGGAATGGACGACTTGGATCGCGGGAGCGGATTGGGAGGTTCGGGCACCGCGCCCGGGCGACCGGCTGGTGCCACTGGGGGGCGTGGGGCACCGGCCCGTGCGGCGTCTGCTGATGGAAGCGCGCGTGCCGCGGAGCGCCCGGGCGAGCTATCCGGTCGTCGCCCGCGGCGAAACTATTCTCTGGGTTCCCGGCGTCTGTCGGAGCGCGTCCGCGCTCCCGCAGCCCGGAACCCCGGCGGTGCGAGTGCATGTTACCGAGTACGGCGAGCCTGAAGCAGACGGGCGGTCGTAAGCTCGCACGCATTGTTTTCGACGAGGACACGATCGCGCGGCGTGTCGCTGAGCTGGGTCGTGAAATCACGGCGGCGTATCCCGACGGCGAGCTGCTCGTCCTCGGGCTGCTCAAGGGGAGCTTCATCTTCCTGAGCGATCTGGTGCGGCGCCTCGACCGCCCGCTGCAGGTGGATTTCTTGGTCGCCGCCAGCTATGGCGCGGCCACGATTTCGAGCGGCGATGTGCGGCTGCTGTACGATCCGGAGACGGAGCTCCGGGGTAAACATATCCTGCTGGTCGAGGACATCGTCGACACGGGGAAGACCCTCAACCGGCTCGTCACGCTGCTGCGGGAGCGGGACCCGCAGAGTTTGGAGATCTGCGCGTTGCTGCACAAACATCTGGCTGAGCACCTGGTGCTGGAGCCGAAGTTCGTCGGGTTCGATGCCCCGCGGGTATTCCTCGTCGGGTACGGGCTGGATCACGCCGAGAACTTCCGGCACCTGCCGTACATCGCGAGTCTCGAGTAGATGCCCAACCGCGTCCCGCCGCCGCGCGAGTTCAACTGGGCCCGAACGCTCCGGACGCTGTCGTTCTGGGCGCTCTTGATCGTGGGCTCGATCGCGCTGGTGCAGTTCGCCTCGAGTCGCCGCCAGGAGGCGGTCGAGATCTCCTACACGCAGTTCACCGAGCAGCTCGACGCCGCCAACATCGTAGCGGTCGAGATCACCGAGCGGCAACAGATCAAGGGAGACTTCAAGCACGCCGTCAGCGTCGGCCGGCGCTCGGCGGAGCATTTCACCACGCTCCTGCCGTTCGAGTCGCGCGCCGAATGGGTGCAGACGCTCCGGGACAAGGGCGTGGACGTGCGCGCGCGCGAGGAGAAGCAGTCGTTCGGCGTCTTCCTCTTCAGCTTCCTGCCGTACCTGTTCATCCTCGGCCTCATCATCTTCATGCTGCGCCAGATGCAGCAGGGCGGGAACCGGGCGTTCGCCTTCGGCAAGTCCAAGGCGAAGCTGCTCGCGGGCGACACGCCGAAGATCACCTTCGCCGACGTCGCCGGGTGCGACGAGGCCAAGCAGGAGCTCGAGGAGATCATCGATTTCCTCAAGGACCCGCAGAAGTTCCAGCGCCTGGGTGGCCGGCTGCCGAAGGGTGCGCTGCTCGTCGGGCCGCCCGGAACGGGCAAGACGCTCCTCGCCAAAGCCGTGGCGGGCGAGGCGGGACGGCCGTTCTTCTCGATGTCGGGATCCGATTTCGTGGAGATGTTCGTCGGCGTCGGCGCCTCGCGGGTGCGCGATCTGTTCGAGCAGGGCAAGGCGCACGCGCCGTGCATCATCTTCATCGACGAAATCGACGCCGTCGGGCGCCACCGCGGAGCGGGGCTGGGCGGCGGTCACGACGAGCGCGAGCAGACGCTGAATCAGCTGCTCGTCGAGATGGATGGGTTCGAGTCGAACGACGGGGTGATCCTGCTCGCGGCCACCAACCGGCCGGACATCCTCGACCCCGCCCTGCTGCGGCCGGGCCGGTTCGACCGGCAGATCGTCGTGGACATGCCGGACGTGAAGGGGCGGGAGCAGATTCTCCGGGTCCACACACGCAAAATCCCCCTCGCCTCCGGGGTGAACCTGGAGCGGATCGCGAAGGGAACGCCGGGGCTCTCCGGCGCCGAGCTCTCCAACATCGTCAACGAGGCGGCCCTGCTCGCCGCCCGGCGCAACAAGAGCGCGGTCGACATGAACGATCTCGAGGACGCCAAGGACAAGGTGATGCTCGGGCTGGAGCGCAAGAGCATGGTCCTGTCCGATGAGGAGCGGCGCCTCACCGCCTACCACGAGGCGGGACACGCGCTCGTCAGTCTCAAGATCCCGGGCCTGGATCCCCTCCACAAAGTCACGATCGTCCCGCGCGGCCGCGCGCTCGGCATCACCTTCTCCCTCCCGGAGGAGGACCGGCACAACTACACCAAGCAGTACATCCACGGCCGCCTCGCCATGGCCTACGGCGGCCGCGTGGCCGAGGAGCTGGTGTTCGGGCCGGAAAAGGTCACGACCGGGGCGGCGCAGGACATCCAGCAGGCCACCGAGATGGCGCGGCGCATGGTGACGCAGTTCGGCATGAGCGACGTCGTCGGCCCCATCGCCGTCGGCGATCGGGAGGCCGAGATCTTCCTCGGGCGCGAGGTGGTCCAGCGGCGCGAGATCTCTGACCGCACCGCCGAGATCGTGGATACGGAGCTCAAGCGCATTCTCTCCGAAGCGTACGAGCGGGCGCGGACGATCATCGCCGACCATCGCGCCGCGCTGGACCGGCTGGCGAGCGCACTACTCGAGCGAGAGACGCTCGATCGCGATGAGGTGGAGCTGGTGCTGGCCGGCAAGGCGCTGCCCCCGGTGGTGCCGCCCGCGCCCGCCACTCCACCGCCGCCGCCCGAAGGCGCTCAGATAAAGGAAAAGACCCCGGCGCGCGGTGCCGTGCTGGGGAGCCCTCCCCCGGAGCCCGCCGGGGCGTGAAGGTCACCGCGCTCGCCGCCCACACCCCCGAGGCGGTGCGCGCGGCGCTCGCGGCGCGCGGCTGGGACGCCCAGCCCGCGTGGTTCGCCGCCACCGGCGTGCAGCCGCTCGCCGTCATCCTCGAAGACCTCACCGGCGCCGAGCGGGAAGCGCTCGTGCACTGGGGCGCGAAGGCCGGCGCCGATGTGCTCACCGGCGAGGGATGGGCGCTCGTCGGCGCGGCGGCGAGCCGGCTCGCCCCGCTCGCGCGACCCGACCGCGTGCCGCCCGGGCTGGAGCGCCTGGGTCCGGAGCTCGGCCGCGTGCTCGCCGCTCATGCGGAGCCGGCCCAGGCGTGGGAGATCGCCGGCCAGCGGATCCTGCTCAATCATCCGGTCATCGTCGGCATCCTCAACGTCACGCCCGACTCGTTTTCGGACGGCGGCCGGTTCGCCGCGGTCGATCGGGCCATCGCCCAGGCGGAGCGGCTCATCGCCGACGGCTGTGAGCTGCTCGACGTGGGCGGGGAGTCCACCCGGCCGGGGGCGGCGGTGGTTGCGGTGGACGACGAGATCGCCCGGGTCGTCCCCGTGATCGAGCAGTTGGCGCGGCGCCGGCTGGGCCCCATCTCGGTCGACACCCGCAAGGCGCCGGTCGCGCGCGCCGCGATCGCGGCCGGCGCCGCCGTCGTGAACGACGTCTCGGGGCTCACGTTCGATCCGGCGCTGACCCCGGCGGCGGCCGGGGCGGGCGTGGGCGTGATCCTCATGCACATGCGCGGCACGCCCGACACCATGGATTCGCTCGCCACCTACCGCCACGTGGCGGCCGAGGTCGCCGCCGAGCTCGGTGTGGCGGCGCGGCGGGCGGAGCAGGGCGGGGTGGAGCGCGCGCGCATCGTCGTCGATCCGGGGTTCGGGTTCGCCAAGAACCCGGAACAGAATTTTCGCCTGCTCGACGAGCTGGCAACCGTCGTGGCGTTGGGCTATCCTGTAGCGGTCGGGCCGTCCCGCAAACGGTTTCTCGGACACGCCACCGGGCGGCCGGTGGAGGACCGGGACCGGGCGACGGCGGTCGCGTGCGCCCTCGCGTGGGAGCGCGGGGCGCGGGTGTTTCGGGTCCACGACGCCGCCGTGGCGCGCGAGGCGCTGCTGGTGGCCTGCGCTACGACGAGCACACGGTGAACCTCGAAGCGTATCGGTTTCTCATCCCGCAGCTCTGGCCGGACGTGGTCGAGATCCTGCTCGTCGCGTTCGTGATCTACCGCTTCCTCCTGTTCCTCGTAGGCACCCGGGCGATGCAGATCGTCGTGGGTGTGATGATTCTCTCCGTCGCGTATTTCGCGGCGCTGCTCGCCAAGTTCGAGATGATCAGCTTCCTCCTGAAGGTCGTGTTCACCTACGGACCGTTCGCGGCAGTCGTCGTGTTCCAGCCCGAGCTGCGCAACGCGCTCGCCCGGCTGGGGCAGTCGCGGTTGATGCGACGCTTCTCGCGCGGCGATCGCCAATCGGTGGCAGAGGAGATCGCCGAAGCGATGGACCGGCTGGCGCGGGGCGGGACCGGCGCGATCATCGCCGTCGAAGGCGACATCGGACTCGAGGAGTTCATCTCCTCGGGTGTCCCGATGGAGGCCAAGGTCTCGGCGGACTTGCTCACCACCATCTTCACGCCGTATTCGCCGCTCCACGACGGGGCCGTGCTGGTGCGTGGCGACCGGATCATCGGTGCGGGGTGTGTGCTCCCGCTCACGCAATTCAAGGTCGCCGACAAGTCGCTCGGCACGCGCCACCGGGCCGCGCTCGGCCTGTCCGAGGAGACCGATGCCACGGTGCTGGTTGTCTCGGAGGAAACGTCCACGATCTCGATCGCGAGCCACGGCCTGTTGCACCGTCACCTCACGCCGCAGCAGGTGCGGGATCTCTTATCCGGAGCGATCTCGCATCTCGAGGGCGGCGAGCGCGTTACCGCTCCCGCGAGCTAACCCCTCACCGCGTCGCAGCTTCCGCCCACCCTGGATTGTCTCCGCCAGCGTGGGCGGCTACTTTTTGCGGTTATGAATTTTGGGGCCCTGCCCGAGCGGCTGGCCCACGTGCGGGCCGAAATCGCCCGCCGCCAGGCGGCCCGCGGCTGGGCGCACCCGGTGACGCTCGTCGCCGTCACGAAGGGCTTCGGGCTGGACGCGGTCGAGGCCGCGCTCGCCGCGGGCCTCACGGACCTGGGCGAAAACCGGGTGCAGGAGGCGCTGGAGAAGATCGACACGCCGATCGGACGCCGCGCGACGTGGCACCTGATCGGTCATCTCCAGCGCAACAAGGCGAAGCACGTGCCGGGGCGGTTCGCGCTGGTGCATTCCCTCGACTCGCTCGCGCTAGCCGTGGAGCTGGACAAGCGCGCCGCGGCGCAGGCTGAGGGAGCGCGGGTGCGCGTGCTGCTGCAAGTGAACGTGGCGGGAGAGGCGCAGAAGAGCGGCTGCCCGCCGGGCGAGGCGCCGGCGCTGGCACGGCGGATCGCGACGCTGCCGCACCTCGCGCTCGAAGGGCTCATGACGATCGCGCCGTTCACGGAAGATGCGGACGTGCAGCGGCGGACGTTCCGCGGGCTCACGTCGCTGCGGGACGCACTGAAGGAGGATGGTCTATGGCTGGCGACGCTCTCGATGGGGATGTCCGCCGACTACGCTATCGCAGTCGAGGAGGGGGCAACGGTGATCCGCTTGGGTACCGTCCTCTTCGGGCCGAGGGCGACGGGGGGAGCGGGGGAGGCGGGGGAGGAAGCGGGCGCGGAGGCGGAGCAGGGGAAGGGGAAGACCGAGGAGCGGACGTGAGCGAACCCGCGTTTCACCTCACGCCGCTCGACGTGCGTAAACAGGAGTTTCGCAAGAGCCTGCGCGGCTACGAGCCGATCGGCGTGGAGGACTTCCGCGTCCGCGTGGCGGACGAGCTGGAGCGGATCTTGCGCGAGAAGTCCGTGCTCGAGGAGCGGGTGGCGGCGCTGGGCGAGCAGCTCCGCGCCTACCGCGAGCGGGAGCGCGCGATGAACGAGGCGCTGGTCGCGGCGCAGCAGCTGCGCGAGGCGACCCATACGGCGGCGCAGCGGGAGGCGCAGGTCGTGGTGCGCGAGGCCGAGGCCGAGGGGCGGCGCCTCCTCGACGCGGCGCGCGCCGCGAAGGCCGAGGTTGAGCGTCAGGCCGCCGAGGTGCAGCGGCAGTACCAGCAGTATGTCGGCGGGTTCCGCGCGCTGCTCGAGCGCCAGCTCGCCGAGCTCCGGGCGCTGGACGGCCAGCGGGGCGGATGATCGACGCGGCGCTCCGCGCCGTCCGCGCACGGACCAAGCTCGTCCCCGACGTCGCGATCATCCTGGGCACGGGGCTCGGTGGGCTGGCCGAAGAGGTGGGGGTGGAGGTGCGGATTCCTTACGGGGAGATTCCCGGGTTCCCGCTCTCTACGGTGGAGAGCCACGCGGGGCAGTTGCTCGTCGGCTCGTTGTCGGGGAAGCGGGTGGTCGCGATGCAGGGACGGTTCCACCGCTACGAAGGCTACACCCTGGCGCGGATCACCTTCCCCGTCCGTGTGCTGCATGCGCTGGGCGCGGCCACGCTCGTGGTGTCGAACGCCTGCGGCGGGATGCATCCGCTGTGGAGCCCAGGCGACCTGATGCTCATCGCGGACCATATCAACCTGCTCGGTGACAACCCGCTCGTCGGGCCCAACGACGACCGCCTCGGCCCCCGCTTCCCCGACATGTCGGAGCCGTACGACGCCGGGCTGCGCGCCCTGGCGCGCGCGGTCGCGCTCGAGCGGGCGATCGTGCTGCGCGAAGGCGTCTACGTCGCCGTCCCGGGCCCGAACCTCGAGACGCGCGCGGAGTATCGCATGCTGCGGGCGATCGGGGCGGACGTGGTGGGGATGAGCACGGTGCCGGAAGTGATCACCGCGCGGCACATGGGGATGCGGGTGCTCGGCGTGTCGATCATCACGGACCAGTGCCTGCCGGACGCGCTCGCGCCCGCGTCGGTGGAGCAGATCATCGCCGTGGCGCGCGCCGCGGAGCCCCGGCTCGGCGCGCTGATCCGCGGCGTGCTGGAGCGCCTCAACTGATGTATCCGATCTTCGATCCGAAGCTCTCGACGGACGCGCTCGAGAAGCAACTGCTCGCCACGTGGAAGCACGAGCGGCTGTTCGAGCGGACGCGTGAGGCGATGCGCTACGGGCCGCCGTTCGTCTTCTTCGAAGGGCCGCCCACGGCGAACGGCCGGCCGGGAATCCACCACGTCTTCGCCCGCACCATCAAGGATCTGGTGTGCCGCTACCACACGATGCTCGGCCAGGGCGTGACGCGCATCGCGGGCTGGGATACCCACGGGTTGCCGGTGGAGATCGAGGTCGAGAAGACGCTCGGCATCAGCGGCAAGAAGCAGATCGAGGCCTACGGCATCGAGAAATTCAACAAGCTGTGCCGCGAAAGCGTCTTCACCTATAAGACCGACTGGGAGTCGCTCTCGGAGCGGATCGCCTACTGGCTCGACTACGAACACCCCTACATCACCTACACCAACGAATACATCGAGACGGTGTGGTGGCTGCTCAAGCGGCTGCACGAGAAGGCGCTCCTCTACCGTGGGCACAAGGTGCTGCCCTACTGCCCGCGTTGCGGCACCGCGCTCTCCTCGCACGAGCTGGCCCTCGGCTACGACAAAGTGCAGACCAACTCGGTGTACGTGACCTTCCCGCTCGCGAGCGACCCCCAGCGCCAGCTGGTCATCTGGACGACGACGCCCTGGACGCTCCTGGCGAACGTCGCGGTGGCCGTGCATCCCGAACTGGAGTACGGGGAATACGAGGTGAACGGCGCCCGCTACATCGTCGCGGCGGCGCGCGCCGGCGACGTGCACGTCGGCGGCAAGCCGCTCGCGACGGGCACACGGGTCGCGGGATACCGCGGGCGCGAGCTGGTGGGGCAGAAGTACCTGCGACCGCTGGAGCTGGTGGAGCTGCCGCCGGAGGGCCAGCGGGCCATCGTCGTGGCGGGCGGCTTCGTCTCGGCGGACGAAGGCACGGGGCTCGTCCACATGGCCCCGGCGTTCGGCGCGGACGACTACACCGCGGCGCAGCAGTACGGTCTCGCCTTCGTGAACCCGGTCGGGCCCGACGGAACGTTCCAGGGGACGCGCTGGGAGGCGATCAACGGTCGCCTCGTCACCGACAAGGAGACGAACCGCCTCATCATCGAGCGCTTGAAGCACGAGGGCCGGTGGCTCGAGACGCGGCCCTACGAGCACCAGTACCCGTTCTGCTGGCGCTGCGACTCGGCGCTCATCTACTACGCCCGCAGCTCGTGGTTCGTGCGCACGACCGCCATCAAGGCCCGGATGCTGGAGGTGAACGCACAGGTGGGGTGGCACCCCCCGGAAGTGGGGAGCGGGCGGTTCGGCGAGTGGCTCGAGAACAACGTCGACTGGGCGCTGTCGCGCGACCGCTACTGGGGCACGCCGTTGAACGTGTGGGAGTGCGAGACGGAGCGCGAGCACCGCGAGGTGATCGGCTCGTACGCGGAGCTGGCGGAGCGGGTCGGCGCGCCCCTGCCCAAAGGGTTCGATCCCCACAAGCCCCACATCGACCAGTACACCTGGTCGTGCCGCCAATGCGGCGGCGCGATGCGGCGGGTCCCCGAAGTGATCGACGCCTGGTTCGACTCGGGCGCCATGCCGTACGGGCAGTGGCACTACCCCTTCGAGCACCAGGCGGACTTCAAGGCGCACTTTCCGGCGGACTTCATCTGCGAAGGAGTGGACCAGACCCGCGGCTGGTTCTACTCGCTGCTCGCGATCGGCGTCGCAGTGCGCGACTCCGTCGTCTACAAGCAAGTGATCGTGAACGAGCTCGTGCTCGACGCCCAGGGCCAGAAGATGTCGAAGAGCCGGGGGAACGTCATCAACCCGTGGCAGGTGATCGAGGAGCACGGCGCCGACGCGGTGCGACTCTACCTGCTGGGCCAGAGCCAGGTGTGGTTCCCCAAGCGGTTCGATCGGCGCCAGATCCCGGACGTCGCGGGCGGGTTCTTGAATACGCTGCGCAACGCGTACACGTTTTTTGCGCAGTATGCGCAGGACTGGCGAGCGGACGGCGACGGCCCGTCCGTAAGCGGGCGACCGCTCGCCGACCGTTGGGTGCTCGCCAAGCTCGACGAGGTCGTGGCCGCCGTGCGCGATGCCTGGAACGCCTACGACGTGACGGCGGGGACGCGGGCGATCATGGACTTCGTCGCGGACGACCTCTCCAATTGGTACGTGCGCACCAACCGGCCGCGGTTCTGGGCGCCGGACCGCGCGGCGGACGAGGCCGCCCTGCGCACCTTGCACGACGTGCTGCTCACCACGGCGCAGCTTGTCGCGCCCGCCGCGCCGTTCGTGTCGGATTGGCTGCATCGGGCGCTCACGGGAACCTCGGTGCACCTTGCCTCGTTTCCGTCCGACCAGGGGCGCCGCGAGCCCGAGCTGCTCGTCGCCATGGCGGCGATCCGCAAGCTGGCGTCGCTGGCGCGCGCCGCGCGCGAGACCAAGCAGCTGCCCGTGCGCCAGCCCGTGGCGAAGCTGCAGGTCGCGGTGCCTCCGGCCGTGAAGGGCCGGGCGTTCGCGGAGCTGCTGGACGTCCTCAAGGACGAGGTGAACGCGAAGGACGTGGAGGTCGTGACGTCCGACCACGAGCTCGTCAACCTCAAGGGCAAGGCCGACTTCCGCAGTCTGGGGAAGCGCTACGGCAAGGACACGCCCCGCGCGGCGGCGGCCGTGTCCCAGCTCACCGCGCAAGCGCTCCAGGTGCTAGAACGTGGGGACCCCGTGCGGGCCGGGGAATTCGAGTTCCTGCCCGCGGACGTGACGCTGATGCGTGAGGTGATCAGCGACTGGGCGGTGCAGGCCGACGGGCCCTACGTGGCGGCTGTCGATCCACGGCTCAGCGCGGACTTGATCCAGGAGGGCCTCGCCAGGGAGCTCGTGAACCGGGTGCAGCGGCTGCGCAAAGATGCGGGGTATCAGTACACCACGCGTATCGAGTTGAGCATCGCGGGGCCGGAGGACGTGGTCGCCGCGGTCGCTACGTTCCAGAGCTACGTCGAGGGCGAAACGCTGGCGCGCAAGACCGTGCTCGGCGCCGTGCTCGACGAACCCGACGTGACGAGTGAAGTCGACATCGAAGGACGCCGCGTGACCATCGCGCTACGGCGTCATGACGGACGAAAGGGCGGAACCCGATAATGCCGACGAAATCCAAACCGAAGTCTTCCAAGAGCCTCAACAAGAAGCAGCTGGCGCATCTCGAGAAGCGGCTGCTGGAAGAGCGAGCGCGCGTGATGAAGGAGCTCGGCCACTACGGCGAGTCCTTCAACTCTAGCCTCCAGGCGTCCGACGGCGACCTCTCGAGCTACTCGTTCCACATGGCGGACCAGGGTACGGACGCTATGGAGCGGGAGAAGGCGTTCCTGTTCGCGTCGCAAGAAGGTCGCTATCTCTGGCACGTGAACCAGGCGCTGCGGCGCCTCTACCAGACGCCCGAGAAGTTCGGCAAGTGCGAGCAGTGCGGCGAGGACATCGGGTTCGATCGACTCGACGCCCTCCCGCACGCCCGCCTGTGCATCAAGTGCAAGGCGAAGGAGGAAGATGGCAAACGGCGCTGACCGCCGGCTCTTCTGGGGAACGGCGGCGGCGGTCGTGGTGGCCGACGTCGTCACCAAACTGCTCGCCGAGTCGCTGCTGGCGCGCCATCTCCCCGTGCAGGTGCTGGGCGACTACGTGCAGCTCCGGCTCGTCTACAACCAGTGCGCCGCCTTCGGGCTCTGCCTGGGCGCCTACTCGCGCTGGATCTTCTTCGGGCTCGCCATCGCGGCGCTGTTCGTGCTGCGCTCGATGGTGCGCTCGGCGCGGCCGGGCGACCGGTTCCGCATCGTCTCGCTCGCGCTCGTGTGCGCCGGCGCGGTCGGCAACGTGGTCGACCGCCTCCGCAGCGCGCAGGGCGTGGTGGACTTCGTGGACGTGGGGATCGGCTCCGCACGCTGGCCTACCTTCAACGTCGCCGACTCCGCCATCACCGTGGGGGCGATCGCGCTGGCGGTCTCCCTCTGGCTCGAGGGCCGGGCGCAGGAACGGGCGAAGGAGGCCAGGGCGGCCGAGCCCTGATGGCCGCCGTCACGTTCTGCGTCGCCGCCCCTGAGACCGAGCGTCTCGACCGCTTCGTCGCCGATCAGCTCGCGCTGTCCCGCACTGTCGCCGCCCGCCTCATCGCCGCCAAACGCGTCACCCGCGACGGCGCGCCGCTGCGCCCCTCAGCCCGGCTGGAGCGCGGCGCCGTAGTGACGGTCGAGCTGCCCGCGGAGGACCCGCCCCGCACGTACGCCCCGGCCCATCGGGAGCTGAGCTTCGTGTACGAGGATGAGCACCTCGCCGTGCTCGACAAGCCGCCGGGCCTGGTGGTGCACCCCGGCCCCGGCCACTGGGACGACACACTGGTGAACGTCCTAGTGGGGCGGGGCACGGCGCTCTCGCAAGGGTCGACCGCAGGGCGCCCGGGCATCGTGCACCGGCTCGACCGCGACACTTCGGGACTGCTGCTCGTCGCGAAGACCGACAGCGCGCACCGGCGTCTCACCCGTCTGATCGAGCAGCGCAAGGTCGAGCGCGTCTACGCCGCCCTCTCCTGGGGCCACTTCGCGAAGAGCCCCGTCGACATCGAGGCGCCGATCACGCGACATCCCAAGGATCGCAAGCGGATGACGGTGCTCGCCGGCGGCCGCCACGCGGTGACGCACGCGGCGGTGGTGGCGCGCTTCGCGCAGACCGACCTGCTGCGGCTCACGCTCGGCACCGGGCGTACCCATCAAATCCGCGTGCACCTGGCGCATGTCGGCCACCCGGTGGTGGGCGACCCGGAGTACGCGCTGGGCGGCAGCCGACGGGTCACACCGTCGGAGCGGCGGACGGCGGAGCAGCTCGAAGCGCTCGCGCCGCGCCAGCTGCTGCACGCCGCCCGCCTCGCGTTCGACCACCCGATCAGCGGTGTCCGCGTCACCCTGCGCTCGGAATGGCCCCCCGATCTCGCCTCCGCGCTGGCCTGCGCGGCAGGAGACGCCACTTTGCTTGCTCAACGCAACCCCTTGCAGTATCTTGGGTTCTTCGCATCGGATGAGTGACGCCGGGGTCGTCCGCCTGCTCGTGTTTCGCGTGGGCACGCTCGTCTGTGCGGCCGAAGCCGAGCGGGTGCGCGAAATCCTGCCGCGGCTCGCGACGACGCGGATTCCCGGGACCCCGCCGCTAGTGGCCGGTCTCGTCAACGTGCGGGGCACCCTCGTCACCGTGGTGGAGGGTTGGCGGGCGCTCCGCCAGCCGGAGCCGCCCGCGTCCAACGGGACACAGAGCGGCACGACCGTGCTCCTCGAGGTCGGCGGGGGGAGGAAGGTCCTGGGCTTCACGGTGGACGAAGTCGTCGACCTCCTCGCCGCCGACGCCGCGGCGCTCGATCGCCGACCGGCGCTGCCCGGCATCGATCCGACGCTGGTGCGGGCCGTGGGGCGCCGCGCCGGCCAACTCTTCGTCGTTCTCGATATCGACGCGCTACTGACCCCCATCTTGTCTTCCTAGGGAGGGTGTGTGAGTCACACTGTCCTCGTCTGCGACGACGCCATCTTCATGCGGACGATGATCTCGGACATCCTGGCGCAGGCCGGCTTCGAGATCGTGGGTGAGGCCGAGACCGGGTCGCAGGCCGTGGAGAAATACCGGCAGCTCAAGCCGGACCTGGTCACGATGGATATCGTGATGCCCGACATGGGCGGGATCGACGCCGTGCGCGAGATCGTCAAGCAAGATCCGGACGCCAAGATCCTGATGTGTAGCGCCATGGGCCAGCAGGCGCTGGTCGTCGAGGCGATTCAGGCGGGCGCGAAGGACTTCGTCGTGAAGCCGTTCCAACCCTCGCGCGTGCTCGAAGCCGTCCAGCGCGTCCTGGGCTGACCATGGACCTGTCGCAATACGCCGAGCTGTTTCTGGCCGAGAGCCGGGAGCACTTGAGCGCCTGCAACCAGCTGCTGCTCGAGTGGGAACGGCAGCCCGCCGGGCTCACTCCCGTGAGCGGGCTGTTCCGCGCGGTGCACACGGTGAAGGGGATGGCGGCGACGATGGGCTACGCTCGGGTCACCGACCTCGCCCATCGGATGGAGAGCCTGCTCGACGTGCTGCGCCGCGGGGCGCACCCGGCCAGCGATCAGCTGCTCCAGCTGCTGTTTCGCGCGCGCGATGCGCTCGAGCGCGCGGTGGAGCTGTCGGTGGTGGGGCGGGAGCGTGAGCTCGAGGTCGCCGAGATCGTCGCGGACTTGGAACACGCCGCGTTACGCGTGGCCGGGGGCAAAGAGGGGACGGCTGGACGGCCGAGCGAGGCGGGGGGCCTCACGCCGCCGGCCGCAGCTCCGCCCCCGGAGCTCGAGGCCGCGGCGACGGGCCGCCTGGTGCAGGTGACGCTGCGCCCGGAGGCGCCTTTGAAAGGCGGGCGGGCGCTGCTCGTGCTGAAGCGGGCCCTGGGCTTGGGCGCGGTGCACGCCGTCACGCCTCCCCAGACGGCCTTCGAAGCGGAGGAGTTCGAGGGGCGGTTCAGCTTCCGGCTCGACTCCCCCGCGGCCGCGGATCAGATCGAGGCCGCGCTCCGAGCCGCGGGCGACGTCGCGCACCTGACGGTGGGCGGCGAGGAGCTGCGCGGCTCCGCGCCCGAGGGCGTGACCGCGGCGCCCGCGGAGGGTGGGCGCAGCCGACACATCCGCGTCGACCTGCGGCGGCTGGACGGTTTGATGGACTTGATCGGGGAGCTCGCCACGGCGCGGGGGCGCCTGAACCAACTCGCCGCCGAGCGGCGCGACCCGGCGATCGACGACGTCGCGATCCAGGTCTCGCGCCTGTCCTCCGATCTGCAGGCGGAGATCATCCAGGCGCGCATGACGCCCGTGTGGCAAGTGTTCGACCGCTTCCCGCGGCTGGTGCGTGACCTGGCCCGCGAGCTCGGGAAGCAGGTGGCGTTCCGGGTCGAGGGGAAGGAGATCGAGCTCGACCGCACGATTCTGGACGAGCTCGGCGACCCGCTGCTGCACCTGCTCCGCAACGCCGTGGATCATGGGATCGAGCCGCCGGCCGAGCGCCGCCGCCGCGGCAAGCCGCTCGAAGGCGAGATCGTGCTCACCGCGGTGCGCGAGCGTGCCAGCGTCGCCATCACCGTGTCGGACGACGGCCGGGGGATCGACCGTCACAAGATTCTGGAGCGGGCGCAGCGCGACGGCGCGGTGGATGCGCATGCCGACGCGCTGACCGACGACCAGCTGCTGCGGGTGCTGGCGCGCCCCGGGTTCTCCACGGCGGAGACGGTGACGAGCGTGTCGGGTCGCGGGGTGGGCATCGACGTCGCCATGACCCGCATCCGCGCCCTCGGCGGCACGATCGACATCCGGTCCGAGGCGGGGAAGGGGACGGCTTTCGTACTGCGGCTCCCCGTGACGCTCGCGATCGTGCGCGCGATCATCGCGAGCGTCGGGCCGGAGCGCTACGCGCTGCCGCTCACCTATGTAGCGGAGACGGTCGAGCTCGGTACGGTGACTACGACCGTCGTGGAAGGCCGCGAGGCGATCGTGCTGCGCGACCGCGTGGTGCCGCTGGTGCACCTGCGCCGGCTGCTGGCCGTCACCAGCGACCGGGAGCCCGCCCGGGCCCCGATCATCGTGCTCGAAATGGGGGACCGGCGGGCGGGGGTCGTGGTGGACGGGATGCTGGGGCAGCAGGAGATCGTCGTGAAAGGGTTCGATGCGCCGCAGGGCACGCTGCCCGTGTTCAGCGGGGCGACCATCATGGGCGACGGGATCCCGGCGTTGATTCTGGACGCCGGCGGGCTCCTGTAGGGAGGCGGGATGGAGGACGTCCGGGACCTCAAAGCGCTGCAGATCGACGCCTTGCGCGAGGTGGCCAACATCGGCGCGGGGCATGCGGCGACGGCCCTGTCGCAGCTCACCAACCGCCGCATCATGATCAGCGTCCCGCAGATCAACATCGCGCGCCTGGAGGAGGTGCCGGATCTGCTGGGCCATCCGCAGGACGTGGTGGCCGCCGTGCTGATGCACATGCTCGGCGACCTCACCGGCCGCACGCTGCTGTTGTTCCCCGAAGCCGTGGGGCGCAGAGTCTGCGACATGTTGCTGCGCCGCCCCGCGGGGACGACTGTGGTGTTCGACGCGCTCGAGCAATCGTGCCTCAAGGAGGCGGGTAACATCCTCTCGGGCGCCTACATGAACGCGCTGTCCGACTTCATGGGCATGCTGCTCCTGCCGTCCGTGCCCAGCCTCGTGGTCGACCTCTCGGCCGCGGTGCTCACCACCACCTACCTGAACTTCGGGCATGAGCGCGATTTCGTATTCTGCGTCGAGACCGAGTTCACCATCGACTCGGCCGAGGGGCTGCGGGGCCACTTCCTGCTGCTCCCCGATCTGGCGTCGCTCAAGGCCATCTTTGACGCCATCCGCCTGACTTGACCCGTGACGGCGCCGGCGCTTTCGGAACGCGACCTCGCCGTTCTCCGATCCTTCGCCCGCCGGATCGATCCCTCCGACGCGGGCGCGCATAACAACCTCGGCGTCCTCTACTATCAGAAGGGACTCGTCGCGGACGCGATCGCGGCGTTCACCCGGGCGCTGGAGCTCGACCCGAAGATGCAGGTCGCCCAGCGCAACCTGGAGATCGCCTACCACGACACGGGCTACTACGACCAGCGCGTGGCGCAGCTGCGGGAGCGGCTGCGCCAGGCCCCTGATGAGCGCGACGCCCGCTGGGAGCTGGGGCGCGCCTACGCGATCCTCGGGCAGCAGGACGAAGCGATCGGGGAGTTCGAGCAGCTGGTCGCGCAGAAGCCCGATGACGTCGCCGCCATCATCCAGCTGGGGCTCGCCGAGAAGAACCGCGGGCGCCCCGAGGCCGCGACCGAGTGGTTCCTGCGCGCCCGGGAGCTCGACCCGAACTCGAGCGTCGCGCAGTTCTACCTGGGCGAGATCTACTACAACCGGGGCCTCAACGGCGACGCGCTCGCCGCCCTCGAGCGCGCCGTGGAATTGAACCCCAACAACGCCAACGCGCACTACCTCATGGCGTTCGTGCTCGGCGACCTGGGCCGCCACCAGGACGCCCGCGCCGCGTCCAAGCGCGCCATCCAGCTCAACCCCCCGCTGGCCCGCGCCCAGACGAATCTCTCGCTCGAGCGCTACAACGCCGAGCGCCGCCGCCAGCGGCAGCGCGCGCGTGAGGTGCCCGAGCCGCAGGTGGTCGAGGGGAACGAGCTCGCGCACTACAACCTGGGGCTGGCCTTTCGCCAGAAGGGCTATTACAACGAGGCCCTGCGGGAGTACCGCCTCGCCCTCGAGCGGGGCGAGGACCGCCGGCTGGCCCTCCAGGCGATGGCGGAGCTGCATCTCCTCAAGCACGACTTCGCCGCCGCCCTGGAGCTGTACGAGACGCTGCTCCGCGAAGTCCCCGACTCGCCCAAGCTGTGGAACGAGCGGGGCGTGGTGCTGCACCAGGCGGGCCGCCCGGACGAGGCGCTCGCCTCCTACCAGCAGGCGGTCGCGATCGACCGGAAGTACGCGCTCTCGTGGAACAACCTCGGCGTGCTCCAGGCGCATCGCGGCGCCGCCGATCCGGCGATCGAATCGCTCCGCACCGCCCTCCGGCTGCAGGCCGCGTTCAGCGCGGCGCGACTCAACCTCGGGCTGCTGCTGTATCAGCTGCGGCGCTTCCAGCTCTCGCTCGAGGCGTACCGCCAAGTGCTGCAGACCGAGCCGGCATCGGCCGCCGCCTGGAACGGCATCGGCCTCGTGCTAGTGGAGCTGAAACGCTTCCCCGACGCGCGCAACGCGTTCGTGCGCGCGGTCGAAGCGGACCCCGACCACGCCGGCGCGCACTACAACCTGAGCTTCACCTTGTCGAACCTCGGCGACTACGACGGCGCGCTGCGCGCGACCAAGCGCGCGCTCGAGCTCGACCCCTACTACGTCTCGCAGAAGTTCGCGCTCGCGATCGACCTGCAATACGAGAAGGCGACCATCGGGATCGCGCCCGAAATCTCGGCGGACGTGGCGGCGGAGACGCTGGGCGAGGACTTTGCGTTCGACCAGCGGCTGCTCGACAACATCTTCCAGGAGCTCGCGCCCGCCCCGGCCGAGTTGCCCGGCGCGAAGCCCGCCGACGACCCGCTCGCGCTGGCGCGCGACTACGTGAGCAAGGGGCTGATGGACGTCGCGACGGCCGAGGCGGTGCGCGCGGTGCAGCGCGGCGCGGACAAGGGCGACGCGGCGGTGCTGCTGGGCGATATCTTCGCCAAGCGCGGCCTGCACGGCGAGGCGCTGGAGCGCTACCGCGAGGCCCGCGCGCTCCAGCCGCAGCGCGCCGACGCCCTGCTGGGCGAAGTGAAGGCGCTGCTGGCGCTGGGCGGGGCCCGCGCGGAGGAGGCGCGCGCGCTCGCCGAGCAGCTGCTCGCGCTCACCCCCGACGACGTCGAGGCGCTGGTGGCGGTGGCGAAGGGGCGGGCCGCGGCGGGCGACGCCGCCGGGGCGCTGACCGCGCTGCAACAGGCGCAGACGCGCGCGCCCGCGCGCGCCGACCTCCACAAGCTGCAGGGCGACGTGGCGCTGAAGGTCGGCGACAAGCGCGGCGCGCTGGCCGCGTACCGGGCGGCGCTCGAGCTCGATCACGGCTACGTACAGGTGTGGCTCGATCTCGGCCGCCTGCAGGAAGACAAGGAAGCGTGGGCCGAGGCGGAGGAGGCGTACGAGCACGCGCTCGAGGCCCTGCCCACCTTCAACGAAGCGGCGCTGGCGCTCGCGGACCTGCTGCGCCGCAGCGGGCGCACCCGCGCCGCCGTGGTGCGGCTCGCCGAGATGCTCGAGCAGGACCCGTACGACTTGCCGGCGCTGCTGCTGCTGGGGCGCGCGCTGCTCGATGACAAGCGCGACGAGCAGGCGCTCGAAGCGTTCCGCCGCGCCCTCAAGTTCGACCCCGACCAGGTGGAGGCGCTGTTCCAGCTCGGCGTCGTGCTGGCGCGGCTGCACCGCTACGGCGAGGCCGTGCAGGCCTGGGAGAAAGTCACGCGGCTCGACCCCAGTGGGCCGTTCGCCCAGCGCGCGCGCGTGCACGCGCGCACCGCCCTCGACCTGCAGCACATCTTCACCTCGGACGCCGCGTAGCCCATGCCCATCGAGGGACCGCTCCGCGAGCTCGGCATCCACGACGTCTTTCAGCTCCTCGACCTGAGCCGCAAGACGGGCGTGCTGCGCGTCACGTCGGAGCTGCGCCACAACGCCGGCACGGTCTACTTCGAAGACGGCGCCATCATCTTCGCCGAGATCCGCTCGAACCCGCACCCGCTCGGCGCCCTGCTGCTGCGCACGGGGAAGATCACGGAGGCCGACCTGGAGCGCGGGCGCGACATGCAGCACCGCCAGGGCGACCAGCGCCGCCTCGGCGAGATCCTCGTGTCGCTCGGCGCGATCACGCCGCGCGAGCTGCAGCGCCAGGTCCGCTTCCAGATCGAGGAAGTCGTCTTCGAGCTGATGAGCTGGCGGGAAGGCTACTTCTCCTTCACCGAGGGCACGCTCACGGACCTGCCGACGGAAGCGACCGTGCGGATCCCGACCGAGGCGCTGCTCATGGAAGGGGCGCGGCGCATCGACGAGTGGTCGCGGATCGAGGGCCGCATCCCGCACCTCGGCGTCATCCCGACCCTCGCCCCCCCCGCCGGGGGCCCGGACGGCGAGCTCGACCTGCTCCCGCCGGAGTGGGAGATGCTGGCGATGATCGACGGCGAGCGCGACCTGCGCACCATCGCCTCGGAGCTGGGGCGCTCGGAGTTCGAAGTGGCGAAGACGCTGTTCGGGCTCGAGAGCGCGGGCATCGTCGTGCTCGTCGACCCCGGGACGGTGAAGCGCGAGCGGACCACGCTGACGTCGGATCTGGCCGAGCTCGTCGCGCGCGCCGAGGAGGCGCTGGGGCGCCGGGAGCTCGAGGAAGCGCGCGCGCTGGCCGAGCAGGCGGCGGGAGTGCATCCGCACGACCCGACGGTGCATCTGCTGCTCGGCCGCATCGATCTCGCGGCCGGGCGCGCCGCCGCCGTGGACGAGCTGCGGCGCGCCCTGCGGCTCGATCCTCTGCTCGTCGCCGCGCACCGCTTCCTCGGCTACGCGCTGGTCGCCACCGGGCGCTTCGCGGAGGCGGTGGAGCAGTGGGATCAGTGGGAGCGGCTGGCCGCGCGCTCGGAGAGCGAGCTGGCGCAGCTCGACGAGGTGCGCCGGGCGAAGACCGCGGCGCAGACGCTCGGCGGCACCGGAGCAGGGCTCCATGCCTGAGGAGATCAAGACGCTCTCCTCGCAGCTCGCCCAGGACCCCGACAGCCTGGTGTTCCTGCGGCTGGGGGAGTTGCTGCGCCAGAAGGGTCAGTTCGACGCCGCGCACCGGGTCGCGCTGACCGGCCTCGAGCGGCACCCCCACTTGGCGGACGCCCACGACCTGTACGCCCGCATCCTCGCCGACAAACGCGACTACGAACGCGCCTTCGACGAGTGGGACATGACGCTGCGCATCGCCCCGAACCACATCGGGGCCCTGAAGGGCCTCGCCTTTCTCTATTTCAAGGTCGGCGACGTCGGCCAGGCCGTCGCCCACCTGGAGGCGGCCCGGCAGCACGCGCCTGACGACCCGGGCGTGGCGCAGGCACTGGCGCTGGCCCAGGGCGGTGGCGGGCCCGGCGGCGTTCCTGACGCGGCGCGCGCGGCCGCCGCCGCGGCGGAGGAGCTCGCCCCCGCCGCCCCCGCCGCCGCGCCGCTCGAAGAGGCGCGCGTGTTCGCGGGGCTCGAGGGCGCGCAGGAAGGCCTGCTCCTGCTCGACGCCAAGGGCCAGGTGCTGGGCGGTGCCCTGAAGGATCCCCACGGCCAGGACGTCACCGACGCTGTCGCCGCGTACCTCGCCGGCGTGTCGCACGAGGCGGCGCGCACCACCAAGCTGCTCGGGCTGGGGCGGTGGACCGGGGTCGCGGCGGAGGGGAAGCTCGGCCATATCCACCTCACCCCCCCCGCGGGCGACGCGGTGCTGCTCGTAGTACGCGATCGCTCGGTGCCGATGGGCCGGCTCGCGATCATCGCCCAGCGCGCCGCCGCCGCGGCGCGCCGCTGGCTGGAGCTCGACCGATGACCGGCGCCTCCCGCCCGACGGGCTACGGCCCAGCGCTGGACCTCGTGACGCGCGTGCGCGGCGTGCGGGGCGCGATGCTCGTGTCGGGGGACGACGGGCTCGTGGTGGCCGAGCAGCTGATGGAGGGGATCAAGGGCGTGGCTGTCGCGGCGCTGGCGGCGAGCTTGGCGTCCCGGCTGCGGCGTGCGATGGAGGCGGCGGGCCTCGGGGTGAGCCTGTTCTGGCACCTGCAGTGTGACCAGGGGGGGCTGCTCGTGGTACCGACGCCGTCCGGCGTGCTGATCGTGGCCGTGGCGGAGCCGGACGTGAACGTGGGACTGGTGCGCCTGGAGCTGCTCCGGGCGGCGGAGGCCGTCGGATGACGACGCGCGCCGTGGAAGCGTGGACGCTCGAGCCGCTGGTCACGTTCGTGAAGGAGGCGGGTGCCCGACTCGTGCTGGTCATGACCTCGGCCGGCCAGGTGATGGCCCAGCACGGCTTCTCGCGCGCGGTGGACGTGATGTCGGCCGCCGCGCTCGGCGCCGCGATCATCGCCTCGACCGACGAGATCGCGCGGCAGCTCGCGCAGCCACCCTTCGCGGTCCTGAACCACCAGGGCGAGCGGCACGGGATCTTTCTCGGCGCCGTGCCCACGGGGCGCGGGAAACTCGTGGTGCTCGTCGTTTACGACCTCCACGTTTCGTCGCTCGGCCTGGTGCAGTTATTCTTTGAGCAACTCACGGCGGATCTCCAGGCTGCGAGCCCCAAGGAAGGCGTGTCGAAGCAGGTGCTGGCGGCGGACTTCGAGCGCGAGCTGAGCGAGAGCCTCAACACGCTGTTCGGGAGATAGGCCGTGTCCCTGGTCAACTTCACGACCCGCGAAATCACGTGCAAAATCGTCTACTACGGGCCCGGCCGCTCGGGGAAGACGACCAACCTGCACTACATCTACGGCCGCGTGCCCGACTCGCGCCGCGGGCGGATGGTCTCGCTCGCCACCCAGACCGACCGCACCTTGTTCTTCGACTTCCTGCCGATCGACCTGGGCCAGATCTCGGGCTTCAACACCCGGTTCCAGCTCTACACCGTCCCGGGCCAGGTGTACTACAATGCCACGCGCCGCCTCGTGCTCCAGGGCGCCGACGGTGTGGTGTTCGTCGCCGACAGCCAGGCGCGGCAGCTCGACGAGAACCTGGAAAGCCTCCAGAACCTTCAGAGCAACCTGCTCGAGCACGGCGTGGACATCCGCACCATGCCGCTCGTCCTGCAGTACAACAAGCAGGACCTGCCGCGCGAGCTGATCCTGTCCACCGCGGATCTGGATGACGCCCTCAATTTCCGCGGCGTAGCGAGCTTCAGCGCCGACGCGCTGCACGGCGTGGGTGTGTTCGAGACGTTGAAGGGCGTCTCCGAGATGGTGCTCAAGCGGCTCGCCGCCGGGAGCACCGCGTGACGACCGCGCTCAACGCCAAGTACACGTTCGAGACGTTCGTGATCGGCACGGCGAACCGGCTGGCGGTCACGGCCGGGCGTACCGTGGCCGAGAACCCGGGCTCGGCGTACAACCCTCTCTTCATCTATAGCGGGTCCGGCCTCGGGAAGACCCACGTGCTCATGGCCATCGGGCACGCGGCGAAAAGGCTCGCCCCAACCCTGAACGTCGAGTACCTGACCCTCGACGAATACGTGGAGGCGTTCCACGCCGCCATCGCCGCCGGGCAGGGCGACGCGTTCCGCCGCCGCTTCCAGAACGTGGACGTGCTGCTCGTGGATGACGTGCAGTTCCTGTCGAACCGCAAGGAGATGCAATCCGAGCTGCTGCGCCTCACGGAGGCGCTACAGGGCGCGGGGCACCAGATCGTGCTCACGAGCGACCGGCCGCCGCCCGAGATTGCGGACCTGGACGAGCGACTGATCTCGCGTCTGTCGGGCGGCCTGGTGGTGGACATAGGCGTCCCCGACTACGAGACCCGCGTCGCGATCCTGCGCCGCAAGGCCGAGGAGCGGGGGACGAGCTTCCAGCCCGGAGTGCTCGAGACGGTGGCGGGCCTCGAGTTCGCCAACGTGCGCGAGCTGATGGGCGCGCTCAACCGGCTGGTGGCGTTCCAGGCGGTGAACGACCAGCCGATCAACGCCGAGGCGACGAAGCAGCTGCTGAGCGCGGCGGCTGCGGCAGCCCGGGCCGCGGCGCCCGTAGCCCCGGGCGTCAGCCCGGGGTCAGGCGACGAGTTCGGCGCGTTTCTCGCGGACGTGACCGTGACCGTGGGGAAAGCCGTCGAGGTGTGGCGCGCGCGGGTGGGTGAGGCGGTCCTGCGCTGGCGCGGCGAGGGCTACCGCACGCATCGCCTCGAGCGCTTGCTCGAGCAGGAGACGCCGGCCGCGGTGGACGAAGCGATCGCGGAATTCGTCGGGGATGTCGAGCGGCTCAAGGCGTTGCAAGCGGAAGTCGGGCAGCTCGATCCGCAGGCGTCGGGGGAGAGCGTGTTCCGCGATCCCGAGCGCATGTCCGAGGCGGAAGAAGCGGCGGCGAAGGTGCGTGCAGGCGTGGCCCCGCCGCCCGGGCCGTCGGGCGCCTTCCCGCTCGCCGGCTACGCGGTCGGGTCGTCCAACGAGGTGGCGGTGAGCGCGGTGCGCGCCGTGCTCGACCAGCCCGGCAAGAAGTACAATCCGCTGGTGCTGGTGGGCAAGAGCGGGCTCGGCAAGACGCACCTCCTGAACGCCCTCGGCCTCGAGCTGGACCGCGCCAACGGTGCTGTGGTGGCGTGCCTCTCGACGCAGGCGTTCATCGACGAGCTGATCGCGGCGATCGACGGCAACCGGGTGGACTGGTGGCGCGCGCGCTACCGCCGCGCCACGGCGCTGCTGCTCGACGACATCCACCTGATCGCCGGGAAGGAGCGGACGCAAGAGGAGTTGTTCAACCTTTTCAACCTGCTGCAGGACCAGGAGCGGCAGCTCGCGTTCACGGCGCCGGCGCATCCCAACACGCTCACCGGGATCGAGGAGCGCGTCGTCTCGCGCCTCGAAGGGGGGCTCGTCGCCGAGCTGAAGGAGCCCGATCGCGCGGTGAAGCGGGCGGTGCTGGAGCGGCTGCTGGCGGGTCAGAACGTGACCCCCGAGCCGGCGCTGCTCGATTACCTGGCCGACCGCCCCAGCGACTCGGTCCGCAGCCTGGTGGGCGTGGCGCAGCGCGTCGTGGGCGCGGCCGCGGCGGAGGACGTGCCGCTCACGGCCGGGCTGGCGCGCGAGGTGCTGGAGGGCCAGGCGCCACGCGAGGAGCGCCGCTCGAGCGGCTTCCGCACCAGCGGGATCGTCGTGTCGAGTCTGGGCGGCATCAAGAGCCGCGAGAAGATGGTGTGGGACTGGCCTGAAGTCGCGGACCGCCTCATCGAGGAGTTGCGCTGATGGCCATCAAAGGCTCGCTCAAAGAAGCCTCGCTTCCCGACGTGCTCCAGCTGCTCGCGTTGGGGCAGAAGACGGGGTGTCTCTCGATCGCCGACCGTTCGAACTTCGGATACATCTTCTTCGACAAGGGCCGTATCTGCTACGCCTCGATCGTCAACCGGCGCGACCGGCTGGGCGACATCCTGGTGAAGCACGCCAGGATCACCGACGAGCAGCTCGCGGTCGCCGTCCACAAGCAGGAGACGGCGCGGGGCAAGAAGCTGGGCGAGATCCTGGTCGGCATGCGCGTCATCACGCAGGCCGACCTGGAGCGTTACATGCGCGTCCAGATCGAAGAGTCGGTCTATTACCTGTTCACCTGGACGCAGGGGACGTTCAACTTCGAGACCGACGTCCGGCCGGAGCTGCAGGACTTCCTCGTCTCGATCAACCCCGAGTCGCTCCTGCTCGAGGGGGCCCGCCGCGTGGACGAGTGGAGCCTGATCGAGAAGAAGATCCCCTCGTTCGACCTGATCTTCCTGCTCGACAAGGACCGCCTGGCGATCAGCGAGGCCAAGCTGACCGACACGCAGCAGCGCATGCTGCCGCTGCTCGATGGGTCCCACGACGTCAATCAAGTCATCGAAGACTCGGGACTGGGCGAGTTCGAGATCGGAAAGGCGCTGTACGGGCTGATCACCGCCGGCTTCGCGCACCGCGCGGGGCGCACCGCGTCCGCGGCGGACCAGCAGATCACCGATGCGCGGGTGGAGGAGCACCGCAACCTCGGCGTGGCCTTCTACAAGACCGGCATGCTGGACGAGGCGACGCGCGAGTTCCGGCGCGTGGCGGAGCTGCGCCCAGGCGAGCCGCACGCACACTTCTACATCGGGCTCGTGGCGCTGAAGCAGGCGCGCTGGCGCGAAGCGATGGAAGCGCTGCGGCTCGCGGCCGAGCGCGGGGGTGGGCGCCCGGCCGTGTTCCACAACCTCGGGTTCGCCTACGAGCAGCTGGGGCGGCTGGACGACGCGGAGGCGGCTTACGGCGAGGCCGCGGCGCGGGCCCGGACCGACGCCAAGGTGTACCTCGGGTGGGGCATCGTCGCCTTGAAGCGGGAGGACTACGCCGGCGCCGCGGGCCGGCTCGACCGGGCGCGGGAGCTGTTCGGCCGGGTGCCGCCGCCCGCATGGTTCTGGGCGCGCGCGCTCACCGCGGCGTGCGCCGGCGAGTTCGAGGTGGCCGAGGACTTCGCCGAGGAGGGCGTGGAGGCGTACCCATCGCACGCGCCGCTGCGCAACAACCTCGCGGTGCTGAAGGAGCTCGCGGGCGACCTGCCGGCCGCGGAGGACCTGGTACGCGAAGCGCGCCAGAACGAGCCCTCGCTCCCCCAGCTCTCCAAGAACCTGGGCGACCTCGCGTATCGCGGCTCGCGCTACGACGAGGCCTGGGACGCCTACAGCAGGGCCGTCGAGCTCGCGCCCGACCTGGGGGACGACGTGTACTTCAAGCTCGGCAACATCGCGTACAAGCGGAACGACCGCGAGCAGGCGGCGCAGTTGTGGCGCAAGGCGCTCGAGATCAACCCCAAGCACGAGCTCGTCAAGGCCAATCTGGACACGTTGAGCGCGCTGTCGTGACGTCGGAGCCGGACGCGCGAGCCTTCCAGGCGCTCACCCAAAAAATCTCGCGGGCGCGCGGCGTCGCCTGCGGCTCCTACAAAGACCGCTGCCTGCGGCGGCGCATCGCCGTCCGGATGCGCGCGCGGGGCGTCCACACCTACGACGACTACAGCCGGGTGCTCGACACCGACCCCCACGAGTACGACCTGCTGCTCGACGCGCTCACCATCAACGTCACGAAGTGCTTTCGCAACCTGGAGACGTGGCAGGCGCTGGCGCCCCGCCTCGCAGCGCTGTGGACCGAGCGCCACGGGCACGTCCGCGCGTGGTCGGCCGGCTGCGCTTCCGGCGAGGAGCCGTACACGCTCGCCGTCGCCCTGGCCGAGGCGGCCCGGCAGCTCGGACAGGAGAGCCTGCTGGAGCACGCCCGCGTCGATGCGACCGACATCGACCGCGCGAGCCTCGAGCGCACGCGCGCCCCGGCGTTCCCGGATGCCGCGTTCAGCGAGATGCCGCCCGACCTGGTGCGCCGCTACTTCACGGTCGAAGCGCCGCGCCGCCCTCTCCCCGCGCTGCAACGCATCGTGCGCGTGCACAAGCACGATCTCACGACGCAGCCGCCCCCCGCCCCGCCGTACGACCTGATTGTGTGCCGCAACGTCGTGATCTACTTCGACCGGCCGCTGCAGGAGCGGTTGTTCGAGACGTTCGCGGACGCGCTCACCGCCGGGGGGATCCTGGTGCTCGGCAAGGTGGAGACGCTGTTCGGGCCCGCCCGCCAGCGGCTCGTCCTGGAAGAGCCGCGGGAGCGGATCTACCGCAGGCCTGCGCCGGGATGAGCGCGCCGGCGCCACCGGAGACGATCGTCAAGGTCGCGGAATGGGCCGCGGCGCGGACCGGCGGCGTGATCGTGACGCTGGGGCTCGGCTCCTGCGTCGCGATCATGCTGCACGATCCCCGAGCCGGCGCCGGCGCCATGGCGCACGTGCTCCTCCCCTCCAAGAGCCTCGCGCGCGACATCAGCAACCCGGCGAAGTTCCCCGAGACCGCGGTGCCGTTCCTGATCGAGCGCCTCAAGGCGCTGGGCGCCGACCCACGGCGCCTGGTCGCGAAGCTGGCGGGCGGGGCGAGCATGTTCGCCCAGCTCATGACGCCCTCCTCGATCCAGATGGGGGAGCGCAACGTCGTCGCGGCCCGGAAGGCGCTTCGCGCCGCCGGCGTCCCCGTCGCGGGCGAGGCCGTCGGCGGCGACAAGGGCCGCTCGGTCCGGTTCCACGTGGCCGACGGGCGCGTCGAGATCCGCTCGGTGGGGGCCGATGCCGTCGTCATCTGATCGCCGCCCGAGCGTGCTCGTCGTCGACGACAGCGCGCTGATGCGGCGCGTGCTGTGCGACGTGCTGGGGAGCGATGCGGCTGGCGAGTTCCGGATCGTCGCCACAGCGCGCGACGGCTTCGACGCCGTCCGCAAGGTGCACCAGCACGACCCCGACGTCGTCACCATGGATCTGGAAATGCCCGAGCTCGACGGCCTGGGGGCGATCGGCTACATCATGTCCGAGGCCCCGCGGCCCATCGTGGTCGTCAGCGCGCACGCCGGCCCCGGCACCGGCGCGGCGATCCGCGCGCTCGAGCTCGGCGCCGTGGAGATCGTCGCGAAGCCGGAGGAGGCGAACCGCGCGGCGCTCGAGCGCATGGGCCCCGAGCTCCGAGCCGCGGTGCACCGCGCTCTCGCCGCGGACGTGTCGCATGTGCAGGTGATGGCCCGCCCGCCCCTCGTGGCGCGCGGCCCGGTCGAGGCGGGGCTCCGCGCCCGCGCCCGGATCGCGGTCGCGGTCGCTGCTTCCACCGGCGGCCCGCGCGCGCTCGCCGAAGTGCTGCCCCGCCTCGCCACCGGCCGCGGCGCGGCGGTGCTGGTGGTGCAGCACATGCCCCCCCGATTCACCCGCTCCCTCGCCGAGCGGCTCGATTCGATGAGCGCGCTGCGCGTGGTGGAGGCCGATCACGGTGCGCCGGTCGTCGCCGACACGGCATACGTCGCCCCTGGCGATTATCATATGCGGGTGGCGCCCGCGCCGGACGGTCCCGTGATCGTGCTCGACCAGGAGCCCCCCGTCTGGGGCGTCCGGCCGGCCGCCGACCCGCTGTTCCGTTCCGTGGCGCAGCTGTTCGGCCCGCGCGCCGTGGGCGTCGTCCTCACGGGGATGGGGCGCGACGGTGCCGACGGCGTGCGCGCCATCCGCGCCGCGGGCGGAGGCGGTATCGCCCAGGACCGCGAGTCGTCAGTGATCGCCGGGATGCCCGCCGCCGCGGCGCTCGGGGGCGTCGACGCGGTCCTGCCGCTCGGCCGGATCGCTGAGCGGATCGACCAGGAGCTGGTGGCGCGGGGGGCGGGCCTGGGAGAGCGGCGCTCGGATGGGCGCGAGTGAACTCGCGGCTCGGCGGCTGCCCGTGAACGGGCGCACGGCCGCTTCAGCGGCAGGGCCGAGCCGCGGCTTGAGCCGCGCCCTATGAGCCGCGGCTACTTGCTCGTCCGCGTTGACGGCAAGCACTACGGGCTGCCGCTGACCCGGGTGCTCGAGGTGGGCGATCTAGGCGAGGTGCTCGACGTGCCGCGCGCCCTCGCGGCGGTGCGCGGCGTCACGCCGCTGCGGGGGCGGCTGGTGCCGTTGGTGCATCTGGGGGCGCTCCTGGGCGAGCGCCCGCCCCCGGCCGAGCGCGGGCGCGCCGCTGTGCTGGTGCAGCTGGGGGCGGGCGAGGGGCTGCGGCAGGTGGCCCTCGAGGTCGACGACGCCGATGATGTGGTGCGCGAGACCGCGCTCCCGGTGCCCCCGGGCGAGTCGCTCCCGTGGGCCGCGGGGGTCGCGCGCCGCAGGGGAGCGCTCGTGCCCATCCTGGACCTGGACGCGCTGGGAGACCGCATCACATGACCAGCGGCGACGACGTCCAACTCGTCACCTTCAAAGTGGCCGGCCAGGACTTCGCCTTCAATATCTTCCAGGTCGAGCGCATCCTGCGCTACGAGGCGCCCGCGCCGCTTCCCAAGGCGCCGGACTTCCTCGAGGGCGTGCTGCAGTACCAGGGCGGCGCGGTCCCGCTCGTCGATCTGCGCAAGCGGCTCGGCGTAGCGGCCCCACATCGCGAAGAGACGCGCACCGTCATCCTGGAATGGGAGGGCGGCAAGCTTGGCGTCGTGGTGGACGCCGTGACCGAGGTGCTCCAGGTCACGGCGACCGAGGTCACGGCGCCACCGAACATCGTGAAGGGGCTGGCGGCGGAGTACATCACGGGGATCGTGGTGAAGGACGGGCGCACCGTCATCGCGCTCAACACGGCGCGGCTGCTCAACTCGAAGGAGAAGCTGGCCATCGAGAGCGCGATCAAGGAGACAGCGAAACCCTGATGGTCGACTCGCCGATCCGCGCCCTGCGGGCGGAGTACGATGCGATCGCGCGCAAGCTGGACACGGCGGCAGCCGGGCCCGAGCGTGAGGCGGTGAAGCGCGAGATCGTCGCGTACTTCAAGCAGGTCGACTCGCTCATCAGCGAGCTGGGCGAGCTCAAGGAGGAAGTCCGCAAACTGGTCGACCGCTACAAGCAGCTCGCGACGTCCACGGCGGAGGCGTCGGCCCCTGAGTTCACTGGTACCCGCCCGGCGGTCCACGCCGACCACATCGGCGCGTCGACGTTTATCGAGAAGGGGTGGAGCCTCATTTCGCTCGGTGACCATGGGGGCGCGATCCAGGCGCTGCAGAAGGCGCTGCAGCTCTCGCCTGGTGAGACCCAGGCCGAATCGCTGCTCGGCTGGGCGCAGATGCTGCACGAGGACTACGACGACGCCCTGGCCACCTTCCAGAAGGTCCTCATGAAGGAGCCGGCCAACTCACTCGCGCGCATCAATGTCGGCTACATCTGCCTCAAGAAGCGGATCTTCGGGGAGGCGATCGAGCATTTGTCCAAGGCGATCCGGCTGGACAACGACAAGAAGGCGACGCTCTACGCCCACTTCTATCTGGGCCTGGTCTACCTGCAGCGGGAGATGTACGAGGACGCCCAGACATTCCTCCAGAAGGCGCTCAAGCTCGGGCCGAACCTGATCGAGGCCCACTATGAGCTGGGCCGCGCCTACTGGTTCGCGGGCGACCCGGACCGAGCTCGGCAGACGTGGGAGGCGGGCTTCAAGGCCAACAAGTTCAACCCCTGGGGCAAGAAGTGTCGGGAGACGCTCGAGCTCACGCACCAGGGTCAGGAGCCGCCGCGCGCCTAGCCCTCGTTGCTCTCCTCGCCCAGGCCCCTGCGGCGGTGAGCGTCGGTCGCGTGACGGCGGTGGCGTGGCCGCCGCAGCAGGGGCTGGCCGTCGCGCTCGCCGAAGCCGCAGACCGCTCGCCGCCGTTTCCCGGCGTCGGCCCGCTCGCCGAGCGCCCGATCCGCCTGATCCTCGCGCCCACGCGGGCCAAGTTCGACTCGCTCACGCGTGGCCGCCTCCCGAGCTGGAGCGAAGGCGCCGCGTTCCCGGACGCGGGAACAGTCGTGTTGTTGTCCAGCGGTCCGCCCGACCGGCTGGCCGCCGCCTTACGCCACGAGCTCGCCCACCTCGCGTTGCGCTGGCGTGTCCGCCGCCTGCTGCCGCTGTGGTTCGAGGAAGGCTACGCCGCCGTGGCGAGCGGCGAGTGGGACCGGCTCGACGCGCTGCGCCTCAACTGGCAAGTGGCACGGGGCGTGCGGATGGATCTGGACGCGCTCGATCGGGCGTTGCGTGCCGATCGCACCGATGCGGAGACCGCCTACGGCCTGGCGACGACCGCCGTACTACTGCTCGAGCGCTGGGGCGGCGGCGGGCGCGGCGGCCGCGGGCTCGGACCGCTGATCGACAATCTGGCGCGCGAGCCGACGTTCGATGCCGCGCTGCGGGCCACGTATCATGTGACCGAGGGCGACTTCGAGTCGCGCTGGCAGCGCGACGTCGCGCAGCGCTACGGCTGGATCTCGTGGGCCGGCGCGGCGGGGGTCTTCTGGGCGGGGATGGGGCTCGTCCTGGCGTGGCTGGTCCGCGTACGGCGGCGCCGCGACCGGGCGCGGAAAGCCTTGCTGGACGAGGGTTGGACGGTGTCGGAGGAAGACGGCCCAACTGCTTGACGAGCTTGGAATTGGCGCGTAAACTGTCGGCCTGATGCCCGACCAGAGTCTGGCGCGCTCGCGTCTGCACTTCGGACCCAGGAACTGGGTGTTTCTCGCCGCTGCGGTGGTGTCGCTCGCCGCCGGGTACTGGCTCCTGGCGCGCGGGTCGACCACCGCCGCGCCGATTCTGCTCGTTCTCGGCTACTGCGTTTTCTTTCCGGTCGGCCTCGCCCTTTAGGGACCGCGGTGCGACGGGGCGAATAGCTCAGTCGGTTCAGAGCGCCTGCCTTACACGCAGGAGGCCGGGGGTTCGAATCCCTCTTCGCCCATTGGGGTATCAGCGTGCAACGTGAGAGGACATCGCGTGTGAGAATCCTGCGACTGGTGGCCGGATGCGTGGTGGCGGTGGCGGGCGCCGCTCGGGCGCAACTCGCCGTCCAGCAGCCGACGGAGAAGCTGCTCCTACTGCCGCTCGCCGTGAAGACCGCGGCGGACTCAGGCGTCAGTATCGCGACGATGGATGCGGCACGCGCCCGGCTCGAGCAGCTCGCGAAGTACAAAGTCGTCGTCATTCCCAAGGCCAAGCTGTGCGACGCCCTGAAGGCGTCGGACTTCGCCTGCGACGTGCTGCTGGACGACGCCCAGGCCCTGCTGCTCGCGCGCTTCCTCAACGTGAACGCCTACACCACCGGCACGCTGGAGCGGAGCGGGGGGCTGGTCGCGCATCTCCGGGCGCGGGACATCGGCTCCTCGGGGTACGCGGCGCAGTTCACGGTCTCGAGCGGCAACCCGGCCACACCGGCGGCGCTGGGCGAGGCGATCGCCCAGAAGCTGAACGCCATCGTCCGCGCCGGGGAGCAGGCGCGCGAGTGCAACGATCTGCGGCAGAAGAGCCAGTTCCAGCGAGCGCGGGAGGCGGCGCGCAAAGCGCTCGCGAGCGAGCCGAACCTCCCCGGCGCACATCTCTGCGTCGCCACCGTGTACGAGGCGCAGCGGATGCCGCTGGACAGCCAGCTCGCGGCCTATCAGCGGGCGGCCGCGCTCGACTCCCTCAACGCCACGGCGTGGGAGAACATCGCCCGCCTGTATCAGCAGAAGGGCGACACCCTCAAGGCGATCGGCGCGTTCATCCACGAGCTGCAAGGCGAGCCGCAGAACACGCAGCTGCGCCTCGGCATCGCCGAGCTGCTGCGTCAGCAGAAGCAGTACCAGCAAGCCGTCCGCTTGCTCGACGACGGGCTCGCCCACAGCGCGTCTGACCCGAAGCTGGCCGACTTGAAGCAGCGGATCTGCATCGAGGGCGAGCTGTGGCGTTGCGTGGTGGACGGGTTCGTGAAGGCGCTCGCGAGCGACAGCACGAAGCAGTCGGACTCGACGTTCCTCAAGGCGGCGATCGGTGCGGCGCAACAGATCTCGGACACCACGAACCTACTGCTCTTCGCCCGCGCGGCGTCGCGGCACTTTCCCAAGTCCGCACCGTTCTGGGAGGCGCTCGGCACGGCGTTCGATCTGAAGGGTCAGCGCGACTCGTCGGTGTGGGCGTACAAGCAGGCGTTTGCGGCGGATCCCAACCGGCTTAAGACCGCCCTGCTCATCGCCAAGGCGATCGTTGACGGGACGGTATACGACACGGCGCACGCGCCGCCCAAGTCGGACACGGTCGCGCTGCGCGCGTACCGCAACGCGTTCGCCGACAAGCTCGATACGGCGCGGGCGTATGTCACCAAGGCGCTCAACTCGCCCGACACCAGCTTGCGTACCAGCGCCGCGCTCATCCTGCTCAACGGTGGCTCGAAGATCGCTCAGCAGGCGCAGGCCTACGACCGCGCCTATCCGTGGCTCAACCAGACCCTCCAGCTCGTGGCCCCGGCCTCCCCCGCTGACACGGTGGGTCCGCGACAGCAGATCCGCGTCACGGCGAGCTTCTGGTACGGCGTCGCGTCGGTCGCGTCGCTCTCCGGGCCGTACACCGAGATGGTCAAGTCCAAGAGCTGCGACCAGGCGAAAGCGATCAACGATCGCATCGTACGCACCAAGGAGGCGCTCGTCCTCGGGGCCCGGGTGCACCCGCCCACGGCGAACACGATGCTGCAGAACGTGAGCAAGTTCGAGGCGATCATGCCGCAGGTGAAAAAGCAATTCAAGTGCAAGAATTTCTAGGCATTGAATTGACTTCCGCGCCGCCCTATATTGCGGCCTTCCGTCGCAGGGGGCTGTAGCTCAGCTGGTTAGAGTGCCGGTCTGTCACACCGGAGGTCGCGGGTTCGAGCCCCGTCAGCCCCGCCTGAACCCGCCTCGCGGGACGACGCACCCGGCCCCGCCTGCCACGGCAGGCGGGGCTTTCGTTTTTCGGGGGGGGAGCGAGCCGACGTCCGACTACCATGTCCCGGTCCTCGCCGCGGTGGTGCGCGCGTGGGCGGCAGGCGGCCGCCGCGCCGTGGACGCCACCGTCGGCGGGGGCGGCCACGCCGCGTTGCTGCGGGAGGTCGGAGCCGAGGTGCTCGCCGTCGACCGGGACGCCGACGCGATCGCGGCGGCGCGGGCCCGCTTGGGGGAGGACGGCATCCGCTACTCGACCGGCCCGTTCGGCTCGGCCAAGGTGCTCGGCACCGTGGCGACGTTCCGCCCCGACCGCATCCTGCTCGACCTCGGGGTGTCGTCCCACCAACTCGATACGACCGAGCGCGGGTTTACCTTTCGTCCGGGGGCGCCGCTCGACATGCGCATGGCCGGGGGGCGGGGCATCACCGCGGCGGACCTGCTGAACACCTGGCCGGTCGAGCGTTTGGCGCAAGACTTCGCGCTGCTCGCCGACGAGCGCCGGGCCAAACGGCTGGCGCAGGTGATCGTGAAGCGACGGGCTAACGCGCCGTTCGCGACGAGCGACGACTTCGTGAACGCCATCCGGGAGACGCTGGGCCCGCGCTCTGGGCCGTCGGACTTCGCGCGCCTGTTCCAGGCGCTCCGGATCGTGGTGAACCAGGAGCTCGAGCAGCTCGACCTGGCGCTCCCGGCGCTGCGGGCGGCGCTCGTGCCCGGCGGCCGGATCGCGGTGATCACGTACCATTCGGGCGAGGACCGCATCGTCAAGAACGCATTCCGCGACTGGGGCAAGGCGTGTGTCTGCCCGCCGGGGCAGCCGGTGTGCACCTGCCGGGGGCGTCCCCTCGGCCGGGTGCTGACGAAACGGCCGGTGCGGCCGGGGACGGCCGAAGTGCGCGCGAACCCCCGCGCCCGCTCCGCGCAGTTCCGCGCGTTCGAGGTGTTGCATGAGGCTTAAGGGGCGCCACTGGGTCGCGGTCTGGCTCATCGCGTTCCTCGCCGTGACGTGGCTCGTGTACGCCCGGCAGACGGCCGCCATCCACGACGCGGGCGCGCTCATCGAGATCCGCGCCCGCCGCGCCAACCTCGAGGGGCACCGCGCCGAGCTGGAGCGCCGCATCCGTACGGGAGAGAGCCGGGCGGTGCTCGTGCCCCGCGCGCAGACGAAGCTCGGCCTCCACCTGCCGGCCGACAGCGAGATCGTCCTCGTCCCGCTCCCGGGGAACGGTCCGCCCTAGCGATGGCGAAGCCGGCGGTCCGCCTCCGAGTCGTGGAGCTCGGCGTCTTCGTCGCCCTGGCGCTGCTCGCGGTGCGGGCGGCGCAGGTGCAGCTGCTGGAAGGTCGCCGCTGGGCGGAGGAAGCGCAGGCACAACGGACCGAGCGGATCGTGCTCCAGGCTCGGCGCGGCACGCTCAGCGACCGGCACGGGACGCCGCTGGCGCTCACCCAGGAGACCTACCACGTCGGCGTCGCGCCCAACGAGCTGCGCGATCCTGTCAAAGACGGGGCGGTGATCGCCCGCCAGCTGGGGCTCGCGGCCCACGCCTGGCAGCAGGGGCTGCGGCGGCGCTACGCATACTTCGCCGGCCCGTTCAGCGCGCGCGAGGTGCAGCCGCTGCGCAGCACGCGGGGAGTCCACCTCGAAGCCGTCGTGAACCGCTTCTATCCCGCGCCGCAGCTCGCCCGGGCCACGATCGGTCGCGTCGGCGACGACGGGTACGGCGCGTCGGGGATGGAAAAGACGCTGGATTCCCTGCTGGCGGGGCGCCCCGGCTCCGCCGTCGTCCTGAAGGACCGGGCCGGGCGCGAGTACGAGTCGCCGGCACGCGTCATCGCCCAGCCCGTGGCGGGACACGACGTGGTGCTCACGCTGGACGCCGAGCTGCAGGAGATCGCTCAGCGCGCGCTGGACGACGCGCTGCGGCGCATGGACGCCGACGGTGGGGACGTGGTGATGCTCGATCCGGCCAGCGGGGAGGTGCTGGCGATCGCGTCGCACCAGCGCGACGGGACGGCGCGACCGAGCGCCTTCATCGACACCTTCGAGCCGGGATCGGTCGCCAAGATCTTCGCCGCGGCCGCGCTGCTGGCCCTCAAGCGGGTGCGCCCGGGCGAGCACGTATCGGGCGAAGACGGGATCTATCGCCTGCCGGGCCGCCCCCCGATCACCGACGAAGACCCGCAGCCGACGCTGACGCTGGCCGATGCGATCCGGGTGTCGAGCAACATCGCGATCGTGAAATTCGCGGCGCGCCTGAAGCCGGCGGAGCAATACCGGATGCTGCGCGATTTCGGTTTCGGCGCGCTCACCGGGATCGAGTTTCCGGGCGAGGCGGCGGGGCGGTTGCGGCCCCCGTCCGAGTGGACCCGCCCGAGCGCGGCGAGCCTCGCCATTGGGTACGAGCTGTCGGTGACGCCGATCCAGGTGGCGGCCGCGTACGCCGCGCTCGCGAACGGTGGGCTGTTGCTGCAGCCCACCCTGATCCGCGAGGTACGCAGCCCGGAAGGACGGCTGCTGTACCGTCACGAGCCGGAGCCGGTGCGCCGCGCGGTGTCGCCCGAGATCGCGGCGGCGCTGCGCGACCTACTGCGCGGCGTGGTGGAGCACGGCACGGGCTCGGAAGCGGCGCTCACGACATTTCCCGTGGCGGCGAAGACCGGGACGGCGCGCCGCGTGGTGAACGGGCACTACGCCCCGGGGCAGTACACGGCGTCGTTCGCCGCCTTGTTTCCCGCGGACAAGCCGCAGCTCGTGCTCGTCGTGAAGATCGACAATCCGCACAAGGGGAGCTATTTCGCGGCGCAGACGGCGGCGCCCGTGACGCGCTCGATGCTCGAGCAGGCGCTCGCAGCACGGACCGTCGCGCTCGACCGGGCGCGGCTCTCGACCGCGGCACCCCCGACCGCGGCCGTGCCGCTCGAGGACGACGGCGGCGTGGTCCCTTACGTCGTCCCCTGGCCGTACCGACCGGACTCCGCGGCCGTGCGGCGGCGCCAGGCGGTGCCCGATGTGACGGGACTGCGCCTACGGGAAGCCGTGCGCGCGCTGCACCGCCGGGGCTTCCGCGTGGCGCTCAAGGGCTGGGGGACGGCCGAGCACACCTGGCCGGCCGCGGGCGACAGCGCCACGCTGGGCGCTACGGTCACCCTGTTCGCCGAGCGCGTCAGCCCGGCCGCGATCAGCGCGCTCGCGCGGCGGCGCGCGAAGCGATGAGCCGCCTCCCCGAGATCGTGGCCGCGCTCGAGCGGGGGGGCGTCCTGGTCGGGACGCCGGACCTGCACACCTGGCCCGAGATCACCGGGCTCACGGCGGACAGCCGGCGTGTGGAGCCCGGGATGCTGTACTGCGCGGTGCGGGGCTCGGTGCAGGACGGGCACCAGTTCGTGGCCGCCGCGCGGGAGCGCGGCGCGGTCGCCGCCCTCGTCGAGCGCGAACAGCCGGTCGAGCTGCCGCAGGTCCTGGTGCGCGACGGCCGCCGGGCGGCCGCCGTGGCCGCCGAAACGTGGTTCGGGCGGCCCGCGGCGCAGCTCGATCTGGTCGGCGTCACCGGGACGAGCGGCAAGACAACGTCGGTGCTGCTCGCCCGCCACGTGCTGTCGGCGCTCGAGCCGATGGGCTCGATCGGGACGCTGGGCGCCTTCGACCCGGGCGGCGCGCCCGTGCCCAGCGAAGCGGGGAACCTCACGACGCCCGGACCGATCGACCTGCAGGCGACGCTCGCGGCCCTCGTGGCGCGCGGGGCGCGGGGCGCCGCGATGGAGGTGTCCTCGCACAGCCTCGATCAGGGACGCGTGGACGGCTTGGTGTTCCGGGCCGCGATCTTCACGAACCTGACGCGCGAGCACCTCGACTACCACAGCACGCTGGAAGCGTACTTCAAGGCGAAGGCCAAGCTCGCGACGTACCTGTCGCCCGCCGGCCTCGAGGTGGTGAACGCGGACGATCCGGCCTGGCAGCGCCTGCCGCGCCGGCACCGCCGTGTGACATTCGGCGAGCGCGGCGGCGACGTCACGGCCCGACAAGTCGTGGTCGACGGGAGCGGCGCCCGGTTCGAGCTGGTCACGCCGACGGGGAATGCGGCGGCGCGACTCCCGCTGCTGGGCCGCTTCAACGTCGCCAACGCCCTCGGCGTGGCGGCGTGCGCCTGGGGGATGGGCGTCCCGGTCGAGACGATCGCCGACCGGCTCGCCACGGCGCCGCAGGTGCCCGGCCGGATGGAGCGCATCGCGGAGCGGCCCTGCACGATCCTGCGGGACTACTCCCACAAGCCGGACGCGCTGGAGCGCGCGCTCGAGAGCGTGCGGCCGCTCACCCAGGGCCGGCTCATCCTCGTGTTCGGCGCGGGGGGTGACCGCGATCGGGGCAAGCGCGCGCCGATGGGCGAGATCGCCGTGCGGCTCGCCGACGTCGCGATCGTCACGTCGGACAACCCGCGGACCGAGGACCCCGAGCGGATCCTCGACGAGGTCGAGAGCGGGATGCAGGCGAAGCCGCACCAGCGCCGCGGCGACCGCCGCGAGGCGATCGCCCTGGCGCTGCAGCTCGCCCGGCCGGGCGACACGATCCTGCTCGCCGGCAAGGGGCACGAGACCTACCAGATCATCGGCAAGGAGAAACAGCCGTTCGACGAGCGCGCCATCGTACGGGAGCTGGGGGCGTCGTGAGTGCGGAGTGCGGAATGCGGAGTGCGGAGTTGAAAGGGGAGGTCCGATCCTCGATCTCGATTGCGTGGCTCGACGATCGCACAGTCCACTCCGCACTCCGCACTCCGCACTCCGCACTCAGGGTGGAGCGGTGACCGCCTGGGACTCACAAATCGTCGCCGCCGCACTCGGTGTGTCGGCGCCCGCAAGGTTGCGCTTCAGCGGGGTGACCACCGACACGCGCAACCTGACGCCGGGCACCCTCTTTGTCGCGCTCACAGGCGAGCGGTTCGACGCCCACGACTTCCTCGGCGACGCGCGGACGAAGGGCGCGGCTGCCGCGGTGGTGCGGCGCGGCACGCCCCGCGTGGACGGGCTGCCGGTGTTCGAGGTGGCGGATACGCTCGCGGCGCTCGGGCTGCTCGCCCGGGCGCGCCGCCGGGGGTTGCCCGCCACCAGTCCAGTGGTGGCGATCACCGGCTCGAGCGGCAAGACCAGCGCCAAGGAGATGATCCGGGCGGTGCTCGCCACGCGGTACCGCGTGCACGCGACGAGCGGTAATCTGAACAACCTGGTGGGCGTGCCGCTCACGATCCTGGGCGCGCCCGACGACGCCGAGGCGCTCGTCGTCGAGGCCGGAGCGAGCGTGCCGGGGGAAATCGCCCGGCTGCGCGACGTGATCGAGCCGACCATCGTGGCGATCACGAACGTCGGGTACGCGCACGTCGAGGGATTCGGCTCGCTCGAAGGGGTGCTGCGGGAGAAGCTGGCGTTGGTGCCGGGTGCGGGCGTCGCCGTCGTCGGCACGGACCCGCCGGCGCTGGCGCGCGAGGCGCGCCGGCTGACCCGCACCGTCGTGGCGGGCACGGACAGCGGGGCGGACGTGCGGCCCGACGCCGCCGAGCTGGACGACGCAGGGCATCCGCGGATCACCTGGGCCGGCCGGACGGTCACCGTCCCGGTGCTGGGGTTTCACCAGATCGAGAACGCGATGCTCGCCCTCGCCGTCGGCCGCGAGGCGGGAGCGGACCCTGTCCGGGCGGTGCCGGGGCTCGCCGCGGTGCAGATCCCCGGCGGGCGCGGCACCGTGATCGAGCGGGGCGGGCTGACCATCCTGGACGACACCTACAACGCCAATCCGGCGTCGCTCGCCTGGGCGGTGAAGTTCGCCCACTGGCTCGCCGGGCGGCGCCGGCGGCCGCTCGCGGTGGTGGTGGGCTCGATGTTGGAGCTAGGGGGTGAGAGTGACAGATTGCATGCGGCCGCCGCCCGCGAGATCGCGGCGGTCGAGCCGGCCCTGGTCGCCGCGGTCGGCGCATTCGTCCCGGCGTTCGAGTCGCTGCGCGGCGCGCTCGGTGCCCGGCTGGTCACGGCGCCGGACGCAGCCGCGCTGGGTCCGAAGCTCAAGACCGCGCTCAAGGGCGACGAGATCGTCTTGCTCAAGGCGTCGCGCGGCGTCGCCTTGGAGCGGGTACTGCGGCAGCTCACCTGACCGTCGGGAGACCTGGAGGCGTGCTCTATCACCTGCTGGCGCCGCTCGCGAAGCAGCACATCCTGTTCAATCTCTTCAACTACATCACCTTCCGCGGCGCCGGCGCCACGGTGACGGCGCTGGTGCTCGCCTTCGTGTTAGGACCGGGGATCATTCGCCTGCTGCGCGATCGGCACGTCGGCCAGGTGATCCGCGCCGAGGGACCCGCGAGCCACGCCGGCAAACGCGGCACGCCCACGATGGGCGGGCTCATCATCATCCTGGCGACCGTCGTGCCCACGCTGCTGTGGGCGCGGCTCGACAGCCGCTACGCGGTTGTCGCGGTCGCGGCGATGCTGTGGATGGGCACGATCGGATTCCTCGACGACTACCTCAAGATCGTGCGCGGCAAGTCGCAGGGGCTGGTCGCGCGCTGGAAGCTGATCGGCCAGATCTCGTTCGGCCTGGCGCTGGGGTTGTTTCTCCTGGCGTCGCCCCTCGCGCCCAACCTGCCGCCAACGTCGACCCAGCTACCTGTGTTCAAGTACCAGCTGATCGTGTTCTGGCCGGTGACCTACGTGCTGTTCGTCACGCTCGTCGTCACCGGCAGCTCGAACGCCGTGAACCTGACCGACGGGCTCGACGGCCTCGCGACCGGGCTGACGGCGATCGCGGCGGGAGCGTTCGCGATCTTCGCGTATGTGTTCGGTCGGTTCGACTGGACCAAGTACGTGGGTGTCTACTTCCTTCCCGGCGCGGGCGAGCTGACGGTGTTCTGCGGCGCCCTCGCCGGCGCGGCGCTCGGGTTTCTCTGGTTCAACGCCCACCCCGCCCAGGTGTTCATGGGCGATACCGGCGCACTGGCGATCGGCGGCGCCTTCGGCACGGTCGCCATCCTGCTCAAAGCCGAGTTTCTGCTGCTCATCGTGGGCGGTGTGTTCGCCGCGGAGACCGTCTCGGTGATGCTGCAGACGAGCGTGTACCGCTGGCACAAGACGCGCCGGGGCAAGGAGTACGCGGACGCGCATCGCGTATTCCGGATGGCGCCGCTGCATCATCATTTCGAGAAGCTGGGGTGGGCCGAGCCGCAGGTGGTGATGCGGTTCTACATCCTGGGCGTGTTGTGCGCCGCGATCGCGCTCGCGACGCTGAAGGTGCGATGATCCCGGAGGCGTGGCGTCGAGGCGTCGTCGCGGTGGTCGGGTTGGGCAAGAGCGGGATCGCCGCGACGAAACTGCTCGCCCGCGAGGGCGCGCACGTGTACGCGAGCGACGCGTCGGACCATCCGTACGGCGGCGACACCGTGGCCGAGCTGCGCGGGCTCGCCGGCGTCGAGGTCGACGTCGGCCGGCACGACCTCGCCAAGATCCGGTCGGCCACCGGGGTCGTCGTCTCGCCCGGCGTCCCGCCCGACGCGGCGCCCCTCGCGGCGGCCCGGGAGGCGCGCGTGCCCGTGGTGTCCGAGCTCGACCTCGGGTTTCGGGCGCTGGCGGGGTCGGGGACGCGCTGCATCGCGATCACGGGGACGAACGGCAAGACCACCACGACCGCGCTGGTGGCGCACCTGATGCGGGTGGCGGGGCTGCACGCCGAGGCGGCGGGAAACATCGGGCGGCCGCTCGCGGACATCGCCGTGTCGGGCGACCGCTACCAGTGGCTGGCGGTCGAGGTGTCGTCGTTCCAGCTGCACGACAGCCCGCACTTCACCCCGGAGATCGGCGTCCTGACCAACCTCGCGCCGGATCATCTGGACCGCTATCCCTCGGTGGACGCGTACTATGCCGATAAGCAGCTGCTGTTCCGCAACGCGACGGCGCGCGACGTGTGGGTCCTGAACGGCGACGACCCGGCGGCGCTGGCGCTTCCGGGACCGGCGCCCGGGCGGCGCGTGCTGTTCTCCCTCGCGCGGCCGGCGGACGGTTGGTACGACGCGCCGGCGCGGCTGCTGCGCCTCGAAGGCGCCGAGCTGCTGCGCCGCGACGAGCTGCGGCTGCTCGGGGATCACAACGTGGCGAACGGGCTCGCCGCGGCGCTGGCGGTGCAGGAGGCAGGCGTGTCGCTGGGGCTGATCGCCGAGGGGCTGCGGTCGTTCCGGGCGCTGCCGCACCGCCTCGAGCCGGTGCGGGAAGTGAGCGGCGTGCTGTGGATCAACGACTCCAAGGCGACAAACATCGCCTCGACGGTGGTCGCCGTGGCAGCGATGGACCGCCCGTTCGTCTTGCTGCTCGGAGGACGGCACAAGGGAGAGCCGTACACGCGCCTCGCGCCGCTGCTTCAAGGGAAGTGCCGGCTCGTGATCGCCTTCGGCGAGGCCGGCGCGATCGTGGCCCAGGACCTGGGCGGCAAGGTGCCCCTCGAGCGCGGCACCACGTTCGCGGACGTTATGGCGCGCGCCCGCCGCGCCGCACAGCGGGGGGACGCGGTGCTGCTCTCTCCCGCGTGCTCGAGCTACGACATGTTCAAGAACTACGAGGAGCGGGGGGCGACGTTCCGAATGCTAGTGGAGGCCATGTGAGGTCGGGCAATGGGTGTGCATCCGGGTGGTGTTCCCACGCTGAAGCGTGGGCTCGGCACTGCACTGTGCGAAAGCACACGCGTGTCCTTCAGGACAGTGCGTTGCCGAGCCCAGGCTTCAGCCTGGGAACCCCGAGCGAGCGCGCTCGCCCATGACCGACCGCCGCTGGGAAACCCGGCTGCTGGCGCTCCTGGCCGCCGTGCTGGTGGTGTTCGGGCTCACGGCGGTGTACGGCGCGTCCAGCCTGTTGACGACGGCCGGCGGGCAGGTGGGGTCGGAGTTCGCGCTGCGCCAGGCGCTCGGCGCCCTGGTCGGCGGCATTATCGCGACGCTGCTGGCGCGCTCGAATTATCGGCGCTGGCAGCGCTACGCCTGGCCGATGCTCGGGGTCGCGGCGTTGCTGCTCGTGGTGGTGTTGCTGCCGTTCACCCACGGCATCGCGCCCACGATCAACGGCGGTCGGCGCTGGGTGAATCTGGGCATCGTCACCCTGCAGCCGTCCGAGCTCGCCAAGTTCGCGGTCGTGGTCTGGACGGCGATGCTCGCGGCGAAGAAGGGCGAGCGGATCCGCACCTTCCAACGTGGCCTGTTACCGTTCCTCGTGATCCTCGCGCCGGTCGTCGGGTTGATCTTCCTCGAGCCGAACCTGTCCATGGCATTGCTCGTCGCGATCCTCGCTGGCGTCGTGCTCTTCACGGCGGGAGCCCGGATCGGACACTTCCTCGTGCTGGGCGTCGTGGGCACGCCGCTCGCCTTCGGTGCGGTGGCGAGCGCGCAGTACCGGATCGCCCGGGTGCTCACCTTCCTGGCGCCGGGCAGCGCGCCCGCCGAAGCGACCTGGCAGGTGCACCAGTCGCTCGTGGGGATCGGCGCGGGGCGGCTGTTCGGCGTGGGGTTGGGGCAGGGGCAACAGAAGCTGGGCTACCTCCCGTATGCCTACTCCGATTTCATCTTCTCGACGATCGGCGAGGAGTGGGGGTTCCTCGGGGTAGTGGCCATCCTCGTCCTGTTCGGCACTTTCGTGTGGCTCGGCTTCCGGATCGCGCGGTCCGCCGGCGATCTGTTCGGGCAGCTGCTCGCGGTCGGGCTCACGGCGCTGATCGGGGTGACCGCCGCGCTGCACATCGGCGTGAGCCTGGCGCTGCTGCCGGCGACGGGCATCACGCTGCCGTTCATCTCGTACGGACGCTCGAGCCTGCTCGTGGCGCTCGTCGCGACGGGGGTGCTGATCAGCGTGGGGCGGGGGCGGCGGCGCACCAACGGGCTGGGGTGATCCGGCGCGCATGCGAAGAAGCTCAATGCGGAATGCGGAGTGCGGAATGCGGAGTGTAAGTGGAAGGTCGAGCGTCGCAGCGAAGCTCGCGCTGCCATTCCGCATTCCGCATTCCGCACTCCGCTCTGGGGTGGGGCGGTGAAGGTTTTGCTTGCGGGGGGTGGCACCGGCGGCCATCTCATCCCCGCCCTCGCGCTGGCTCAGGCGCTGCGCGAGGCGGACTCGGGCGTCGAGCCGGTGCTGGTCGGCGCCGAGCGCGGCATCGAGGCCGAGCTGCTGCCGCGCCAGCCGTTCCGTCACCTCCTCCTCCCGATCGAGCCGATCTACCGGCGCGCGTGGTGGCGCAACGCGCGCTGGCTGTTGCTCGCGCCCCGCGTGTGGCGCGATGTGGGACGGCTGCTGCGCGAGGAGCGGCCCGCGATCGTCATCGGGACGGGTGGCTACGCCGCGGGGCCCATCGTGCTGCGCGCGCAGCGTGCCGGCATCCCCACCGCCATCGTCGAGGAGAACGCGTTCCCCGGGCTCACCACGCGCTGGCTGGCGCGCGCCGCCCGCCAGGTGCATCTCGGGTTCCCCGAGGCGCGCGAGCGGCTGTCGCCCGGCAAGCGCACCGAGGTCTTCACGCTCGGCAATCCGGTTCGGCCTCCCGAGCCTGGAGATCGGAGCGCGGCCCTCGCCGGCCTCGGGCTCGAGCCAAGGCGCCCCAGCGTGCTGGTGTTCGGCGGCAGCCAGGGGGCACGCTCGCTCAACTACGCCGTCGCCGCGGCACTGGAGCGCCGCTTGCTGAGCGACGCGACCGTGCTGTGGGGCACCGGTGGCGCGCACGCGGCGGCGCTCGCGCGCTACGCCGTGCCGGGGCGGGTGGTGGTGCGCGGCTTCTTCGATCCGATGACCGAGCCGTACCGCGCGGCCGATCTCGTCGTGGCGCGCGCCGGCGCCATGACCGTGGCGGAGCTGTGCGCGTGGGGGAAACCGAGCATCCTGGTGCCGCTCCCGACGGCGGCAGCGGATCACCAGACCTACAACGCCCGCGCGCTCGCGGCCGCGGGCGCCGCCATCCATCTCGCCGAGCGGGATCTCTCGGCGCACTCGCTCGCCCAATTGATCACCGAGCTGCTCGGTGACCCCGCCCGGCTCGCCTCCCTCGCCGCCCGGGCCCGGGCCCGGGGGCACCCGGATGCGTCACGAGAGATCGTGTCGAGGATTTTGACACTGGTCCCCTAAATGGGATGCTCTCTTTCGCAAGTTTCGTAGATTCGCTATATTAGCCCCTCACTAATGAACCTGTTTGCAACCGTGGATCCCCGTCCGATCCACTTCATGGGGATCGCCGGAGCGGGGATGAGCGGCTTGGCGCTCCTTGCCAAGCAACAAGGCGTTGCGATAACGGGTTGTGATTCGGACCCCTCGGGAGCCGCCGATTTGGCAGCTTTGGGGGTGGAAATATGGCGGGGGCACGACGCCGAGCACGTGGTTGGAGCGCGGGCGCTCGTGGTCACCGCAGCGGTAGCCGGGGATCACCCGGAGCTGGCGCGAGCACGCGCCCTGGGGGTTCCGGTGGTACGGCGGGCCGACGCCCTCGGCCAGGCCGTCGCCGGCGGGATTGTGGTGGCGGTCGCCGGCACGCACGGCAAGACCACCACGACGGTGATGGTCACGGAGGCGTTGGCGGCCGCCGGGCGAGATCCTACGGGACTCGCCGGCGGCCGTGTCGCTCCGTGGGGCGGGAACGCGCGCATCGGCGGCCGCGAGCTGTTCGTGGTCGAGGCCGACGAATTCGATCGCGCGTTTCTCTCGCTCGCGCCCACGGTGGCGGTCGTGAACAACGTCGAGGCCGACCACCTCGAGTGCTACGGCGGCAGCATCGCCGCGCTCGAGCGAGCGTTCGCGGAGTTTGCGGGACGGGCGCGCCGGGTGATCGTGGGTGCGGACGACGCGGGAGCGCTGCGGATCGCGGCCGCGGTGCGGGTGCCGGTGTGGCGCGTCGGTCTCGCGGCGGACGCGGACGTGCGGATCGCGGCTCCCGCGTTAGGCGAGCGAGGCTCCGCCGCGCAGGTCGCCCTGCCGGATGGCCGCGTCGTTCGGGTCGCGCTGCAGGTGCCGGGACTGCACAACCTGCGAAACGCGGCGGCGGCAGTCGCCGTGGCCCTGGAGCTGGGAGTCGATCTCGAGCGCTGCATCACGGCGCTCGAACGCTTTACCGGTGTGGCGCGGCGGTTCGAGCGCGTGGGCGAGGCACGCGGGGTGACGGTCGTGGACGACTACGCGCATCACCCCACGGAGGTGCTCGCCACGCTGGCGGCGGCGCGCCAGGCGTTTCCGCGACGGCGCGTGGTGGCGGTGTTCCAGCCCCACCTGTTCTCGCGCACGGCGCTGCACGGCGAAGCGCTGGGGCGCGCGCTGGCGAGTGCGGACGTCGTGGTGGTGGCGCCGATCTATGGAGCACGCGAGCAGCCGCTGCCGGGAGTCACTGCCGAGCTGGTGGTGCGGGGCGCCGAGCGAGCGGGGGCGGCCACGGTGGCGGTGCGGGACCGCGCGGCGCTCGTGGACTTGGTCGCCGAGCGGGTGCGGCCGGGTGACGTGGTGTTCACACTGGGGGCGGGCGACGTCACCCGGGTCGGGCCGGAGCTGCTGCAATACTTGGGGCGGGGAGAAGCGGGGGAACCAGGAAGGGAAAAGGCGCGGTGACCCGATGGCCGCGGTGGCGGCGGCGGACGCTGCTCGCTAGCGCCTGGGTCGTGCTGGTCGCCTTCGGCTGGCTTGCAGCGCCGTTGGCGCTCCGGCACCTCGCGTTCTTCCGCGTGCGGCAGCTCGAGCTCGTGGGCGTGAAAAACCTGGCGCCCGACGTGGTGATCGCGGCGCTGCGACTGGCACCCGACGCGAGCGTGTTCACCGACACGCGGCTGCTGGGCGACCGGCTGCGCGGGCTCGCGGGGGTGGCGGAGGTGCGCGTGGTGCGCCAGCTCCCCGCGGCGCTCCGGGTCGAGCTGCGCGAGGTGGAGCCCGCGGCACTGGCGCCGCGGGGGGGCGGGCCGCGCGGCGGCCCGTTGG
>Ga0209375_1000050_pt1 | contig 97641 bp, 94 predicted proteins | sample GraSoiAngelo_131_FD_185888 | JGI IMG/M metagenome (GOLD analysis project Ga0209375, IMG submission 185888) | Grasslands soil microbial communities from the Angelo Coastal Reserve, California, USA - 14_0929_02_30cm (SPAdes) (version 2) | ecosystem: Environmental > Terrestrial > Soil > Grasslands ...
TGGGCGTCCAGCTCGACTCGCGGCAGAACGCGGGCAACGCCACGACCATCAGCGCGCCGAACCGCGCATGCACCGTCCGGGTCATCCCGACCAACGAAGATCTGATGCTCGCGCGGCACACGTGGGCGACGCTCCGCGCCTTCCGAGAGGGGTCACCATCGCCATGACAACGTTGCGGGCAGTCTTGAAAGCTGGCGTCGGGCGTCGTGGGAACGCCGGCGGATGTCTCGGTGCCGGTGACGTTTTCTCCGGGAACCTACACACTCGAGGTCGATGCCCAGACGAGGGGCCTGTGCGACGGCTCGGAGCACGGACGCATGGAGCAGCCGACGCTGAACCAGCGACCTTTGGGCTTATTTCGGTCGGTTGAACTTCATGGTCGTTTCTTAGGCCTCGGCCGCCGTCGGACCAGCTGATTATTAATCCTTGATCGTCAACACGACGTTCGAGGGCACCGCGGCGAGGGGGGCTGCTCGTTCTGGAGCGCCTTCTTGCTCATGACTACTTTTCACGGTCGGAGCGCTCACGCTGCTCGGCTTCGGTCTTCCCTCCACACACGGATTGTGCGGCCGCCCTGACAAGGGCATCTTTCTGACGTTCGGCGATCAGCCCGCCCTGCACAAATTCCTTGGCCACATGCGTCACACATGACACATAAGCGCCGTGGTTCTTCCAGGTTCCGCCTGCGGCGGGGCCGGCACATGGACAGAGCTGAGCGATGGTGGGGTGGATGTCTTTGGACAGCGTCTCTCCCGTGGAGGTGGTAAAGCGAACACGCCACGTCACTACGTCGCACGGATCGCGACGATTGTCCCGACGACCGTCTCGATGGTCCCCATCCAGGTTTCCGGCGTCATCACCGTCGCGCTCGTCCTCGTTGTCCCTGCGAACCGCAAGAATAGTGACGGCATCCACGCTCGTCGACGTGGAAAGCGGCATGACGGTCGCCAGCGGAGTGGGGTCCGTGTCGGTGGGGTGAACAAAGTGGACGAGGGGATTGCTGATCCGCAGCGACGCCGGAGCGCTCACGACTTCAGCGGTCACGTTGTAGGCGAACCCGAAGCCCTTGTTGACAAGCCTCGCTCTCCACTGGTGTGAACCGGGGCTGGTCTCCGTACATCCGGGGACGGTCAAGTCGGCGACGATCGGGAATCGCGGATCGACGATGGTATGTTCGACGAAGTTCGTGTCGGTGCGGGGAGACTCGATCGCATCGGGAAAGACGACCGTCCCTCGATTACGCACCCGCGTTCCCGGCTGCGCGTCAGATTTGACGTTCACGGTAAAGCTCACGCTGCGCGGCACCTGGGCAGGCAGCGCCAGGGGGTCATGCCAAACGATCACGCGGGTGGCTGGGTCGTAGACCCCCTCATTGTTAATAACCAGCGTCGTGTCATCGAGGTTCGGATGGAGCGGATCGAGGATGCTGACATCATGAGCGTCGGAGGTGCCGATGTTCTCGTAATGAATCGTGTACGTGATTGTCTGCCCCGCCTGCGCATAGCCATAGCCGAAGGCATTGGCAGGCGGGTCCGATTCCTTGTAGTTCGGATCGATAGGACAGCCGCTGCGGAGAAAATCGAAAGGGTCACAACAATGAGCGGCAATTGATACTCCATGGAGCTCGCAGCTCCCAGGATCAGAAGTGGCACCGCCGCCGCCACCACCACCACCGCCGGGAGGCGGCGGTGCCGGCGCGGTGGCGACCAAAGCGAAAGAGGCACTTCCAGCGCACGCAGGATCATTGATATCGACGAGGCCGTTGCAGTTATCGTCGAGGCCGTTCCCGCAGATCTCCGGCTCCGCCGCCCGCGAGGCCTGGTTGAAGCGCGTGGACCTGAAGGCCAGGTTGTTGCGTAGATTCGTATCTCCGGTGCTCGTCGTAACCTGGGCTATGTTGAGCAGTGTGTCTTCGCAGCTGAATGCCCCGAACGGTGGCGTTGTCACGAGCACGCCAACCGATTTACGTTCTCCAGGAGCCAGATCTCCCAACGACCACGTGATCATAGTCGGCCTGCCCGGTGGTTCAAGTGTGGCGCCGGCGCTGGTGCTGTTGAGCGTGACGCCAGGAGGTGGAAAGTCGACAACAGTCACGCTCCGGGCCGTATCGCGCCCGAGATTCGCCACGTCGATGCTATAGCTCAACTGTTCCCGAGCGCCGATCACGACGCCGTCGAGAGCATCAGACGTCTTGTTCGCCGCCACGTCGGCCTGACCGGCACCCCCTGGAACAAACCGAATCTCGCTCCACGATGCGAAGGTGCTGCACGTATCGTCCAAGGTGACCGTCGAAATCCCCCCAATATCTGCCGCACCAAGGAACAGCGGCATCGGAGTGGTGCGGCGGAGCGACCCACTTTCCGTGCCCAGACTGCCGACGAACGTGACTTGGGGGCCACATTCCGTCCCGACATTGACGATGCCGAATGCGGGAACGGGAGGGCTCATGGTGACGAAGATCGGGGCAAACGGGGACCCGAAGCCATTATCGCTGGTCTGAAACCGACAGATGGGAGTGCCTCCTGGTCCGCTGAAGCAGAAAAATAGACCCGAGGGCGCCGTCGTTTGGAAACGAAACTGCACCCCCCACGGTGATGCTGAAGCTTTGATCGCCCGTTCTCAGGGGTAGCCTGTCGAGCGGAATTATGAGATTCCCGGCAGCGAAGGCAGGGTCACTCGGGAACCCGGGACTGGTCGCGTCTTCGATAATCACCCGGGCTTCGGCGGACATGGGAAGAAGAAGACAAATGCTGAACGTCAGGAAGAGGCGAGCGGACGCAGCCAGCAGGATCGTAGAATTCGTGGCGAGAAGACGGCGACCGACTCTGAACATCCGGATGGTGGCTAGTCCGTCGCAACTCATGTTTGACCTCCCTGACCTGGATGCTCGATCCTCGCGCTATCGCGACATCACCGTCCAGGCGAAGACGACGGCTCGCGCGTTGCGTCCTTCGGGCGTGCCGATCATCGCTTTTCCTCCTCAGGCGGTTGACTGCCTCCCTCCCCCGTTTGGGGGCAGGATTATCGCCTAGCCGGGCACTGAAAGGAAGGAGTCGATTCGACAAAGACCGGAAACGAGATAGGCGCTGCGTCCTTCCCGCCATGGCGGCACGAAGGGCGTCCGCTAAGCCTCGTCGTTCATGGTTGCGGGGGCTGGATATGCTGAATGCTGCACGGCGCCGGAAACTCACTGGATCGATCTAAAACAGCTTCCGAAACCTTAAATGACGTTCTCGGGTGTTTGAGTCGCGACCACGTTTTGATCGGCGCGACTAAAACACGCAGTCCTTCGGGATCGCGCAGGTACCGGTGTTTGCGATGAGCGGCGGGAACGCCATGAGGCCCTGCGCGAACCGGCTACAAGCGCGCGCCCGGCGCGCGCATCCTAGCTGGTCGTGATGGCAGTGACGTCCTCCGCGCGAACGGTCGCCTCGTCGCGTCTGGCACGTTCGAACCGCGCGACCACGACGGTGATGTTGTCGGATCCCCCACGTTCGTTCGCGAGGGCAACCAGCTGCTCGCAGGCGGCGGCGAGTTTCGTCTGAGTCGTGACGATGTCCACGAGCTCGCCTTCCGCCACGCAAGACCACAGCCCGTCAGAGCACAGCACTAAGACGTCCCCGCTGCGCATGCAATGCTGTGAGACGTCGGCGATGATCTCGGGTTGAGGGCCGAGGGCCCGAAGCAGAACGTTCCGGTGCGGGCTGCTGGCGGCTGCCTCGGGGGTCAGCTCACCTGTGTCCAGCAGGTGTTGAACCAGAGAATGGTCCTGGGTGATTCGTTGGGCGCAGCCCTCACGAACGACATAGGCTCGGCTGTCACCGACGTGGCCCACGTAGAGGTGATCACCGAGCAGCGCAGCCGCGGTGGCCGTCGTCCCCATGCCCTTCAGCCCAGCGCGGGCGTTGGCATAGGCGTGGATCTCGCGGTTCGCGCTCTCCATCGCCCCGAGCAGACACTCTCGCAGGTGCGCGGAGGTTCGCCGCTCTTGATCCCGCCACCACTCGAAGAGACACGCGACGATCGTATTCGCGGCCATGGCGCTGGCCACTTCACCCGCCTCGGCACCGCCCATCCCGTCCGCGACGACGAGCAGCGCGCCCATCGTTGGGATTCGATGCTCGACGCCGGCGGGTCGAGTCCAGGTTGAACCCGTCAAGTCCACGATCAAGAAGTAATCCTCGTTCTGCTGGCGGATCTTGCCGACATGGCTCATCGCGACAGCGTTGACGCTCAATGGCGCCGTCGCGTGACCGTGGCGCATGACACGGCGCCAGATGTCGACGATCTGTCCAAGACCTCGCTCGATCACGAATTTGCTCACGGGCGTTTGCGTTGCACGTCGGCGATCAGCGAGCGAACGCCGGGCGGCGCCTGTTGTGTGCAGGAGGCCAGCGCGCCGTCCAGGGTGGCGAGCCGCTTCAGCTCGTCCCGGACGCGCTCCCGCTCCTGGTTGGCGAAATACGTGAACGCGAGGTAGCACCTCGTCTCCGCCAGCTGCTTCACGCGCATCTCGCCGTCGCTCAGATCCTCGAGATCGACGAGGGCCGCGCGCAGTAGCCTGAGAGCGTCACGAAACCGCGCTGCCGCGTAGGCGTCCTTCGCTCGTGCGAGAACGTGCGAGGGTTCGGCCGCCTGATCACGCGCACGCGCCTCGGTCAACGCGATCGCCATTCGCTGGTGCTCCTCGGCCACCTTGGGCATTCCGAGGCCGGTATACGCGCGCCGGAGCGCCTCGTACACGTCGCCGAGTTCGGTGAGGCGGAGCGGTCGGCGCTGTATTCCTTCGACGTCCCACACGGCCCGATTCAGAGCCGCCAGCGCCCCCGGATAGTTCTTCGCCTGGAGCTCTCGCTGGCCGCGACTGAGGTTCGCGCGCGCGTCGGGATCGGCGCCCGCCAATCGGTATCGTACCGGACGGACGATGTGGGTCTGCAATATCGTCGTCGCATCCGTCGAGACCTTCGCCATGGATGCGCAGGCCGAAAGCGACAGGCATCCCGCGACGAGCGCCAGGGTCGTCCAGCGACGACGGTTATCGCGCGAGGAACCGATGTGTCCGGAAGTCATAACTCATCCGCAGTGGGTTGTCGCGCGTGTGCTCCTCGAGGACGACGATCAGGCGCTCCGGACTCCGGTCGTTCATGGATTCGAAATAGAGCCGGTGTCGGCCGGTGCCGATGCGGAGACACGCGCGCGGCGTGTCTCCGACGTGCCGGCCATCGACATGGACCGTCGCGAAAGGCACGGCATTGACACTCACGCAGCCGAACTTGTCGACGCCCTGGGCCGGCGATGACGCGGCCACGCGATTGACGGCGACCTCGCCGGGCCGATAATTCGTGGCGGCGATCGAGCCCGTGCTCGTTGCTGTGCCCGGTTCGTCGCCCGCGACCCCGACCACCACGGCAGCGGCGCCGCTGCCCGCTGGTGCGGCGGACGGCGCCACTGGTCTGACGGCATCCACCGTCTGGCGGTGAGGTTGGCGCTCGCGCGGTGCCGCTTGCCATACGGGCGCGACGATGAATGGCAGGATCGCCAGGGCCGTCGCGCCGAGAACCGTCATTCCGAGGGCGGTGCCGTGTCGGCGCGCCGCCTGGATTCCCTGCTGCAGAACCGCGGCCGGCCCGCGCCGATCGCGTACGGCCAGCGCCCGTGTGAGCGCGTCGGCGAAGGCCCCGGCATCGGGGTAGCGGTCATCGGGGTCCTTGCTCATCGCGCGCTTCACCACCGCGTCGAGCGCCGGCGACACGGCCACATTGCGCTCACGGGCGGGCAGCGGCTCGAGATGGAGCACGTCGTCGAGGACCTGGGCGAGGTCCTCACCGGGGAACGGCCGCTCTCCGACCAGTGCTTCGTACAAGACGACCCCGAGTGAGAATAAATCGCTCCGCGCGTCCGCCTCGACGCCGCGGACCTGCTCGGGCGACATGTATGCCGGCGTGCCAACCATGACGCCCGGCTGGGCCGACTGCGTGCCCACAACGCGGGCGACGCCGAAGTCGGTGAGCTTCACATGCCAGGCATCATCCACCATGATGTTGCTGCTCTTGACGTCGCGATGGACGACCCCCTCGCCGTGCGCATACTGAAGGGCGCGACACGCCTGCACGACGATGTGGACGACTTTGTCGGGCGGTGGCGGGCCGGCGGCGATCAGGTCGGCCAGCGTCCGGCCCTTGACGTACTCCATCACGACATACGGCACGCCGGCGCACACGTCGACGTCGTAGATCGTGACGATTCCTGGATGCGTCAGGCGCGCGGCCGCAGTCGCCTCCTGATACAACCGTTGCGTTACGGCGCTGACATCGAACCCCTGGGTCGCGTCGTCACGCGCAATTGTCTTCACGGCCACGGTACGGTGCAGCTCGAGATCGCGGGCGCGATAGACGATCCCCATGGCGCCCTCGCCGAGGACCTCCAGAAATTCGTAACGCCCGCTGGGCGGCCGAACGGGTTGCGCAGCGACGGCGTCCGCTGCGTGACCGCTGATCATCGTCCGGGCTGTGTCCACGTGGTGCCGTCCCTCGGTCGGCGCGCTAACCCACGTCGGCAAAGAAGGTCAGGCGTAGACCGCCGACGTCGATCACGTCGCCGCCTTTCAGGATCGCCTGGGTGACGGTGGCTCGATTCACCCGCATCCGGTACCAGCTCGAAAGATTTCGCACCTCGACACCGTGGCGGGTCCGGATCACCAGGAGATGATGCTTGGGGCCCACAGGCACACGCAGGTCGCACAACGCGGAGCGACCGATCAAGACGGCACTGCGTTCCGCACGTTCGAGGTAGAACGTATCCCCTGTGCTCGCCGCTTCCCACTTCAGATGGGCGCGCCGCTTGAGCGCCGAAGACTTCTGCAGACGCTCCAGCTCGTGGAGATCCATCTGGAACGTCTCGGTCGGCCGCGGCAGGTCAGGCTTCGCAGCATCCTTGTCACGCACCGGCTCCTTCAATGCTCGATCGAAGAAGATCGAGAATTTCCCGAATGAGATCTCATCCCCGCGTGTGAGCGGCGCGGGCCCGGTCAGCCGGTGCCCATTCAGGGACGTGCCGTTTGCGGACTTGAGATCCTCTACAATCCAGCGGCCGTCCGAGTCGAGCCGGACCTGTGCTTGCCGCCGCGACACCGAAGGGTTGTCGATGACGACGTCCATGTCGTCACCCCGTCCGATGTTGATGACGACGCCGTTCAGGTCGTACGCCCGAAGCGGCGTCCGCTCTGCTACGAGAGTCAATGTTGGCATGGGTGGGCTCCCGATTGTCGTATCGCGCTGTTGACCGCAGTGTTCACGTGCCATCGGAGTGACACGCCCACTGCGCCGCCGCTTGTGGTGAGCACGTCTATCTGTGCTACGCAAGGACCACACCAGAGACGCGACGGCGGCATATGTCACGGAAGTGTTTGGCTTTTTCTCGGTGCCGGTTCCCGGACAGAGCAGCGCCATCTGGCTAGAATCTGATCAGTGCGCAGTAATGCGCCGCCTCAGCTGCAGGGAGGAGAAGTTGGGAGCGCCCCGGCAACGCCGAGGCGCTCCGCGACACGGCTAGGAGCCCGAGGCCTTGAGCGCCGCCAGGACCTCAGAGGGCTCGAGCAGCATGGTCGGGTTCTCGAGAATCTTGACGAACTTCACGACGCCGTTCTTGTCGATGATGAAGTACGCGCGCTTGGGGTAGCGGTAGATCGGGCTCTTCTCGTCCGTCACCAGCGCGCCGTACGCGGGCAGCATCTGGCGGCGGAAGTCCGAGAGCTGCAGGTGCTTGATGCCGTTTTCCTTCTTCCACGCCGCGAGGGCCTGCCACGCATCACCGCTCACGCCCACGACCTGGGCGCCGGCGGCTTCGAACTGCGGCAGCGCCGCGTCGAAGCCCGCCACTTCCTTCGTTCAGGTGCTGGTGAACGCGGCGACGAACGTGTAGAGGACGACGGGCCCCTTCGCCGTCAGGTCGGTCAGCTTCACCGTCTTGCCGTCGGGACCGTTGAGCGCGAAGTCAGGCGCCTTGTCCCCGACCTGGAGCGCGTGCGCTGCCCCGGCCAGCGTCAGACCGAGTACGACGGTCACGACCAACGCGATCACGGTTCGCATGGTGCCTCCTTTGGCAGCAGAGTCTCTGGCATCGGTCAGCGTGCCGGGCGGACACCCGCCGCGGCGAGCCTCGGGAATACAACGTCCCTGAACGCGGCAAGTTCCGGCTCCGGCAGCCCGAACGTGAGCAGCGGCATCAGGTAGAGGTTACGCACACCGAGCTTCGTCATCTCGACGATGCGCGCGGCGCAGTCGACCGGCGTGCCCACGAGCCCGAGCGCGTCGCAGAGCTGCGCGACCACGTCGTCGGGCACGAACGACGTCGCGGCGATGGCCGCCTCCCAGTCGTGCGCGTGCGAGAGATCCGGATAAATCTTCCACACCGCCTCCGGGATCTCGAGCTTCGGCAGCCGCAGCCCGGCCGGCTCGACCCAGTGCCCGCCCCAGCGCAGCACTCCCCAGTGCACCGCGGTCGGTCGCGCCAGACGCCGCGCCTCGGCCGTCGTGACCGCCACGCCGACGCGGACCGCCCAGACGATCTCGAGGTCGTCGAGCCGCCGGCCGGAGCGCCTGGCGCCGCGCTCGAGATGCTCGAGGGCTTTCTCGACGATGCCGCGGTTGAAGCCGACCAGCAGCAACGCGCCGTCGGCGATCTCGCCGGCCAGCTCGATCGCTTTCGGACCCGACGCCGCCATCACGATCGGGATGCGCCGCTTCGCGGCGTAGCCGAGGCGGCCGGGCGTGCCGTCGAAATCCACCGACTCGCCGGCGAGCAGACCGCGCACGGTGGCGATGCACGCGCGCATCTCGGCCAGCGTCGCCGGCTTGCGGCCGATCGTGCTCGCGGACGTGTAGCCGGTGCCGATGACGAACTTGACGCGCCCCGGAGCCAGCTCCTCGACGGTCTGGATCGCGCCGGCCAGCACCGAGGGGTGGCGCGTGAACGGGTTGGTCACGGCCGGAAACAGCGTCAGCCGCGAGGTGGCGGCCGCCGCCTGGCCGAGCACGACGAACGTGTCGCGCGACAGCATCTGGCTGTCGAGGATCCCGGCGCCGTCGAAGCCCGCCGCCTCGATGGACCGGAGCAGACGCATGAGGTCGGGCATCGGCGCCGTGCCGGGGACGCGCAGGTGGACACGGACAGGCTCGCTCACCGCGCGTCATGGTATACCCATAACGCCATGAGCGAGCGGCTCGGGCAGTTCCTCGTCGATCTTCCCAACCCGGAGCCAATGCGATGACGACACGCTACGTGCTCGCGGCAGGCGCCTGGATGGTGCTCACGCTCCTTCAGCCAGGGTCGAGCGCTGGCCCGGCCCAGGCGCAGCCGGCACCGGCGCTGACCGGACAGGTCACGTCGGCCGAGGAAGGGCTGATGGAGGGCGTCCTCGTCAGCGTGAAGAAGGTCGGGTCGACCATCACGACGACGGTCGTCACCGACGCGCAGGGTCGCTATCGGTTCCCGGGGCCGCGCCTGACGCCCGGGCCGTACGCCTTCTCGGTCCGCGCGGTGGGCTACGAGCTGGAAGGCCGGCGCATCGCGGACGTCGGCGCCAACGGGCCGGTCACGGCGGATCTCAGGCTCCGGAAGACCCAGGATCTGGCGGCGCAGCTCACGAACGCCGAGTGGCTCGCGAGCATGCCCGGCACGGAGGACCAGAAGAAGGTGCTGCTCGGCTGCGTGCAGTGCCACACGCTCGAGCGCACGGTGCGCAGCACGCACGACGCCGCCGGATTCCTGAAAGTGCAGCAGCGCATGGGGACCTACGTGAACCAGAGCACGCCGCTGCACATCCAGGTCCGCCGTGCCGAGCGGCTGCTCGAGATGCGGGGCGAGGAACGCCAGCGCGCGCGGCAGGCCCTGGCGGAGTTCCTGAGCACCGTCAATCTCAAGGGCGGTTCCACGTGGCCGTACGAGCTGAAGACGCTGCCGCGCCCGACCGGCCGGGGCACGCGCGTCGTCATCACGGAGTACGACCTGCCGCGGGCGACGATCCAGCCGCACGACGTCATCGTCGATCCCGACGGCATCGCCTGGTACTGCAACTTCGGCGAGCAAACGCTGGGCAAGCTGGATCCCAGGACCGGCCGGGTGACGGAGTACCGCGTGCCCGAGCTGAAGCCCGGCTTTCCGACGGGTGCCTTGTCCGTGCGCTTCGATCGCGACAGCAACCTCTGGCTCGGCATGATGTTCCAGGGAGGCATCGCGAAGTTCGATCGCAAGAAGGAGACGTTCTCGACCTGGAGCCTGCCGCCCGAGGTCAACCGCGACATGACCCAGGTCAACATGACGAGCCCGTCCTCGTCCCACGTGGACGGCAAGGTGTGGACCAACAACAACGGCTTCGCCGCCGTTCACCGGCTCGATCTCGCCTCCGGCAAGTTCGAGACGTGGGAGCCGTTCCGCGAGGGCGTCGCCAAAGGCCGGAACCACAACATCTACGACGTCATCGCCGACTCGAAGAACAACGTGTACTTCACCGACTTCTCCAATGAGCACATCGGGCGCATCGACGGCAAGACCGGCGTCCTCACGCTCTTCACGATCCCGACGCCGCGCTCGGCGCCGCGTCGCGCGCAGATGGACGCCAGCGACCGCCTCTGGTTCGCCGAGTATCGCGGCAACAAGATCGGGATGTTCGACACGCGCACCGAGGCCTTCACCGAGTGGACGGCGCCGCGCCCGTGGTCGCAGCCCTACGACGTCCAGCTCGACAAGCATGGCGAGGCCTGGACCGGCTCGATGCTCAACGATCGGGTGCTGAGGCTCGACACGAAGACCGGCGCCTTCACGGAGTACCTGCTGCCGCGCTCGACGAACATCCGGCGCGTGTTCGTGGACAGCTCCACCACGCCGGTCGCGTTCTGGGTGGGCAGCAACCACGGCGCCTCCATCGTCAAGCTGGAGCCGCTGGACTAGGCGACGCGCTCCCCATGCGCTTCGGGACCTTCTACTTCTTCCAGGCCGTGCCGTGGCTCAGCCACGACGAGGTCGTGCACCGCGAGCTCGAGCAGATGGAGTGGACGGAGGAACTCGGCTTCGACCAGATCTGGCTGACCGAGCACCACTTCATCGACTACGGCCTCGCGGTGGACCCCGGCACGCTCGCCGCCGTCGCCGCCTCCCGGACGCGGCGGGTACGCATCGGGCTGGCGGCGGCGATCCTGCCCTTCCATCATCCGCTGCGCCTGGCCGAGCAGACGGCGCTCGTGGACATCGTCTCGCGCGGCCGGCTGGAGGTCGGGTTCGGCCGCGGCAATCGCCCGGCGGAGTTCCGCGGCTACAACGTGCCGCAGCAGGAGAACCGCGACCGCTTCGAGGAGGCGGTGGAGATCATCACCCAGGCGTGGACGCAGACGGAGCCGTTCTCGTACGAGGGGCGCTTCTTCACGATCCGCGACACGCGTGTGATGCCCAAGCCGTTCCAGAAGCCGCACCCGCCGCTCTACCAGGTATGCGGCAGCAAGGAGAGCATCGAGGGCACGGCCGCCCGCGGCTGGCCGATGCTCAACTCCGTCCTGCGCGGCAACGCCGAGCAGCAGCTCGCGACCAACCGCGAGGCGTACGTTGCGGCCGCGCGCAAGGCCGGACAGTCCGAGGACAACATCACCGGATTGTTGAAGAAGTGGGGCGTGTCGCGCCAGATCTACGTGGCGCCCACCGACGCGCAGGCGCAGGCCGAGTCCAAGGACGCCGAGATGTGGTACCAGGAGTCGTTCCGCCGGTTCGTGATCCCCGAGCGCATCGAGGAGGCGCACCCGAGCCTGCAGCCCCACTTCCGCCAGCTCGCCGAGCGCCTCGCCAGGATCAACTGGGACGATCTGGTCCGCGAGACGGTGGCCTTCGGCTCACCGGACACCGTCGCGCGCAAGATCGAAGCGATGCGCGACGCCGGCGTGGGCCACGTGCTGTGCTGGATGAACTTCGGGGGGCTGCCGCAAGACAAAATACGACGATCGATGGAGTTATTTGCGAGAGAGGTCATGCCGCATTTTCGCGATTGAGTCGATGGGGGGCCGAGAAGGGCCCCCCAAACCCCCCGACGCGTTACTCTGCGAGCCACACCGTGTCGAGCTGCTGGTTCAGGAAGTGGCTCGGTGTGATCGTCCAGCCCCGCACCCTGGCGCTGTGCGGGATGATCCGGTGGTTCTGCAGCGTGTAGAAGTAGTGCACCTCCTCGTCGAGCAGACGCTTCTCGAACGCGCGCAGATGGCGCTTCCGCTCCTCGGGGTCGAGCGCTCGCGCCTGCTTGACGAACAGGTCGTCCAGCACCGGGTCCTTGTAGCGGCCGAAGTTGCGGTCCGAGATGCCCATCGACTGGAACTTGTCGATGTCCATGTCCGGCTCGACGACGAAGCTGCACTGGAAGTCCATGGCCACGTCGTAGTCGCCACGCTGCAGCATCGGATGGTAGGCGGAGGCCTCGATGATCTCTTGCCGCACGTTGAGCCCGATCTGCCGCCACTGGTCGATGAGCCAGATCCCGAGCGGCTCGTAGGGCTGCGGGATGCCGCGGTTCTTGAACGTGAACGCAAAGCCGTCGGGCACGCCCGCCTCGCGGAGCAGGCGGCGGGCTTCGGCGCGGCTGGGCTTGATGTCGCGCCCGTAGCCCGCGAGCTTCTCCAGCTCCGGGGGCGGCGTCGCCCACGGCGTGCCCGGCACCTGGATGCCGCCGACGTCCTTCACGACCGCGATGCGTGAGAGGTTCTTGGCGCCTTCATAGCGGTCCAGCGCCAGCGTCAGCGCGCGGCGGGCGCGCTTGTCGTCCCAGGGCTTGCGCTCGTGGTTCATCGCCACCAGCATCGAGCAGTCCCACGGGCTCTCCTGTACGGTGATCTTGGGCCCGAGCGCGGCCACGAGGGTGTCACGCTCGGCCGGGCTGAAGCTGCGGAACTGGATGTGCGCGCGCTCGCCGCGGATCGCCGCCACCTGCGCGGACGAGGAGCTGATGAAGAGCGCGCGGAAGCCGTCGAGATAGGGTTTCCCCTTGTCCCAGTAGCCCGGGTTCTTCTTGCCGATCCAGTGCGAGCCCTTCACGTGCTCGACGAACGTGAACGGGCCGGTGCCCATCACGTTCTTCTCGTACCAGCGGATGTCCTTGGCCAGGATGTCGGCCTTGTAGATCCAGCCGTAGGGCGAGGCCAGCGTCATCAGGAACGAGGCCTCCGGCCACTTGAGCCTGAAGCGGATGCTCTGAGGATCCGGCGCCTCCACCACCTCGACCGCGCGGTACTGCCCTTTCCGGTACGACGACGTCTGCGGCGGCGGAAAGACGATCTTGTCGTAGCTGGCCTTGACGTCCCGCGAGGTCATGACGCTGCCGTCGTGGAAGCGCACGCCCTGCCGCAGCTTGAGCGTGTAGACGAGCCCGTCCGGCGAGATCGTCCACGACTCCGCGAGGTCCGGGACGACTTTCGTGCCCGTCCGGTCGAACGGGTCGATGCGCAGCAGCGTGTTGTAGTGCGGCGCCAAAGGATGAACGGTCCCGAAGGTGCCCTCCTTGTGACCGTCGTAGGACGGCGGCTCCGAGGGCACCAGGAAGATCAGCTCGCCGCCGGAGCGCGGCTTGTCCTGCGCCGAGGCGGGTGACAGCACCGAGAACCCGACGAGCAGCGCGGCCATCAGGGCCGCCAGGACTCTTGTGTTCATTTCTCTCTCTCCGCGTCCTTGTCGCTATTCCGCCAGCCAGACGGTGTCGAGCTGCTGGTTCAGGAAGTGCGACGGGGTGATCGTCCAGCCGCGCACCTTGGCGCTGTGCGCGACGATGCGATGCCATTGCAGCGTGTACAGGTAATGGACCTCCTCGTCGAGCAGCCGTTTCTCGAAGGCGCGCAGGAGGCGCTTACGCTCCTCGGGATCCACCGCGCGCGCCTGCCTCACGTACAAATCGTCGAGCACGGGGTCCTTGTAGCGGCTGTAGTTGTTGTCCGAGATACCGACCGACTGGAACTTCTGCAGGTCCACGTCGGGCTCGACGACGAAGCCGCACTGGGCGTCGCTGGCCACCTCGAAGTCGCCGCGGCGCAGGAACGAGACGTGGGCCGAGGCTTCGATCGTCTCCATCTTGACGTTCAGGCCGATCTGCTTCCACTGGTCGATGAGCCAGATCGCGATCGGCTCGTACGGCTGCGGGATGCCGCGGTTCTTGAAGGTGAACGCGAAGCCGTCCGGCACCCCCGCCTCGCGCAACAGCCGGCGGGCCTCGGCGCGGGCGGCCTTGATGTCACGCCCGTAGCCCGCGAGCTTTTCGAGCTCCGCGGGCGGCGTGGCCCACGGCGTGCCCGGCACCTGGATGCCTCCGACTTCCTTCACGACGGCGATCCGCGAGAGGTTCTTCGACGCCTCCCAGCGGTCGAGAGCGAGGGTCAGGGCGCGGCGCACGCGCCGATCGTTCCAGGGCTTGCGCTCCTGATTCATCGTCACGAGCTGCCCGCAGTCCCACGGGCTCTCCTGCACGGTGATCTTCGGCCCGAGCGCGGCCACCAGCGCGTCGCGATCGGCCGGGCTGAAGCTGCGGAACTGGATGTGGGCACGTTCGCCGCGGATGGCGGCCACCTGCGAGGACGACGAGGAGATGAACAGCGCGCGGTAGCCGTCGAGGTACGGCTTGCCCTTGTCCCAGTAGTCCGGGTTCTTCTTGCCGACCCAGTGCGAGCCCTTGACGTGCTCGACGAACTTGAACGGGCCGGTGCCCATCACGTTCGTCTCGTACCAGCGGACGTCCTTGGCGAGGATGTCCGCCTTGAAGATCCAGTTGTACGGCGAGGCGAGATTGGTCAGGAACGAAGCCTGGGGCCACTTGAGCCGGAAAACGACCGTGTGCGGGTCGGGGGCCTCGATGACCTCGATCGCCGTGTAGGCGCCCTTGCGCATCGAGATCACGTTCGCGGGCGGAAAGACTATCTTGTCGTAGGAGGCCTTGACGTCGCGCGAGGTCATCATGCTGCCGTCGTGGAAGCGGACTCCCTGCCGGAGCTTCACCGTGTAGGTCAGTCCGTCGGGCGAGATCGTCCACGACTCCGCCAGGTCCGGCACGGGCCGGGTGCCCGTCCGGTCGGTGGGATCCATACGCAGCAGCGTGTTGTAATGCGGCGCCACTGGATGGACGACGCCGAAGGTGCCCTCCTTGTGGCCGTCATAGGACGGCGGCTCGGACGGCACCATGTAGATCAGCTCGCCGCCGGAGCGCGGCCGCTCCTGGGCCGAGGCGTTCGACAGCAGAGCGAGCACGACGAGCGGCGCCGCGGTCAGCGCAAAGCGCACGAGCCGTGTACGCATGGCCTTACTCCGCCAGCCAGATCGTGTCGAGCTGGCCGTTCAGGAAATGGCTCGGCGTGATCGTCCACCCGCGCACGCGCGTGTGGTACGGCACGATCCGGTGCCACCACAGCGTCGGGATGACGTGGGCCTGCTCGTCGAGCAGCCGTTTCTCGAACTCGCGCACGAGCTTGCGCCGCTCGTCGACGTCGCGCGCGCGCGCCTGGCGGTCGTAGAGCGCGTCGAGCGCGCGATCGGTGTAGCGGCCGTACGAGGCGTCGGTACGGTCGGCGGACAGGAACTTGTAGAGGTCGAGGTCGGGCTCGACGATGTAGCCGCACTGCCCGTCCATGCTGACCTCGAAGTCGCCCGAGCGCAGCGCGTGGAACCAGGAGGCGCTCTCGAGCACGCGCACGGTGGCGTTGAGCCCGATCTTCTTCCACTGATCCACGAGCCAGATGGCGAGCGGCTCGTAGGGCTCGGGCAGGTTGCGGTTGTTGAACACGAACGCGAAGCCGTCGGGCACCCCCGCCTCGCGCAGCAGGCGCCGCGCCTCCGCGCGGGCGGCCTCGACGTCACGGCCATAGCCGGCGAGCCGGCCCAGCTCGGCCTCGGTGGCGGCGTACGTCGTGCCGGGCACCTGCAGGCCGCCCACCTCCTTCACGATGGTGATCTTCGACAGCGCCTTGCTGCCGTTCCAGCGGTCGACGGCCAGGGTGAGCGCGCGGCGCACGCGCGGATCGTCCCACGGCTTCTTCTCGTGGTGTGGCACCACCCAGAGCGCGCAGTCCCACGCGCTCTCCTTGACGGTGATCTTCGAGCCGAGGGAGCTCACCATCGCATCGCGCGCGCTCGGGTTGAACGCGCGGAACTCGATCAGAGCGCGCTCTCCGCGCACGGCCGCGATGCGCGCGGCGGTGTTCGGGATGAAGATCGCGCGGTAGCCGTCCAGGTAGGGCCGGCCCCTGTCCCAGTAGTCCGCGAACCTTTTGCCGACCCAGTGCGAGCCCTTCACGTGCTCGACGAAGGTGAAGGGGCCGGTGCCCATGACGTTCTTCTCGTACCAGTGCGGATCCTTCGCCAGGATGTCCGCCTTGTAGATCCAGTTCCACGGCGAGGCGAGGCCGGAGAGGAAGCCCGCCGACGGGTGCTTGAGCCGGAAGATTACCGTCTCGGCGTCGGGCGCCTCGAGCGCCTCGATCACCGCGTACTGTCCCTTACGCGGGCTCGTCAGGCCCGGCGGCGGGTTGATGATCTTGTCGTAGGAGGCCTTGACGTCGCGCGCGGTGAGCGCGGAGCCGTCGTGGAACTTCACGCCGCGGCGGATCTTGAACGTGTAGGTCAGGCCGTCTTTCGACGTGGTCCAGCTCTCGGCGAGGTCGCCGATGATCCGGGTCCCCGTGGTGTCCGTCGGATCGACGCGGAGCAGCGTGCTGTAGTGCGGCGCCGCCGGATGGATCAGGCCGAAGGTCTCCTCACGGTGCGCGTCGTAGGACGGGCTCTCGGAGCCCACGACGTAGACAAGCTCGCCGCCGGCGCGGGGTTGCTGCGCGTGCGCCGGCACGGCGGCGATCAGGAGCAGCGCGATCGTCAAGACGAGACGTGAGCGCATCGGCGGTCCTCCTCGTCGGGGAAGTGGGGCATTATACCGGCATGAGCCCCCTCACCGTCCAAGGCCCGATCCCGCCGACCGCCGCCAACGCCACCTGGCCCAACGTGCTGCACACGCGCGTCGCCGACGTGATCGCGCAGATGAAGCCGCCGCCCTGGTCCAGGCGCATCATCGCCGACGAGCGCCAGCTGGTCACGCTGATCGCCAGCCCACCCGGCGGTGGCAACCGCCCGCACTGGCACAGCGATTTCGACGAGTGGTGGGTCGTCCTGGCCGGCACGCTCCAGTGGGAGCTGACGGGCGGCACGACCGTGCGCGCGAACAAGGACGACATCGTCTGGGTGCCGCGCGGCACCGTCCATCACATCAAGAACGTCGGCACGGACCTGTCGCTGCGCCTCGCCGTGGCCATGCCGCCGGCCATGCACTACTTCCATCCGTGCGCGCAGTGCGGCTTCGACGACGACGGCCCGCGGCAGTGGACGGCCTGAGCCGGCGGTGAAGGCCGAGCTTCCCTACGGCGCCGGCACGCTGACGGCCACGCTGCCCTCCGGCGCCCGGCGCCTGTCGAGCGAGGCCGCGGGCGCGTTGTCACCGCTCGCCGACCTCGACGGCGCCGTGCGGGAAGCGCTGGCGTCGCCCCTCGGGCTGCCGCGCATCCGCGACCTCGTCACGCCCCGCGCCCGCGTCACCATCGCATTCGACGATCACACCACGGGCTCGTTCGGGCCGATCCGTCCCATCGCCATTCGCGCCGTGCTCGACGAGCTGGCCGCCGCCGGCGTGTCACGCTCGCAGGTGCGCCTGGTGTGCGCGAACGCGCTGCACCGCATGTGCCGGCCGGCGGAGCTGACGCGCCTGCTCGACGAGGCGCTGGTCGCGGAGTTCGGCCCGCGCTTGTCGTGCCACGATGCGGAGGACGCCGCGCAGATCGCCGACCTCGGCGCCACCGCGGAGCACGGCTATCCCGTCGAGGTGAGCCGGCTCGTCACCGACGCCGATCTCACCGTGTACGTGAACACCAACTACATCCGCGGCTTCACGGGCGGCTGGAAATCGGTCTGCGTCGGGCTGTCGACGTGGCGGTCGATCCGCGTAACGCACGACCCGGATGGCATGTCGATGTCGCTGCAGCGCAACCGGATGCACGCCGTCCTCGACGAGATGGGCCGACATCTCGAGGCGCGCCTCGGGCGGCGCATCTTCAAGCTCGACACGCTACTCGCCGACCCGTTTCAGGTCGCGCGGGTGTTCGCCGGCGGCGTCGACGAGACGCGCCGCGCCGCCCTCGAGGTCCAGACGCGGCGCTTCCCGTCGCGGCGGGCGGCGGCGCCCGAGCCGGTCGACATCCTCGTGTACGGCGTGCCGGACTCGAGCCCCTATGCCATCTGGGCGTCGCTGAATCCGATCCTCACGCTCATCTCCATGGGCCTCGGGTATCTGGGCGGCATGATCGACGCCGCGGGAAAGCCGGGCTGCACCGTCGTCATGGCGGCTGCGGTCCGCGAGGCGTGGGACCGCGTGCATCACCCCTCGTATCCCGAGGTGTGGGAGCGCGTGCTCTCCCAGACGCGCGACCCGTACGAGATCAACGCCCGCTTCGAGAAGGAGTTCGCGCGCCACGAGGCGCACATCGACGCCTACCGGCATCGATTTGCCTTCCACCCGATTCACGGCATCCTGGCGACGCATCCGCTCAAGCGGCTGCGCCGTGTCGGCCGCGTCATCGTGGCCGGTCCGCGGGATGCGCACGTGCCGCGCCACCTGGGCTGGGAGGTGGCGGCCAGCGTGGAGGAGGCGGTGGCGCGGGCGCAGACCATCCACGGACCGGGCGCCACCGTCGGCCTCGTCGAGCAGCCCGGCATGCCGGCGAACCCGGAGCGCTAGCGAGGCGGCGGCCATGCTGACCGGAAAGACGGCGATCGTCACGGGCGGCGCGCGCGGGATCGGCGCGGGGATCGCGCGCGTGCTGGCGTCACAGGGCGCGCGCGTGGCGGTCCTCGACCTGGACGGCCCCGAGGCCGAGAAGACGGCGGCGTCGCTGCCCACGCCCGGGATGGCCGCAGCCTGCGACGTGGCCGTCGAGGCCGACACCGCGAAGGCGGTGCGGTCGGTCGTCGAGCGGTTCGGCGGGCTCGACGTCGTGGTGAACAACGCCGGCGTCGGGCGGGGTCCGGGCGTGTCGCAGACCACGCCGCAGAGTCTGGGCACCGGGACGCTGTCGGCCGCGCAATGGGACGAGTACCTGTCACAGAACTTGAAGACGACGTTCGTGACGACGAGCGTGGCGCTGCCATATCTGAAAACTCGCGGCGGCGGGGCAATCGTCAACATCGCCTCGATCGCGGGACTGGTGGCGTCACCGAGGCTCCCGGCCTACGCGGCGGCCAAGGCCGGGGTGATCTCGCTCACCAAGTCGCTCGCGCTCGAATACGCGCCCCACGACATCCGCGTGAACGCGATCTGTCCGGGCTTCCTGTGGACGCGCGCCTGGGAGGGGCTGGCCGCCGCACTCCAACGCAGCGTCCCGGAGTACGCGGCGCTCGATCCGCGGGGCGTCTTCCTGGAGGTCGTGAAGCGCGGCGTGCCGCTCGGGCGCGAGCAAACGCCGCAGGACATCGGTCAGCTCGCGGCGTTCCTCGCGAGCGATGCGGCGCGAAACATCACCGGCCAGTGGATCGCGGTGGACGGCGGCATCACGCTGCGGCAGGCGCCCGGCTAGACGCCGAGGTAGTACTTCTTCACCAGCTCGTTCTCGCGCAGCTCCTGGGTGCTGCGCCCCTCGAACTCGATCTTGCCGTGCACGATGATGTAGCCACGGTCGGCGATCTTGGTCGCCTGGTTGAAGTTCTGCTCGGCCATCAGCACCGTCAGCTGCCGCTGCTCCTTCAGCTCCTTGATCTTGCCGATGACGCGGGAGACCAGGATCGGCGCGAGCCCCACCGAGGGCTCGTCAACGAGGAGGATGCGCGGCGAGGACATGAGCGCGCGGGCGATGGCCAGCATCTGCTGCTCGCCGCCGCTCATGCTGCCCGCCAGCTGGCCGCGCCGCCCGCGCAGCACCGGGAAGGTGTCGAGCGCAAACTCGAGGTTGCGCTCGATGTCCGCGCGCGCGCCCTTGCGGTAGGCGCCGAGCAGAAGGTTCTCCTCCACGGTGAGCTTGGGAAAGAGCCGGCGGCCCTCCGGCACCAGCGCGATGCCGAGGCTCACGATCTCTTCCGTCGACTTGCGCGTGAGATCGACGCGCGTGCCGTCGGTCTCGAGGAAGACCTCGCCCGATTCGGGCGCGACCATGCCCATGATGCACTTGATGAGCGTGCTCTTGCCGTTGCCGTTGGTGCCGAGCAGGGCGACCGTCTCGCCCTCGCGCACCTCGATGGACACGCCGTGCAGCACGCGCACGGCGCCGTAGCCGGCGTCCACGTCGCGCACGACGATCCTACTCGCCAAGGTAGGCCTTCTCCACGGCCGGGTTCCGCCCGATCTCGTCGGGCGTGCCCTCGGCGATGCGCTCGCCGGCGTCGAGCACGACGATGCGCTCGGAAAAGCGCATCACCGCCCGCATGATGTGCTCGATCATGATGATCGTGATCCCCTGCGCGCTCAGCCTGAAGAGGATCGTGAGGATGTCGTCCACCTCGGCGCTGGAGAGCCCCGCCATGGCCTCGTCGGAGATGAGCAGCTTGGGCCGGGCGGCCATGGCGCGCGCGAGCTCCAGCTTGCGCATCTCGATCTGCGTGAGCCCGGCCGGCCGCAGGTGCGCCTTGGACGCCAGCCCGATGGTGCCGAGGATCTCCATGGCGCCGGCGCCCTCGGCCGCGCGGCCGTGGGCGGCGTTCTCGAGTGGGATGCCCAGGTTCTCGAGCACGGTCATGCTCCTGAACGGCTTGGGAATCTGAAAGCTCCGCACGATGCCGAGCCGCGTGCGCCGGTGCGCCGGCATGGACGTGATGTCGTGACCCTCGAACACGATGCGGCCGCCGTCGGCCGGCAGCGAGCCCGACACGCAGTTGATGAGCGTGGTCTTGCCGGAGCCATTGGGACCGATGAGGCCGAAGCGCTCGCCGGGATTCACGTGGATCGTCACGCGGTTGAGGGCCATGAAGCCGCCGAAGCGCTTGGTGAGGCCGTCCACCTCGAGGAGCGCGCCGGCCATCCCTCAGCGTCCCCGCAGCCTGCGCACGAGCCCGAGGATGCCCTCGGGCGCGAGGACCACGAACGCGACCAGCACGACGCCGACGATGAACAGGTTCATCTCGGAGGAGATCGTCACCGTCGCCAGCTGCTGGGCGCTGCCCAGCAGCACCGCGCCGATCACCGGCCCGATCCAGCTCGTCGTGCCGCCGATCATCGGCATGGCCAGCGCGTTCACCGCGTAGTCGATGGCGAAGGCCGAGTTGGGCTCCACGAACGTCACGTAGTACGGAAACGGCGCCCCGGCGACGCCGAGCAGGAAGCCGCTCACGGTGGTGGCGAAGAGCTTGAGCCGCAGCGTGGGCACGCCCATGCACTCGGCGGCCTCCTCGTTGTCCCGCAGCGCGGAGAGCCCGCGGCCGATCCACGAGCGCTCGATGAACCGCGCCACCGTGACGGCGCCGACGGCGAGCGCGACCATCACCGTGAAGAGGAACACGACGTAGTTGCCGAAGGGCGGACCGCTGGGGCGCAGGACGCTGAGGCCCCGCGAGCCGCCGACGTAGTCCCAGTTCATGATCATCGTCTGGAGCACGATCGACAGCGCCAGCGTCGCGATGGAGAAGAAGACGCCGCGTAGCCGCAGCGTGAGGTAGCCGATGCCGAGCCCGAGGAGCGCGGACACGAGCCCGCCCGCGAGGAGCAGCACCGGCAGCGGCGCCCGTATCCACTGGATGAGGACGACGGCGGTGTACGCGCCGAGCGCGAAGAAGGCCGGCGTGCCGAAGTTCACGTAGCCGCCGTAGCCGCCGAGGATGTTCCAGGCCGTGGCGATGACGACGTACTGGAGGATCACGTACCCGGCAAAGTAGAGATACGGGTTCACGCGCAGCATCGCGACGGCGATCCCGGCCGCGACGACGGCCAGGCCCACCAGCAGCGTGCCGGCAGTGTGGCGCATCTAGCGTCCGAACAGTCCCGCCGGCCGTACGGCGAGCGCCGCCAGCAAGATCCCGAACGACACCGCGAGCGACCACGAGGGGCCAAAGAACGTCGACATCAGGCTCTCGACCACGCCCAGGATGACGGCGGCCACCAGCGTGCCGCCGATGCTGCCCATGCCGCCCAGCACCGTGATGGCGAACATGCGGCCGATGTAGTCGCGGTCGGTGGACGGGATCACCGGCGCGATGCTGATGAGGAGCGCGCCGGACAGGCTGGCGGCCGCGATGCCGATGCCGAAGGCGATGGTCTTGATCTGCACCGGATCGGCGCCCATGAGGCGGAGCGCCCCCTGGTCCTGGGAGACGGCCATGATGGCCCGGCCGTAGAACGTCCGGCCGAGGAAGAGATACAGGGCGATCGTCATGGCGACGCCGACCACGCACGGCACGAGGTAGCGGAACGCGATGCCGACGCCGCCGAATTCGATCGACTTCCCCGTGTAGCCGGTCTGCACCAGCCGATAGTCGACGCCGTACTTGAGACTGAGGCTGACCTCGATGATGAAGAGCACGCCGAAGAAGAACACGAGACCGCGCAGCGATTCTTCGCCGCGCCGCTCGAAGCTGCCGTAGTAGACGCGGTAGACGAGGGCGCCGAGCAGGTAGAACACCGGCGTGAACAGGATCCCGGTGAGGATCGGGTCGAGGCCGTAGGCCTCGTTCATCACGTACGCCGCGTACGAGCCGAGGATGAGGAAGGCGGGCTGGGCGATGTTGGCGATGTCGAGCAGGCCGAAGATGAGCGAGATGCCCAGGCTCACGGCGGCATAGAAGCCGCCGAGTAGCAGTCCGGCGACCACGGCGTTCGCCAGCAGGTCCCAGGAGAACACGGAACGCGGGCTATTTCAGCGCGGCCGAGTACGGATAGATGATGTTGCCCGACTTGAGCTCCTCGGGATAGAGCACGGGCTTCTTGCCCGGCTGACGGAACTGCTCGATGTTGCCGTCCTGCACCTTCTGGTACTGGACCATGAGGGTCCGCCCCTTGGCCCACTCGCCGTTCTTCCCGAACTTCACCTTGCCGACGATCGTGCTGAACTCGTGGCTACGGATGTGGTCGGCGATCTTCTGCTGGTCCAGGCCCTTGGTCGTCGTCACCGCATCGCCGAGGATCTGCATGGCCGCGTAGGCGTAGGGCGGCAGGTAGTACCCGAGAGTGTCCACACCCTCCTTCGTCGCACGGGGCTGGTATTCCTTGAAGAACTCCGCGATCCCCGGGAACATCATGGTCTTCTCCGGCACCCAGTAGTCGTAGTTCACGATGCCGTTCAGCTTCGATCCCATGCTGTTCATGATCGTCGTGAACTGCAGCCCGACCATCCCGCCGCCCATGATCTTGGGCTGCAGCCCGACCTCGTGCGCCGCCCGCAGCATGCCGACCGAATCCGGCGGGTACGACGCCACGAAGAGGATGTCGGGGTTGGTGGCTTTGATCGCGCGGACGATCGGCGTGTAGTCCACCGTGCTCGGCGGGTAGGTCTTGTCGTAGACCGTCTTGAACCCGTGATGCTTGATGATCTCTCGCGCGCCGACGAGCGCCGTTTGCGGGTACTCGGCGTCGGCCCCGACGATGGCCACCGTCTGCGGCTTGGGCGTCTGCTTCGCGGCGAGCTCGAAGAATCCCGTCGCCGTGCTGGTCGCCGGGTCCGGCCCCGTCGGCGAGATCTGGAAATAGTTCGGGTACTTGTACTTCTCGTTGTTGGCCAGCCCGAACACCCCGATGACCGTCAGCTTGCGCTCGATGGCGATCGGCATGAGCGGCGCGATGAGGTTGGTGCCATAGCCGGAGACGACGAGGTCGACCTTGTCGACGTCGAGCAGCTTCGTGTAGATCCCGGGCACGGTCGCCGGGTTCGTCTGATCGTCGTAGTAGATGAGCTCGACGGGTCGGCCGAGCAGCCCGCCCTTCTTGTTGATCTCGTCCTTCCAGATCTGCATGGCGAGCAGCGCGGGCTTGCCGTTGGCGGAGAGCCCGCCCGTCAGGGCCATGCCGAGGCCGATCCTGATCGGGTCGGCCGCGCGGGCGACGGGGATCAGCCCGACGGCCGCGATGAGGACGAGCGTGGCGACGACGATGCCGATCAGAGCCCGGGGACGGTTCATGGGTTCCTCCGTGGCGACGTATATTACACGCGGAGGCTCCCCTGGCACATCGTCGAGCGCGAGAGCGCTTACGCCAGCGCCGGGCGGCGGATCTTCCACGGCTGCGCCGCCTCGAGCTGCGACGCGAGCCGGAACAGCGTCGCCTCGTCACCGAAGCGCGCCGCGAACTGCACGCCCAGCGGCAGCCCGCTCTTCGACATCGCCAGCGGCACCGACATGGCCGGGTGCCCCGAGGAGTTGAAGAGCGCGGTGAAGCCGACGGAGGCCGTGCGCGCCGCCACGAAGGCCGCCGTGTCCGGGCTCGACAGGTCGAGCACGCCGAGCGGGTGCGGCGGCTTGGCCATCGTGGGCGTGAGAATGACGTCGTAGCTCTCGAGGAACCGCGCGACCGCGCGGCCCGTGCGGTGCACGGTATGGATCGCGCGCGCGTAGTCGGCGGCGGAGAAGCCCTTCGCCTGCTGCACGCGCTCCCACGTGAGGCGCTCGACGTCGTCCTGGCCCAGCGGCCGCCCCAGCGCAGCGGCACGGGTCTCGAGCGCGAACGTGAGGTTGGCCGCCACGATCACGAGCGTGGCCTGGGCCCAGGCCGCCTCGTCGATCTGGGGCCGTGCTTCCTCGATATGGTGGCCGAGGCTCACGCAGAGCTTTGCGGCGCCCCGGGCGGCCTCGACGCACTCGGTATCCACCGGCCCATCGAGCCACGGCTTCACGCTGAGCGCGATGCGCAGGCGCCCGGACTCCCGGCCGACTTCCTCGAGGAACGGCCGCGCCGGCGGCGGCGCCCAGTAGGGATCGCCGACGTCCGGACCGGAGGTCGCATCCAGCAGCGCGGCGCTGTCGCGCACGGTCCACGTCACCGCGTGACCGATCGACGCGCCGCTCCACCCCTCGCCCGCGTCGGGTCCGGCCGGGTTGCGGGCGCGCGTGGGCTTGAGGCCGAAGAGGCCGCACGCGGAGGCCGGAATGCGGATCGAGCCGCCGCCGTCGGTGGCGTGCGCCATCGGCAGGATGCCGGCCGCGACGGCCGCGGCGGCGCCGCCGCTGGAGCCGCCGGCACTGTGGCTGAGCTTCCACGGGTTGCGCGTGGGGCCGAAGAGCCGCGGCTCCGTCGACGGCGCGATGCCCATCTCGGGAGTGTTCGACTTGCCGACGATCACGAGCCCCGCGCGCTTCATCCGCGCGACGATCTCGCTGTCGTGATCGGCGGTGTAGCCGGCGTAGAGCCGGCTGCCGAACGAGGTGATGGTGCCCGTGTAGAGGACGCCGAGATCCTTCAGGAGGTACGGCACGCCCCTGAAGGGGCCGTCCGGCAGCCCCGCGCGAATCGCCGCGCGCGCATGGTCGTCCATGCGCGTCACCACGGCGTTCACGGCGGGGTTGCGCGCGTCGATACGCTCGAGCGTCGCCGCGAGGACTTCGTCCGGCGTGACTTCTTTCTTTCTGATCAGCTCGGCCAGGCCGAGGCCGTCGTACGCCTCGAGGTCCGCGGCGAGGCGGCTCACGCCGAGACCTTCGCACCCCCGAACACGGGATTGTCGGTCGTGTCCACGAGCGCCTCGGGCCCTTCCGTCGGCAGACGCTGCGAGAAGTTCTGCGCGCCGTCGATGTCGTTCTCCCACACCGGGCGCGGCAGCTCGTAGAGCACCTCGATGCCGTGACCGTCCGGGTCCTGGATGTACACGCTGTGCGTCATGCCGTGGTTCACACGGCGCAGGAACTTCACCCCGCGCTTCTGGAGGAACTCCAGCTGCCGGAGCCACGACTCGCGATCCGGCCACGCGATGGCCACGTGGTTGAGGCCGATGCGCCTGGGCTGCATCGTCCACGAGTCCTGCCCGGCGGCCTCCGGCGGCGCCTCGGCCAGGGCCAGATCGTGGTGGCTGACGTCGCCGTCCTCGGAGAGGCCGCTGTAGAACCGCATCTTGAACGGCCGGTTCTTCAGCTCGGCCACCTGGCGGAAGCCGATGATCTCGGTCCAGAACTTGTGCGAGACCTCGAGGTCGCGCACGTTGAGGACGAGGTGGTTGATCCCGCGCGGCGTGATGGCCCGGTCACTCATGGGTTATCTCCTTGGCTGGCCTTCCTGGTGCCGATGGTCGCGCCGGGCGTCAATCACGTCAAGCGGTTCCGGCGCTGACGCGTCCGCTATACTCCGTGCCAGGAGGCGCCCCATACCCACGACCACCCGGCTCGCGTGAGCACGTCCGAGCCCCGCCGACATCTCTCGATGATCCGCGGATTTCACCTGGCGGATTTCCTGACGCTGGGGAACGCCGGGTGCGGCGTGCTCGCGGTGTTCGCGGTCATGGGGTACCTCGAGACACGCAACCCGCAGCGGCTGCTGGCCGCCGCCGCGCTCATCCCCGTGGCCCTCGCGCTCGACGTGCTGGACGGCCGGGTCGCGCGCTCGCGCCGCGTGCATTCGGCGATGGGGCGCGAGCTCGACTCGCTGGCCGACGTCATCTCGTTCGGCGTGGCGCCGGCGGCCATCGCGTACGGCGCGGGCATGAAGGGCCTGTGGGACATCGTGATCCTGCTCTACTTCGTCTGCTGCGGCGTCAGTCGCCTCGCCCGCTTCAACGTCACGGCCGAGACGCTGTCCAGCGGCGGCGCCAAGGTGAAATACTTCGAGGGCACGCCGATCCCCACCAGCCTCGTCCTGGTGGCGATCGTCGCCATCGCGGCCTGGCTCGGCCGTATCGGCGACGCGCTGCCGCTGGGCGCCATCCGGCTGGGGCCCGGCCAGCTGCATCCCCTGGCGCTCCTCTGGGCGGTCTCGGGCTCGTTCATGATCAGCAAGACGCTGCGGATCCCCAAGCTCTGAGAGCACATGGCTGACCCGCAGACGATCTCTCCCGCGCGCCGCTGGGCCATCACGCTCTCCGTGATGATGGTCACCGTCATGCAGGTGCTGGACACCAGCGTGACCAACGTCGCGCTGCCCCACATGCAGGGCTCGATGTCGGCGGGCATCGAGGAGATGTCCTGGGTCGTCACCTCCTATCTCGCCGCGAACGCCGTCGCCATCCCGGCCACCGGCTGGCTCTCGGCGCGCTTCGGTCGGCGGCGATTCTTCCTGATCTGCACGGTGCTCTTCACGGTCAGCTCGTTCCTCTCGGGGATCGCGCCCAATCTCGAATTCCTCGTGGCGATGCGCGTGTTGCAGGGGCTGGGCGGCGGGCCGGTCATCCCCATGGCGCAGGCGATCATGTGGGAGATCTTTCCGCTGCGACAGCGGGGCACGGCCATGGCCGTGTGGGGGGTCGGCATCATGCTGGCGCCGATCCTCGGCCCCACCGTGGGCGGCTGGGTGTGCGACAACTGGTCGTGGCGCTGGATCTTCTACATCAACCTGCCGATCGGTGTCCTCGGCTTCCTGCTGGTCAGCGCGTTCCTGTTCGACTCTCCGTGGGTGAGCAAGCCTCGACGCATCGACGTGGCGGGACTCTTCCTGATGATGTTCGGGTTCGGCTTCCTGCAGCTGGCCCTCGACCTCGGCGAAAAAGAGGACTGGTTCGACTCGCGGCTCATCATCTCGCTGTTCGTGCTGGCAGCGTGCACGCTCGTCGGATTCATCGTGCGCGAGCTGACGACCGCCGAGCCGATCCTCGACCTGACCGTCTTCCACGACCGGAACTTCGCCGTCGGGACCACGTGCATCGCGCTCGTCGGCCTCGCCTTCAACTCGAGCATGCTGCTCGTCGCGCTCTACACGCAGAAGATGCTCGCGTACGATGCGTGGAACGCCGGCCTCGTGCTGGCGCCCGGCGGGCTCGGCACGATGATCTCGCTGATGATCTCGGGCCGCCTCGTGGCCCGCGTGGATCAGCGGCTCATGCTGATGGGCGGATGCCTGCTGAACGCCTTCGCGGCGGCCTTGATGACGCACCTGACCCTCGGCATGGACTACTGGAGCCTCGCCTGGCCGCGCTTCCTGCAGGGCTTCGCGATGGGCTTCATCTTTCCCCCGCTGCAGACACTGACGCTGGCGACCATCCGGCTGGAGCGTCTCGGCAACGCCACCGCCGCCTACAACGTGGTGCGCAACGTCGGCGGGAGCGTCGGCGTCGCGATGGCCACCACCCTGCTCGTGCGCCGCAGCCAGGAGCACCAGAGCACCCTGGTCGCCCACGTGGACGTCTGGAGCCCGGACACGGCCCGCCGACTCAAGGAGCTGACGGCGCATTTCGTGAGCCAGGGCGCGGACTCGTTCACGGCCGGCCGGCAGGCGCTCGCGCTCCTGTATCGCCGAACGACCGAGCAGGCGCAGGTCCTCGCCTACGCCGACGACTTCTGGCTGATCTCGATCGTCTTCCTGGCGGTCCTGCCGTTGATCCCACTGATGCGCCGCGTCCACGCCGAGCAGAACGAGCGGGCGCGTGAGAGCTCGGGCCGGGTGGAGGCGCTGCCGGTGCCCGAAGAGTGATCAGGGCAGCAGGTCGGAGACCCTGACGCTCGCGTCCGGCTTCGCCAGCGGCAACACGCGCGCCTCGGGACCGAGCGCTGCGCGGCGAAGACCCCGACAGTGACATATGATCCGGGGGCGAGAGGAGCCGAGCATGGCGAAGATCGAGAAGTACGGGGCGGCCGGCGTGTACGATCCGCCGGGCTACAGCCAGGGCATCAAGGTGACGGGCGCGCAGACGCTGCTCTTCACGGCCGGGCAGGTCCCCTACGACGCGGAGGGCGGCGTGAAACACCGCGGCGACTTCAAGGCTCAGGCGCGCGCGGTCTTCGCCGCGATCAGGGCGCTCGTCGAGGCCGGGGGCGGCACGCTCGACAGCGTCGTCAAGATCACCACCTACGTCACCGACGTGCGCTACCGTCCGGACTTCCGGACCGTGCGCGAGGAGTTCTTCGGCGCCAGGGGACCGGCCTCGACGATGGTGGAGGTCAGCGCGCTCGCGCACCCGGACTATCTCATCGAGGTGGAGGCGATCGCGGTCATCTGAGTTTCCGCGTTCCGAGAGGACAGCCATGAGCGACGAGGCGACGCTGCGCGCGCTGGCGATGAAGGTGCGCAACTGGGGCCGCTGGGGCCCCGACGACGAGATCGGCACCCTGAACTACATCACGCCCGACGCCATCGCCGCCGCCGGGCGGCTCGTGACGACCGGCAAGGTGTTCGCGCTGGGCATTCCCCTCGACCGCCAGGGGCCCCAGAGCGGCACGCGCCAGCGCTTCAACCCCATCCACACGATGTTCCGCGACGGCGGCGACGCGCCGCGCACGCCGGCCCAGGTGGCCGACATGCAGGGCTACGGCGGCTCCGACGACTGGATCGTCATGCCGTTGCAGTGCGTGACGCAGTGGGACAGCCTCGCCCACATCTTCTACGAGGGAAAGATGTACAACGGCTACGACGCGACGCTGGTCACCAGCAGCGGCGCCGCCAAGAACAGCATCGACAAGACGCGCGACAAGATCGCCGGGCGGGGTGTCCTGCTCGACGTCGCCCGGTACAAGGGCGTGCGCGCGCTCGAGCCGGGTTACGCGATCACCGCCGCCGATCTCGAGGCCACCGCCGCCGCCGCGCACGTCACCGTGCAGCGCGGCGACCTGCTGCTGATCCGCACCGGCCACATGTCGCGCTATCTCGACAAGAAGGACTGGCGCCATTTCGATCTGGATCCGTTCCCCGGTGTGTCCGTGCACACGACGTCGTGGATGCACGAAAAGCAGATCGCGGCCGTGGCCAGCGACAACTACGCGGTCGAGGTGCGGCCCTCCGAGCTGCCGGCCTTCCGCAACCCGTTCCACGTCGTCGCGATCGCCAACATGGGGCTGACGCTCGGCGAGATCTTCCTCCTCGAGGAGCTGGCCGCCGACTGCGCGGCCGACGGCCGGTACACGTTCCTGCTCGTCGCGCCCCCGCTGCCGGTGACGCGCGCGGTCGGGACGCCGATCAACCCGTATGCGCTGAAGTGAGGCACCATGACCAAACGTGAGCGCGTGCTGGCCGCTCTGCGCGGCGACCCGGTCGATCGCGTGCCGCTCAGCTTCTGGCTCCACAACTTCGTGACGGAGAACTCCGCCGCCGGGCTGGCGGCGGAGACGCTACGGCTGGTCCGGACGTTCGATTGGGACTTCCTCAAGCCCCAGTCGCGGGCCCAGTGCTTCGCCGAGATGTGGGGACTGAGATATCGTCCGTCCACCGAGCGCGCGACCCAGTTCACGGTGACTCACACGCCACTCACGGATGCCAGCGGGGTCGCCCGCCTTCGACCGGTCGATCCGCGCCGGGGCGCGCTCGGCGAGCAGCTCGCCGCGCTGGCCGAGATCCGCAGGGCCGTCGGTCCCGACACGCCGATCATCTGGACGATCTTCGCTCCGATGATGGTGATGCCGTCTCTCCTGGCCGGCGGGCGCGAGCAGGCGCTGGCCATCGCGCGCGCCGAGCCCAAGGCGATGGACGCCGGGCTCGCGGCGATCGCCGAGACGCTGGACGTGTACGCGCGCGCCTGCGTGGACGCGGGCGCCGACGGCCTCTTCTACGCCACCAACGTCGCGCGACGCGACGGCCTCTCCCCGGAGGAGTGTCGCCGCTTCCAGCGCCCGCACGACCTGCGCGTGCTGGCCGCGGTCGCGCGGGCGCCGTTCAACCTGCTGCACGTCTGCGGGCCCGGCATCCACTTCGACGAGTTCGCGGATTATCCGGTCGCGGCATTTTCCTGGGCGCTCGGCGGCAGCAACCCTTCGCTCGCCGAGGTCCATCGCCGCACCGGCAAGGCCGTCGTCGGCGGCCTGCCCGCCAAGCCGGAGATCGCGTCGATGACGGAGAAAGAGATCGCGGCGCGGGCGCGTCGAGCCGTCGACGAGGTGGGCGGGCGTGCGCTGCTGCTCGGCCCCGACTGCTCGATCAATCCGGACACGCCGGAGGCGCTGCTGCACGCGGCGGCGGCGGTGGTTCGAGCGTAGCCGCGCCGCGACTGATCAGCGATCACGCGCGCAGGCGGACGCCGGCGCGGTAGAGCAGCCACATCGCGCCCCACCACACGAGCACGTACGCCGCCGCGTACGCGAGCGACGCGTTGATCGGCGAGGCCCACGGCACGAACACGCGCTCGAAGATCAGCGTGTGCAGCGTGATGTTGCCGACGCGGATCAGCGTCAGCACGTGGGCCACCAGCGTGGAGAGGAAGAAGAGCGCCAGCGCGTTGACGCCGAGGACGACGAAGGGGGCGGCCCACCGCCGCCAGCCGCGGACCTCGGTGGCCCAGTAGCACGCCGCGAACACGAGCAGCGCGAGCCCCGCGGTCAGCACCGCGTAGGAGCTGGTCCACAGCGCTTTGTTCACCGGGAACCAGACGCCCCACGCCGCGCCGAGCACGGCGCCGAGCGCGCCGGCCAGCGCCAAGCCGCCGGTGATCACGCGTGGAGGCCGCGCGCTCTGCGCCCAGCGGCCCGTCAGCACGCCGAGCAGGGTCGTCGCGACCGCCGGCACGGTGCTCAGGATGCCCTCGGGATCGTAGACGCGCGCCGCCCTCCATATATGTGGGCCGAGCACGGCGCGATCCAGCCAGGCCGCGAGATTGCCTTCCGGTCCGAGGTTGCCCCGGCCATAGCCCGGCACGGGCACGAGCGTCATCGCTCCCCAGTAGCCCAGCAACAGCGCCGCCGTCACGATCGCCTGCGTGCGCCAGCCCGTCGTCAGGAACAACAGGGCGGCGACGAGATAGCACACCGCGATTCGCTGCAGCACCCCCGGGATACGGATGGTGGCCCAGTCGAACCGCGGCAAGCCGTTGAGCACGAGGCCGAGCGCGAAGATGATCGCCGCGCGGCGCAGCACTCGGCCCACGGTCGGACGCGACAGCGGAATCGCCACGCCCACGATGAAGAGGAAGAACGGAAAGATCACGTCGGTCGGCGTCAGGCCGTGCCACCTGGCGTGCGTCAGCGGCGCGTAGACGGCCGCCCACGTCCCCGGGTTGTTGACGAGCACCATCGCGGCGATCGTGAGCCCGCGGAAGGCGTCGAGAGACCGGAGGCGTCGTTGCGGCATGAACCTCATGACTGTATCGTTTTCGAGGCGTGGACGTGTAGGAGGCGGCGGCTCATCATGTGCACACATTTGTAGTCACAGGAGCCGTCATGGCAACGATCGGCGTGCGTGAGCTGAAACGAGACGCGAGCCGGGTTTTGCGCCGGGTGCGCGAGCGCGGGGAAGAGATCGAGATCACGCATCACGGCCGGGTCGTCGCTCGGCTCGCGCCTGTGGCGCCCCAACGTCCGCGGCGACCGCCGTCGGCAGCCTGGTCTACTCTGGACCGCGTCGCTCGCGAGATCGGCGCGCGCTGGCCGAAAGGCTGGTCCGGCCGCACGGGCCGTCCGGGACGCACGCCGCGATCTCTGATGGTCGTCGACGCGAGCGTGCTGGTCAGCCACCTCGTGCCCTCCGAAGGGCGTCACGAGGCAAGCCGTCGTTGGATCGCGCGCCACATCGACGGCGGCGGCCTGGTCGTCGCTCTCGCCCTGCTGCTTCCGGAGGTCGCCGGCGCGATCGCGCGAAGAACCGGAACACCTCGCCTTGCTCGCCGGGCGATCGCGGTCGTGTTGCGCCTCCCGTCGCTACGGCTTCTGACGATCGGCGAAGAGTTGGCGCGCGCGGCGGCTGGCCTCGCGGCCCGCCTCCGGATTCGAGGTGCCGATGCGGTCTACATCGCCGCAGCGGCTCAGCTCCATCTGCCGCTCGTCACGTGGGACGTCGAACAGCGTGAGCGCGCCGCGCGCGTCGTCGAGGTTCGCGTCCCCGCGTGATAGGCTTTCAGCGCCCCTTGAACACGGGGGGGCGCTTCTCCTTGAACGCGGCGACGCCCTCGCGGAAATCCTCCGACGCGGCGCCGATCTCCGCCCAGCTCGTCTCCAGCCGCTGTGCCTCGTCCGGCGTCTGCCAGTACTGAGCACGGATGGCTTCCTTCACCGCGCGGAACGTGATCGGCGCGCCGCCCGCGACGCGCGCCGCCAGCCGCGCGACTTCGGCGTCGAAGTCGGCGTCCGGGATCACGCGCGAGACCAGCCCGATGTCGCGCGCGTGTTCTCCTCCCACGTCCTCGCCGAGCACCAGCATGTCCAGCGTGCGGTTGCGGCCGATGTAGTGCGCGAGGCGCACGAGGCTCATGCCCCAGGAGGGCACCACGCCGAGGTAGGCGTCGCCGGTGCGGAACTTCGCCGTCGAGGACGCCAGGCGCACGTCACACGCCATGGCGATGGCGAACCCGCCGCCGATGCACCAGCCGCGAATGGCGGCGATGACCGGCTTGCCGATCGTTTCGACGCGATCGACCACGCGGCGCCCCAGCTCGCGGAAGCGCACCGCCTCGTCCGCGGCGCGCGGGCCGCCGGCGAGATCGGCGCCGGCGGAGAACGCCTTGGTCCCGGAGCCGGTCAGCACGATGCAGCGCGTGGCCTCACGCGCCTCCAGCGCATCGAGCGCGGCCAGCACGTCCTGCATCAGCGCCGGCGACACCGCATTCACCGGCGGCCGGTTCAGCGTGAGCGTGGAGACGCCGCCGGCGTGCTCGAGGAGGACGGTGTCGTACGCCATGCGGGGAACCATACAATAAAGTCTCCACCACGAGAAACGGAGGCCGCCATGGCGTCAGCGAAGCGCGAAAACATCCAGCCGCCGTCCCTGCACCAGCGTGTCGTGTCCGGACACCTCCTGTACTCTCACGTCGTCGCCGTGGAAGGGCGCCGCATGGTCTTCATCTCCGGCCAGCTCGCGCGGGATCGCGACGGCAACGTGGTCGGACGTCATGACATGCGGGCGCAGCTCCGGCAGGTCGGCGAAAACCTCAAGGCCGCCCTCGCCGCCGCCGGCGCGACGCTCGGCGACCTCGTCAAGACGACGACCTTCGTGACCGACATCGACGAGTACTTCAAGCACGTCGACGTCCGCATGGAGTACTTCGGCGCCGCCCTGCCGACCAGCACGACGGTGGAGGTGCGGAAGCTTGCGCACGCGGACTTCCTGGTCGAGGTCGAAGCGATCGCGATGACGGCGTAGGGATCGCTCAGCGATCACGGCCATTCCGCCGGCGGTCGGTCGAGTGCGGCGCGATCCCACCGCGCGAGATCCGCCCCCGCGTCGTACACGCTCTGGTAGAAATCCAGAACCGCCTCATCGGGTGAGGACGCGGAGCGAACCGCGTCGTACGGAAGAATGAAATCGGCCAGCTCGCGGCTGTAGTAGGCGGCCTTGGGCCGGATCGCCGTCGCCCCGAAGCCGGGCGGTTCGGGCCGTACGTACGCGTAAAAGGCCGGCTCGGGCACGGCGCCGCTTCCCGGCCAGAACCCGACGCTGATCTCCTCGTGTGACATCGCTTCGCGCATCATCGACGACGCGGTGTCCGTGGGCTCGGGAGCGCGCCGCCCGTTGAACCGCGTGAGGGCGAGGTCGAAGGCGCCCCAGAAGAAATGCACCGGGCTGCTCTTCCCGAGGAAGCGCCCCTTGAACCGCTTCGTGACTCTGTCGGCCTGCAACAGCATCCGGAAGAAGCGCTGAGCGTGATCGGCGTCATACGAGGCGTGGCGGCGATCCTCGAGGAACGGAATCGGATCGCCCACCTCCACCGGCACCGGCCACACCTTCACGGCGATCCCGAGACTGTCGAGAACGCCCATGTACGCCCGGTAGAAGTCCGCGACCGCCTGCGGTCGCAGAGCGATGTCGCGGGTCGCCCCGTCGCTCGTCGTCACGGTGAGCCGGTGATCGAGGAAATCGAACTCGACCTCGAATGCGCCCGAGCGGTACGGCATGGCGGTCGTGCTCAACCCGCGCGCGCTCACGTAGAGTGGCACGTGCCACCAGTGATTCTCTTTCGGCGCGAGGGCGAGGCGCGTCTTCCCGACGATCTGCGTCCACATGTGAAGCGTGTCGTGAGTGTCCTGCCATTCGGCGAGCGGCAGACGCGGCCAGGGCGTGTCCACGGCGACGCGATGCTATCACTTCTTCTTGAAGAGATCGCCGAGCGTCATCCCGAAGCCGCCCTTCTTCGTGGCGTCCCTGAGATAGGCCTGCGCCTCCGCCTGCTCCTCGTGCGCCCGCGCCTTCTCGCGCGACAGACGAATGCGCCGTCCCCCCTCCTCGATCGCCAGGACGAGGACTTTCATCTCGCTGCCGGCGGGGAACATGCGGCGATGATCGGCGCCCTGCGTCGTGCCCAGCTCCGCGTTGGGCACGAGCCCCGTCTGCCCGAGACCGAGGCGCACGAACACCCCGAACGGCTCCACGCGATCCACCGTGCCCGTCAGCACGGCGCCGACGGCGACGGCCGAGGCCATCTCTTCGCCGACGGTCGCGCCCTCCGGTGCCAGCGCCAGAGCGATGCGCCGCTTCGCGGTGTCGACGTTGACGATCATCACGGCGATCTCCGCGCCGGCGGTCACCGCCTCGCGGAGTGCCGCCGATCGATGGCGCGGGATCTCGCTGGCATGCAGCAGCCCGTCGACTCCCGGCAGCAGCTCGACGAACACGCCGAACTCCGTGGCGCGTGCCGCGCGGCCGCGCACCACGTGCCGCTCGCGAAGCCGGCCGGGGACCGTTGCCCACGGATCGCCCTCGAGCGCCTTGAGGCTGAGCGTGACCTTGCCCCTCGCGTCATCGATGCGCAGCACCTTCACCGTCACCGCCTCGCCGATGCGCAACCGATCGCTCGCGCGCTCCACACGCGCGTGCGACAGCTCCGACATCGGCACCAGCCCCTGCACGCCACCCAGGTCCACGAACGCGCCGAAGTCCGCCAGCGACACGACGGTCCCCGGCAACACCGCGTCGGGGAGAATCTTCTTGCGCGTCTGCTCCGCCGCCTTCGCCGCCTGCTCCTCCAGGAGCGCGCGTCGCGAGAGCACGAGGTTGCGGCCGCCCTCGGCGTACTTCGTCACGCGAAACTCCAGGACGCGCCCGACGTACTCCTGCTCGGATTCCACGCGCCGCAGCTCCATCTGCGAGAACGGGCAGAACGCGCGCAGGCCGCCCACCGTGACCTCGTAGCCGCCCTTGATCACGCCGGCGACTTTGCCTTCGACCGGCACGCCGGTCTGCGCCGCCACCGCCAGCGCCTCGCGCGCCTGGGCTCCCTGCCGCAGCCGGTGCGAGAGCCGGATCTCGTCACCGGTGGCGACGACCGTGGCTTCCACCTCGTCGCCGACTTTCACGTTGAGGCGGCCTTGGTCGTCCGCGAGCTCCCCGCGGTCGATCCACGCTTCGCCTTTGCCGCCGACGTCCACGAAGACGTGCTCGTCGGAGATCTGGATGACCCGGCCCTTCACCATCTGGCCGATCTCGAGCGCGCCCCGCGCCTCGTGCTGCGCGAGCATCGCGGCGAAATCTTCTTCGGACTCGCTCATGCCACTGCCTCTCAGAGGATTGCCGGGCGGGCTGCCGCCTGAAGCGATTATACGGGAGGTGGGATGAGAGCGGAGCGCCAGGCGGCGCTCCGCCTGGGATTGCTCTCTACTTGCCCGCGAGCCGGTGCTTCTTGATGAACGCCCAGAGCTTCTTCGTCATCTCAGCGGGCCCGATCGGCTTGTCGCCCATGATCGACTCCAGCGACTCTGCCCGGCCGCCGAACTTGACCGCGTAACCGCCGAAGAGCTTCTTACCGGCCATTCATCACCTCCGCCGAGGATTTGCGCCCATGAGCGCGGCCCTACTGTCTCATCCGAGGTGGGCGCAGCCCAAACTATCCGTGCGGGCCTTATCCCTCGTCGTCGTCCACGGGGCGGGTCGACACCGGGATCCCCAGCGATACGCGCCGGCATTCGTCTTCCCAGATCCGGTGGCAGCGGCCGTGGAACCGGACGATCCGACCATCGGGGAACCGGTAGGCGACTTGCGCGCCCCGGGTGTCGCATGCGGCACACGTGACCACCCCGATCGCGGTATCAGCGTTGATGTGCCCCGTCGGAGCGGTGGGCCGCCCTGGCGCCGTCAGGGGCGGGATGACGCGAGGCAGGATCCCAGCGGCCATTCGCTCGCGGATCGTCTGTGTGACGGCTTGTCGGTCCATGTTGGCTTCATCTCCATATAAGGGATAGTCGACGATGAGGCACCGTCGCGTCGAAGACGCTCGTCAGGAAGACGCTGCGGCAAACGCGGTCGCTCGGGGCCGCGTGTCGGCGGCGCCGTCTCCCCGCGCCTCGCCATCGTGACCACGCAGGAGCTTCGTCTGACCTTCGAAGACAGCGCTCTCTTCGATGATGAGGGCCGGTGTCTCCAGATCACCGTGGACGCGGGCGTGCTCACGCAGCTCGATTCGCTCGGTGGCCATGATGCTGCCGACGACCTCTCCTTCGATGATCACGATCGGCGCGTGCAGCCGCGCCTCGACTCGCCCCGCGCGCCCGACGCTGAGGGTGCCCGTGGCATGAATCTCCCCCTTGACGTGGCCGCTGAGGACGACGCTTCCATTGAACGAGCACGTTCCCACCAGCTCGGAGCCTTCGGTGATGAAGGCGGCCGACGTTTCCGACTCGGTTTGGTTGCGACGATGCCAGCGCATGCGTCCACCGAAGGCAAGGGTCGCGCCAGATCGGGGTGGGCCGAGAACCCGCGATATTCGGCCGAACGCTGTCGCCGGGGCGTCGCGCGACGTGCGTGTTTGTCATGCCGGGTGTCATCGGCAATGACAACACGACATCGGAGACGGCCCCCAGGCGTGTCACATCGCCTTGCCCGCAGACGTAACGCACGTAGTCTCGCGCACTTCCGTTTGGCATAGCCCTTGAACTATCGACCCGCCGGCCACGCCGCCCTCGGGCGTGGACCGTGCGCTGTGGGCCAACGCGGGACATGAACGGAGGCGTGGAGTGGGCGAACGTCGCATCGTGTCATCGGTGGCCCGCCGTCTCCGAGGCTCCGTCGGCCTCGAGCGCCGAACGCTGTCGTCGCAGGCCCAGGCAACAGCAGCCGTGCACTCCAACGACCCGAGGAAAGGAGTCCCGCAGTGCTGAATGACACAGAAGTCAAACGGATCATCGACGCGATCACGGAGTACCGGGAGCTCGTCCAGCAGTCCAGCGAGATGCGCGACCAGCTGGAGTCGCTCCAGAAGCGCTGGTCCTCGCTGAAGGCTGAGCGGGACGGCCTCCGCAACAGTGTTGATGCGCTCCACCAGACGCTCGCCCAGATGAAGGTGGACTACCAGGCCGTCATGAAGCGCATGACGGATCTTTCCTCCACCGAGGACACGGTGCTGGACAACGTCAAGTTCCTGATCGACGAGCTCAGCTCCGTCCTCAAAAAGCACGAGGCATAACGGTCATGCATGTCACGCTCTCGCAACGCCAGCCTCCGCCGCTGCCGGAATTCGCGGACGAGAGCCGCATCGCCGCCGAAGGGCAGAAGGACGGCGAGCGCAACATTCCGGAGATGGGCTCCTACACGCCCGCTCCATTCGAGCAGGCGTTGATCTCGAATGGCGAGCAAGCCGTGCAGCAGATCTTCAAGGCCGCCTCGAGCAGGATCTCCAAGCTTCGGCCGGTCGTCGAGGCGTACCAGCGCCAGCTCGACGAGCTCCAGCGCCGCATCCGGCCGATCGCCGAGGCCTACAAGGTGCGCTCGGCGGAGCTGGGGCGGGATGCGATGATCGTCTTCCCACGAGTCTTTCACTGGGCGCTGATCGCGTTCCTGGCGGTCGGCGAGTTCCCGCTGAACACCGTCGTCTTCCGCCTCTTCGGTGAAGCGGAGTACCTGACGTATGTGATGGCCTCGACGCTGGCCATCACGATTCCGTTGATCGGCGTGTTCATCGGCGTCCACGTGCGGCACGTCGTTCCGAAGTGGCTCGGCAACCTCCTGATCGGCATCTTGACGCCGGTGGTGGTGGCGGCCACGCTCTACGCGGTCAGCCTGCTCCGCAACACGTACATCACCTCTCAGTTCTCGGGCAACGGGCAGGTCTCGGCCGAGGGCAACCAGATGGCGTACGCGCTGTTCGCCCTCAACGCCCTGGTGTTCTTCGCGGCCACCGTCGCCTCGTACTTCGCCCACGATCCCGACGAACGGCTCGACGGCTTCCATCTCTCGCTGCGGACGCTGGATCGCACGATGAACGACATCCGGACGAAGCTCTACGAGGTCGGCACCCAGCTCAACGGCGAGATCGAGCAGGCGAAGAGCCAGATCGAGCAGATCCGAGCCCTCACGAATCAGCGCGTGCAGCTCTACCGGCAGAGCAACATCCGCCATCGCCGGCTGCTGCCGCCGCCGTCATTCCGGAGGGACGCGGAGTTCCCGCCGCTGCCGTGGTGGCCGGAAGTCTCCCTGAACAATCACCACGAGGGAAAGTGATGCGCCGTCAACGGCCGTGGATGGTGTGGCTCCTGGGGCTCCTGGCGCTGCCGGCGCTGGCCCTGGCCGCCGGGTGCACGCGATCGTCGCAGGCCTCCCCGCAGCGGGGCACCGCGGTCGTCGCCTTCGTGGACTTCTCCGCCAGCGTGGGGGGAAATGATCGGGTGGCGTTCAAGCGAGAGATCGAGAAGCAGATCCTGCCGTGGCTGCAGCCCGGCGATAGTTTCCTCCTCGCCCCCATCCACGACAAGACACTGACCGAGTTCCGGCCGCTCGTGGAGGGCGAGCTCCCGCCCCGGGCCCAGTTCAACGGTTGGATGAACAACGTCATCAAATTCAACCGGCAGGCGAAGGAGACCGACGCGCGGATCGTCCAGGTCAAAGAGACGCTCCAAACCCAGACCGCCGCGGCCCTGGCTCGAAGCTCCCAGGCGCGTTACACGGACATCTTCAGCTCGCTGCAGCTCGCCGAGAAGCTGTTCAGCGCCGAATCCCGGCGCAAGGTCCTCATCCTGATGTCGGACATGATCGAGGACTATCCGCCGTACGCCTTCGATCAGATGAAGTGGACGCCCACCACGACGACCAAGATCCTGTCAGACCTCGAGGCGAAGGGGGGCATCCCCGACCTGCGGGGCGTGTGCATCTACGTGTCGGGCGTGTCGGCTCCGACCGTCGAGCTCGCCAACCACATCGGACATTTCTGGGAGGCGTACTTCCAGAAGGCCGGCGCCGACCTGCACCCGAGCCGGTACGCCCACGTCCTGCTGCACTGGCCGCCGCCGAACTCCTGCCGCCCGGCCTGAGCGACCCCGCGCCAGCCGTTCCGGCGAACGCTAGTTCGTCATCGCGTAGTACCGCCAGCTGCCATACAGCTGGCGCCGCCACAGCAGAGCCAACATGATCGGGGTGATCGGGCTCAGTTCTGTTTCCATGGCCGCCTCCGTCCGACGTTGGGGGCGGAGGGTACACGCGTCGTCGCCGGTGCGCAAGGGACATCTGGCGGCCTGACTCCGCGGAGTCTCGGCCGCCAGATGTTGTCGGCGGTCGGCCTCAGCCGAGCCTCACTTCACGACCCGGCACGAGAAGCTCGCGGCGTCGGTCGTATCGCCGTCGCCGTTGTACACCGCCTCCTGCGGGAACGGGCACAGCGGCCGCGTGAAGGGTATCGGGCCGGCCGTGTTGAGGTTGTGCGTCCCGAGGATGCGGTCGGGCGCGACGCCGTGCTCGACCCACTGCGTGAGCGGCGTGAACACGTCGAAGCTCGAGGGCCCCGGGCCGCCGCCGCAGTGCCACATGCCCGGCACCATGAAGAGCCGCGCGAAGTCGACCGTGCGGTTCAGCCCGGCGGCGTTGGTCCCGTCGTTGCCCTTGTGCCGACCGGGATGCATCGCGCCGGTGACGCGGTTGTAGTAGGCGATCGACGACAGCGGCGTCACGAACGGGTCGGCGAAGCCGTGGTACAGGATGAGCTTGCCGCCGCGCTTCTTGAACGCCTCGAGATCGGGATCCATCGCGTTGAGGGCCTGCTCGTAGTTGAGCCCGCTGCCCGCCGGCTTCGTGTTCGTGGCGACCACGTCGTCGTCGTAGTCGAACGACAGGAAGTCGAAGTTCGGACCCGTGAAGATCCCGATGCCGTTGACGAAGAACTCGAACGAGCTGCCGCCCGGGATGGGCACGCCGGCGCGGGTCGGGCCGACCAGCACCTGCCGCCAGGCGTTTTCGCTGCCGCGCACGAAGCCGGGATAGATCTGAGCGCCCGTGCGCGGGTTCACGGGACCCTGGTAGATCAGCTTCACGGCCTCGACCTGCGCGGGCGTCAGGCAGTCGGGCGCGTCACCGGCCTGGCACTGCAGCTGTGAAGGGTCGAAGGTGCAGCGCCGCGGCTCGACGAGAAAGCCCAGCGGCGCGTTGACCGGGTCGCCACAGGCCTCGAGCACCTTCTGGGTCACCATGTTCAGCTTCGCCTGCGGCAGGTTGGTCTCCGCGCCCTTGATGTGGGACACGGCGCCGGTCCACAGCTCGGCGATCATGAGGTGCGTCCAGTCGTGCCCCGGGTCGCCGGCAATGATGCCGTCGAAGTCTTCCGGGAAGCGCTGGGCCTCCATCAGGCCGTGATGGCCACCCTGCGAGCACCCGACGAAGTAGGAATACTTCTGCGCGTCGCCGTAGAAGGCCTTGATCAGCGACTTGGCCGCCAGCGTGCTCTCGTGGAAGGCACGATAGCCGAAGTCGTTGACCTTCTCCGGCTGGGCCGCGAACGTCCACAGGCTACCCTTGTGGCCGTTGTCCGTGGACATCGTGGCGTAGCCCAGACGCAGCGCGGTGGCCATCGCGCCGAAGCTGAAGGCCCCGGCGGAGCCGCCCGAGCCCTCGCCTCGGAAGTTGCCGTTCCACGTCGTCGCCGGCATCCAGACCTCGACGCCGATCGCCGAGGCGCTCGTCGGCGCGAGCGTCGCGGCGACGCGACAGAACGCGGGCAGGTTGTCGAGCGTGCCCGAGCCGGGTGGGGTGAAGCTGCCGGCGGGGACGGATTGCGTCGTGATGGCGGTGGTGCCCGGCGGCAGCGCGGCGGCGAGACTCTCGCACGGCGTGGCCGCGAAGGCGGGCGCCGGCACGAAGGCCATCGAGACGAAGAGGGCAACGAGAACCATGAGGAAGATGGCGCGAGACTGCATGAGAACTCCTTCACGGTGACGAGGCACTGCTCGAACCCTCACGAGACATCGACAACGGGTTGCCGATCGCGGTGACGGCCGGAAGCGGTTTCGCTTCCGGCCGGCCGATGATCGAGCCTAGTCGTCCGTGTCCCTGTTCCTGACCGGGTCGTAGTGGAGCAGGCGAAGGCTGGGGTTGCCGGCTGGAGTGACGACCTGAAGCTTGTCGTCCGGCACGTCACCGACACGCACGAACTTCTGGACGCGCCGGCCGCCGATCGTCTCTCCCACGTAGAGATTGCCCTTCGAGTCGATGGCCATCATGTGCAGGAACGTGAATTCACCGGCCATGTGCCCGGGACGGCCGAAGCCGGCGAGGAGCGTGCTGATCGCGTGGTCGAAGATCCACATGATCTCGTTGCCGCCATCCGACACGTACATGAATTTCTGGCGCTTGTCCGGTGAGAAATCCACGTCCCACGCGGAGCCGGCGGTGCCGATTGCGGCGGTTCCTGGGACGACGGGAATGGCCTGCACGAAGGTGCCATCCCGCTTGTAGACGTTGACACGGTCCTGACCGCGGTCGCACGCGTACACGAGCCCGTCACCGCCGAGGACGACGCAGTGGGGGTGGCCGCCACCACCCGCCGTGAATTGGCCGGGGCCGGTGCCCACGCTGCCCATCTGGCGCAGGAAGTTCCCTTTTCTGTCGAAGACGACGACGCGATGGTTGCCGTAGCCGTCCGCGATGTAGACGCTCCCTCGCTCACCGGTGACGGGATCCGGGTTGGGGTCGACGGCGATGTCCGCCGGAAGGTTCAGCAGAGTATGACTGCTGCCCGTCTGGCTGACGTTGGCGCACGGCCCGGCCCCGCCCGGGAGGTCGGGTCGGTCGCACAGAAACTTGGTTCCGATCTGGAGCAGCAGCGTCTTGCCGTCGTGCGAGTACTTCTGGACGACGCCATCGTTGCTGTTGCCGCCGATCCACACATTGCCCTCGTAGTCGACGAAGCAGCCGTGGATGCCGTTCGGCAAGACGGCGTTGCGACCCGCGTTCGGACCGCTCGCCACGAGCGACGGGTCGCCCCAGGCGTTGGCCACGCTGCCATCCTGATCGAACTCGATAACGGGGGGAGAGGCGACCGACCTGGGCGCGCCGCCGACTCCCTCGGGCGACGCCAGGCCTCCGGTCTGAAAGCCGCGGGTCACGATGAAGAGGTGGTCGCGGGAATCGATGCAGGTGCCTCCGACCTCGCCCGTCACCCAGTTGTCGGGCAGCGGCCTGGGAAAGAACGGGTCGACCACGAATCTGGGGATGTCGGATCCGGAGCGATCAGCTTTCGCCGTGACCGGTGGCCACAGGCTCCAGGAGATCGCCAGTGCTGCCACCACCACGGCGATGTAGAGATAGCGTCCGCCCTTCACGATGCTCTCCTTGTTCGGCCGGTGTTCGCGGCAAACTCGTACGGACGAATCGTCGGCCGGGACCAGTCCACGGAGGGCTACGATCGGCGAGGAGCGTGAACATTGCCACCGAACCTTCCGCACGGCGACGGCCGCCCGACGGTTGAGATCTGCGGAACGCGCTGACGATACGAGAGGCGCGCGATCGTGTCAACACCTATGTCGACGATCGGCGGCGATTGACAAGGCGATCGCGGGAGAAAACAATCACGGCGATGGTCGGCGACGGCGCGGTCCAGCGGCGCGCGTTGTCGCTCGCCCTTTCAGCGACCGCGCTCGTCGTGGCGTTGACGCTCGTGGCCCGATTCGCCGGCGCCAACGGCGGCGATCTCCCACCCCAGGTCCTCATGCAGGCATTCCTCAAACCGGAGGAGGGCCGTCTCGAGCTTCTCGTCAGGGTCCCCCTCGTTCTCCTGGGGAATTTCGGTTTCCCCAAGCGCGGTCCGGGCTATCTGGACCTGACGCGTATCGACGACCGTCTGCGGGAGGCTACCGTCGCCACCGCCCGCCAGATCGAGCTGTTCGAGACCGGCGAGCGGCTCGCGCCGATGCGAGGCGACGCGCGGGTCACCCTGCTATCCGACCGCTCCTTCCAGAGTTATGCGACTGCCCGCGCCCATCTCCGGGAACCGAAGTTGCCGCTGGACACCGACCTCTACTGGAACCAGGGGTTCCTCGACGTCGAGCTGGAATACCCGATCACCTCGCCGCGGGCCGATTTTTCCGTGCGCGTGAACGTGGCGCCCGAGCTGGGCCAGCGAGTCAAGCTCCATCTGGAATTCCTGCCCATCGGCCGACCGCCCCGAGTCTACGACCTGCCAGGCCGCTCGTGGCGAATGCCGCTCGACCCGCGCTGGTACGAAGCGGCCTGGACGTTCGCGCGGAGCGGCTTCGTCGTTCCGTTCGCGCTCGACCGGCTGGTGTTCCTGGTCTGTCTCGCTGCGCCGTTCCGACAGTTCTGGCGTCTCCTGGCCGTCGTCATGGCCCTGACCCTCCTCCAAGGCGCAAGCCTGACCGCCAGCGCCCTGGGAGCGACGCCTGACACGCGATTGCTGACGCCGCTCTACGAGACGTGTGTGGCCGCCGTCGTCGTGCTTCTGGCCATCGAGAACGTCGTGGCGCCCAGGCTGCGCCGTCGCTGGCTCATCGCCAGCGTGGTGGGCGTGCTCAGCGGCTTCGACGTCGGGCATGTGTTGGCCGACGAGTGGCAGTTTGCCGGCGCGCATGCCGTCGTCTCGGCCGTCTCGTTCAACCTCGGCGTCGCGCTGGGCGAGCTCGTGGCCCTCGTGCTCGCGTTCGTGGCGCTGGGCATGCTCTTCACGTACGTCACCGGCACGCGACTCGGCGTGCTGGTCCTCTCCGTCGTCCTCGGCCATGCGGCGTGGCACTGGATGCTGGACAGCGCTCATCGCCTCGAGCATGCGGCCAGTGCCATCGTCTCGACCGCGTCGGTGGCCGTCGTCGCCTGGTGGGTTCTGCTGGGACTCCTCGTCGGAGGCGTCGCGTGGTTCCTGCCGGAACGGTTCGACGCCCGAGAGGACCCTAACGCTTCGAGTCGCCCACGAACCGGACCGGTTCCTTGCCTCTGAGCGCGTCGGGCGTGATCGTCCACGTGCCGCCGCAGGCCGCCGTCGCGACCTTGCCGGCTGTCTGGGTTCCGCCGAACGGCAGCGTCAACGCGCTCGTGACGGCGCCCACGACGCAGAAACCCGTCTTGAACGGCGCGTACAGCAGCGTGGTGAACACGCTTCCGGCCCCGTATGCGACGTCCTGCGAGGCGGACTGCGCCGCGTCGGCGTGAGTGGGGAGGAGGATCGTCGATACGAACAGCAAAAGACCCAGCGCACATCCCAGGATCTTGTGCATGGTGTCAACCTCCGGTCTCGATTATATGGCGCCCAGGCTGCCGCGTCGAACGATCGTGCGCCGCAGCGTGGCCTCGCCGATGTTGTCCCGTCACACGCCCAACAGGCGCCGGCGCAGGTCGTCCTGCCCGCGCAGCATCGCCGCATCGCCGCTCCACGCGATCGCGCCGTTGTTGATGACGTAGGCGCGTTCGGCCAGGGCCAGCCCCAGGTCCGCGTTCTGCTCGACCAGCAGCAGCGTCGTCTCCCCCTCGAGGGCGTGCAGGACGTTCCACACCGTCTCGACGATCGTCGGCGCGAGCCCCTCGAAGGGCTCGTCGAGGAGCAGCAGCTCCACGTTGCCCATGAGCGCGCGGCCGATGGCCAGCAGCTGCAGCTCGCCACCCGACAGCGTCCCACCGCTGGCGTGGCGCAGCTGGTGCAGCCGGGGAAACGTGTCCAATCAGTGATTCGGCGGGCTAGCGAGGCTCGTCGTTGCCGCGATCACAGGTGAGAGCGCGGAGTCTCGCCATGAGCGCAACGACTGCTTCCTCGGCCTGAGTCAGCTGCGCGATGGCGTCGGCTTTGAATGCGGCGTCCGCCGACACCAGCGCCTCCAGCCGAGTCTCCAGGCTCGAGACCTCGGCGCGAAGGCGGCCGTTCTCCTCGCGCAGCGCCCGGGATTCATCGGCATAGGCGACCACTTTCTGCTGCAACTCCGCGTACGACTCGACGCGCTTCTGAACGACCAGCGTCGGGTACACGGCAAGATCATCCCGGGACTTCGTGGGACGGCGCCGGTCGGCACCGCGACGCTCAGGCTCTCGGGCCACCACCGATCTCCGGCGTTGGCCGTAGCGTCGGTCGGCGATGACCTCGATTCTGGCGTCGCCGCGGAGGCGCTCCTTGACCTGATCGAGAATGTCGGGGCGATCGCGGGCGACGATGAACAGGTAACGGACGGGCGGCTCTGTCTGGTTCGGCATGCTTCCTGCCCCGTGCATGGAAAGCTGCCTCGTTGTGGTAACCGGCGGTTCGGTGCCTCCGCGACGAGCAACGCTCATGTCGATTCGCACGGCAACTCTATCACCTTCGTCTGGCGGGTTCGAGACCGGCGCGGGCCGCCGGGTGTCGAGGAGCCGACGGCACGGGACAGACACATGTCCGGCTGCCGACTCGCGCTAGAATCGCGCGTGCCCCGCGGCCCGCTCTTCTACGGCTGGTGGATCGTCGCCGCCGGCTTCGGCATCGAGTTCCTGATCGGCGCGCTCATGTTCCACGCCTACGGCGCCTACGCGGTGCTGCTGCGCGAGGAGTTCGGCTGGAGCAAGACGATCCTGTCGGCGGCCTTCGCCATGTCGCGCGCGGAGAGCGGCATCCTCGGCCCCGTGCAGGGCTGGCTCACCGACCGCTTCGGCCCCCGCGCGCTCATCCGTGTCGGCATGGGCGTCTTCGGCGTGGGCTTCCTGCTCTTTTCCCGCATCGACGGGCCCGTCGTGTTCTTCCTGACGTTCTTCATGATGGCGCTGGGCTCCAGCCTGGGCGGCTACCTGCCCGTCAGCGTGGCCATCGTCACCTGGTTTCGCCGGCGCCGCGCGCTGGCGCTGAGCATCAGCGGCATGGGCATGTCCACGGGCGGCCTGCTCGCGCCGCTCGTCGCGCTGTCGCTCACCCGCTTCGGCTGGCGCTGGACGGCCGTCGCCTCGGGCCTCCTGGTGCTCGCCATCGGCGTGCCGCTCGCGCAGATCGTGCGGCATCGGCCCGAGGCATATGGACTGCGGCCGGATGGCGATTTCGCCGGGGCGGCGACCACGCGACTGGTCGAGGCGCGCAGCTTCACCGCGCGCCAGGCCCTGGCCACCCGCGCGTTCTGGTTCATCTCGCTCGGCCACGGCGCCGCGCTGCTCGTCGTGTCCGCGGTCATGGTGCACATGGTCATTCACGTCACGGAGCGGCTCGGCTATTCCCTGCACCAGGCCGGCGTGGTCGTCGCCCTGCTCACCGTCATGCAGGCCACCGGCCAGTTCAGCGGCGGCTGGCTCGGCGACCGCGTCAGCAAGCGCCGCATCTGCGCCGGGTGCATGCTGGGCCACGCGACGGCGCTCATGGTGCTGGCGCTCGCCAGCGCCTACTGGATGGTGCTGCTCTTCGCCGTGCTGCACGGGCTCTCGTGGGGCATGCGCGGGCCCTTGATGGCGGCGATCCGCGCCGACTACTTCGGCAGCGCGTCCTTCGGGACCATCACCGGCGTGTCGTCGATGATCGTCATGTTCGGCATGATCCTGGGCCCGCTGGTCGCCGGCGTGCTGGCGGATCGGACGGGTTCGTACGTCCCCGGCTTCTCGCTGCTCGCGGCGCTGGCCGCCGCGGGGTCGGTGGCGTTCTGGCGCGCAAGGAGGCCGGGGGTGAGCGCGGTGACGTTCGTCAGCGCGGCCGGGCGGGGTACATGATGATGAAATTGTCGCGGTTCGGCATCTTCACCGTCGGCAACGTCCGCGCGTTGATCTCGTCGCTGTCACCGATGATGCCGTTGAGATGGAGCAGGTACGCGGTGACGGCGTAGACCTCGTCGTCGGTGAGCGATTGCGGCTGAACGTAGGGCATCGCGCGGCGCGTGTAGTCGAAGATGGTCGTCGCATGGGGCCAGTAGCTGCCGATCGTGCGCACCGGCGTCTTGCTCGCCAGCGTCCCCTGGCCGCCGACGAGGCGATCGTTGGGCTGGCCCGCGCCCTTGGCGCCGTGGCAGGCCTGGCACTTCTGCTCGTAGACCACGGCGCCCTTCGCCGCCGTCCCGCTTCCCGGCGGGAGCCCGACGCCGTCGGGGCCGACGCTGATGTCCCAGCCGGCGATCTGGGCCGCCGTCGCCGGCCGGCCGAGGTTCGGCGTCTCCACGACGGTCGCCCGCGCGCATCCCGCGGCGACGACCGCGATCACGGCCCACGCGAGATCACGCGTAGACATGCTTCACCTCGCCGTTGGCGGCCACGCCCCAGGCCTGGATCGCGTTGCAGTGGAAGATGGCGTTGTTGCCGTGGTCGGCGATGAACCTGTCGCGTTCGGGCTGCACGGCCCCCGTGTCGTCGGTGGCGCGCGACTTCAGCACGCTCGCGCTGCCGTCCCAGCGCCAGGGCAACCGGAAGCGCGTGAGCGCGCGAGGCAGCACGAGCGGGCTCAGCGGCGCCGCGGTCCACGTCCGCCCGCCGTCGCTGGTGACCTCGACCCTGCTGATCGTGCCGCCGCCGGACCAGGCGATCCCGGAAATCTGGTAGAGCCCGGCGCCCTTGAGAGTCATGCCGTGCGACGGGCGCGTGATGACCGACTTCACCTCCATCGGGTACGTGAACATGAGCGACCTGCCGTCGGCCTGAAGGTCGGTATAGCGGGAGGTCTCGTCCTTGGTCATGATCGGCGCCGGGACCACCTTGAGGCGCCGCAGCCACTTCACGCTCATGTTGCCCTCCCACCCGGGAAGGAACAGGCGCACCGGATAGCCGTTCTCCGGCCGCAGGCGCTCGCCGTTCTGGAACAGCGCGAGCATCGCATCGTCCATCGCCTTGGCCATGGGGACGCTGCGGCTCATGGCGGCGGCGTCGGCACCCTCGGCCAGGATCCATGGCGCGCCAGGATCGACGCCCGCCTCCTCCAGCAGCAGGCGCAGGGGCACGCCGGTCCACTCGCTGCACGAGACGAGGCCGTGCGTCTGGCCGGCGGTCAGGCTCGGCGGCGTCGGCTGGTAGAGGAATTGGCTGTTGCCGGAGCATTCCAAGAAGTGGATCCGCGAGACCATCGGGTATCGCAAGAGCGCGTCGATCGTGAAGATCAGCGGACGCTTGACCATGCCGTGGATGAGCAGGCGATGCTTGTCGGGGTCGATGTCCGGCACGCCGCTGTGGCTTCGCTCGAAATGCAGGCCGCTCGGCGTGAGCGTCCCGTCGAGCGCTTCCAGCGGCGTGCGGGCGGCGCCGCTGCCGGTCGTCCCCGGCTGCGATCGGATCAAGGTGCGCGTCACCTTGCTCTCGTGCTTGGACGGGACGCCGTACTCGTTGAACCCGGCGCCCGGAGACTTCATCCACGGCGGGACGTCGGGCGGCTCGAACGCCCCCACCTCCTTGCTCCCGCTCGTCACCAGGCCACTCGCGCCGAGCAGCACGACGCTCCGCTTGAGGAATCTCCGCTTGGACGGGTCCATCGTCGCCCTCCTGGTCACCGATCCGCCCGAGAATCCGTCGAAGGACAACCCAGGTCAAGGGCCTTGACGATCCTCGCGGGCTCACCTAGCATCCCCACCGCGCCATGAACCACGCTGACCGCGCGCTCGCGCTGCTCCGGGTCGTCGTGGGTGTGTGGTTTCTCAAGGCGGTCTGGACGAAGGTCACCTTTGGCGTCGTGGCCGGCGTGGTTCCATACCCGATGGTCTCGCCGCGCTTCATCGCCTTCCATCCACGGCGCGTGGCGGAGTTCGCCGCCGGGAACCCGATCGCATGGTACAGAGACTTCCTGGAGACGACGGTGCTGCCACACGCCCCACTGTTCGCAACGCTCCAGACGTTTGGCGAGATTGCCGTCGGCCTCGGGCTCGTGTTCGGGATCGTGACGCGCGTGACGGCAGCCGTCGGTCTCTTCCTCGCATTGAACTACGGCCTCGCCACCCAGTGGATGAGCTTCGGGCAACAGGGCTTCCATCTGCTGCTGACCGTGTCGATGATGATCTTCCTCGCCACCGGCGCCGGTCGCGTGTGGGGTCTCGATCGATGGCTCATTCCGAGAACCAGGCGCTGGCAGTGGCTGCTCGCATGAGGCTCGCGGCACTCCTGCTCGCGGCCAGCCTCCTGGGCGCGGTCGTCTCGGAGGCACGCGCCGGGCTCCGCGTCTTCGTGACGAACGAGAAATCGGACGACGTCACGGTGGTCGACGCCGAAAGCGGGACGGTGCTGAAGACGCTTGCGGTGGGGAAGCGGCCTCGCGGTGTAACGGCGAGCGCGGACGGCAAGCGCGTCTATGTCGCGAACTCCAACAGCGATTCCCTCAGCGTCATCGACGCGGCCGGCCTCGTAGTGATCGCGACGCTTCCGGCCGGGCGCGACCCGGAGGGATTGACGTTCAACCGCGACGGGACGCTCCTCTACGTCGTGAACGAGAACGACTCCGCGGTGACCGTCATCGACGTCGCGTCCTCACGGATCGTGAAGAAGATCGAGGTGGGCACCGAGCCGGAGACGGCGGTGGCCTCGCCCGACGGTCGCTGGGTCGCCGTGAGCAACGAGACCTCGAACGACATCCACGTGATCGACACCGCGGCCCAGGCCGTCGTGAAGAAGATTCCGGTGCCGAAAAACCCCCGCGGCATGCGGTTCACCGCCGATTCGCGTCGGCTGTTCGTCGCCAGCGAGCAGGCGCACGTCGTCTCCATCGTGAGCATGGAGACGCTGAGCGTCGAGAAGTCGGCGCCGACCGGGGGCAGCCGCCCCGTGGACATCGCGTTGAGCCGGGATGGAAAGCGGGCGTGGGTGTCGCACGGCGAGTCCGGGGACGTCCGGGTCCTGGACACCTCGACCCTCGACGTGCTCGCGACGATTCCCGTTGGACCGCGGGCCTGGTGGACCGCATTGACCCCCGACGGCAGCCGCCTGTACGTGACGGTCGGCCGGGCCGGCGACATCGCGGTGATCGACACGGCCGCCGGCAAGGTCGTCGCTCGCATCCCCGCCGGCAAGCTGCCGTGGGGCATCGCGGTCGTCGAGGTGCCGTGAGCGGGCGCCCGCCGTAACGTCGACGTCCGCTGTCGCACCGCGGCAGTTCGACTTGACAGCGGCGAGTTGCGGGGCGATTAGATATGCCGCTGCGCGTGTGAGGATGAGCGCCGTGTCCAGGGTCAGAGCCGAGAGGAGTGCACCTATGAGGAAGTGGCTGTCCGTCGGTCGCGCCGCGCTTCTGTTCGTCCTGGTGTTGCTCTTCGTAGCGCCCCCGCTCGCTTCGGGCCAGACGGCGGGTTTGAATCGGCTGCAGAACGAGGACCCCAACAACTGGCCCATGTACCACCGCAGCTACGACTCGTTCCGCTTCAGCCCGCTCTCTCAGATCAACAAGGACACCGTCAAGAATCTCACCGTGGCCTGGGTGCATCAGCCGGGCGCGATCGTGCAGGGTCTGGAGGCCACGCCCCTCGTCGTCGACGGCGTGATGTACTACATCGCCTCTTACAACCGCGTCTTCGCCCTGGACGCGGCGACCGGCAAGGAGCTCTGGCACTTCTACCCGAAGCTCGATCCGGTCGTGAATACGCTGTTCTTCCAGCCGTACAACCGGGGACTGGGCATCGGGAACGGCCGCGTGTACTTCGGCAGCCTGGACGGGCGCGTGTTCGCGCTCGACCAGAAGACCGGGAAGGTGGCCTGGGAGAAGCAAATCCTCGAGACGAAGAAGTGCAGCTGCAACTTCACCGGCGCGCCGCTCGTCGTGAAGGACAAGGTCATTATCGGCCAGACCGCCGGCGAGTTGCCGATCCAGGGCAAGATCTTCGCCCTCATGGCCGCCAACGGAGAGAAGGCGTGGGAGTTCAACACGATCAAAAACGATCCGAAGAGCTGGGGCGGCGACTCCGGCAAGTTCGGTGGCGGCGGCGGCTGGATGACCGGCTCCTATGATCCCGCGTTGAACCTGGTCTACTGGGGCACCGCCAACCCCGCGCCGGACTACGACTGGGGCGGCGCACGCCCGGGCGACAACCTCTACACCTCATCGATGCTCGCGCTCGACGCCGACAATGGCCAGCTCAAGTGGTACTTCCAGGAGATCCCGCACGACGACTGGGACTACGACGCGGGTCTCGGCGAAAGCCTGGTCCTCGATCGCGACGGCAAGAAGCTGCTCGTCCACCAGAACAAGAGCGGCTTCGTGTTCGTGTACGACCGCACCAACGGCAAGATCCACAACGTGTGGCCGATGATCCACACCTACAACTTCGTGAAGACGATCGACCCCAAGACCGGCGAGCTCATCGGCCGCAACCCGCCGCGCGAGGTGGGCAAGCCGAAGTTCATTTGCCCGTGGATCGCCGGCGGCCGCAGCTGGAACTCGGGCTCGTACAACCCGAAGACCAAGCTCTGGTACAACACGGCGATGGAGGTCTGCGAGGAGGTCACGGTCGAAAAGCAGACGCCGCAGACCGAGCCGGCGGCCGGACTCTTCTTCGGCGGTGACCAGGTCGCCAAGCACCCGCCCGGGGGCGAGGCCTACGGTCACCTCGACGCGCGTGATCCCGTCACCGGCGAGCGCAAGTGGAGCATCAACTTCAAGTATCCGCCGATCGGGAGCGTGCTCTCGACGGGCGGCGGCCTCGTGATCCACGGAGACCTCGAGGGCACCGTGCACGCGTACGACGCCGACACGGGCGAGCAGCTCTGGCACTTCCGCACGGGCTCCGGCCATCGTGGAGGTCCCATCAGCTACTCCGTCAACGGCAAGCAATACATCGCGGTGCCGAGCGGTCTCGGCTCGCTCGTGCTGGGCCTCTACCCCGCGCTGTGGCCGGAAGTAGAGGATTTCCCGGCCGGGGCCGCGATATTCGTCTTCACGCTGAAGTAGTCTCTCGCGGAGGGGAGGACGCGGCGTCCTCCCCTCCGTCTCACGCATAGCGCCGCCTGGAGAAGCATGCGAGTCGTCGTCGTCCTGGCGCTGGTGGCGACCGCCGTCGTGGGTCTTCCCGTCAAGGGCGTGGTGCGGGCCCAGGGCATGCGGCAGCCGTCCGCTGCCGTCAGCAAGCCGCCGTTCCCGCTCGACAACCCCGAGGCGATTGCGGAAGGCGCCAAGCGATTCTCGGCATCGTGTACGGGTTACTGTCACGGTCGTGAGGGGCGTGTGTCGCGGGCGCCGAAGCTGCGCGGCAAGGTCTACGATCCCAACTTCCTCTACGCCAGGATCTCGAACGGGCTGCTCGTGGGACAGAGCGGGCTCCCCATGCCGGCGTTCCAGACGATGCTGCAGCCCGAGGAGATCTGGAAGATCGTGGCCTACATCATGTCGCTGTCCAACGCGAAGGACGATTGACGATGCGGCGTGAGCGGGCGTTCGTCGTCGCCATGGCCGCGGTGCTCGCGGCAGGCGCGGTGTCGGCCGACGCCGCCTCGCTCGCCACGGTGCGCGAGCGCGGGACGTTCGGGGTCTGTGCCCACCCGGACGCGCTTCCGTATTCGAGCCAGGATCGGACCCTGCCGGGATTTCAGCTCGAGATCGCCGAGGCGATCGCCAGCCAGCTCGGCGTACGGCTCCGCGTGGAGTGGATCGTGTTCACGCGCCATGCGCGCCGCGTCGACTGCGACGCCACCATCGGCTCGATCGTCAAGGCCGACACGGACGGAGCCCCTCGCCGCGGCCCGCGCCTCACCAAGGCCTACGTCGCCAGCGGCTATGTCCTCGTGATTCCCGTCACGTCGAGACCCATCGAGCGCCTGGAAGACGTCAGGGGGAAAATCGCCGTCGAGCATTCGTCGTGGCCACACTACGTCCTCGACACTCGCAAGCTGCCCCTGTCCTCCTTCGGGGGCCCCGTCGAGATCCTCGACGCCGTCGCGAAGGGCGAGGTGCCCGCGGGCCTGGTGTCCGACGCCTATGTCGGCTGGTATCTCAAGCTCCACCCAGGCACCGTGAAGATCTCCGACACCTATGTGCCGGAGCGAGACTTCCGGTGGAACGTCGCCGTCGCCCTGCGCAACGCCGACGCCCCGCTCGTCGAGGCGGTCAATCACGCGCTCGACGCGCTGATCGCCGACCAGACGATCCAGAAGATCTTCGCGCGCTACGGCATCAGCTATCGCCCGCCGTTCGCGCCGTAGCCCGCGACTGCCGCTCACGAGCGCCCGAGAGCCCACTGGATGGCACCCAGGAGATGTGCCTGGAAACGATCGTCCGCCCAGACGTTCGACTCGTGGCCGAGGGCGGTATAGATCACCCGACCGCGACCGTAGCTCTTCGTCCACGCCAGCGCGTAATCGCCATCGGGACGCTTGCCGCGACCGACGTCGACGGAACGCGGATCGAGGCGCAGCAGGACGTGAACCTGAGAGCGTGACCAGTCCTGGAACTGGTAGATCTCGTCGGCGATCTCGACCGCTTCGCCCAGGTGCCGCGTGGCGGGGTGCGTCCGATCCTCCACGATGAGCCGGACGCGCTGGTGCCAGGGGTGGCCGTCGAAGGATCCGCCCAGCAGCTCTCGATACTCGGGCACCCCGTACCACGTATCGGTCGCGCTGTGCACGCCGATGAACCCTGTGCCGTCACGGACCGACTGCACGATCGCCTCTCGGAGCTTGGGCGTGATCGGCAGCTCGCCAGTCGTGAAGAACAGGATGGCTCGATAGGCCCGCACCGACGTCACCGTGAGCCTGTTCAGATCCTCACGCGTCGAGACGTGACTGACCTCGAAGCCTCCGGAGCGATGTCCCAGGCCCGCGACCACGCGCTCGGCCGTCGACAACTCGCCGGCGGCCGGACGCCGCACGACCTCGTGCTGGTATCCGGCCGAATAGGTCACCATGAGCACGCGCGGAAGCGCCGGGCGAGCCTGGGTGGCGGACAGCGCGAGGGCCGTGGCCACCACGAGGAGGCGCAGGGGAGGGCGGCGCGGGTGCATCTCCGCCGATTCTACTCGGTCAGATCACGGGCTTTCGTCCCAGGGACTGTGCTTCACCGGCGGGGGGAGCCAGATGCGCTCGTAGTCCTTCTGGAGAACGCTCTCGCGCGCGATCTCCTCCTTCGCGCTCATCCTTGCGTACTTCGCCTCCGTCGGGCTCGCGTAGTTGCCGCGGTTCAGGTTCGGCGCCGAGATCCGGCGCCTCACTCGTGCGCGGCAGCGCGGACAGGCTTCGAGCGGCGGATCCGTCACGCCGTGCCGAGTCTCGTAGACGACCCGGCACGGCTCACACTCGTATTCGTAGGTCGGCATCACGTCCTCCGCGAGCGGGCGCGGGCGGCCGGCAAACGACGCCGGCCGCCCGGCACTATCAGACGGCGACGGCGCGCCGCGGCTCCATCGGTGCGGCGCTGGTCGTGGTCTTGAGGTTCCAGATGCGTGCCGCGTTGAGACCGAAGACCTTGGCCTTGAGCTCGTCGGTGAGCGGCGGATAGCCATGCCCCTCGACGAGCTGATCGGGAATCCGGAACTTCCGGAAGGCGTCGATCTGCCACTGCGGGTTCCCCCACAGCGCCGAGTCGGTGCCCCACATCACGTAATCGGGGCCGAGGTCGCGGAGCAGCGTGCCGAGCACGTGCGCGCATTCGAGCGGTCGGTTCGTCACCGTCGCGGCGAAGGTGGAGCCGACCTCGGCATAGAGATTCTTGCGCTGCGGCTTGAAGCCTTTCAGCGCGGCCAGCTCGTGCTGGTAGGGCCACGCCGAGTGGTAGGCGATGAAGTTGAGATCCGGGAAGTCGTCGCACACCGCGTCGAGATCCTCCGGATGTGCGTAGCGGGCCATGAACTGTCCGAACGGGATTCCCTTGTGGCACCCGATGTTCTTGAGGCCCAGCTTGCGTGCCTTCTCCCACATCGGATACGCCTGCTTCTGATCGTCGAACCACCAGCCGCGCTTCTTGGTGGAGTCGAACGTGTAGAGCTTGAGGCCGGAGATCTGGTACTTCTCCACGAACATCGTCATCCGCTCCAGCGTCTCCGACAGCCCCTGGTTCGGCGTGAGCCCGCCGCCGAGCATGACCGTCCGGGTCGGCCAGCGCCGTTTGACCTCCGCCTGCTCCTCGATCGGGATCATGTCCTTGCCGCCGTAATCCTCGCGGAAGCCGAACGGGTTGAAGACGGCGACGCTGGTGTCGCTGCCTTCGAGGATGAGCTTGCCGAAGTTCTCGACGGTCATGTCCTTGGTGCCGTTCGGCAGGCCCATCGCCTTGCCGAGATCGTCCAGGAGCTGGACGAACCACATCCCGCGCTCGGTGGTGTTGATGCCGGGGATGTAGCCATCCTTGCGCGTGCAGATGTGCGTGTGGGCATCGACGATGAAGTCGCTCCCCGGCTTGCGGCTGACCTTGATCTCCTTGGCCGCCGCCGGTTCGTACGCCTCGGCCGGCGTGACGTCGAAGAAGCGCATGCCGGTGATGTTGTTGACGGCGAGCATGGCCGCCGGCAGGGCCGAGGCCGAGGCGAGGAAGGTTCGCCGCGACAGCCCCGCCTTGGTCGCGCTGGCGTCGAGATGCTCGCTGATGCGCGGGCCCAGATGTCCGCCGAGGAAGAACCGTGTGCCCTGCTCCTCGGGCGTCCGCGGGCCCTCCGACGTGCGCTCGAAACCCTTGAAGTGTTCGAACACGTTGAATTCCATGTGCGTCCTCCTCAATCCCTCAGCGCGAACACCCACACCACGCCGCCCTGGGGCACGTCGGTCTTGGTGCCCAGGAAGGTGTCGAGCCGTGCCTGCATCCGCTGGGCGTCGACGCCCCAGCCGGATTGCACGGCCACGTACTGCACTCCGTCGACTGCGAACGAGCTCGGGACGCCGGTGATCCCGGAGTTCGTCTTGTACTCCCAGAGCGGCGTCCCCGTCTTGGCGTCGAACGCGCGGAAGTTGCGATCGTTGGTGCCACCGAGGAAGACCAGCCCGCCGCCGGTGGTGAGGATCGGTCCCCAGTTCTGATACGGGAACTTGTGGGTCCACACCCGCTGGCCGGTGGCCATGTCCCACGCCTGCAGCTCGCCGATGTGCGAGGCGCCCTGCCGCCAGCTCATCGTCGTCTTCGGCCGATCGATGCCGAGGAAGAGCTTGCCGGGCTCGTAGGGTCCCGCCTGGCCGACGAGCGTGCTGCACAGGTTCTCGTTGGCGGGGATGTAGAGGTAGTTCGTCTTCGGGTTGTAGCCCGCCGGCGTCCAGTCCTTGCCGCCCCAGAGCCCGGGACAGAACGTGACGGCGGCGCCGCTGCGCGGCTTGCGCTCCGGGTCGTAGCTCGGGCGGCCGCTCACCGGATCGATCTTGGTGAACACCTCCTGGGTGACGAACGGCTTCGCGTCCACGAACCGGATGCCGTCGGCACGGCGCTCGAGCCGCCACAGATAGCCGTTGCGGCCAGGGTGCACGAGGCCCTTGACGAGGCGTCCGTCCTTTTTGAAATCGATGAGCAGCGGCGTCGAGACTTCGTCCCAGTCCCAGGAATCGTTCCAGTGGTACTGATGGTGACCGCGGATCCGGCCGGTATCGGCATCGAGGGCGATGACCGACGACGAGTAGAGGTTGTCGCCGGGATGCATGTCACCGGGCCACGGCGCCGCGTTGCCCGTCCCCCAGAACGTCAGGTTGAGCTGCGGATCGTAGTGCGCCGTGAGCCACACCGAGACGCCGCCCGTCTTCCACGCTTCGCCCTGCCAGCTCTCGTGACCCGGCTCGCCCGGTCCCGGGATCGTATGGGTCTTCCACACCGGCTTGCCGTCGCGCGCGTCAAAGGCGGCGACGTAGCCGCGGATCCCGAGCTCGCCGCCCGAGGTGCCGACCATGACCTTGCCCTTGGCGACGAGCGGGGCCAGCGTGAAGTAGTAGCCGTTCTTGTAATTGTCGACGGTGGTGTCCCACACGACCGCGCCCGTCTTGGCGTCGAGGGCGATGAGGTGCGCATCGACCGTCGCGACGTACACGCGGTCCTCCCAGAGCGCCACACCGCGGTTGGTCGGGTGGAGCTGCAACAGGTCTTCGGGCAGCTCCTTCTTGTAGCGCCAGATGAGGTCGCCGCTCTTCGCCTTGAGCGCGATGACCTGCTGCTGGGGGGTCGTGATGAACATCACGCCGTCGTTGACGATCGGCGGCGCCTGATGGCCCTCGGTGACGCCGGTGGAGAAGCTCCACACCGGCGCCAGCTTCTTGACGTTGCCGGGCGTGATCCGGTCGAGCGGGCTGTATCCCCACCCGCTGTAGTTGCCGCGGTACATCAACCAGTTCTGCGGCTCCGGGTTGAGGAGCCGTTGCTCGGTCACCGCGTTGTAGCTCCCGACGCTCTGCGCCGCGAGCATCGCCGGCCCGAGCATGGCGAGCACGGCGGCACCGACGATAGCCAGCGTTCTCAGCGACATCGTTTTTGCCTCCCTCGTGTGGCGTGATCGAAAGATCGTGCGATGCCGCCTTCGTGCCTCACCCCCCTCCGGATTCGAAGCCCGGCCGTCCGATGAACGCGCCGGCGACGACCGGGAGACCGTCCGCGACCTTCACCGGCAGCGCCGGCAGGCGGCGCGACGCCGGGCCGTTCAGGACTCGGGCACTCGCCTTGAGGTCGAACTCCGAGAAGTGGCACGGGCATTTGACGGTGCTCGACGCGGGCTGCCAGTCCCACGCGTCACAACCGGTGTGCGTGCAGACGGCGGAGTACGCGACGATGCCGTCCACCGCCCGCGCGCTGGTGTCCCGATCGAGCGCCCGCGGATCGAGGCGGACGAGCAGGATCTGGTTCAGGCGACTGTCGTCGCGGACCACCCCGCTGGTCGCGTCCTTCGGATAGGCGGTGAGCGGCGCCCCGCCGGACGGCAGGTCGGCGAGGGTGATGAGCCGGCCCTTGCGCTCCCCGGCGGCGAGCACGAAGCGATCGTTCGGCTGAGGACGGGCTCCGCGCGCGCTGCTGTCTTGCGCCCCGCCGAGGCGCGCCAACGGCAGCCCGACGCCCACACCGAGTGCCAGCGTCAGAACGGTACGACGGCCGGGCCAGGCGACCGGCGCGGGCCCTCCTGGTGAGTCGCGCATCTCCGTTCCCCTTGCGTGGCGGAAGAATCGTCCCGGCGCCGGACGATGTCAAGGTCGCTCGAGGCGATTGCGCCGCGGCGCGTCGAGAAAGGACTTGACGACTCGGGGCCGGTCCTCTAGCATCTCCGCCACCAACGGGTTCTGTGTGTGGTGCCTCGAGACCGACGGTTGGAGGTGCGCCATGACGTGGGAAGCCCCCCAGTTCGTGGAAGTCAGGATGGACGCCGAGATCAACTCCTACCAGGATGATTTCGGCCCCGAGCAGGACGACCGCTTCTAACACCCGGCTGACTCACGCGGGTCACCGGCAGCCCTTCGCGCCGGCCAAACGGTCGGCGGAAGGGCTGTCGTCTTTGTGGGAACGACGATGCTGATCCGTGTGCTCGGCTCGGCGGCGGGAGGCGGGTTCCCCCAGTGGAACTGCGGATGTCCCAACTGCCGCGGTGTTCGCGAGGGCACGATCCGGGCGAGCGCGCGCACACAGGAGTGCGTGGCGGTGAGCGCCGACGGATCCGACGGCTGCGTGCTGCTGAACTGCTCGCCCGAGGTCCGCGGCCAGATCGAGAGCGCGCCCGCGCTGCATCCGCGTGCGCCGCGTCACTCGCCGATCGCCGCGATCCTCCTGACCAACGGAGATCTCGATCACTGCCTCGGGCTGCTGTCGCTCCGCGAGTCGCACCGCTTGATCGTGTATGCGACCGACGCGGTCGAGCGCGGCTTCACGCGCGGCAACGTCCTCTATCGCACGCTCGAGCGCTTCCCTGGACAGGTGACGTGGCGGCTCCTCAAGGTCGGCCATGAGGACGACATCGTCGACGTCGACGGGCGCACGACCGGCCTGACGGCCGAAGCGGTCGCGGTGCCGGGCAAGGCGCCCGTGCACCTCGAGGGCCGGAGTCCGGCCGATCCCGGGGACAGCGTCGGGTTCCGCATCCGAGAGGCGCGAACCGGTCGCGTCCTCGCCTATCTGAGCGGGGTGGCGTCGGTGACCGAGGCCGTGCGCCAGGCGATCGCCCACGCGGACGCCGTCTTCTTCGACGGAACGTTCTGGTCCAGCGACGAGCTGTCGGCGTCAGGGCTCGGGACCAAGCGCGCGGAAGAGATGGCGCACCTGCCCGTCGGGGGGCCCACCGGCAGCCTGGCGCAGCTCGCGGGTGTGCGAGCGGGGAGGCGGATCTACATCCACGTCAACAACTCGAACCCGATGCTGCGAGAAGACTCACGCGAGCGCGCCGCCGTCGCCGCCGCCGGCTGGGAGGTCGCGTGGGACGGGATGGAGGTGCGGCTATGAGCGACCCATCGACGCGCCCGCCGCTGACGCGCGAGGAGTTCATCGACTGGGTGCGTCGCGAGGGCGAGAGCCGCTACCACGATCATCACCGCTATCACCACCTGATGCACGACGGCAAGCTGACGCGTCTGCAGCTGCAGCAGTGGGTGCTCAACCGCTACTACTACCAGACGCGGGTGCCGATCAAGGACGCCCTGATCCTGGCGAAGTCGGAGGATCCCGCCTTCCGGCGCATGTGGATCCGTCGGATTCGCGATCACGACGGCGACGCGGCCGGCGAGGGTGGACTGGAGCTGTGGCTGCGACTCGCCGAGGGCGTCGGCCTCGATCGGGAGGAGGTCGCGTCCTGCCGCTCGGTGCTGCCCGGCGTGCGCTTCGCGTGCGACGGCTACGTGCATCTCATCCGCGAGCGAAGCCTGCTGGAGGCGGTGGCCTCGTCGCTCACCGAGTTCTTCTCGCCGGATCTCATGACACGCCGGGTGCTCGCCTGGGAGCGCCACTACCCGTGGATCGACAAGGACACGCTCGACTACTTCCGCACGCGCCCGCCGCGCGCGCGCCAGGACTCGCTCGAAGCGATCGACTTCGTGACCGCACGCGCGACGACCTATGAGCTGCAGGAGCGGTGCGTGGCGGCGCTGATCCGCAAGACCGAGATCCTGTGGCACCTGCTCGACTCCCTGTACACGGCGTACGTCGAGCCGGGCTGGGGCCCCGGCGGCGCCCGCGCGTGAGCGCGATCACGGCGGAGAGCCGCCCGACGCTGGCGGCCAAGGCGCGGCTCCGCTGGGACCGGCAGACGTCGCGCTACCTGCTGCTCTATCCGGAGCGCGGGCTCGTGCTCAATCCCACCGCCGCCGACGTGGTGCAGCTGTGCACGGGCGAGCACACCGTCGGCGCCATCGTCGACCGCCTCGCCGCCAAGTACGCGCCCCAGCCGCGCGAGGACGTCCAGCGCGAGATCCTCGCGTTTCTGGGTCGGATGGCGGAGCGCGGGCTCATCCGGAGCGGCGATGAGTGAGGAGCCGCGACCCTACACGCTCGTCGCCGAGCTGACCTACCGCTGCCCGCTGCGCTGCGTGTACTGCTCGAATCCGACCGACTGGAACCGGCACGCCGACGCGCTCACCACCGACGACTGGCTCCGCGTCTTCCGCGAGGCGGAGGCGCTCGGAGTCGTGCAGCTCAATCTCACCGGCGGCGAGCCGCTGCTGCGCGACGACCTCGAGCAGCTCGTGGAGGGCGCGCGGCGGCTCGATCTCTACACCAACCTGATCACCAGCGGGATCCCCCTCGCGCGCGAGCGGCTGGCGCGACTCAAGGCGCTCGGCCTCGACAACGTGCAGGTGTCGATCCAGGACGTCACCGCCGCGGAGTCGGATCGCATCGCGGGCGCGCGCACGTTCGATCGGAAGCTCGAGGTCGCCCGCTGGGTGAAGGAGCTCGGATTCCCGCTCACGCTCAACGTGGTCCTGCACCGCGACAACCTCGATCGCGTCGCCGCCGTCATCGCGCTCGCCGAATCGCTCGCCGCCGATCGACTCGAGCTCGCCAACACGCAATACCTCGGCTGGGCCCTCGTGAACCGGCGGACCCTCTTGCCCACGCGCGAGCAGCTCGACGCCGCGCGCGACGTCGCGCGCGCGGCGCGGCGCCGTCTGCAGGGACGCATGGAGGTCCTGTTCGTCACGCCCGACTACTACGCGGAGTTCCCGAAGGCGTGCATGGACGGGTGGGGACGCCGCTTCCTGGTCGTGGCGCCCGATGGATTGGTGTTGCCGTGCCACGCCGCCCACACCCTCCCGGGCCTCACGTTCGACAACGCGCGCGCGCGGCCGCTCGCCGAGATCTGGCGGCACTCCACCGCCTTCGGCGCCTTCCGTGGCGAGGCGTGGATGCCGGAGCCCTGCCGCAGCTGCGATCGCCGCGCGGTCGACTTCGGCGGGTGTCGCTGCCAGGCGTACCACCTCACCGGTGACGCGGCCGCCACCGACCCCGCGTGCTCGCTGGCGCCGGCCCACGCCCTCGTCGAGGCGGCTCGGGCCCAGGCGCTGGAGCCGGCGGCCAGCCTCACGTATCGAACGGCCCGCGTGGCCGAGCGCGCGTGAAGCGGCGTCGTCGCATGGACGCGAGCTTCTGGATCCTCCTGGCGCTGGTCGGAGCCGCGGTCGCCGTCGCCTTCGCGCGCGATATCGCTCTGCCGCTGCGCGGCCTCGCCGCCAGCGCGCGGCTCGTGCGCAGCGTGTGGATCGAGCTGGCGCTCGGCTTCGTCCTCGCGGGGCTGATCGAGGTTCTCCTCCCGCAGCCCGTGCTGTCGCGCTGGCTCGGCCCCGAGCGCGTCGGCCACGGGATCCTCATCGGCTGGGCCGCCGGTCTGGTCATGCCGGGGGGGCCCTACGTGCTGTTCCCGATCGCGGCCGACCTCTTCCGCCATGGGGCCGCGCCGGCGCCGCTCATCACGCTCCTGACCGCCAAAACGCTCGTGAGTCCCATCCGCACGCTGACCTACGAGGCGCCGCTGCTCGGCTGGCCCCTCACCCTCGCGCGCTTCGTGCCCGGCGTGCTGCTGCCGCCGGTCATGGGCCTGCTCGGCCAGTGGCTGTTCGGACTGTTCAAGCGATGGGGATGATCCGGAGGAGGTGAGAGGAATCGCCAGGCTCTTGCGTCACGACCGCCGCCGTAACGTCGCAGGTGAACGGAGGCAAGTCAGATGGTCAGAACAGCGAGCCTCTCCCTCGTAGCTCTCCTGGTTCTCTCGTCGCTCCTCCTCGCGTTGCCCTCGCCCGGCCGCGGCGCGGACGTCAGCGACGCGCGCCTGCTGAACGCGGAGCGCGACGCCGGCAACTGGCTCATGTACAACCGCACGTACGCGGGCTGGCGCTTCAGCCCGCTCGACCAGATCAGCGCCGCCAACATCAAGAAGCTGGTGCCGAAGTGGATCTTCGCCGGCGGCACCGTCGGCGATCAGCAGATGACGCCCGTCGTCAACGATGGGGTGATGTTCACGACCTCGACGTCGCTCGCGTTCAACCGGGTGCATGCCGTGAACGCGGCGACCGGGGAGCTCCTGTGGAAGTACGATCGTCGGACGGCCGAGGACGTCGGCGCGCTCGTTCGCCTGATCCCGCACAATCGCGGCGTCGCGCTCTACAAGGACAAGGTCATCTTCGGCACGCTGGATGCCCATCTCGTCGCCCTCGACGCCAAGACCGGCAAGCCGGCGTGGGAGACGAAGATCGTCGACTACTCCGACGGATACTTCGTCTCCCAGGCGCCCCTGGTCATCAAGGGCAAGGTCGTCGTCGGCATCGCCGGGCCCGGTGAGATGGGCCCGCGCGGCTTCGTCGAGGCCTTCGACGCCGACACCGGGAAGAGCCAGTGGCGCTGGTACTCGATCCCCGCCGCCGGCGAGCGTGGCAGCGAGACGTGGGCCGCGGACACGTGGAAGATCGGCGGCGGCGCCGTCTGGCACACCGGCACCTACGATCCCGCCACCAACCTCCTCTACGTCGGCACCGGCAACCCGGCTCCCTGGATCGCCGACATGCGCAAGGGCGACAACCTCTACACCATGTCCGCGGTGGCGCTCGACGTCGACACCGGCAAGATGAAGTGGTTCCACCAGTACTTGGCCAACGAGCCCTGGGACTACGACACGGTGGCGGAGCACCACGTCATCGACGTCGTGCGGAACGGACAGACCCAGAAGGCCGTCGTCACGGCGAACAAGCTCGGGTACGTGTACACGCTCGACCGGATCACGGGGAAGTTCCTCTCCGCGGTCCCGTTCGTCAAGTCACTGAACTGGGGCGCGCCGGATCCGGTGACGGGCAAGGGCGTGGAGACGCCCGGGCTCCGGCCGACGATGGGTGGGCCTCCGGTCGAAGTGTGTCCGTCGCTGCTCGGAGGAACCGGGTGGCAGCCCAAGGTCTACAACCCCAGGACCGGGTTGCTCTACATCCCGTCGAACGAGTTCTGCATGAAATACGGCTACGTGCCGGATCTGACCTACAAGAAGGGCCAGCTCTTCACCGGCAACACCACGGAGCACTTCAGCAAGACGGAGCAAGCCGGGGTGTTGCGGGCCTTCGACGTGAACCAGAACAAGGTGCTCTGGGAATGGAACAACCGGACGCCGCTCATCAGCCACACCCTGGCCACCGCCGGCGACCTCGTGTTCCAGGGCACCGCCGAGGGCAGGGTCGTCGCCCTCGACGCCAAGAGCGGGCAGGAGCTGTGGTCCTTCAGCCTCGGCACCCCGCAGTCGGGTGGGATCATCAGCTATGCGGTCGACGGCAAGCAGTACATCGCGGTGGCGGCGGGCGGGACCGTCCGGTCCCAGGTGTGGTTCGGCAAGGAGCCCAAGTGGACTCACGCCACCAGGCTGAACTTCAGTGACGTCGTCGTCGTCTTCGGACTGAGCGAGTGAGAATACTGTGGTGGCTCGTGGTCGCGATCGTCCTGATCGCGACCACGAGCAGCGCCGGCGAGGTTCGGCGGCTCCGGCTGTGCGCGGATCCGTCGAACCTGCCGTTCTCCAGTCGGGACGCCGGGGAGCCGGGCTTCGAGGTCGAGATCGCCCGCGCCATCGCGGCGGCGCTCGAGGCGGAGCTGACGGTCCACTGGGTTCCCACCGCGCGGGAGATCATCGTGCTCCGGCAGCTCTACGAGCGTCGGTGCGACCTCGTCATGGGCTTTCCCATCACCGCGGGCTTCATGGACGACAAGCCCCGGCTGAGCCTGTCCGCGCCGTACTATGTCATGCGCCAGGTCGTGGTCGCCTCGAGTGTCGGCGGCGTCCGTTCGCTCGAGGATCTCAAATCCAGGGTCGTCGGCGTCCAGGCGATGACGCTCAGCGATCAGCTGGTCTACGGGCGCGGATACAACCGCAAAGTCTACGTGACGCCCGACGAGACGTTCGATGCGCTTCTCAGGGGCGAGGTGGATGCGGTGGTCATGGAATCGCCGCTCGCGGGCTGGTTCGTCACGCGGAACGCCGGCTTCGTCGCGACCGAGATCGGCGATCCCGGTCGCGATCTCCAGATCGGCGCCGCCGTCCGCAAAGCGGATCTGGACCTCAAGGCGTCGGTGGACCGCGCCATCCAGCAGCTGGCGGCCACGACGCTCCCGGCCATCCTCGCACGCTACGGGATCACGCTGGCCCAGGCTCGACCGCCGGGGACGACCCTGAGCCCGGAGCTTCGCGCCGCGCGGTCGACGTTCCTCACGCAGTGCTCGCAATGCCATGGCACCGACGCCAAGGGAACCCCGGCCGCCTCGAATCTCCAGGCGTTCAAGGGCAGCGAGGCGGACTTCGTTCGAGTCGTCCAGACCGGGCGGCCCGGCACCGGCATGACACCGTGGAAGGGCCTGATCAGCGAGGAAGACATCCGCGCCATCGCGCGCTACGTCAAGCAGCTCGCGACGGACTCCGCGCGCCAGTAGTAAATGGGGGGCCCCGAAATGGCCCCCCATACCCCCCAACCGCTCGTCGCGCCCCGGCGAAGCCGTGGCGCGCCTCGATCCCCCCATCCTAGAAGATGCACTCGGCGCCGACGAGGAAATTGATCGGCGGCGCCGGTGTCAGGAATCGCTGGACCGGGTTGCCGGGCTCGCGTCCGTTCACCGCGAACGTCCCGAACGTCTCGTAGCGGGCGTCGAGCAGGTTGTTGACGCGCGCGAAGATCTCGACCTGCCGAATCCGCGCCGAGGCTCCGGCGGCGACGACCACATAGTCCGCCAACGGCCGCTGCCGGTTGACCTCGTCGCCGCGCAGGAACTGCGAGCTCACGTAGCGCACGTCGAGCGAGAGCGTCGCCCACGGCCAGGGGTGATACGCGGCGCCCGCGTTGATCCGGTGGCGCGGCACGAGGGCGAGCGAGTCGCCGGGGCGCACCGTTTCGACCCCCGGTGGCAGCGGCGTGGCGAGCTCGGCGGAATCCTGGAAGGTGGCCCGCGTGAAGGTGTAGTTCAGGTATCCGTTGAGGCTCGACGTCGCGCGAGCCCGGAGCGCGAGCTCGATCCCCTCCCGCCGGGTGCGGCCGACGTTCTGGAAGAAGACGCCGGTCGTCCCGGTCGGTGCCACCGAGAAGATGTCGTCGCTCAGGTCCGTGCGAAACGCCGAGCCGTCGACTTCCAGCCACGCGAATGGGCGGGCGCTCACACCGACCTCGTAGCTCCTGGCCGTCACGGCATGCAGCGGCGGATCGGCGGCGACGCCGGCCTGCAACCCCGGACACACGGCCCCGGGCCCGGCACAGGTCAGCTCCAGGAAGGCGGGCGCGCGAAAGCCTTCGGAGTAGCTGGCGTACAGCGCGAGCCGATCGCTCACGTTCAGGTTGACGCCCGCCCGCGGGTTCAGCCGCTGAAACGCGTGGACTCCGCCGCTCGGTCCTCCGAGACGGTCCTCGATCGAGTGGCGGACCCGGTCCCAGCGTCCGGCGACGGTGACGACCACGCTCGATCCGCGGATCGGCAGGTCGCGGAGAATGGTCAGCGCATCCTGCGCGTAGACGCCGATCGCGTCCTGGGTGTCGGCGAGACTGGAGTCGACGACGCCCGGTTGATCGCCCGCCTCCAGGAGCGTCCGCGTCGTCACGTCGCTGCGCACGTAGTCGACGCCGGCCAGGAGCACGTTGGGACGCCCGAAGGCGTCGGCTCGATAGGTCGCCTGCGCGGTCCCGCCCGTCGAGCGCGTGTCCGTGTGGAGGCGACTGTTTGGCCCGATCAGGTTGACGTTGAACTGCTCGCTGGTCAGCGCCCTGACGAAGGCGTTGAGCCGGACCGACATCTTCTCGTCGATCGCTTGCTCGGCGTTGACGATCGCCTGATGGAGCTCGGGGTTGAAGAAGTCGCCCGCGGTGAAGTTCCGGCGGGGATGACGACGGGCCTCGCTCTCCGGCAGCGAGCCGGCCTGCTTGAGGCGATCGTTGCTGTACTGGTACGAGAGCGTGGCGTCGGTTCCGGACAGGCCGAGGCCGAGCTTGCCGAAGGCGCGCGAGACGCGGGCCGGGCTCGCGTCGCGGTATCCGTCGTCCAGCAGCTGGGTCAGCGACGCGGTGTAGTCGAACGGCCGCGCGGAGCCGCTGGCCCGGAGACGGTACTCCTGCCGGCCGAAGCTGCCCACCGCGATCGTCGGAACGATCTCACGAGCGTCGCCACCCCGGCGCGTGACGAGATTGATGGCGCCGCCGAGCGTGTTGCGCCCGAACAGGGCCGAGGGGCCGCGGATCACCTCGATGCGCTCGACGTCGTCGAGTGGAATCAGGTCGAAATTCACCTCGTCGACGGTCGGCTCGTTGAGGCGGACCCCGTCGAGGAAGACGCTCAAGCCCTGGGGCAGCCCGGTCACCGGGGACGCCGTGAACCCTCGAAGCGTCAGGCTCGGCTGGAAGCGATTGCCCTGCTCGTTCTGCAGGGTGACCCCGGGAAGGCGCTCGAGCACATCCGGCAGCACCGAGGCCTTCGGCGTCGTGATGTCGCCCGGGGCGACGGTGTCGATGCGGCTCGGCGTCGTGGGGCGCGCCAGCACGTCGACGGGCGCCGGCGCTGTCACGCGGACCGGGGGAAGGCGAGCGAGAGGCTCGTCAGGCTCCTGGGCGGCGGCCGCTGAGGCCGTGGACAGGGTGATGAGCTGAATGACGAGCACCAGGCGACGCATCGGAAGTCCGGACGATCGTAAGCGGGCCGGCGCTCGTGGGCAACGGACTCGCGACGGTTGCCCTCGGCGGTGGTTCGGCGCTACGGTACAGACCATCACGACGTGGCGAGTCTGCGCGGTGCTCGCGTTGCTGAGCGTCGGCGTGGCCGACGCGGGCGAGATCACCGTGCCCGCCGGCTTTCGCATCGACGTCTTCGCCGAGAACGTCGGTGGCGCCCGGGCCCTCGCCGTCGATTCCGAAGGCGTGCTGGTCGTGTCGATCTCGTCCCGGGGGCGGGTCCTGGCGCTGCCTGCCGGCCGCGGCGCCGGCCGCCCGACGGAGGTGGTCACGATTCTCAAGGACCTCGATCGCCCGCACGGGTTGGCCTTCAGACGCGGCTACCTGTACGTCGCGGAGACCGGCCGCATCGTGCGATACCGGTATCACGCCGGGACGCACACGGCGGTCGAGCCGACCGTCGTGGTCCGCGGCCTGCCACACGGCGCGCATCACTGGACGCGGTCCATCACCTTCGGCCCCGACGACAAGCTCTACGTCGGGATCGGCTCGTCGTGCGATATCTGCCAGGAGCGCGACCCACGCCGCGCCGCGATCGTTCGCTACAACGCCGACGGCTCCGGCGAACAGCTCTTCGCCACCGGGCTGCGCAACCCGGTGGGCCTGGCGTTTCACCCGACCACGGCCGCCCTGTGGACCACGGTGAACGAGCGCGACTGGCCCGACGGTGGGGCGCCGCCCGACTACGTGACGGAGGTCCGCCACGGCGCGGTGTACGGCTGGCCGCAGTGCTTCGCGGAGCGCCGCACGTTCTTGCGCGATCCGACCTTCGCGGGCGCGGGGGGCTGTCGAACGATGACGCTGCCCAGTCTGGAGCTGTCGCCGCACGCCGCACCGCTCGGTCTCGTGTTCTACACCGGCGGGCAGTTCCCGTCGGCGTACTCCGGCGATCTCTTCGTCGCCCTCCACGGCTCGAGGGCCGGGCTGCCGCCCTCCGGGTACAAGATCGCCCGGGTCCGCTTCCGCCACGGACACGCCGCCGGGGTCGAGGACTTCTCGACCGGCTGGCGCCACCGCGACCGCGTGCTCGGCCGGCCGGTGGACCTGGTGCTCGGGCGTGACGGCAGCCTCTACGTCTCCGACGATCACGCGGACCGTATCCACCGCGTGAGCTACGCGCCCCGATGACCCTCAGGCCGTCGCGGAGCTCGGGACTCGCGCTCGCCGTCGTCGTTGTCATCCTCGCGGCGGCCGGCACCGCGAACGCCGAGGTCCGGCGGCTCGTCGTGAGCACGCGTGAGGAGGTCCTGGGCGGCGACTACGAAAAGCTCGGCGGGACCGTCGAGCTGGAGCTGGACCCGGCGCATCCGGCCAATGCGGCCATCGTGGATCTCGACCGCGCGCCCCGCAACGCGCGCGGCCGCGTGGAGGCCTCGGCGGACTTCATGGTGTTGCGGCCCCGCCGTCCGCCTGCGCGAGGATCGACGGCGCTGCTCGAAGTGAGCAACCGTGGCGGCAAGGCCTTGCTCCCCTACTTCAATCGCGCGACCTGGAGCCTCGACCCCTCGACGGCCGAGGACTTCGGCGATCGACTCCTGATGCGCCTGCATCTCACGCTCATCTGGGTCGGCTGGCAGTTCGACGTGCCCCGCCAGCCGGGGTTGCTGCGGCTCCGCGCGCCGATCGCGCGCGACGCCGACGGTCCGATCGAGGGGCTCGTGCGCAGCGATTGGACGGTCGAGCGACCGACCACGACATTACCGCTCGCCCATCGCGACCACGTGGCCTATCCGGTGGCCGACCCCCGGCATGCGGACAACGTGCTGACGGTACGCTCCGCCCGGCTCGGACCCAGAGAGATCGTCCCGCGCGACCGGTGGCGCTTCGCCCGGCTGGACGACGGTCGGCTCGTGGACGACCCGACGCACATCCATCTCGCCGGCGGCTTCCAGCGCGGCAAGATTTACGAGCTCGTCTATCGGGCGCGGGATCCGGTCGTCGTCGGGATCGGCTTGGCCGCCGTGCGCGACGTCATCTCATGGGCCCGCTACGATTCCCGGTCGGAATTTCGGGTCACGGCGGCCATCGGCGCCGGCATCTCGCAGAGCGGGCGTTTCCTGCGCCACTTCCTGTACCAGGGGTTCAACACCGACGAGGCCGGCCGGAAAGTCTTCGACGGGCTGCTCGTTCACACCGCCGGCGCGGGGCGCGGGAGCTTCAACCATCGCTTCGCGCAGCCCTCGCGTGACGCCCACCGCTTCTCGGCGTTCTTCTATCCCACGGACCTCTTCCCGTTCACGAGCCGGACGCAGACCGATCCCGAGACGGGCATCGCGGACGGGCTCCTCGCGCGATCGGCGGACCGCCCGGATCAGTGGCCGAAGATCGTCGTCACGAACACCGGGTACGAGTACTGGGGACGGGCCGCCTCGCTGATTCATACCTCACCCGACGGGCGGGTCGACGTGACGCCACTGCCCAACGAGCGCATCTACCATCTCGCCGGCGGCCAGCACTTCATCGGCGGCTTCCCGCCGACGACATCGGAGCGCGCCGGCCGCGCGTATCGCGGCAACCCGCTCGACTTTCAGGTGACGCTGCGCGCACTTCTGGCGCGTCTCGTCGAGTGGGTGGTGGACGGCCGCACGCCTCCGGCGAGCGTCTATCCCACCCTCGCGGCGGGGACGCTCGTCTCCATCGACGCGCTCAAGTTCCCGCGGATCCCCGATGTGAGAGCCCCGAGCGTGATCCACCAGGCCCACCGCGTCGACTACGGTCCGCGCTGGGCCGCCGGCATCATCACGCGGGAGCCGCCCGGGATCGGGGCGCCGTTCCCCGCGCTGGTCTCGCAGGTCGACGCCGACGGCAACGAGGTGGCCGGGGTGCGAGGCGTCGAGCTCCTGGCGCCGCTGGCCACCTACACGCCCTGGCAGCTCCGCGGGGGCCACGGAAGCGACGCCGCGGAGCTGGTCGACTTCCTCGGCACCTACGTCCCGCTGCCGCGGACCGACACCGAGCGCCAGCGCTGGAGCGACAGCCGGCTGAGCCTCGAGCGCCGCTATGCGGACAAGCGCGAGTACCGTGCGACGGCGGCTCGAGCGGCCGAGTCACTCGTGGCGGCGGGCTTGCTGCTCCGCGAAGATGTCCCGAGAGTGCTCGAGCGAGCCGACCAGCACTGGGACTGGATCATGAGCCGATGAGGGACCGGTCAATCGTGTGGATGCTCGGCCCCGTGGCCCTGGCCGTGCTCGTCATGCTGCCCAGGCTGGCCTCACCGCAGTTCGGACTCCTCGACGACGGCCTGACGCTGCAGACGGGACGTGAGGTGATCGGCCGGTGGTCGAGCGTGCTCCACCTCATCCCCGAGACGGGCCGGTTCTTCCCGGCCTACTGGCTCGTCTACTCGGTCATCTTTGGCATCGTCGGCGTTCGGCCGCTCGCCTTCTTCACGGTCAATGTCCTGCTGTTCGCCGGCGTCCTCGCGATGCTCGCTCGACTGGTGCGATCGAGCGGGGGGACGCGCCTGCAGGCGTCGGTCGCGGCGCTGCTGTTCGCGCTCTCCGGGCCGGCGGTCGAGAGCTTCTACACCCTCTCGAAGGCCGAACCGCTGCAGATGACGTGGATCGGCCTGTCGCTCCTCGCGACCGCGGCCGCCGCGAGCGCGGCGCGATCGGTGAGACGGGCGGGACTGCTCACGCTGGCCGCCGTCACGTTGCTGCTCGCCCATGCGACGAAGGAGACGAGCCTCGTCCTCGTCCTGGTCTCCGTGGGCTGGCTCGCGATCGAGCGGCGGTCGACCGAGAAACGGGAAACCTGGGCGCGCTTCGCGACCACCTACGTCGTGATCAACCTGGTCGCGGCGGCGACGTTCATCGCCCTGCGGTGGTCTTACGCACCGCTCGGGCTCGCGGAGGGAACGTACACGCGGGCGTACGCGCTCCACAGCGGAGTCGTCGGTGCCGCGGTGTTTCGGATCTCCGCCCGGATTGTCCGGGACTTCGCGTTCCTTCTGCCGCTGCTGGCGGTCGCCCTCCTCTCTCGGGTCGGCGGCCGGCCGGCCTGGCGTCGACCGATCCTGTACGCGTGCGTCTGGATGGCCGGCTGGCTCGCCGTCTACCTGCCGTGGCCGGCGACGTTCGCGTACTACCTGCTCCCGTTTGCGTTCGGGGCCGCCGTGCTCGCCGGCACAGTCGTCGGCGCCTCCTGGTATGCGCGCGGCCCCGAGCAGCCGCTCACGAGACGGCGCATGGCGTGGTCCGTGCTCGTGGCGAGCGGACTGCTCTGGGTTCCCGCGGGGGTGAATGCGGTGGCGGACGCGCGGGTCCAGCTTGCCGTGGACCGAGCGAACGCGGACCTGGTCGATTTCCTGGCGAGCCTGCCGAGCCGCAGCCACGTCGTCCTCAACATCACCCCTGTGAACGAGTATTTCTTCGAGCTGCCGATGCACCTGTCAGAGATCAAGCGACGACCCGACGTCGTCGTGGAACCCCTCGCCCGCGCGGGACCCGACGCGCCGTCATCGGCCGACGTGTTCGTGGCGACGCCGGAAATGGCCGATCAACCACGGCCTACCGTGCGCATCGCCCCGCACAACCGGGACGGGAGAGGCGACAACGCCATGAACGCGCTCCTGAGCGGGCGCAGCGACCTGGTGTACCGGGCCGGGCGGCACACCCGGGTCCTCGAGCTCGGGATCCACCGACTCCTCTGCCATCTGCCGGTGAGCCCGCGCATCGACGCCACCTACTGCCCGAGCGATCGCGGGGTGATCTACCGCCAGACGTTCTCGTACGGGTGGCAGGTCCACCGGCTCGCGCGGCCGGCGGCCGGCCGCGTCGAGAGGCCGACATGACAGCGGGGGAACGCAGACTCGCCATCGACATCGTCGTCCCCCTCTACAACGAGGAACAGGTCGTGGCCGAGTTCCATCGGCGCCTGGTGGACGTGCTGACGCCGTTGCGACGCGAGCACGATGTCAGGATCTACTACGTCAACGACGGCTCCGTGGACCACACCGCTGACGAGCTCGCGAAGCTGGCGGCCGACGACCCGGGCATCACCGTCCTCGAGCTGAGCCGCAACTTCGGCCATCAGGCCGCCCTCACCGCCGGGCTCGATCGAGCCGAGGGCGACGCCGTCGTGACGCTCGACGGCGACGGGCAGCATCCGCCCGAGCTGATCGTCGACATGGTCGCCCTGTACCAGGCGGGCTACGAGGTGGTTCTCACCCAGCGCGTCTCGGCGGATCAGCCGCGCTTCAAGCGGTGGACCTCGACGATCTTCTACCGGCTGCTGAGCGCGATCGCCGACACGCCGATCAACGCGGGCTCGGCCGACTACCGGCTCGTGGCCCGACCCGTCCTCGAGGCCCTGCGCGAGATGCGCGAGTACCATCGCTTCCTGCGCGGCATGGTCGCCTGGGCTGGATACAAGACGGTCGTGCTCCCGTACGCGGAGCGCGAGCGGCTCGGCGGAGACGCGAAGTACTCGCTGAGCCGGATGGCGCGGCTGGCGTCGGACGCCATGTTCTCGTTTTCGCTCGTGCCGATCGGGATCGCGCTCGTCGTCGGGCTGGGCTTCCTGGTTCTGGCCGCCGCCGAGGCGCTCTGGGTGACCAGCTTCTGGCTCACCGGACGACAGCACCTGCTGGTGCCGGGCTGGAGCTCGCTCATGTTCATGGTGCTGATCGTCGGCGGCGCCCTCATGATCGCCGTCGGGTTGGTCGGCATTTACGTCGGCTACATTTTTCAAGAGGTCAAGCGGCGCCCGGTCTACCTCGTCCGGGCCGTCCACGGGAGCGCCGGGGACCGGCCGCCGCGGCCCCGCGACGACAGCCAGTCGTGACGCGCGAGTCGCCCCAGCACTTCTATGAGTCCATCGCTGACCGCTTCGAGGACCTCGACCATCCCGACGACTTGCACCGGCGCCTGAGCGTCGTGTTCGACGAGTGCCTGGGGCAGACGCGGCTCGTCGGCAAGCGGACGCTGGATGCCGGGTGCGGCTACGGCCCGTTCTCGGCAGCCGCCGCAGGGTTGGGGGCGGCCGTGGTCAGCGTCGATATCGGGGAGCGACTGGTCACGCGGACGATCGCCCGCGCGGGCAGCCACGGCGTCGTGGCCGACGTCTGCCGCCTCGCCTTCCGCGACGAAAGCTTCGACGTCGTCATCTCCAGCGAGATGCTCGAGCACACCGACGCCCCGGTGCGCGCGGTCGAAGAGCTCGCGCGCATCCTGAGAGTGGACGGCCTGCTGGTGCTCACCACGCCCAACCGCGCGTGGCAGGGCGTCGTGCGAGCCGCAAGCCGTCTCAGGCTGAGGCCGTTCCGTGGACTGGAGAACTTCGTCGCCTGGCCTCACCTGGAACACGTCTGCGCGGCGGCCGGCCTGGAGGTCCTCGTCCATCTCGGCTTCCATCCGTGGCCGTTTCAGCTCGGCCTCAACGGTGCGGCGAGAATGGTCGAGGCGTACCTCGCGCGAGGACGGGCGGCGAGGCTGATGGTCAATCAGGCGGTCGTCGCGCGAAAGCGCGAGCACGCCCGCTGAGGGGCTCACGGCCGGAGCATCTGCCTCAGGACCGCCTCGAGCTCCCGCCGCGTCGTCAGCCCCTCGAATCTGGCGCGGATCACGCCGTCTCCGCCCACGACGAACGTCCACGGCTCGGATCGGAGGTTCCACTCCTCGACCGTGGGGGCGAGCTTGTCCATGCCCCCCGGCTGCCAGATCTCCTGATGAACGAAGGCGACGCGACGACCGTAGGCGGGGATCAGCGTGCGCACGACGTCCAGGACCGGTCCACAGACCCGACTGGTGCAGTATTTCGGCGTCGCGAAGACGATGACCTGCGGTCGACCCTCGCGGATCGCATCCGCGATCCGGGTCTGATGCAGCCGCGCATCGGGTGGCTCACTCGAATCGATCTGCCTCAGGTCGCTCACGTCGCTGGCGATGAGATTGCGGCTGCGTGGGGCCGGCGTCCCCGGCATCGGGCTGCGCGGCACCGGCAGCGCATCGACGCTCAGGCGCGCCGCCTCGACGGCGCCGTTGGCCTGCCGGACGACGATCTCGAGGCCCCAGGGCCCTGGGCGCTCGAGCGTCAGCTGCGCCACGTAGATTCCCCGCACGTCGGTGGCCGTGTCGTGCGCGTGCCGCGTGCCGTCCGGGTGGATGTGGATGTGACGGCCCTGCTCGATCACCTCGAGCGCGTGGTAGACGGCCGGCGTCACGGCGACGAGCTGGGCCTCCGGCTCACGGATGTCGTACACCCGGAGCGCGACGTCGCCGGCGGCGAGGAGGCTTCCGTCCTTGAGCAGCCCGAAGGCGAATCGGTTGCGGCCCACGACCAGCTCGGACGTCGTGATCATGGGCTGCAACGTCCCCGCCACCGTCGGCGACAGCTCGCCCGCTGCCGCCGGCGACGCGTGACGGAGAACGCACACAGCGAGGACGAGGGCGATGGGCACCACCCGCGCGCCCCCCGTCACGCGCACCGGCCTACTCCACGATGACCTGCCCGTACATCCAGGGATGCGGTGTGCAGATGTAGTAGTAGTTCCCCGGCTTCGCGAAGGTGATGGACTTCGCCTGGCCGTTCGGAAGCACGCCGGTATCCCAGTTGCCCTCTTGCCACGCCGTCGCCCCGTGCGGCAGGTCGCCGACGTTCGTGAAGTTCAGCGTGCTGCCCGCCTTGATCCGGACGCGGGCCGGCACGAAGCTGTACTCCACGTTGTTGCCGCCCATCTTGATCGTGTCGACGCCGGTCGCGATCGGCCCGACGGGCCCCGCGACGGTCGGCGGCGGAGGCGGCGGCCACAGCGGCCCGAGCTGTCCCTTCAAGGAGAAGGCCCAGACCGCGTCACCGTTGGCGCTGCCCTGCAGCTGATTGCCGCCCGTGGCGATCACGACGAACTGCTCGCCGTCCGCCTCGTAGATGACGGGCGGCGCATCGGCGCCGAAGCCGGTCTGGAAGCGCCAGAGCTCCTGACCCGTCTTCGCGTCGATCGCGAGGAAGTTGCCGTCGGGCTCGCCACGGAACACGAGGCCGCCGGCCGTGACCGTCGAGCCGCCGCCACCCCCGATGCGGTACGGCGTCTTGTGCTGCCAGGCGATCGTGTTCGTCTTGCCGTCGATCGCGGTGAACGTGCCGCTCATCTGGGTGCCGATCGGCGCCGCCTGCGTGCCGCCGACGTAGCGCTGGCCGACACGGAACGTGTCGCCGTAGCGCGCGAAGGCGCCGGTGCGGATGGTCCCGGGGACGTAGAAGTAGCCCGTGTCGGGGCTGTACGGCACCGGCGACCAGTTCGTTCCGCCCAGGCCCGAGGGCTGCACGATCACCGGGGTTTCCCAGAAGACCTCGAAGATGCAGCCGGCCTTCTCGTAGGCCGGCATCGGCTCGGCACACTGCGGCACGGTCGCGTCGCCCTTGGGGTACGGCTGCGTCTTCGCCGTCTTCTGCCGCGGCTCCTGCGGCACCGGCCGCTCCTCGATGCCGATCAGCGGCTTGCCGTTCGTGCGATCCAGGATGTAGACCCAGCCGGTCCGGCCGGCCTCGGCGATGCCCTTGCGCGGCTGGCCGTCGATCACGGTATCGAAGAGCACGACCGGGCTGGCCGCGTCGTAGTCCCAGATGTCGTGGTGGACCTGCTGGAAGTGCCAGACGTACTCGCCGGTCTTCGCCTTCAGCGCGACCATCGACGTGCAGAACAGGTTGTCGCCCTCGCGCATCGAGCCGTCGTAATCCGGCCCGCAGTTGCCGGCCGCGAAGTAGAGGAGGCCGAGCTGCGGATCGAGCGCGGGCGTGTTCCAGACCGTGGCGCCGCCGCGCATCGAATGGTCGGTGCCGGGCGGCCAGGTCTCGCTGCCACGCTCCCCCGGCCCGGGCAGCGTGTACCAGCGCCACTTGATCTCGCCGGTCTTGGCGTCCAGCGCGGTGACGCGCCCACGCACGCCGAACTCGCCGCCCGAGATGCCGCTGTACACGAGGCCCTCGTAGTAGAGTGGCGCGCTCGTGATGGTGTAGCCGTTCTCCCACTTCTCGATGGGCGTCTTCCACTTCACCTTGCCGGTCTTCATGTCCAGCGCGACGACGTTCGCGTCGAGCTGACCGAAGTAGAGCAGCCCCTCGCCCATGGCGAGACCGCGGTTGACCCAGCCGCAGCACACGGTGGAGATCTTCTGGTCGATCCCGGACCAGTACTCCCAGAGGATCTCGCCCGTCTTGGCGTTCAGCGCGAAGACGTCGTCGTTGCCCGTGACCACGTACATGATCCCGTTCTTGACGAGGGGCGAGGCCTCGAACGAGTACTTGCCGCCGACGCCCGAGCCCTTCAGGCGCGTCATCCAGGCGCCCTTGAGCTGCTTGACGTTCGTGGTGTTGATCTGAGTCAGCGTCGAATACCGCTGGTTGGTGAGGTTGCCGCCGTTCGTGACCCAGTCCTTGCCCGCCGGGCTCCGGAGCAGCCGGTCGATCTCCGGATCGGCCGCCCGCGCGGGGACGACCAGCAGGAGGAGGAAGAAGCCGACCGTTGCCGCCGCCGGGAGCCATCGCTGACGGTCAGACCGCATAACTGCCTCCTTGAGTTGGCCGGAGAGATACGCCGCGCGATCCGGACTGTCAAGCGCCCTTGGATTAGAATTCGGTCGCTGGCTCCGTCATGACCGCCTCGACGAGATGGCGCGCCTGGCTGGTCGGCGTGGCGATTGCCGCGGCGCTGCTCGGCGGTGCGCTCCTCGCCCGAATGGGCCCGGCGCTGAGCCTGGCGCTGACCCTGGCGCTGCCCGGCGCCGAGTCCTGGCTCGCGCCTCTCCACGCCGAGGTCCTCGTCGAGGAAATGTCCATCGAGGCCGGCGGCAGGCGCCTCGTCGCGGATCTCTACCGGCCGAGCGCGCCGCGCGGCGCGCTGCTGCTCGTGCACGGTCTCTCGCGCGCGGGTCGCCGCCATCCCGATCTCGTGCGCCTCGCCAGACTCCTCGCCCGCCAGCATCGGCTGGTGCTCGTGCCACACTTCGAGGGGCTGGCGGCCTACAGGCTCAGCGGGCGCGAAGTCGCCGAGGTCCGGGCCGCGCTGCGTGCGCTCGCCGCGCAGAGCCCGTCGATCGGGGTCGCGGGCCTGAGCTTCGGCGCCGGGCCGGCACTGCTGGCGGCCGCCGACGTCCCCGACCTCGCGCTCGTCGCGAGCTTCGGCGGCTACGCCGATCTGCGCGACGTCATCCTGTATCTGACCACGGGTATCCACCAGTTCCGCGGCCGCCGCTACGTGCAGGCGCCGGAAGAGTACAACCGCTGGAAGCTCCTCGCGTTGCTCGTCGATTTCGTGCAGGACCCGCGGGACCGGCGGTTGCTGGACAGGATCGCCGGGCTGAAGCTGGCCGACCCGGGCGCCGACACCGGCGCGCTCGAGGCCGATCTGGGTCGCGAAGGCCACGCCGTGCGCGCGCTCGTGCTGAACCGCCGCGAGGACGCCGTCGGCACGTTGCTGGCCGCGCTGCCCGCTGAAGCGCGCGCGGCGATCGAGCAACTCTCCCCGCTCGCCGCGATCCCGCGGCTCAGCGGGCGCCTGCTGATCGCCCACGGCGCCGGCGACGTCTCGATTCCGTTCACCGAGAGCCTGCGGCTGGCGGAGGCGTCGGCCGGGCGCGCCGACGCGGTGATCCTCGAGACCTTCGAGCACACGCGGGCGCAGTCGTTCTGGCCCACGCTGGACGGCCGGCTCCGCGACGGCCGCCGCCTGCTGCGGCTGGCCGACGCGCTGCTCGCGGAGCGTTAGCGGTCCGGCCGCGGTCCGGCCGCGCTTGACAACGTCCGGCTCCCCGCCCTAGTCTCACGCTTGCTTTTCGACCGCATCACGCATTGGCCTCGCAGCTCCCCGAAGAGCGAGGGAAGAGATGTGCCGGAGTCCCCGCCATCCAGGAGGCTTTCGATGAACAGACCCGCTCTTTCGTCCGTCATCGCGTTCGCGGTCGTCCTGGTCCTTGCCGTCACCGCCCAGGCGCAGTCGGGCGGCTGGCCCGTGTACGGCGGCGACCCCGGCAACACGCGCTACAGCACCCTCACCCAGATCAACCCGGGCAACGTGAAGAACCTCAAGGTCGCGTGGGTGCTCCAGCTCGGCTCGCTCCGGTCCCAGGAGTCCACGCCGCTCGTCATCGGCGACACGCTCTACGTGACGTCGTCGCACGGTCCGAAGAACGTCTTCGCCGTGGACGCCAAGACCGGCGTCGTGCGCTGGCGGTACTCGCCGGAGGTCCCGGCCGGCATCGATCAGTACGCCTGCTGCGACGTCAACAACCGCGGGGTCGCCTACGCCAACGGGCGCGTCTTCGTGGGACGGCTCGACGGCGCGCTGGTCGCGCTCGACGCGGCGACCGGCAAGGAAGTGTGGAAGACGCAGGTCGTCGATCACACGCAGGGCTCGGTCATCACCTCGCCGCCCACGCTCGCCAAGAACCTCGTGGTCACCGGCTTCGGCGGCGGCGAGTATGGCGCGCGCGGGTACATCGCGGCCTACGACCAGGCGGACGGGCGCGAGGTGTGGCGCTTCTACACGGTGCCCGGCCCCGGCGAGCCCGGCAACGATTCGTGGAAGGGCGACTCCTGGAAGTACGGCGGCGCCGTCGCGTGGGCCATCGGGTCCTACGACCCCGCCCTGAACCTCATCTACTACGGCACCAGCAATCCGGCGCCGTGGAACGCGGCCGTGCGCGGCCCGGACAGCTCGAACTACGGCCAGTTCACGAACCTGTTCTCGTCGAGCACCGTGGCGCTCGACGCGGACACGGGGAAGCTGGCCTGGTTCTACCAGTCGACGCCGCACGACGCCTGGGACTACGACGGCGTCAACGAAAACGTCCTGGCCGACGTCGAGATCAACGGCCAGAAGACGCCCGTGCTCTTCAAGGCGGACCGCAACGGGTTCTTCTACGTCCTGAACCGGAAGACCGGCCAGCTCATCTCGGCCAAGCTGTTCGCCACCGCGAACTGGACGAGCGGGATGGACATGACCACCGGCCGGCCGATCGAGGTGCCCGAGAAGCGGCCGCGCGTCAACTTCCGCGCGAAGGACGTCTGCCCGTCGGCCATCGGCAACAAGAACTGGATGCCGATGAGCTACAGCCCGCAGACCGGGCTCGTCTACATGCCGACGCTGAACATCTGCATGGACATGAACGCCGCGCCGGTCGACTACAAGCGCGGCGCCTTCTACCTCGGCGTGGAGTTCGAGCTCGGCAAGTGGGGGCCGGGCGGCCACCTCGGGGAAGTCATCGCCTGGGACCCGATCAAGCAGCAGAAGGTCTGGGGCAACAAGGACACCCTGCCGTACATCGGCGGCATCACGACGACGGCCAGCGGGCTCCTCTTCCACGGTGACATCCACGGCTGGTTCAAGGCGCTCGACGCGAAGACCGGACAGACGCTGTGGCAGTTCATGGCCGGCTCCGGCATCAGCGCGGCGCCGATGACGTATGCCATCGACGGCAAGCAGTACGTCGCGGTCGTCTCGGGGCGCACGTTCGCCATCCCGCCGTTCTTCGGAAAGATGGGCGAGCAGATGGTGGCGGCGAGCCCCGAGGGCGGCGCGCTCTTCGTGTTCGAGCTTCCGTCGCCGTAGCCGGGGTGGCCGGGGCGGGGGCCGGCGTGCCGGCCCCCGCCTCGATTCCTGCGTCATGATCCGTCATCTGCCTCGACTGCTGCTCGTCGTGGTGGCGCTCGCCGCATCCGTCTCGGTGGCCGGCCCGCCCGCCGGCACGCTGCGACTGTGCGCCGATCCCGACAACCTGCCGTTCAGCAGCGCGACGGGGCCCGAGCGTGGCTTCTATCTCGACGTCGGCGCGCTCGTGGCCGCCCGTCTGGGTATGACGACCGACGTGGTGTGGTGGCGCAGCTTCTACGGCGCCCGCGCGGTGCGCAACACGCTCCTGGCCGACACCTGCGACGCCTACGTTGGGCTGCCCGCCGAGGCGGGGTACATGGATCGGCGTGTCACCGTCTCTCGGCCATTCCTCGACGTCGGGTACGCGATCGTGGCGCCGCCGTCGCTGGCCTTCGCCCGGCTCGACGATCTGAAGCCGCGCCGCCTCGCCGTGGAATTCAGGACGCCGGCCCAGTCACTCCTCGCCTCGAAGGATGGCTTCAACGTCTCGACGTTCCGGTCCGCCGAGGAAGCCGTCGAGGCCCTTGGACGGCAAGAGGTCGACGCGGCGTTCGTGTGGGGGCCGATCGCCGGCTATCTCAACGTCACGAAATTCGCCGGCGCGTATCGCATCGTGCCCGTCGCGGGCGAGGGCTTGCAGTGGCGTATCGGCATCGGCGTCCGCAAGGGTGACGAGACGCTCCGGCGGCGGATCGACGAGGCGCTGGGCCAGCTCGCGCCCGAGATCCGGCGTAGGGCCGAGCACTATGGGTTTCCGCTCGCCGCCGCCGTCGACCTCACCGCGGTGCCGCCGGTGTCGACAACCGACGCCGTCGCCGCCGGCCGGAGCGCGTTCAACCAGCACTGCTCGCACTGCCACTCGCCGAACGCTCACAGTCCCGAGCCGGCGCGCGACCTGCGGCGCCTGCGCATCCGCTACGGCGAGCGCATGACGGCGGTGTTCTACGAGGCGGTCACCCTGGGACGGAGCGCCAAGGGCATGCCTCCGTGGAAGGAGATCCTCAAGCAAGAGGACATCGTGCGGATCCTGAGCTTCCTGGAGTCCGTGCAGTCGTCGCCCTGAGGCGATCAGAAACTCGCCGGGCGGTTCCTGACCACGGAGCGTATAAGTAGTTGAGATTGCAGGCCTCTGAATTCGGTACCGGATTTGCGATTCCATCTCCCCGTGAGAAATCGACTCGTGGCTCGGCGCATGCTCGGCTTTGGCGTTCTTCTCCTGACGCTCGTCCCCGGGTACATGGCGTCTCACGTTCGCGTCGCCAACGCCCCTTTCGACGCGCATATCAAGGAGGCGGCGAACCGATACGCCATTTCCGAGGACGTGATCGCCGCCGTCATCGAAGCCGAGTCCCGGTTCAACGCGCGCGCCGTCTCCCGCCGCGGCGCGCAGGGCCTGATGCAGCTCATGCCCGCGACAGCGGCGACCCTGGGTGTCCGGGATCCCTTCGATCCGCGGGACAACATCGACGGCGGCGTCCGGCATCTACGCTCGCTGATGGACCGGTTCAACCATGACCTTCCGCTCGCCCTTGCCGCCTACAACGCCGGCGAGCGAGCGGTGCTCCAGAATCGAGGGGTGCCGCCCTCTCGGGAAACGCGTGATTACGTGAGCCGGATCATGCGGCGACTGAACCGCGATCGCGTGAAGAGCTGATCGACCTGCCCGGAAGTCGCCGCCTTGATCGGCCGCAGAGTCCGTGACAGCATGGCGGCGATGGCGACGACGGAGATCCGGCGCACCGCGTGCTCCCTCGATTGCTTCGACGCCTGCGGCATCGTGGCCGAGGTCGCGGACGGCCGCATCGTGCGGATCGGCGGCGACCCCGAGCATCCGATCACGCGCGGCGCCCTCTGCAACAAGGTCAACCACTACCTGCGCGATCGCTTCTACCATCCCGACCGTCAGCTCCATCCGCTCCGCAAGGTGAACGGCCGCTGGCAGCGGCTGGCGTGGGACGACGCCCTCGACCTGATCGCGGAGAAGCTGACCCGTGCGAAGGCGCGCCACGGCACGCTGTCGGTGCTCTACCACAAGGGCAACGGCTCCTTCGCCGGGCTGAAGATCATGGGCGAGCGCTTCTTCAACCTCTACGGAGGCGTCACGCAAGCGGTCGGCCGGTTCTGCGGTGGCGAGGCCGACTACGGGACGACGCAGTCGTTCGGCGCGTGCGAGATCCACGACCCGCTCGATCTCGCCGAGCACACGCGCCTCTTCCTGATCTGGGGCCGCAACCCCGCGGTGACCAACATCCACATGATGCCGGTCCTCAAAGAGGCGCGGGCGCGCGGCGCGCGTGCCATCGTGATCGATCCCGCGCTGACGAAGACCGTCCGCTACTGCGACGGTCATGTGCAGCCGCGGCCAGGCAGCGACGGTCACCTCGCGATCGGCATGGCCAAGGTGATCCTGGCCGGCTCCGGCGTGGATCGCGCGCGCGTCGCCGACATCAGCGATCACTTCGACGACTACCTGTCGATCGTGAACGCGATGTCGATGGACGAGATCGTGCGGCGGACTGATCTGTCGCACGAGGCCATCTCCACGCTCGCGCTCGACTACGCCAACACGCGTCCGGCTACGATCCTGCAAGGCATCGGGCTGCAGCAGTACACGCGCGGCGCGCAGACCTATCGCCTCATCGCGGCGCTGGGCATCCTCACGGGCAACGTCGGCGTCCCCGGCGGCGGCGTGAACTTCGGCAACTGGCCGTGGGCGATCATGCACAAGCCCGTCGCCCTGGAACGCCGCACGGTGCCCGTGCGCACGGTCCCGGTGAGCAAGCTGGCGGAGGCGCTGCAGACGACCACCGACCCGCCCATCACGCTGGCGATGTTCATGGGGACCAACCTCGTCAACCAGATGCCCGACACGCTGGGCACGCAGCGTGAGCTGGCGAAGCTGGACTTCCGGGTGTGCGTTGACCAGTTCCTCACCGACACCGCGGAGTGCGCCGACGTCTTCCTGCCGTCGACGACGATGCTCGAGGAGGAGGATTTCCTGCCGAGCTACGGCCACCTGTGGATGCAGCTCATGCAGCCGGTGGTCGCGCCGCAGGGAGAGTCACGTAGCGATCTCGTGATCCTCCAGGCGCTCGCCGATCGCCTCGGCTTCGGGCCGGACATGGCGGGCAGTCCTGCTCACTGGATCGACCAGCTCACCTCGACGTTCCAGGGCGTCTCGCACGCGTCGCTGCAGGCCGCCGGCGGCCGGCTCTGGCCCGAGGGCACGCCGCGCGTGCCGTGGGCCGGCGGCACGTTCAAGACGCCGACGCGCCGCTTCGTCTTCCCGGCCACGTTCGACGACGACCCCGTGCTGCCGTCGGCGGAGTTTCCGCTGCACCTCATCGCGCTGGCCTCGGACAAGGCGATCAACTCGCAGATTCTCGAGGAGCGCCAGCAGGGGGCCTACCTCACCGCCCGCGTCCACTCGGCGGTCGCGAACGCCCGGGGCCTCGGCCACGGCGACGTCGCGAGCCTCGTGTCGCCGCGCGGGACTCTACGCGTGAGGCTCGAGTGCGACGACGGGCTGCGGGTCGACAGCATCTTCGTACCGAAGGGCGAGTGGGCCAAGCACGAGCGCGGGCTGAACGTGCTGACGGAGCCGCGCTACACCGCGGGCACCGGCACGGCGTACAACCAGAACTTCGTGCGCCTCGAGCGCGGTTGAACCACGCCGACCCCCCGTTCGCGCGGCGATCGGTGTATAACCTAGGCGCCCCGATAGGAGGGTCCACCATGAGCATGCTGTCGCGCCGCCAATTCCTTCGAACGTCGGGAGCGGTCGTTGCCGCCGGAGTGGCGCCCTCGGTGCTGCCGTCACGCCGGGCGCGCGCCGCGGACAAGGAGCTGATCCCCAAGAAGCTGCCCTTCCCGCCGAACGACGAGTTCGGCAGCTATGAGCCGTCGATCACCCCGGATAGCAACACCATCTACTTCGCGCGCTTTGCGGGGAGCGGCGACAAGCGCGTACTGAGCACCACGACCGACCTGTTCGTCACGCACCGCGTCCGCCAGAGCGGCGAGTGGCCCGGGACCGGCGCAGACTGGACACCGCCCGAGCGGCTGCCCGACACGGTCAACAGCGATTCGATGGATCAGGAGCCGCGGATCATGCCGGACGGCAAGACCCTCTACTTCATGAGCCGCCGTCCGGGCGGGCGCGGGGGCGCCGATATCTGGGTGAGCACGAAGCAGCCGAACGGCCAGTGGACCCAGGCGCAGAACGTCGGCCCCAACGTCAACTCCGAGCACGTCGATCACTGCTTCATGCCGCTCGGTCTGCCGGGCGAGGACAACACTTCGGTCTTCATCTCGCTACGGCCGCGCGAGAACGGCACGCCGTCGGCGTCCGACGTCTACACCAGCCGGATGGAAAACGGCGCGTGGCAGCCCGCGAAGCGATACGAGAGCAAGCTGCTCGACTCGATCGGCTTCAAGTGCCGGGTCAACGCCGTGGCCCGCGACGGGCTCGTGCTCGGTGTGGTATCCGTTCACGACTTCGGCAAGTTCCACCGAATGGTGTTCGTGCACTACGACCCGGCGACCAAGGAGTGGAAGGGCCCGATCGTCGATGCGCCGTTCAACCAGGTGAACGTCGACGGCGCGTGTCCCATGTTCACGGCCGGCGGCGACAAGATGATCTGGTCGGCCGGCTACGACCGCGGGCCCGGGCCCGTCTCGACGTCGGGCGGCACCGGCTCGACCTACGATCTGTTCTGGCTCAAGACGAGCGACATCGTCGCTTACTACAAGACGAAGGCGGCACTCGCCTAGGCGAGTCTCCGCGGTGGGTCGTGGGCGAGCGAGCGCGGGGCGTGTCGGCCTCGCGCTCGCCGCGCTCGGGCTGACCGCGAGCTTCGCGGCCGGACATGCCGTCCTGCAGCGCTCGGAGCCGCGCGTCGAGAGCCGGCTCAAGCGCGCGCCGGACGAGACGAGGCTGTACTTCACCGAGCGGCTCGAGCCCGCGTACAGTTCCCTGCGCGTCGTGAATGAGCTCGGCGAGCAGGTGGACCGCCGCGACAGCCGCGTCGACCGCGCGAACCCCGCGCTGCTGCGCGCGACGCTGCCGCCGCTGCCGCCGGGCACGTACAAGGTCTTATGGCGGGTGCTCTCGATCGACGGCGACGTGACCGAGGGCACCTTCACGTTCCGCATCGAATGAGCGCGACGCTGCTGGCCGCGCTCTGGGCTCACCTGGCCGCCTGCGTGCTCCTCATGGGTTCGTGCTGCTTCCTGCTGCTCGCGGGCTGCCCGCGCACACCGACCGCGTTCCGCTGGGACGAGAGGATCGCGGCCTGGTGCCGCCTCCTCGTGCTGGCGGCGATCTTCTCCGGCGTCGTCTGGCTGCTCGCGCGGACGGCGGTGTTCGAGAACCGGCCTGACGCGGCACTCGAGGCCCGCGCGGTGTGGCATGTCGTGCTCGACACGTGGCCCGGGCTCGTGTGGCTGGCGCGTCACGGGCTGCTGATCGTGCTCGGCGCGTTCATGGCCGTCGGCCCGGACGTCACCGAGCGGCGCAACTGGATCGCCGTCCGCGGCGAGGGGCTGCTGCTGGCCTCGCTGGCGCTGGCGCTGGGCAGCGCCTCCAGTCACGCCGCCGCGCTCTCGCCGGGCACGGCTCAGGCGGTCGCCAGCGACGTGGCGCATCTGCTGGGGACCGGCCTCTGGCTCGGCGGCCTCCTCCCGCTGGCCCTGCTGCTGTGGTTGGCGAGCCGTGACGCCGGCGCCGACGCGCGGCCCTATGCGGTGCTGGCTGCGCGCCGCTTCTCACGCGTGGCGCTGATCGCGATGCTCGTGCTGGTCGCCTCCGGCGTGCTGAACGCGCTCGCGCAGGTCGAGAGCGTCGCGGCGCTGATGGGCACCACGCACGGCCGGTTGCTGCTCGCCAAGCTCGTCGTGCTCGTCCCGATCCTCGCCCTGGCCGTGGTCAATCGCACACGCATCCTGCCGGCGGTGGCGGCCCCGCGCATGATGCGACGGCTCGCCGCGTTCGTCGCGGTGGAGGCCGGTCTGGCTCTATTCCTATTAGTGCTGGCCGCCGCGATGACGCTGACCACGCCCGCGCGCCACGCGCCGCCCACGTGGCCGTTGCCGTTCCGGCTGTCGCCGGACGTCGTGCTCGACGTCCCGGCCATCCGGTGGCGCGTGCTGATCGGCACCCAGCTCGTCGTGGGCGGCTTCATCGCGTTGCTCGTCTCGATGCTCATCCGCCGCCGCGCGAAGGTGCTGGCCGGTGCCGTCGCGCTCGTCGTCTTCGGCGTCGGCATCGGCCTGCCGCCGATCATCGTGAGCGCCTATCCGACTTCGTATCGGCGCCCGCTGCTCACCTATCACGCCGGCTCGATCGCCTCGGGCGCCGCGGTCTACCGCGAGCATTGCGCCGGCTGTCACGGCAGCACGGGCGTCGGTGCGCCGCCGCTGCCCGACCTGCGCTCGGCCGCCATCGCGCGCCGTCACGCGGGCGAGCTCTTCTGGCTGGTCACCCACGGTGTCCCGCGCCGCGGCATGCCGCCCTTCGATGGCCGTCTCGCCGAAACGCAGCGCTGGGACGTCATTAATTACATCCGGGCGCTCGGCGCCGCCGAGAGCGCCAAGACATTCGGAGGGGAGGTCGAGCCCGACCGCGCCTGGCTCGTCGCGCCCGACTTCACCGTCGCGGTCGGGCCCCTGGCGCCGACCGCGCTTCGCGACTACCGGGGCCGGCGCATGGTCCTGCTCGTTCTCTATACGCTGCCGAGCTCTCGCGCGCGCATGAGCGAGCTGGCACGCATGTACGACGTGCTGTGGGTCACGGGCGTCGAGGTCGTCGCCGTGCCCGCGCACGCCACGCGCGATGCCATCGGCGAGCTCGGCGCCGCGCCGCCCATCCTATTTCCGGTCGTGACCGACGGCGCCGCCGACGTCGTCACGACCTACCGGATGCTCGCCCCCGGGCCGCACGCGGAGCTGCTCATCGACCGCCAGGGCTACGTTCGCGCGATCTGGTCGGCCGGCAGCGACGCGATCCAGGCGCAGGTGGAGAAGCTCAACGCGGAGAAGAGCCCGCCGCCCTTCCCCGACGATCACGTGCATTGAATGATGGAACGCGGAGGAGCTCGATGATGCCCGTGTGGCAAGTGGCCCTGGTCCTCAATCTCGTCTTCGCCGTCGGCCTCGGCCTGGGCTACGCCGGGTGGGGCCGCCGCGCCGCTGCTCTCGATCGCGACGTCGATGCCGCCCGCGCCCAGGTGGAGCGTCTCGAGCGCGAGCGCGTGGCCTGCGCCGCCGGCGCCCGCGCCGGCGAGCAGCAATGGGAGGGTCGCGGCGTCGTGCGCGCCGTCTACCCGCAGCTCCTCGTCGTCACCCACGAGGAGATCCGCGGCCTCCTGCCCGCGCGTACCACCAGCTTCCGTTTCCAGGCGACATCACCGACGGTGCGGACCGCCGTCCGCGTGGGCGAGCCGATCCGCTTCGCGCTGCGGGGAACGGTGCTGGACGACGCGGCGGTGGTGGCGGTGAAGAAGTGGTGAGCGTTTCGTGAGCGCCGCGCCGGTCGCGGGAATCGTGCCCGGCCTGCGGGGCGAGCGGCGCGCGGTGGTGACGCCGGCGATGGCGACGACCCACGCCGGCGGGCCGGGCGTCCTCATGGCCGCCTGGATGATCCTCGAGATGGAGCTGGCTGCCCAGGACTCGACGCAGAAATTCCTGCCCGACGACCACACCACCGTGGGCTACGAGATCTGTGTGCGCCATCGGCGGGCGACGCCGGTCGGCGAATCGTTCAGGGTCGCGTCCGAGCTCCTCGAGGTTGAGGGCCGCAAGCTCCTGTTTCGCGTCGAGGCCCACAACGCGCGGGAGCTGATCGGCGAGGGCACGCTGCGGCGCACGATCGTACGCCGCGGCAGCCTCTAGACCGACAAGTAGCGCCCCTTGAGCTCGGCTTCGCGCCGGTGGAACTCGGCGGTGGGGCCGGCGAACACCACCGTGCCCTTGCTGAGGACGAGCACCTGATCGCTCACCGCCAGCGCCATGCGCGCGTTCTGCTCGACGAGCAGGATGGTGACGCCCTCGCCTTTGAGGCGCACCATCAGCGCCTCGAGCTCGCGCACGAGGCGGGGCGCCAGGCCCTGCGAGGGCTCGTCGAGCATCACGAGCTCCGGGTTGCCGGCCAGGGCGCGGGCGATGGCGAGCATCTGCTGCTCGCCGCCCGAAAGGCTCCGGCCGCGCTGGCTCCAGCGCTCACGCAGCACGGGAAAGTACTCGAAGATCCGCTCGAGCGTCCAGCGCGTGCTCTCGCCAACGCGCCGCGTCGCGAGACGAAGGTTCTCGCCGACGTCCAGGTGCGGAAAGATCTGACGCCCTTCGGGCACGTACCCCACTCCGAGCCGGAAGACGCGATGCGGCGGCTCGCCGGTGATGTCTCGGTCCTTGAAGCGCACGGCGCCGCCGCGCGGCGGCGTCAGGCCCATGATCGAGCGCAGCGTCGTCGTCTTGCCTGCCCCGTTGCGCCCGAGCAGCACCGTGATCTGGCCCGCCGGCACCGCGAACGAGACGTCGCGCAGCACGTGGCTCTTGCCGTAGAAGGTGTGGAGCGCGTCGACGGCGAGCAGCACGCCTAGTCGAGACCTCCGAGATACGCCTTCTGCACCTCCGCGTTCGCGCGGATCTCCGCCGCCGTCCCCTCGGCGATGAGCTGGCCGAAGTGCAGCACGCTGATCCGGTCCGCGAGATCGAAGACCACGTCCATGTCGTGCTCGACGAGGATGATCGTCAGCTTCCGCTCGCGCGCGACCTGCCGGATGACCGCGACCGTGGCCGCCGTGTCTTCCGGCGACAAGCCCTGCGTCGGCTCGTCGAGCAGCAGCAGCGCCGGTTCCTGGGCCGCGGCCATCGCGATCTCGAGCAGACGCTGGTCGCCGTGCGGCAGGGTCGAGGCCAGCTCATCGGCCCGGTCGTCGAGGCCGAGCAGACGGAGGCTGTCGCGCGCACGCTGCTCGCTCGCCTCGAGGACCGCCCGGCCGCCGAGGAGGCGAAAATTGTCGCCGATCTTGAGCTGAACGGCGATCCGGACGTTCTCCAGCACCGAGAGCTCCGGGAAGATGCTGGTGATCTGGAAGGTGCGCGAGATGCCACGCCGGCAGCGCGCCGGCGCCGCGAGCGCGGTGACGTCGTCGCCACGGAAGAGGACGTGGCCCGCCGTCGGCGCCAGGAGGCCCGAGATCAGGTGGAACAGCGTGGTCTTCCCGGCGCCGTTCGGTCCGATGACGGCCCGCAGCTCCATGGGCTGCACCGCGAGACTGACGCCGGCGACGGCCTGCAGGGCGCCGAACGCGCGGCCGAGTCCGCGTGTTTCCAGCAGCGGCGTCGGTCCACGCGTTTCGAGCAGCGGCGTCACCCGCGCGCTCCGAGCCGCCGCGCGGTGCCCACCAGGCCGCCCGGCAGGAAGATCACGATCAGGACGAACACGACGCCCGTGAAGATCATCCAGTGCTCCGTGTAGCTCGAGAGCACCTCCTGGATCAGGATGAAGAGCATCGCCCCGAGCACCGGCCCCACGAGCGTGCCGATCCCGCCCATGATGACCATCATCAGTCCCTGGCCGGAGAAGACCCAGAACATGACCTCCGGCGAGGCGAAGCCGCGGAAGGGCGCGAAGAGCGCGCCGGCCAGGCCGGCGAACACCGCGGCGATGACGAAGACGACGAGCTTGAACGGGCGCGGGTCGCGCCCGAGGCTCGTGAACCGGCGCTCGTTCTCGCGGATCGCCTGCAGCGCTCGGCCGAACGGCGATCGGACGACCGCCCGACAGACGAAGAGCGAGAGCACGACGCAGGCGGCCACCAGGAAGTAGAACGCGCGCGAGGAGGCGAGGCTGGGCCCGCCCCAGAACAGCGGCGTCTTGGGCACGCCTGCGATGCCGTCGGAGCCCCCGGTGAGATCACGCCACTTGTAGGCCACCGTGTAGAGGAACTGGGCGAAGGCCAGCGTCAGCATCGCGAAGTAGATGCCGGTGGCGCGGGTCGAGAACCAGCCGACCGGCACCGCCACCGCCCCCGCCAGCAGCGCTCCCGCGAGGAGCGCGACGGGCACCGGCTGAGCGAAGTGCAGCAGGACGAGGGCGCTCGCGTAGGCGCCGAGGCCGAAGTAGGCGGCGTGGCCGAAGGAGACCATGCCCGTGTAGCCCATGATCAGGTCGAGCGACATCGCGAAGAGCCCGGCGATGAGCAGATCCGTGAGGAGCGAGAGCTGGTGGCGCGCGAGCACCCACGGCACGACCGCGAGCGCCACCAGCGCCGCCAGCGCCGACAACCGCGACGGGATCATTCCTCCTCGCCGAAGAGGCCCCAGGGCCGGAAGACGAGGATCGCGCCCATCACCGCGTACATGATGACCATGGCCGTCTCCGGCAGGTAGAAGGCCCCCCACGTCTGGGCGGCGCCGACGATCAGGCTGCCCGCCATCGAGCCGCCGATGCTGCCCAGGCCCCCGATGACGACGACGACGAACGCATCGACGATCACGTTGATCCCCATCCCGAGGTACGCGGTGGTCATGGGAGCGGCCGCCACGCCGCCCAGCCCGGCGAGCGCACAGGCGGCGCCGAACACGAGGGTGCGCACGCGCGCGACGTCGGCGCCGAGACAGTCGGCCATCTCGCTGTTCTGCGCGACCGCGCGGATCACCAGGCCGGCGCGCGTCCGGCTGAGGAACAGCCACACGGCGACGCCGACCGTGCAGCCGAGCACGACCAGGAAGAGCCGATAGCGCGGATAGAGAACGCCGCCCAGGTCGATCGCGCCCTGGAGCAGCGGTGGGGGCTCCACGCCCTTGGCGGTCGGGCCATAGAGCACGCGTATGCTTTCCTCGAGGATCAGCGCGAGCCCGAACGTCAGCAGGAGCTGATAGATCGGCGGACGACGGTAGATGAAGCGCAGCGTGGACGACTCGAGAAGCGCGCCGAGCACGCCGACGACGGGCGGCACCACCACGAGCGCCGGCCAGAACCAGCCGGACAGCGCGACCGTCGTGAAGCCGAGGTAGGCGCCCAGCATGTAGAAGACACCGTGCGCGAAGTTGACGACGCGGAGGATCCCGAACACGAGCGAGAGCCCGGCGGACACCAGGAAGAGGAGCCCCGCGAGCGCCAGCGCGTTGAGCAGCTGTTCGAGCAGGTTGGCCACGGGCTATGAGAATTCTTCCGTCCGGCACTTCGGCGTCACCTTCTCGCCGGGATAGGTCGCGAGGATCCTGGGGATCGGATGCGGATACTTCGGATCCTTCACGCACTCGACCGCGAAGCCGGGCTGCACGGCCTGGTGATCGCACTTGCGCATGAAGAACGGGCCCTCGAGGCCCTCGTAGGAGGAATCCTCCCAGGCGTCGATGACTTTCTCGACGTCGTCGGTGCCGGCCTTGCCGATCACCTGGGCCAGCCACTCGAGGCCCTCGTACGTCTCGCCGTCGAACATGTCGGGGTAGATGCCGTGCAGATCGTGGAAGCGCTTGACGAAGTCCCGGTTCTTCGGCGTGTCGACCGTGAACGGGTAGCGCGAGCTGCCGATCGCCCCCACCATCGCGTCGCCCACCGCTTTCATGTTCTCCAGCTCGAGGATCTCCATGATCGGCTTCACCTCGCGGTTGAGGCCGAACTGGTGGGCCTGCTTCAGGTAGATGGTGGCGTCCTGGCCGGGCAGGGCGAGGTAGACGCCGTCGGCGCGCGACTGTCTGATCTTGGCGATGTAGCTCGCGAAGTCCTTGGTGCCGACGGGCGGGAAGTCGGTGCCGACGACCTCCTTCTTGGCCGCCGTGATCTGCGTCGTGAAGGAGCCCACGCTGTCGCGGCCCCAGGCATAGTCGCTGCCCAGCGCGAAGAAGCGCTTCATCGGCGACTCGGCCAGATAGAGGCTGACCGCGCGCGCGCCCATGGGGCCGCTCGTGTTCACCCGGAAGAAATACCGATGGAACGCCTTCGCCGTCAGCGCGCCCGCCCCGTTGATCGTCGACATGAAGACGACCTTCCACTCGGGGCATTTCGCGGAGACGGCGAGGGCCTCGGAGGAGAGCACGACGCCGGTGAGGAACTTCACGCCGTCCTTCTCGACCAGCTTCTGGGCCTTCCGCACGGCGGTGGCGGGATCGCCGCCGGTGTCCTCGTAGATGAACTCGACGGGCCGGCCGAGGATCCCTTTCGCCTTGATGTCCCTGGCGAACAGCTCGGCGGCGCGCCGGGCCTGGATGCCGTACTGGGCGTTGCTGCCCGACAGCGCGGCCGGCATCCCTATCTTGATCGGACCCTGCGCCCACGCGGTCCTCAGATATATCGGGGCGCTCACGCCGGCGGCGGCGCCGCCGGCGACTTTGAGAAAGTCTCGTCTCCTCATGACCGGCCCTCCTTGATGGCGGGCCGATTATAGGCGCGGAGGTGCCGGGAGCGAGGGGGCGTGAGATCGAGCGGTAGAGCGCGCTCTAGGAGGACCCTGCCGCGGTGCGCGAGCCGAAGACCCGACGCAGGAGCCTGTTCGCCCAGCGGTCGTCCCGCGCTGAGCCATTCACGCTGGGAGCGGTCACGTCGGGATCAGTCGGCTTGGGTTCAGGCTGGCGGGCGCGTACGTAGCACTTACCGTGAACCAACACGTCACCGAGCCGGGCGACCCCGTCCCGAGATCGAATCGGCTCATTGCAGACGATGCATTTGACGGGCTCACGAACGCGCCGCCGCCGGTCGCATGTCGCATGCAGATCCTCTCCGTCCAGACGCCGATCGCCCGGCAGGATCGGTTTCGAGCACACCACACAGAGAGGGGCGTCACTCATGGCTTGCTCTGAAAAGGCATCTCTCACCATAGCGGACTTCAGTGACCCTTGTCACGATCTCCCTCTGTCCACGCAGGTGGATCGCCGAAACCCACGAAATCGGGCGGCTATCGCGCAGAGAGCGCTATCCTCGGCCCCGTGACCTTCCACGACTTCCTCGCCCGCCGCGCGGAGGCGCATCCCGACCGCGAGGCCCTCGTGGATCACCGCCACCGCGTCACGTACGGCGAGCTGGCGGCGCGCGTGGACCGCACCGCTGCCGCGCTGCAGAGCCTGGGCCTCGGCCCCGGCGACGTCGTCACCATCCAGCTGCCGAACTGGGTCGAGTTCGCGTACGTGTTCTTCGCCTGCGAACGGATCGGCGCGATCGCCAACCAGATCGGGCCGGACTTCCGCAGCCGCGAGGTCGAGTACATCGTGCGGTTCTCGGAGAGCCGCGCGTTCGTCTGTCCCGCCACGTTCAAGGGCTTCGACTACGTGGAGATGGTGCGATCGCTGCGCCCGAAGCTGACCGCGCTCAAGGCCGTGCTGGTGCTCGGCGGCGGCGACGCCGACACGGTCTCGCTCGACGAGCTGATCTACGGACCGACGCCACCGCCACCGTTGAAGCCTTGTCGCATGGCGCCCGACGCGGTCATGCGCATGGCGTTCACCTCCGGCACCACCGGCAACCCCAAGGGCGTCACGCATTCCTTCGACACGACGCTGCCCGCCGGCCACATCCTCAACGGCGCGATGAACGTCACCGACAAGGAGGTCTTCCTCGTCTATCTGCCGCTCGGCCTCAACTGGGGCTACCTCACGCTGCTGCAATCCATCATGGCCGGCGCGCGCGCGGTGCTGCTGGACCGCTTCAGCGGGCGCGCGGCGCTGGAGCTGATCGAGCGCGAGCGCGTGACCTTCATCCCGAGCGCGCCGGCGTCCATCATCGCGATGCTGAACGATCCCGAGCTCGCGCGCTTCGATCTTTCTTCGCTGCGCGTCGTCATCACGGGCGGCGCCTCCTGCCCCGTGGAGACGATCAGAACTTTCCGCGCCCGCATCCCGGGCCGCCTGATCGAGCTCTACGGCATGCTCGAGACCGGCTTTCACACGTTCACGCGCTTCGAGGACGACCCGGAGGCCGTCGCCGGCACCATCGGCCGCCCGGCGCCGCAAATGGCGCTGCGCCTCATCGACGAGCACGGCCACGACGTGCGGCCCGGCGCGGAGGGCGAGATCGCGGCCAAGGGCCCCTCGGTGCACCTCGGCTATCACAAGAACCCGGCGGCGAACGCCGAGCTCTTCACCGCCGACGGCTGGTTCCGCACCGGCGACCTCGGCGTGATGGAGCCCTCGGGTAACGTCCGCATCGTCGGGCGGCTCAAGGAGATGATCAACCGCGGCGGCAAGAAGTTCTTCCCGCGCGAGGTCGAGGAGATCCTCTACACCCATCCGAGCGTGCTGCACGCGGCCATCGTCGGCGTTCCCGATCCCCGGCTGGGCGAGCGCAACTGTCTGTGCGTCATCCCCCGACCCGGCACATCCGTGAGCCTGACGGAGATGGTCGCGTTCCTGCGCGACGGCGTGGCGACCTACAAGCTGCCCGAGGAGCTGGAGATCTTCGACGAGTTCCCGTTCACGCCGACAGGGAAGATCCAGCGCCACGCGCTGACGCGCCAGGTGCTCGCGCGCCGCTCTTCGTGATGACGATTTTCGACATGCACTCGCACTGGGGCACGCGGCGCGGCTACCCGTTCCAGACGCCCGAGGAGCTGGCCCAGCAGGAACGCGTGTTCAAGTCCAAGCCGCGCTACGTGAGCGAAGCGGAGATGGCCGAGCACTTCCGCAAGACGGGCGTGCGCGTCATGCTCGACCTCGGCGTGCGCATGTCGCAGCCCATCGAGGAGGCGCGCGCGCTGCACGACTACGCGTTCGAGACCCAGTGCGCGCACCCCGACGTCATCCTCGGCCACTGGCTGCACATCGACCCGCGCCACGGCCGCGACGCCGTCGACGAGCTGGACCGCTGCTTACGCGCCGCCCCCGGGGTGGTCGGCCTCGGCGTGCCGGGCTCAGGATTCAACATCCCCGCCGACGATCCCAGCTACGAGCCGCTCTACCGGCGCTGCATCGAGGCGCGCGCGCCGGTGCTGATCATGGTCGGGACGACCGGTCTGGGCGCCGGCCAGCCCGGCGGCGGCGGCGTGCGCCTCGACGCCAGCCATCCGCGCCACCTCGACGAGGTCGCCGCGCGCCACCCGGACCTGATCGTCGTCGCCTCGCGCCCGGCGTGGCCGTGGCAGACCGAGATGATCGCCATCCTGCTGCACAAGACCAGCGTCTGGTACGAGCTGCACGGCTGGTCGCCACGCTACTTCGCCGCCGACCTCAAGCTGGAGATCGGCCGGCGGCTGCAGGACCGCGTGATGTTCGGCGCCGACTATCCCCTACTCGGCTACGAACGCCTACTCGGCGACTGGAAGAGCGAGGGGTACGGGGAGGAGGTGCTGGATAAGGTCCTGAAGCGGAACGCGGAGGCATTCCTGGCCACGCTGGCGCGTTGAGCATCTTCCTGATTTTTGGCACGTAAGCTCCGCGGCGCCTGCTATTCCTCTTGTATGAGAGTTCTCCGCCCCGGTGGATCGCACCTTGAGGCACGCGAATGGTGGTCGTGGACGGGGCTGGGAATCGTTGGAGCAGCCGGAATCCTGACGATGCTGTCCATTGTTGCAGGCCGCGGAACATCACGGTTTCTCTACGCCCTCCCTATCCTGGCGGCAGCTCTTGTAATTGCAGCAGCGAAACGGTCGGTACCTAAACTAGCCCGCAATCTATATCGGGTACGAAAAGGTCGGCTCGGTGAGCGCCTGGTGACTCAACTCATGACTCGACTCTCAGACGACTACTACCTCATCAATGATGTCGTGCTCGCTCATGGAAATGTCGATCACGTCCTTGTAGGCCCCTGCGGCATCCTCGTACTTGAAACCAAGAATGTCCGCGGCGAGATTGTCTGTGAGGGAGACAATTGGACCGTCAACGGGCGCCCGGTGAAGAGCTACAGTAAGCAAGCTAAGGCGGCCGCCATGGCCTTGCGACATCGCCTCGCAGCCAGCCATCTGAGGCTTCAAGACGAATACATCGAAGCCGCCGTTGTCTTAGCCGATCCATTCTGTCGCGTGACCGTCCACGATGCGCACGTCGTAGTCGTTCGTTTCTCTGAAGTCCTTCCCCTCGTGGCTGCGCTGTCGAAGAAGCGGAAGATGCAGCGGGCTCGCGCCGAGATCATCGCTTCCGTTCTGGCGTCATCCACTAACCCGGCCTCAGGCCGGCCGCGCTCGGACCGTCAGTCGGACGTCGCAGTCAAGGGCCTGAAGAAGGGCGACCAGCCGATCGACTGACTTGCTGTAGTTCGTCTGATCGAGGAGGCGATAAAACTGCGCGGGAGAGGTGCCCAGCCTCCGGATGATCTCTCTCCGCGACAGCGGACTCTTCTCGACGCGCTTTTGCGCCTCGAGCGTCAGCGAGTACAGCAAGCGATCTCGCAGGTGGTCCGGGTCCTTGTTGTAGTCGAGGACCTGCTCGATATGGACGCTGCCCTCGCGACCGGATGCCAGCGTGTACGTGAATCCCTCCGACGCGAGCTCGCGATCGATCCGGATCGTGCGGATCGGGTCGTCGCTCGTGGGCCTGGGCTCGAACCGGGCGAATGGGTAGACGAAGCTCCGCCGGGCCGTGGTGATCTCCACGGTCTTCCGCCGCGGATTTGCGATGACCTTACGAATCTTCATAACCGCCCCTCGGCCTGCAGCTGGCGATCAGCCAGAGAACTTCCTTCGATGCGGCACCCTTCACCGGCTTCGCATTATCGAGGTCCCACTTCGCCACAGGAACACGTAGCCGCTGAATGGTTGTATCGAAATCTGGACGTTGTCAGGCTCAGTGAGCGAGCGTACTGTGTTTCCATGCCGATTGATAACTTGATCCTTCAAGGCTCCGCGAGCGCGGGGAAGCCTGGCCGTCGGCTTGTCACTCCGGCCGTTGCTCAGTGGGCGCTCATCGGTATTCTCGTGATTCTCTTCGGTCTGTCGCGCACAGAAGGAGCGATCGGCACGTTCCTCAGGTCGTTCTCGACGTTCCTGTTCCCCTGAGTCTTGAC